>Ga0265313_10000123_pt1 | contig 77230 bp, 74 predicted proteins | sample 4123metaG_FD_203122 | JGI IMG/M metagenome (GOLD analysis project Ga0265313, IMG submission 203122) | Rhizosphere microbial communities from Carex aquatilis grown in University of Washington, Seatle, WA, United States - 4-1-23 metaG | ecosystem: Host-associated > Plants > Roots > Rhizosphere >... | reverse complement strand
GTCGGGGCTTTCGCAACTCGACGGCGAAGCCGGCACGGGCGCCGAACGCAGCGCGTTGCAGCTCACGAACGAGTTCTTGCAGCTGATGCTCGATCCCTTTGTCTATGGCCGCGGCAGCTTCTCCGCCAGCGGTCAGCCGCTCGGCTTCGCACCGGATCGGGCGAACAGCCTGCCGCCCGACATCGCGCTCGCCTATGCGGGATTGCTCAAGGCGCCACCAAAGCAAACCTTTGATCAGCGCTGGACCGCATGGGGCGCAGGTTTCGGCGGCAGCAGCACGGCGAATGGCGATCCGATCGTCGGATCAAATAACGTCACCACGAGCACTTACGGCTACGCGGCCGGCATGGATTATCACTACTCGCCTGACACGGTGCTTGGCTTCTCGTTCGCCGGCGGCGGCACCAACTGGAACCTCGCCAACGCGCTCGGCACCGGGCGGAGCGATGCGTTCCTTGCCGGCGTCTATGGGGTGACTCACGCCGGCCCAGCTTACCTCGCCACCGCGCTCGCTTTCGCCAACAACTGGTTCACCACCAGCCGCACGGCGCTGGGCGATCAGCTCACCGCCAATTTCCAGGGCCAGAGCTATGCGGCCCGGCTCGAAGGCGGCTATCGCTTTTTGGTCCCGATGGATCACAACGCGGTCGGCCTCACACCCTATGCGGCGATCCAGGCGCAAGACTTCCACACGCCGACCTACAGCGAGACTGATCTGAGCGGCGGGGGATTCGGGCTCTCTTACAATGCCATGAACGGCACCGACACGCGCAGTGAACTCGGCGGCCGCTTCGACGATCTCACCGCGGTGAACGGCATGCCGTTGATCCTGCGCGCCAAGCTCGCTTGGGCGCACGACTTCGTGAGCAACCCGGCGCTCAATGCCAGCTTCGAGGCGCTGCCGGGCGCGAGCTTCACGGTCAACGGCGCACCGATCCCGCACGACTCGGCGCTCGCGTCCGCGGGCGCGCAATTGTTCATCACGCCGAACTGGTCATTCCTCACCAAATTCGACGGCGAATTCGCCTCCGGCTCGCAGCTCTACGCCGGCTCGGGAACGCTGCGCTACACGTGGTGAGAGCGGCGAAAGGCGACCCCGTATGACACCCCTCTCCCGCGATCGGGAGAGGGTGCAACTGCGCTCCTTAGCGGTGCCAGCCGTGGCCCCAGTGGCCATGGCCATAAGCGTAGTGCCGGCCGTAGCCGTAGGCGAAATGCGGGCCGTAGCCGTAGCCGAAGCGCGGGCCGTAGCCGCGCCAATAACCCCGGCGCGCGTAGTAGGGCCCCGGATAGACCGGGTAAGCCGGCGCGTAATAGGCAACGGGCGGCGGCGCGTAATACGCGACCGGAGGCGGCTGTGGCGGGAAGGCGTAAGCCTGAGCCGGTGGCGGGTAATAGGCCGGCGCCTGCGCTTGCGGCATCGGCACGTCGGCGGCGTGGGCCGGTTGAATTGCGGCGGCGCCGAGCGCGACCGCAGCCGCGGCCACCGCCAGTCTCACCATCGTTTGCATCTGTTCCTCCTTCAAACGGGTGTTTGAAAAACAATGCATCAGAATATGCCGCGGCGGCGAAATTAGAGCCGTGCGGCGGCGGATTTGCGCAATTGCGGCAACGGCCGTTCAGGTTCCGCGAATGCAATGGAAACTGTAGAGTGGTTCGGGGTAATCGGGGCTCTCTCCGTGCTGCAAAATCTGCAATCGGCGCTCGGCGTCGTCGCCATTTTGGGCTTTGCGTTCCTGATCAGCGAGAACCGCCGGGCGGTGCCGTGGCGGCCGGTCGCCGTCGGGCTCATCGTCACCTTCGCGCTGGCGCTCTTGATGCTCAAAGTGCCGCAGACCGCAATCGTGTTCGACTGGATCAATCGCGGCGTCGAGGCGCTCGCCGCGGCCACCAAGGCCGGCACCGCCTTCGTGTTCGGCTATGTGGGCGGCGGTCCCCTGCCCTTCGCGGCGAAGACGCCCGGCTCCGACTTTATTCTCGCGTTCCAGGCGCTGCCGGTGGTGCTCACGATCAGCGTCTTGTCGTCCCTGTTGTTCTACTGGCGCATCATGCCGCCGATCGTGCGCGGCTTCGCCTGGGTCTTGCAGCGAACCCTCGATGTCGGCGGCGCCGTCGGCCTGTCAACAGCGGCCAGCACATTCGTCGGCCATGTCGAAGCGCCGCTGTTCATCCGGCCGTATCTGCCGCTGTTATCGCGCAGCGAAATATTTGTCGTGATGACCGGCGGCATGGCGCGCATCGCCGGCACCGTATTCGTGCTTTACGCCACGATCCTGACGCCCGTTATTCCCGATGCGGCGGGTCACATCGCCGTCTGCTCGATGCTCGGCGCACCGGCCGCGATCCTGATCAGTTTGATCATGGTGCCGGACCCGAAGGAGTTGCACACCGGCGGCAAGCTCGACGAGGTCAAGCAGGAGGCCAACTCGACGATGGACGCCATCGTCAAAGGCACCGGCTCGGGCCTCGAGCTTCTGCTCAGCATCGTCGCCATGCTGATCGTGTTCGTGGCGCTGGTTTATCTTGCCAACGCCATCCTCGGCCTCTTTCCGGATGTTTTCGGTGCGCCGCTGACGCTGCAGCGCGCGCTCGGCTGGATCATGGCGCCGGTGTGCTGGCTCCTCGGCATCCCGTGGTCGCAGGCGGTGACGGCCGGCGGCCTGATGGGGATCAAGACCGTTCTCAACGAACTCGTCGCTTACCTTCAGCTCGCCGCGCTGCCGCCCGGCACGCTCGATCCGCGCTCGCGGCTGATCATGCTCTACGCCATGTGCGGCTTCGCTAATTTCGGCTCGCTCGGCATCATGATCGCGGGGCTCTCCACGATGTGCCCGCAAAAGCGCGACGAGGTGGTATCGCTGGGCTTGAAGTCGATCGTCTCCGGCACGCTGACGACGTGTCTGTTGGGCGCGATCGTGGGGGTGCTGACGTAGCGAAACTTCGCTCGCCGCAAAAACCAACGAGGGCTTAGCCGGTAGCCGGCAGCGGCGATGCCTGTGCCGGCGCTTCCACCACGTTTCGTATAAGTCGCGCGGTGTCGCGCAAGACGATGCGATTGGTCCAATAGCGGGTGTGCGCGAAATAGCACCAGACCCACGGGATCAACCACGGCGATTCCGAACGCACATCGATGTCACGGATTCGCGCGACGTGGCCGTAAAGTTCCTTCAGCGGAAATCCAAGCAGATCGCGCTTACTGTAGAAATTCAGCCACTGCGCATTTGTCCTCAGCGGCTCAGGCAGCGCGGCGCCCGGAAAGGCGGCGTGGATTTCACGCTCCTTGGGTGCGTCAGGATCGTCGGCGACGCGACGGATTTCCGGAGCGACGGTGATGGGACGGACGCGCTTTGGTCCAAACGTGAAGGTGAACAGCGGCATGTTGTTGCCCATCGTAACAATGCCGGCCAGCGTATCGAGACGGCGAAACGGGCTTGCTCTGCCGGGGCGCAGTTTTTCCCACTCGCCGAGCCATTCGGCCAAAAGCGCGTCGTCGGCAATCTCCGCGCGGATTTCAGCCTTCGTGCTCTGCTTTAATTTATTGAGATCGTACAAAAAGGTGGAGATGACGTGACAGCCGAGTGAATGTCCGATCAGAATGAGCGGCCTGTCTTTATGGTCGGGAAGATCGAGTTCGCCGATGGCATTGCCGATTTTTTCGTGAACCGCGTAGTAAACCGAATTCTGCCGGTTCGGAGTCTTCTGATAGGCCGCGGCGTCGCCGAGGGTCTCGATGACGTGCTTGCGCAACATCCTATGGCGGACACTTCGAGTCTTTTGGACCGCGCCGTAATAATCGCCCTGATTGCCGCGGACTTTGTCGGCCCAAAACACCGACCGGAATTGCAGGTAAGGCTGCAAATCGTCGGCAAGCTGCTCGCGCAGCTTCCGCTCCATCTTGCCAGCAAAATCCAGAACGTTGCCATGAATGCCATGAACAAAGATCACGGCGACATGGTGCCGATCCGGCTTCGCAGTCGTATCGCCAGCCATCGCCATTCCCCGCGGCACGACAGTGTCTGGTCCGATGCTAGCGCACTGGCATCGCGGAAAATAGAACGCTTGAGATCAATGCAGCCTGAACTCGCCGTCGACGGCGCGGATTTCCGCGGGCTTGATCAGCTTGGCGTGCGCCACCGTCACCGAATGCAGCGGGCCCTCAATCTTCTCCAGCCAGAAATTGAGGAATTTGTTGAGCACCGGGAAATTCGGGCACAGATCGTAGTCCTGCCAGACATAGGTCTGTAACAGCCAGGGATGATCCGGCCGCCGGTAGAGAATGTTGGCGGTGGTCAGCCCATAGCCCTCAAGCTGCCGGCGAAAGTCTTGTGACACGCGACCGGGTTTTGAAGCCGTTGTCTCCTTCGATACCATCGTGCCCTCCATCCCATTCAGGGGAATGCTCTGAGAGTCGCCATGCCATTTCAAGCCTCAAATTTGAATAAGTTGTTTAAGTTCAAGGCATTAGCAGCATAGAAGCGGCCCTGCTAGCAATGCCGGTCTGGCTCTGTCGAGGTCCGGCTGTTCGATGCGACAACCCGAATTGCCATCACCGGTTTCGCGCGCCGGCGGCGCTTTATTTTTGATTTTGCGAGGAACCGCAGGTAGTTAGCCCAGCGCAAGAATTGTTGGCAATCTGGCGAGAGGAGTGCTAATAAATCTCCAGCGTCCCCTTGCGGGCAAAAAGCAAGGTCCTTATGTGGCCGCCAAGCGGTCCGCCGAAGGATCCCAGGGAGGCCGCGCCATCCGCCAACTTCCAACGTTTATTCAGTAGCTTAAGGAGGACACCATGAAATTTCGCCCGCTTCACGACCGCGTCGTCGTCAAGCGCATCGATGCCGATGAGAAAACTGTCGGCGGCATCATCATTCCGGACACCGCCAAGGAAAAGCCCTCGCAGGGCGAGGTCACCGCTGTCGGCCCGGGCGGCCGCGACGAGGCCGGCAAGCTGATCCCGATCGACATCAAGGTCGGCGACCGCGTGCTGTTCGGCAAATGGTCCGGCACCGAGGTCAAGATCGACGGCCAGGAACTCCTGATCATGAAGGAGTCCGACATCATGGGCATCATCGACGAGCCCGTGGCGAAGAAGAAGGCCGCGTAAGCAAGCTTAACCGTCATCCTGAGGTGCGCGCCGCAGGCGCGCCTTAAAGGATGACAGCCAGTGCCACGTCGCCCTTCGAGGCTCGCGGCATAGCCGCTCGCACCTCAGGGTGACGATTGGAAAACAGGAGTTAAATTCAAATGGCTGCCAAGGAAGTCAGATTCTCCGTCGATGCGCGCGACAAGATGTTGCGCGGCGTCGACATTCTCGCCAACGCCGTCAAGGTGACGCTCGGCCCCAAGGGCCGCAACGTCGTGCTCGACAAGTCGTTCGGCGCTCCCCGCATCACCAAGGACGGCGTCACCGTCGCCAAGGAAATCGAGCTTGAAGACAAGTTCGAGAACATGGGCGCGCAGATGGTGCGCGAGGTCGCCTCGAAGACCTCCGACATCGCCGGTGACGGCACCACGACCGCGACGGTGCTCGCCGCCGCGATCGTGCGGGAAGGCTCGAAGGCGGTTGCCGCCGGCATGAACCCCATGGACCTCAAGCGCGGCATCGATCTCGCGGTCGAGGCGGTGGTCGAGGAACTGAAGAAGAACTCGAAGAAGGTCACCTCGAACGCCGAGATCGCGCAGGTCGGCACCATCTCCGCCAACGGCGACAAGGAAATCGGCGACTATCTCGCCCGCGCCATGGAGAAGGTCGGCAACGAGGGCGTGATCACGGTCGAAGAGGCCAAGAGTCTTGAGACCGAGCTTGACGTGGTCGAGGGCATGCAGTTCGACCGCGGCTACATCTCGCCGTATTTCATCACCAACGCCGACAAGATGCGCGTTGAGATGGAAGACCCCTACATCCTCATCAACGAGAAGAAGCTGTCGGCGCTGAACGAATTGCTTCCGCTGCTGGAAGCTGTCGTGCAAACCGGCAAGCCGCTGCTCATTGTCGCCGAGGACGTGGAAGGCGAAGCGCTCGCCACGCTCGTGGTCAACAAGCTGCGCGGCGGCCTCAAGGTCGCGGCGGTGAAGGCCCCGGGCTTCGGCGATCGCCGCAAGGCCATGTTGCAGGACATCGCCGTTCTGACGGCCGGCCAAGCGATCTCGGAAGACCTCGGCATCAAGCTCGAGAACGTGACGCTGGCCATGCTCGGCCGCGCCAAGAAGGTGACGATCGACAAGGAGAACACCACGATCGTCAACGGCGGCGGCAAGAAGAAGGACATCGAAGACCGCATCACGCAGATCAAGGCGCAGATCGAGGAGACCACCTCGGACTACGACCGCGAGAAGCTGCAGGAACGGCTCGCCAAGCTCGCCGGCGGCGTCGCGGTGATCCGCGTCGGCGGCGCCACCGAGGTCGAGGTGAAGGAGCGCAAGGATCGCGTCGACGACGCGATGCATGCGACTCGCGCCGCGGTCGAGGAAGGCGTGCTGCCTGGCGGCGGCGTGGCGCTGTTGCGCGCCACCGAGGCGCTCAAGAAGGTGCGCACCCACAACGAAGACCAGAAGCACGGCGTCGAGATCGTCCGCAAAGCGCTGCAGGCGCCGGCGCGGCAGATCGCCACCAACGCGGGCGAGGACGGCTCCGTGATCGTCGGTAAGATCCTGGAGAACCACACCTACGGCTTCGGCTTCGACGCCCAGGGCGGCGAATACGTCGACATGGTGAAGAAGGGCATCATCGATCCGACCAAGGTCGTGCGCCAGGCGCTGCAGGGCGCTTCCTCGGTCGCGGGGCTGCTCATCACCACCGAGGCGATGGTGGCCGAACTGCCGAAGAAGAAAGAGTCGATGCCCCCGATGCCGGGTGGCGGCGGAATGGACTTCTAAGTTCACGTTTCAGGCGATGTGACTGCGAAGGCCCGGGAGCAATCCCGGGCCTTTTGCTTATGAGCGCCGGCGCGAACCAATCGATCCCGCCGCGAAAGTCCCTAGTCTTCCGAGGCAAGCGGTCTTCCGGGGCAAGCGCATTTTCCCGATCTGCCATTAATGCCTGTGATGGTATTGACGCGCTCTACAACCTAGGATTATATTTAAATAAAGATACAACCATTACCGCAGCCACGGATGCGGCGCGTTGAGCCAGATTGACCTCATATACGACGGCGATTGTCCGGTTTGTAACGCGTATGTGCAGATGCACAGATTGCGTGGCGACGGCGGAAGCATTCGCCTTGTTGATGCGCGGCAGCATCCCGACGTCGTCGCGGATTACGCCAGCCGCGGTGTCGATCTCAATCGCGATTTCGTCCTGAAAGTGGACGGTGTCGAATATATCGGCGGCGCGGCGATGGTCGCGTTGTCGTCGATCGCGGCGCCCCACGCCTTCCTGCGCAGAATTAACGCCTGCCTCTTCGCCTCCAGCAAGACGTCGCGCGCAATTTACGCCGTGCTTCGCGTGAGCCGATGGGCGTTGCTCCTACTAATGGGGCGAAAGCCCATTAGGTCGTCGCCGACACCAAGCAACGGAGGGAATGACTACCATGGCTGACAATCAGAACAGGATTTCGTTGACCGCGGACGAACTCAAGGCGCTCGATTTGCTGATCAGCGTCGCGCAGTCGCAAGGCGTCCACCCGGCAGAAAGTCTCAGCTTCATTACGGCCATTGCCAACGTGGTCGTCAACGCGGTCAAGGCCGTCGTCCCGGTCGTACGGGCGGTGGCACCCGTCGTACAGGCGGTGGCGCCGGTCGTCGCGGCGATCGCTGGCGGCGCGGCTGCGTCGCAGCAGTTGCAGGGCGGGCTAGGCAATCCCGGCAATGTCACGCTGAACGATCTGATGGAGATTCGCCGGCGCGCCAATCAGCCTTGAGAGCCGGGAAAACTCCGAACGTGCGTCGCAGGTCGTTCAATCTGGATCAGCGCGTTCTGACTCAGTCGCGGCCCAAGGAAGGGCCGCGGCGTTCCGCCTTCTCTCAAAAACCGGAGTCTGCGCGCCCCGCGATCGAGCCGGGGACCGTCTGGCCAACGAGGAGTTTTCGCAATGTTGGCGTCCGCGCTCGCAACGATATTGACCATCTGGTTCGTGCTGTCGGCACTTAACCAGATCGACCCGATTTCGACGCGTCTTGCGCCCTATGATCCGCTGGGGCTGCTGCCACGCTGGACATTTTTCGCGCCCCACCCGGGCATCTACGATTATCACCTGCTTTATCGCGAGTGCGCATCGGTGGAGACGCCGCTCGGCACGCCGGCAATGGTCGAGGCGGCCAAGACTCTCGTCGGCCCGTGGATGCAGGTGCCTGATCTGTGTCCGGGATCGAGTCGATTCATGTTATGGAACCCGCAACGACGGGTCACGAAGACCATCACCGACATTGTCGCCGGATTGACGCTGCTTCGCCTGACGTATCCGAAGCTCGGCGACGGCGTGCAGTACACCAGCTATTACTGGTTGCTGCTGCACTTGATCCAGCGGCCCTCGCGGCGCGAAGGGCAGCGCCAATTCGCCCTGATCCAATCGCACGGCTTTCCGCCGGAAAGACAGTCGGCCCTGTTTTTCGTGTCCAACTTCCATCGCGTGGGAGCCGGCCGGTGACGATGACAGCAACGCTCGCGCTGCAGTTTACGGCGCTGTGTGCCGCCCTCGGCGTCGTGATGACGACGGTGGAGTCACTTTGGCATTGGCGGCACGGCAACTTCGGCGAAACGGGCGTCTGGCCTTGGTACGTTCTTCGCGCCGATCACAGCGTCTTCGCGTCCGCCGTTTTGACGCCGGTTGTCGACGGCGCCGGCCTGCTTGTGCTCCTGCTGGCGCGTCTCACGGCCGCCGTTCTGGTCCCTGTCTGTTATTGGTCTGGATTGAACGCCGGGTTGCCTTTGCTCGTTCTCATCCTGAGCCAATTTCTTCTGATGTGGCGGTGCCGGCTCGGCAACGAAGGCGGCGACCAGATGACCACGATCATGCTGACCGCCGCCTTTCTGCCCGAAGCGGTGCCGCACGAGCACGCGGTCGCGACTTTTGCGGCCTTGTTTGTCGGCGCGCAGATCTCGTTGTCCTATGTCGCCTCCGGCGGCGCCAAATTATTCGGACCGCTGTGGCGGCGCGGCGAGGCGCTCGCCGAAATCATGAGCCATTTCCAATATGGAAATTACTGGTTCATGACGCAGCTTCGCACCTATCCCGTGGCCTGCCGGCTGATTTGCCTTGCGGTGATCGCCTTTCAACTTTCGTTCCCGCTATTCTTCCTCCTGCCCGCACCTTATGCCTACGCTTATCTCATCGGCGGCGTGGCGTTTCATCTCGGAATCGCCTACTTCATGCGGCTCTATCTGTTTGTTTTGACGTTCCTCGGCACTTATCCCTGTCTGATCTTTGCACGGGAAGTGTTTCGGAGTTACGTTGGGTTGTGACAATCAGGCGCCGAGAGCGGCGCTTTGCATGCGGCTGAGGCGCCGAGTCATTGGTTGACGCCAAGTCATTTGTCGAGGCCAAGCAATTTGTTGACGCCATGTCTGTCATTTGCTGATCATGTCATTTGTTGACCAAGAGGCGGCCATCGCGCGGCTTTTCTCGAGCCAACCCGTCCCTGAGGACTGGTTCTCCGCCAACATGCGCGAACAGGACATGCCGGCCGCGATCGCACGTGCGATCGGCCGGCTGCGGCGGCAATATGGAACTGTTGAAGGAATTCGCCGCGAGCCGGACCATTATCTTGTCACGCTCGAGCGGGCGGAGGCGCCGGTTCATATCGCCCTCGATCCGCACGGCCGCATCGCCGGGCTGCTCTTGCAGCCGGCGACACCGACGACGGGAAGCCTGGGGTCCTTCGTCGAGGCCATCGCCGCCCTGCCCGGTCAAACGGCCTGTCTGATCGCGACCGACGGGCTGGTGCGTCATGGCCACAACACCGATCTGCCGCTGGCGGTCGGCTCCGCCATGAAATTGGCCGTGCTGCAAGCCGTGGCGCTGGCGGTCAGCGAAGGACGCCTCCAATGGGAGCAGGTGTGCGCGTTGCGCGATGAGGACCGCTCTTTGCCATCGGGCATTCTGCAGGACTGGCCGTCGGGCGCGCGTTTGACCGTCGAAAGCTTGGCCGCGCTGATGATCTCAATCAGCGACAACACCGCGACGGATTTTCTGCTCCGCCTCGCCGGGCGCGCGGCGGTCGAGGCGATTGCGCCGTCCTGCAAGCCGTTTCTCACCACGCGCGAGGCGTGCATTCTCAAGGCCGCGGCGCATGCCGGCTTGCGTTCGCAATGGCTCGAAGGCAATACGGACGCGCGCCGCGCGCTCCTCGTCACACTGGCGGGCCTGGACCTGCCTTCAATGCAGGACATGACCCCGGGCAATGCGCCGGAGATCGAATGGTTTTTGACCGCGGCGGAACTCCACCGATATCTTTGCGCAACGCGGGACCTTCCGACCTTCCGTATCAATTCGGGACCGGTTGATGCTCGGCATTGGCGCCGGATCGCGTTCAAGGGCGGCTCGGAAGCCAACGTCTTGAATCTGTCGGTTGCCCTGGGTGCAAAGGACGGACGCGAACATTGCGTCGTCGTCACGTGGAACTCTTCGGAGGAGATAAATCCCGAACGGCTGATGACGCCGTTTCTCGGGATCGTGCACGCGCTTCGCGGCCGCGAGGCTCGCGTCGAACTGAACTGATCGGCCGTCTACGGCGCTATTGCTTCCACGCTTTCGCCTGCGCAACGATGGCGGCGCGGTCGAAGTCGTTGCAGGCTGTCAGAAATTTCGTCGAATACGCGGCGCTCGCCGGCTCGGTCCCCTTCAACGTGCCGATGGTCTTGAAGGCAGCGAGCGTATTGTCCCAATGCGACGGGATGAAGCCGCCAAGCGGCGCATTTGCCGGCTGGTCTTGCAGCGCCATGTCGAGGAAGCGGTCCATAATATGGACGCCATGGGCGAGCGCGGTCGCATCATCGAGGTTCGTCGGCTTGAGGTTCGGAAATTCGTCCCACAGAATGCGGACCGCCGCGGCCCGATTGGTCATGGTGAAGACCAGGCCCTTGGTCATGGCGCGGCAATAGCCGCCGACCTCCTTGGGATGCGCGTCGGCAAACGCGGTGGATGTCGCCAGCGTCGTGCCGACCATATCCTCCTGCAGTGGAATATGGACGATGCGCAGTTTCATGCCGGTGTTCTCGGCCGCGGCCAGCATCGCGTCCCACACCACCAGCGCGTCGATCTTGCCGCTTTTCAGCGCCGCGATCGCCGAGGGGCCGGCGCCGGTGGAAATCGCAATGTACTGATCGGGCGCGATCCCGATCTGCGTGAGGTTTTCCTTCAGCGCCAACCCGCCGCCGGCGCCGAACGACGGCGCGCCGATGGTCTTGCCTTTGAGATCGGTCAGTTTCTGGATCGGCGAATCCGGCAGCACGATCATGAACGTGCCGGGATTGCGCTTGAGATTGAAGATCGAGATCAAGTCGCCGCCGCGCTCGCGGACGGCGAGGATCGCGTCACCCGCCGTGGTGCCGACCTGGGCATTGCCCGACTGCAAGAGCTGCGCCGAGACCATGCCGGTCTGCGTGTTCTGAATGCCGACATCGAGCCCTTCGGCCGCGAAATAGCCGAGGTGCTTGGGCACGGCGTAAAGAAATATCTCCTCGCCCACGCCCATGATCGGGTGCATCTGCACCAGTGTCATTTTCTGCTTGCTTTGCGCCGCGGCGCCGGCGGCACAGGTGGCGACAACAGCGAATGCGAGGGCGGCGCGGCTCAAACGTGTCAGCATGGTGCGGTCTCCAGGCGATGGCGGAAGATCATGGGCGGCCCGATGCATTGACGCGCTGGGCCCAGAAGCAGTAGCGCCGCTCGAGCATTCCCATGACGTAGTTCATGAGAAAGCCGATGACGGCCAAGAGCAGAATGACGGCGAACATCGGCGCAAGTTCCATCTGCTGATCGTATTGCATCAACAGCATGCCGAGGCCGGCGCTGGCGCCGACGAACTCGCCGACCACCGCGCCGAGGATCGCCAGCACCGACGCGACGCCAAGCCCGGCGAACAGAAACGGCAGGCAGCTCGGCAGAATGATCTTCGACAGCAGGTGCCATTCGCTGGCGTTGCAGGAGCGCGCCAGTTCGATCCGCTCGGGCTCGACCGACTGATAACCCGCCATGGTATTCACCAGTACCGGGAAGAAGGTAATCACCGCGGTGATGAAGACCTTGCCTTGCAGGCCGAAGCCGAACCACACCACCATCAGCGGCGCCAGCGCGACTTTGGGGAGCGACTGGAAGCCGACGATGTAGGGGTACCAGCTTCGCCCGAGGATCGGCCAATGGCAGATGGCAAAGCCCAGCACCGCGCCGAGCACCGAGCCGATCGCGAGTCCGAGCAGCGCTTCCCAGACCGTGACTCCGGTATGATACCAGTAGCCGCCGGTGTCCCACGGCGAGCGGCTCAAACCATTGATCAGTGCGCGCAGCACCTGTTCGGGCGCCGGCACGACATAAGCGGGCGCGCCGAGCACGTCGGTCGCAAGCCACCAGCAGGCGACGAGCGCGACCAGGATCGCCGGCGAGATCGTGAATTGCGGATAGCGCCGCACGAGGCTCAGCGGCGCCTCGCGCGACGGTACCGGAGCCGTCTCAACGGGCCCGCTCTCGGCGGCTCGCATCGTCATCAGAACATTCCTCCCTGGGCGTCCAACAAGGAGTGCAGATGGGCCGCATAGCGGCCGAAACGATCGGTATTGATGATTGAAAGATCGCGCGGCCGCGGCAGATCAATCGAAATGACGTCGGCGATGGTGCCGGGCCGCGTCGTCATGGCGATGACGCGGTCGGACAGGAAGATCGCTTCGGCGATCGAGTGGGTGATGAAGAATACGGTCTTGCGGCTGCCGCTCCAGATCCGCATCAGCTCCAAATTCATCTGCTCGCGCGTCATCGCGTCGAGCGCGCCGAACGGTTCGTCCATCAGCAGTAGCCGCGGGTCCTGGACCAGCGCGCGGACAATCGCCGCGCGCTGCTGCATGCCGCCGGACAGCTCGAACGGATAGCGCTTGGCAAAATCCTCAAGGCCCACCAGTTCCAGCAGATCGGCCGCCTTCTTCCGGTAGTCCACGATCGGCAGCTTGCGGAATTCAATCGGCAGCAGCACGTTCTCGATAACTGTGCGCCACGGCAGCAGGACCGGCGACTGGAACACGACGGCCGCCTCGGGGCTAGGCCCGCGCAACGGTTTGCCATTGAGTTCGATCGATCCCGCCGAATACGGCAACAACCCGGCCAGCACCTTGAGCAGGGTCGATTTCCCGCACCCGCTCTGTCCGACGACCGAGACGAACTCGCCGTCGTAGATTTTGAAATCGAGATTCTTCAGCGCCGTCACCTGGTGCGCATTCGCCGCGCCATATGTCTTGGAAAGACCGCGCGCAACAATGAGCGGCTGCGCGCTGTCGGCGCTGGTGCGAGGCGAAATCGTAGCTGCGCGCATAGGATTCATGACGCCAATCGGACGAAACAGCGGACCACCCTTTTGGGAGCATAAAGCAAGGCACGTGCCAGCGGTACTGCGGCATGGCGCGACAGGGGTCTCACAAATGCGACGATGGCCGGTTGAGCGTCGCGTACCTTGCAACGCCGTGCAGCGCTCTCGCCTTGACCGTCTTTGCGATTGCACCGCACAGTGATCGCGCAAACCTGTCCTTCAGTGAATCCAGCACAATGATATCCAACACCGTCGTCCGCGTGCACCGCCATGGCGGGCCCGACTGTCTGACGCTCGATGAGCTGCTACTGCAGCCGATCGAGCCCGATCAGCTGCTGATCGAAGTCGAAGCCGCCGGCGTGAACTTCTTCGACACGCAACTGCGCAGCGGACTCTACAAGCAGCCGCTGCCGCTCGCGCTGGGCACCGAGGGCGCGGGCGTCATCCGCGAGGCCGGAGCGAACGCGAACGGATTCCGCGCCGGCGACCGGGTCACATGGGTACACTCCCCCGGCTCTTACGCGCGCTGGAAAGCGATCGCCGCCGCACAGGTGTTCGCCCTACCGGATAATCTGAGCTGCGAAACCGCGGCGGCCGCGTTGTTTCAAGGCATGACCGCCCATTACCTGGCGTGTTCGACTTATTCGCTCGAACAGGGCAGCACGTGTGTGATCCATTCGGCCGCGGGCGGTGTCGGCCTGCTGCTGACGCAGATCGCGAAAATGCGCGGCGCGGTCGTGGTTGGCGCCGTCTCCACGCCCGCCAAGGCCGCGGTTGCGGCGGCGAACGGCGCCGATCATGTCGCGGTCTACGCCGATGGCGACTTGGTCGACATTGCCAGGCGCGCCACCGCAGGACGCGGGGTCGACGTCGTCTATGACGCGGTCGGCAAGGACACGTTCGAGCAGAGCCTCGCTTGTCTGCGCGTGCGCGGTCTGCTTGCGCTCTACGGCGAAGCGAGCGGACTGGTGCCGCCGCTCGACGTCCGGCAGCTTTTGACCGCGGGCGCCGTCTATCTGACGCGAACCGGCCTTTCCTATTACGCAACGACGGAGGCGGAGCGGCGCCAACGCGGCGACGACGTGCTGCACTGGCTTGCGGAGGGCAAACTCAAGCCCCGCATCGACAGCACCTATAGTCTGCAAGATGCGGCGCAGGCGCATCGCGCCATCGAAAGCCGCGGCACCATCGGCAAGATATTGCTGGTGCCGCGGCCGCGGCGGCAGAAAGATCAGCCCGCTACGCCGCCGGGACCAGCGTGAACGGCGCGATCTGCGGCGCGGTCTTGAAATACACCGCCTGCAGTTCTGTCGAGTCCTTGAACTCGGTCTGCCGCAGCCGCCGGAAAATCACGCTGGCGGTCAGCGACGGCTGGTCGAACGGATACGGGTCGATGGCGATCGTGCCGGTTTCGCGCGGCGTCAGGCTCATGCCGAGACCGGCCTTGCCGGAATACCCGACAGGCACCGGTTCGATCCGGTCCGCCTTCAACACCTCGGTGCTGCAGATATAGAGCGAGAGGATGTCCCAGACCTGCAGGAGATTGTAGTTGGTGGCGAGTTCGGCCTGATCGAGCTTTTCGGCGACCGTCTTCTGCTTGGCTTCGCTGCGGGCGATGAAGGCCTCGATCGACGCTGGCAGCTTGCCGCGCTGGATCGCGGATGGCGCGGTGATGACGCCGTAGCGCCCTTGCCACAGCCCAGTTCGGTGCTTGGCGATCATCAGTCCCGCATAGGCATCGATGGCGCCGAGCCAGTCGCCGGCCCATTCGAACGCCTCGAGCTGCTTTTCGTCGTTGGGCACTTCCCGGTAATTCGGCGTCTTGCCGGTAGCAGGGTTGAGCTGCGGGCCAGTCTCGTAACGGATCCAGCCGCGATCGTGAAACATGGCGGCGCGCACCAGCGAGCCATAGGGCCGCGGTTTCTCGAATTTCTCGTTGCCCCAATGCGCGGCAAACAGGCCCGAGAGCTGGGCATGATCGTTCTGCGTGATCATGACAATCGAGCCGTCGGATTCGTAGCGAACGATCATGGCTGTCTCTTACGTCAAAGCTGGAAGGTTGAAAGCCGACGCATCATTGTGCGCGATCCCAACTGGGAACGCGACCGTTATCTGTGCACCGCCGAGGCGCGCCATATGCACGGCTAACGCAACCATCCGTTGCCGCGCCCGCCAATAAGCGATGCGAAAAGCGGCACGATAAATTCCCGGTGCCGGATTGGAGTGAGCAATTCATGCGCGGTGATAACCGCGCGCCGCGGCCGAGCGCTCAGCGCCATTCGGCCGCGCAAAACTAGAACTTGCCGCAGGGCGCAGGCTTCTGGCTCGATCGGCGTCCGGTATACGCATCAATCGTCTCATCAACGCAGGCACCGCTGGACAGCTGGACCCTCCTGATGATCGTCGCGCCCTGCTTCTTGATATCGATGATGCGCTCCGGCGTGACCGCCGAAGGCTGCGGGCTTTGCGCCAGCGCCGGCTGAACAAAAAACGACCAGGCAACCTGGGTAAACAGATCCTGGGTCACGATCCATCGGGAAATCTGTTGGCTCGGGTTCTGCAGCGGCGTCAGGGTGACAAGAATGTCGCCCGACGGGCACGAAACCAGGTCGATCGCATAGTTCGTACTGGAGCTGGGCTTGACGTGGTCGATGCCGTGCAGGCAATCAACATTTCTCTGCCAGGCCTCTTCCTGCGCCTTGGCGGCGTCGACGTTGGCAAATGGCGACAGTCCAAGGGCAACGGCCGACGCCCACTGATAGATTTGAGGTAAACCGGCAAAAAGCGCGATTATGATCGTTGGGTACATCAGCACCCATTGCCACCATTGCCGCGGTGAATCGCTCATGGCCCGCCCCTCTGTGGCTGGTGAACCGTCAGTGGCGTGTGTAGCTTGAGCCTATCTCGTCATTCTATGATATCCATCACAGCGCGAGCCGAATTCTCATCTCGGCTAGTAACGTATTCACAGCATTGCAGAATCCGTCCTAACGCGATGAAAGGTTTGGCTTTTCCCGCGTTGACAATTGTCCGCAGGTTCGAGCGCCTCAACCTTTCCCGGCGCTCAATCCGAGAATCTTCCGCGCATCGTTAGGCGTCGCGACGTGGTCGCCCAGAACCTCGATGATTTTCGCCGCCTTCTCGACCAGCGCCGCGTTGCTCGGTGCGAGCTTGCCGCGTTCCAGATAAAGATTGTCTTCGAGACCGACCCGCGGGTGGCCGCCAAGGAGCACGGTCTGCGCCACCATCGGAAACTGGTGCAGCGAAATGCCGAAGGCGAACCACGGCGCATCCGGCGGTAACAGGTTGCGCATATAGGTCATCGCCTCGGGGGTCGCCGGCTGGCCCCAAGAGATACCGAGGCAGATCTGAAACATGCCGGGCGGCTTGACGTAGCCGTTTTCGATGAAACGCTTGGCCAGCAGCAGATGCCCGGTCTCGAACACTTCGAGCTCCGGCATCACGCCCGCGTCCTTGATCGACAGCGCCATCGTCTGCAGGTGCGCCGGCGTATTGACGAACACGCGGTCGCCCATGTTGAGGCTGCCCATGTCGAGACTGCAAATGTCGGGCTTGATCTCCAACACATGCTGCACGCGCTGTTCCGGCGAGCGGAGCACGCTTTCGGGCCCGGCCTTCGAAGCGTCATGCGGATCGTGGTGAAAGCGTGCGCCCGGCCCGGTGGTAAGATTGATCAGTACGTCGGTGCCGCTCGCCCTGATGCGCTCGACCGCCTCGCGATAATGCGCGGTCTCCATGCTCGGCTTGCCGGTATTCGGATCGCGCACGTGGATGTGGACGATGGCGGCGCCCGCCTTTGCGGCGTCGATCGACGATGCGGCGATCTGCGCGGGCGTCACCGGCACCGCCGGGTTGCGCCCCGGCGTATCGGCCGCGCCGGTCACCGCGCAGGAGATGATCACCTTGCGTTGCATACACCCCTCCCCAAGCACTGCTGTCAGCCAGTGCACTCGCAGCCGATTGTGTTGATGGTTTATAGCGGGCCGGAGCGGCCGTGTCGCCGGGATCAAGGGCCCGCGCAACGAAAACGACCACGAGCGAGAGGCGCGCGTTCATCCGGCGTCGCCTGTTCTCCCGTGGCCGTCAGGGCGATGAGGACTTACAATGGCACGGTCATCGCCACTTGCGGCGACCATGTAACATTGCTTGGTGACACGGACATGACTCCGAACTCGGGCCAAATCCGCATCGGGATCGGCGGCTGGACATTCGAGCCGTGGCGCGGAGTGTTTTATCCGCAAGGCCTGCCCCACACCCAGGAACTGCGATACGCCAGCGAACGGCTGAGTTCGATCGAGGTGAACGGCACGTTCTACCGGACGCAAACACCGGCGACGTTTCGAAAGTGGGCGAGCGAAGTGCCGGACGGCTTCGTCTTCGCACTCAAGGGTCCGCGTTTTGCCGTCAACCGCCGTGTGCTGAAAGAGGCCGGAGACTCGATCAAACGTTTTGTCGATTCCGGCATCGCCGAACTGGGCGGCCATTTGGGTCCCCTGCTCTGGCAGTTCGCGCCGACCAAAAAATTCGATGCCGCCGACTTCGGCGGATTTTTGGAACAATTGCCGGACAAGGTCGGCCAGATCGGGCTGCGCCACGTGATTGAGGTGCGGCACGACAGCTTCTGCACCGGCGAATTCATAGCCCTTGTGCGCCAGTTCAAAATGCCGGTCGTCTACACCGATCACGCCAAATACCCGAACATCGCCGATCTCACCGGGGATTTCGTCTATGCCCGCTTACAGCGAGGCGAGGATACGGTGCCGACCGCCTATCCGCCCAAGGACATCGCCGCCTGGGCCAAGCGCCTGCGCATTTGGGCGGACGGCAAGGTCCCAGACGATCTTCCGCGCATCGAACCCTCGGCGAAGTCGGCCGCTGGGCCGCGCGAGGTGTTTGCCTACGTGATCCACGAAGGAAAGATACGCGCGCCCGCCGGTGCCATGGCGTTGATCGCCGAGTTAAAGGGCTGAACGGAAGATCGTCAGGCTGCCATAGCAAAAATGCTAACGGCCACGTTCGACTCGGCGCGCGTACATCCGGCGTCACCTGATCGTTACCCGTGGCCGTCCCGCGGCAGAGCCTGCGCTCAACACCGCTCGTTGGTAAATAGTGGTGTCCGGCCATTTATGCAAGGGCGGCTTTGTGCAAGACTGCGGTTCCGGCATTATTCTGCCGTCTCGCTCTGCCGCAAACTCGATATTTCGCAAAGTTTTGTTCTTGGCCGGGTCGTCGGCCAAAATCCGGGAGAGAATAAATGACACCGAACCAACCGAACGATGCAGCCGGCATCCAACGCGCGGTCCAAAGCGCGGTCCGCGATCATTGGGTGCTATTTCTGATCGAGGGCATCGTGCTTCTCATTCTGGGCATTGCCGCCATCCTGGTACCGATGGTGGCGACAATCGCCTTCACCATCCTGATCGGATGGCTGTTCCTCATCTCCGGCGTCGTCGGGCTGGTCACGACGTTCTGGATGCGCCACGCCCCGGGATTCTGGTGGTCGCTGGTCTCTGCCGTGGTCGGCATCATCGCCGGTGCACTGCTGCTGCGCTGGCCCGTCACCGGTTCGCTGTCGCTGACTTTGGTGCTGGCAGCCTTTTTCATTGTCGAGGGCGTGGCCACCATCATGTACGCCGTCGAACATCGCAATCAGCTGAGCGGACGCTGGGGCTGGATGCTGGTCAGCGGCATCGTCGATCTCATCCTCGCCGGCATCATCGTTGCCGGACTACCGGGCACGGCCCTGTGGGCGCTCGGCCTGCTGGTTGGCATCAACTTGATATTCGGCGGCATTGCGATGATCGGCATGGCGATGGCGGCCAAGCCGCACGCCTAATTCGCTGCCCCCGCTGCGTCGTCGCGGCGCAGGTGTCCGCCTGTCGCGCCAATCGCGGCTGGGATAGGCTCCGATTGCAGGCGCGCAGCGTCGACAAGCGCCTGTACGACTGGGAGGACACGATGCGAACGCCATTCAAACTGATGACAGCCGGCGCGCTGGCGTTTGCGGCCGCCATGGCCGCGAACGCCGCAGCGCAGGCGGACGATTACCCGAACAAGCCGATCCGGATCATTTCCGATTCTGCGCCCGGCAGCGCGGTGGATGTGACGTTCCGCATCATCATGGACCGGCTCGGCAAGGAGTTGGGCCAGCAGATCGTCCCGGTCGACCAGCCGGGCGCCAGTGGCGCGCTCGCCGCACATGCCGCATCCGACGCGGTCCCCGACGGCTACACGCTGTTCGCACCGGCGCTGTCTCTGTTCATCTCGCTACCCGGCAAGGCGCCAAATCTTCCAGTGGTCCTGCCGCGCGACTTCTTGCCCGTGGCGTCGCTGGTGGATCAGCCGATGTTCATTTGCGTCAGCGCCAAATCCGGTATCAAGACGCTGGCTGAACTGATCGCAGACGCCAAGAAGAAGCCGGGCCAACTTGGCTTCGCCACTACGGGGATCGGACGCATTACCCACCTGACCGGGTTGCTGCTGCAAAGCCGCGCCGGCATCAAGCTGCAGGTCGTACCTTATACCGGCGGCCCGGCTGCGGCGCTGACCGATGTAATCGGCGGCCGCGTGCCGATGATCATCGAAGGCTATTCGGGTCTCGCCGGCGCCATCCAGGCGCACACGATCACCGTCCTGGCAGTTGGCTCGCGCAAACGCCTTCCCGGTTTTCCCGATCTGCCGACGGTGGCGGAGTCCTTCCCAGGCTTTGCGGCCGGCGGCTGGCAAGGCATCGTGGCGCCAAAGGGCACGCCGCAGGCGGCGATCCAGAAGATCAATGCAGCCATGAAGAAGGTTTTGGCAGAGCCCGATATCGCCAAGCAGATGGCGCTGCGCGGCGCCTATGTGGACGCCATGACGCCGTCCGAGGTGAACGAATTCATCAATGCCCAGCAGGCGCAATGGAAGCCGGTGCTCGAAGCGTTCGAAGCGAGCATTAAGAAATAACACGAGACGTACGCATACCGAGCGGGGCCTCCTATGAAATCCGCACGCCGGCGAATACTGCGTCTGGCGGCAGGGGCAGTCGCGCTCCCGGCCCTGACACGGATTGCTGACGCGCAAACCTACCCGTCGCGGCCGGTGCGCATCGTTGTCGGCCTGCCGCCAGGACTGACGCCCGACATCGGCGCTCGCTTGATCGCGCAGTCGCTATCGCAGCGGCTCGGCCAACAGTTCATCGTCGACAACAAGCCCGGCGGCGCCAGCAATCTCGCCACCGAAATCGTCGTCAGGGCGCCGGCGGACGGCTACACGCTTCTATTGGCGGTTGCCGGAAACGCCATCGAGGCCCCGATCTACACTCATCTGAATTTCGATTTCCTCCGCGACATTGTCCCGGTCGCCAGCATCGGCCGCACGCCGTTCGTGATGGTGGTGCCGCCGTCGCTCCCCGTGCGCTCCGTTCCCGAATTCATCGCCTATGCGAAAGCCAATCCCGGCAAGATCAATTTCGGCTCACCGGGCAGCGGCAGCGCCAATCATGTCTTCGTTGAACTGTTTCGCATGATGACCGATGTCGAGCTGGTTCACGTACCGTACCGCAGTAGCATGCTGCCGGACCTGCTGGCGGGCCGTATCCAGCTGCTGTTTGCGGCGATTCCCGGCGTGCTCGCCGACATTCGCGCCGGAAAACTGCACGCACTCGCGGTCACCACGACAACCCGCGTGGCGGCGCTGCCGGACGTCCCGGCGATGCGCGAGTTCGTGCCGGGCTATGAGGCGAGCGGCTGGCTCGGCATCGGCGCCCCGAAAGCGATGCCCGACGGCCTCATCAAGACGCTGAACCAAGACATCGGCGCCACCCTCGCCGACCCTGCCGTGAAGGCGCGGCTTACCGGACTGGGAATCGAGCCGGTCGCCATGACGCCCGCCGCGTTCGGCAAGTTCATCGCCGGCGAAGTCGACAAATGGGCGAAGGTGGTCAAGTTCGCTGGCATCAGACCGGAATAACCACCACCGCTAGCGCAGGCAGCGCGCTGCCGTCCGGCGCCAGATTACGCGCTCGTCGGATTCGGGTTGTATGACGAATTCATAGTTCTCAAATGTGGTGCAGCCCATCCGCCGAACCACAACCTTTGGTAGTAAGAACGGTTTTTCCAGCGCACCTTGTCGATTCACTGGCGCATCAGCGCCCCGCGACAATCAACCATGGACTCTTCGCGGACTGGTATCTAGCGACCTGTTGTGAAACTATGGCGCGCATAATATCTGCCGCTTGAACGGTGACCCACGATGACCTTTCGACAGCTTAAAGACAGCATCCCGATCAATGGACTTCGCGCCTTTGTTGCGATCAGCGAACTCGGAAGCTTCACCAAGGCAGCCGAACATCTCAACCTCACGCAGCCCGCCGTCAGCTTGCAGATCAAGCAGCTCGAACGGCTCATGGGCGGCGACCTGTTCATCAAGAAGAAGACCGGCGTGGCGCTGTCCGATCTGGGCACAACGGTAGACCGCCTCGCACGCCGCATCCTGAGTCTCAACAATCAGCTCATCGGCATCGCCGGGCGGGCGCCGCAGCACGAGACTGTCCATCTGGGAATCCAGTGTTGCTTCGCCCAAACGGTGCTGCCGAACGTCTTTCGCGAGTGCCGAAATCTGGACAACGTGCTCTACAAGTTCGTCTGTGCGCACACGGTGGAATTGGCCGAAAAGCTGAAATCCGGCTTTGTCGATTTGTCGCTGATGATCGAGAACAAGGAGCCGCGCCGCAATCTTCTTGCTGAATGGAACGAAAAGTTCGTGTGGATCTGCTCGCCACATCACCGGATATTGGCGGACGACGGCAGCATCCCCTTTGTCGGACGACAGGACGGGGCCATTGACCGCGCCGCCACGGAGGTCCTCGACGAACGCGGCATCCCCTATCGGATCGTGTTCAGCGCCACCGACATCGTGTGCATGTACGCGGCGGTGGAAGCCGGCATCGGGTTCATGAGCATGCCGCTCCGAACGATTCCGAAGTCGCTGGCGGTCGCAAAGGAGCGCTATCTGCCGAAGCTTCCAGACCTGCGTGTCGGGGTTTACTGCACGGAAGGCTTCGATGTCGCGCGCCACAAGCCGCTGGTCGACGCGTTCATATCCGCGGTGCGGCCGCCGAAGCCGGGCGACGAAAGCAGCGACCTGAGCGCGCTTCGCCAAGCGGAACCGGAAGAAGTCGGATTGTGATCGGATCATCTGCCGCAATGCGATCGAAGGCGTGCCGCCGCGGCCTGACGCGGAGCGGTTTTCGGATCGCGGCTGCATCTCTTGTTGGACTTATTGCCGTCGGCCTGACACTGCCGGCAGCGCACGGTCAGGATCATTCAGGCAGACCCCTTCGCATTATCGCCGGCTCCGGCGCCGGCGGAGGCCTCGATCTTCAAGTACGCATTATCGGACAGGCACTTTCAGAGGTACTCGGTCAGAACGTTGTCATCGAGAACCGGCCCGGCGGCGGCGGTGCCATCGGCGGACAGGTGGTGGCAAGCGCCCCGCCCGACGGCAAAACGTTGTTCGCGTATGCCGGCGACCTGTTCAGCGTCGCGGCGCTGATGCCGCGCACGGGTTTCGACGCCAACAAGCGGCTTATTCCCATCGCGCAGATCAGCGAGGCGCCCCTCGTAGTCGTCACCGGCGGCCATTCCGCGTTCAGCGACATCAGAGGCATGATCGCTGCGGCAAACGCGAGCCCGCAAGGACTCACCTATGCGACATTTGGCGTTGCGTCGGTCAATAACGTGGTCGGACAGTGGATCGCCAAGGAAGCGCACATCAAGCTGCTCAACATCCCATTTCGCGCCGGCGCCGACGGCGCACTCGCCACCGTGGCAGGCGACGTGGCGCTCGCTATCGTCGCCCCGGCGGCCGTCTATCCGGCGATGGTCAACGCCGGCGCGGTCAAGGTCATCGGCATCACCAGTGCGCAGCGGCCATCTTATCTGCCGGCGTCATGGCCGACATTCGCCGAGAAAGGACTGCGCATCGACGCCAGTACTTTCTTCGGCTTTTTCGGTCCGACGGGACTGTCGGACGTCGCCATCGCGCGGCTGGATCATGTTCTCAGCATCGTGCTGAACGATGGCACGGTCCGTGAGCGGCTGCATCAGGTCGGCCTTTTTGCGCATTATTTGGGACCGGCCGATTTCGCCAAACGCATTCAGACAGACAAGAATCGTTACGACAGAATAATCGAAGAAATGCACATGATCGAAGCGCCGAATAAAAGCTAGTGGGTGCCGATATAGGGGGATACCTCACCGCGCTGCCAGATTTCCATTGGGCCAACGACGAGCGACAACGCGGAAAAATGCACTTTCCGCAGTCCGGCCTGTTTCAGTATCCGACCGATTTCATCGAGCATATCTGAACTGGCGGCACGGACCACAAAGTAGCGTGCAGCCCGGTCCGCAAGATGGCGGATCAGTCCCTCGATCACGTCGTCGGGCGTCTGGTCTTTCAGCTTGTGATAAATGCCGAGGAAGAGAACGATGTCGTAGCGCGGTAGATAATCGGCACCGAACGCTGCTTGAAGGGCTTCCGGCCCGCCGGTCAGATCGACCGCTTCAAACCTGGATAGAGTTTTGAACTCCGCGAAAATGGCGCGCGCCGTCGCCACGCCAGGTTCGTGATAATCACAGCCGTGCACCAGGGACACGCCACGGTGAGCTAACTCCAAGCTCACCAGCCCGTGATTCATCGCGACGTCGAGTACCGTCATTCCCCGCGCGTACTGAAACAAATCGCGGAGCCCCGCGAGCCGATCGCCGTGAAAACCATAGACCGTGCGCGGACCGTCAGGCGATCGCGGCTGCGGACATGCAAGCACGCCCGGATTGTGCTCATTCATTGAGTTCACTCCCCCAAGCGCCCCGCTGAATTAGATGAACTAAAAACTCACGTTGTCCAGGGCCGACGTACACTGAGCCAGATCGACATTGTCCGTTTTTAAGACTTGTGCTCCGATTGCGGCCTTGCCGATCGGCGTTCAACGTCGCCGTCAAATTTAGAAATTGCGGCTTCCGGTATCGGCAAAAAAATGCGCTTCAACAATAAGCTCGATACACATGACAAGTGGACGAAATGCCGTCCCGCATCAAGGGTGGGCGGGATGACCTCAACTCTGCGGCGTATTTTTCTACTGGACATTGCAACCGCCGTGCAGTTACTGGTTGAGTGGATGGGGATGAGGCGGGCGAGGGGCTGCGGCCTTGGTTGCGTTGCGGAGCGTCGTCGCGGCATTTGTTGCCGCCGCTGTCGTGGTGTGCGCTGCCGGAGCTCGGGCGACAGCCGGCGGACTGGACGATCGTTCATTCCTGCTGTTCGCGGGCACTGATATCTGGCGCTACGGCGGCTTCCTCTATGGCGGCTTCCTATGGTCGCCGAAGGGCCTCGATCACGACGGCTTCACATTCAAAATGCTGCTCGATGGCGGCGCCTACAGTTATGTGTCCGGTGCGCTGCAGCAAACCGTCGACGGCACCAAGCTGTCCGCCACGGCGCTGCCGGGCTGGCGATTCACGCGCGGAGGGCTCAACGTCGCGGTCTTCGCCGGCCCCGTGGTGCAGGACTATCGGCTCACGCCCAACGATCCGGGCAGCCACCTGCACGGGCTTTACGCCGGCGGCGAAACCGCCGTCGATATCTGGTACCAGCCGAATGCAATGACGATGGCGGCCTTTAACGGCGCCATCGCCACCATCGGTCCCACCGGATACGCCCGCGCGGCGATCGGTGTCCGCGTCCTGAGCGCGGCATTCGTCGGCCCTGAGATCAAGGAAATCTGGTGCGCGGATTTCGAGGAGCTTGAATTTGGCGCCCACCTCACCGGCCTGCGCTTCAATTCGGTCGAATGGTCGATGGCGAGCGGCTTCGCATTGACGTCGGACCAGCGCTCGGGCCCCTATCTGCGGCTTGGCGTCAATGCGCGCTATTGAGAAGGCCGGCCGCCGGCTTGCCGGCGGTGGATTCCGGCAGCACCAGCGACTATGACTTTCTCATGGGCAAGGACCGGCTGGCCGCCTTCAGCGATGGCGTCATCGCCATCCTGATCACCATCATGGTTTTGGAGCTGCGCGTGCCGCACGGCGCCGATTGGCACGCGCTCTCCGCCGTCGTCCCGGCGTTTTCGACTTATGTGTTGAGCTTCATCTATCTCGCGATCTACTGGAACAACCATCATCATCTGCTGCACACGGCGGCGCGCGTCGATGGGCTCATCCTGTGGGCCAACGCACACCTCCTGTTCTGGCTCTCGCTGGTGCCCGCAGCCACCGCCTGGATGGGCGAAAATCTTGCCGCGCCGTTGCCGACCGCGGTCTATGGCGCGGTGCTGCTGATGCCCGCCATTGCCTATTATCTGCTGCAGCAGGCGATCGTGCGCCGGAACGGGCGGCATTCGGTGCTGGCCGAAGCACTCGGCCGCGACATCAAAGGCAAGCTCTCGCCTCTCCTTTACGCCACGGGCATCGGGCTCTCGTTCGTCTACCCGTGGGCGTCGATCGCGCTCTACGTGCTGGTCGCGCTGATGTGGCTCATTCCCGATCGGCGCATCGAAAACGCGATCGACAAGAGCTGAGACAAAGCCCGGGATTCTCGCGACGCGGACTCAACCCTTCTCGTCGCAGGCCCAGGCGCGCAGCACGCACTGGTGGCCGCCGAACTGGCTGCAGCGTTTCATGGCGGCGTTCTCGGCCCGGCCGAGGTGCGAGTTGAGCGCCCAGCCATACGGGCCGCACGGATGCTTGGCATCGACAGACATCGCCGCACAGCCGCGGCGGATCACGCCGACGACGTGACAATCACGGCCAACGCATTTCTTCATCGCGGCGATTCGGGCGTCGTCGACTTTCCGGAAATCAAAGCCATAACCAAACGCGCCGCAGGCGCCGACGGCGAACGCGCCGGCCGCCTGGGCCGCGCCGATCGTGGCGATCAGCAAGCACGCGGTGGCGGCCGCGAGCGCGGCTTTTCGCTTCAAATTACGCATGGATGCCCCTCCCCAGGGAACGCGGAAGACGCTACCGGGGAAGGGTTTCCAGTTGGTGAATGAGTCAGGTCTTCTCCAGCTCCCGCTTGACCGCCGCGAGCGCTTCGGGCGTGTCAACGTCGGTCAGCGCCGCCGTCCCGGCGAGCGGCACTTCGGTCACCGCCTCGGCATAGCGGCCGATGAGGTAGCGCGCACCCACGTCACCCTCGACAGCCATCAGATCGGGAAAGAACCGGCGCGACCAGACCACCGGATTACCGCGCTTACCCTCGATGGTCGGGACCACCACCAACGCACCTTTGTCCGGATCGAAAGCGCCAAGGAGCCGATCGATCAGCGCGGCATCGACCTGCGGCATGTCGCCGAGGCAGACGATGGCGCCATCGGCCTCCGCCGGCAGTGCGCCGATGCCGGTCCTGAGCGAGGTGCCAAGTCCATCGGCAAAGGCCGGATTGTGCACGAATTTGACCGGCAGTCCCGCAAGGGCTTCTTCGACACCCTCGCGCTGGTGCCCGGTCACGACAATAACCGGCCGCGCCCGTGAACCGAGCGCCGCCTCGGCGACAATGCGAACAAGCGGCCGCCCGGCGATTTTTTCCAAAAGCTTGTTCGGCCCGCCCATGCGGCTCGAACGGCCGGCCGCGAGCACGAGAGCGGCCATGTTGCGGCCGGTTTTCACCGGCTCCTCGCGCGGCTGCGGCCGTGTCACGATCTCCATCAGCAGACCGCCAACACCGAAGCCGGTAATATCCTCGCGTTCGACCGGCAACCCGGCCAAGAGCCGCATCAGCACCCAGTCGAAGCCGTTCTCTTTGGGACTGCGCGCGCAGCCGGGCGCACCGAGCACGGCGCGTCCGCCGGCATCGCCGATCATCAACAGATTGCCGGGATCGACCGGCATGCCGAAATGCTCGATATGGCCGCCGATCGATTCCAGCGCCGCGGGAATGACGTCACGGCGATCGGCGATCGCGGACGCGCCGAACACGATGGCAAGCTCGGCGCCGGCTTTCAGCACCTCGTCGAGCGCGCGCGCGAGCGCGCCCTGCTCGTGCGGGACCCGCCGCTCGGCGACAATCGTGGCGCCGGCAGGCGCCAGCCGCTCGGCGGTGATCTTCAGGGTTTTATCGATCACCTTTGGCGCCAGGCCGGGCAGGATCGTGGACACGATGCCGACCTTGCGAATGCGATACGGCGCCACTCGCAAGAGCGGCGCCTGTATGCCGGCGAGCGCCGCGTCGAAGGCGTCCTTGCCGACGGCGAACGGAATGATCTTGACGGTCGCGATCATCTCGCCCTCGACCACGGGCTTATAGGCGGAGAGCGTCGCGAAGGTGATGGCCTCGTCGATGCGGTTGAGCGCGTTCACGGCGTCCTTGTCGACCACGAGAACACCGGGAAGCTTTGCGAACAGATTGGCACGGCCGGTAAAGGCGCGATCGACGTGGACACCCTCACCCGCAACTTTGTTCGCGATCGCGGCAGCCGCCACGTCCTCGGACACGTCACCGGGCTCAAGCCGCGCCACGACAAGATCGGGAATGCCGGCGGCTTCGAGCGACGCGACTTCGGCGGCGCCGATGAGCGTGCCCTTCTTCAACACCAGGCCGTCATGACGGATCGAATGCACGGACGTCGCGCCGAGTGCATCTTTGGGCGCGACCGGACCGAATTTCATGATGCAGCCTTCACGGCGGGCTCCGCGTCGGCCTCCTCATGCAGCCGCTCGGTGATCTGCCCCATGATGGCGACTGCGATTTCGGCGGGAGAAACCGCACCGATATCGAGCCCGATCGGCGCATGGATGCGCGACAGATCGGCGTTGGTTTCGGATTTGAGCCGCTCAAGGCGGCGCGCATGGGTCTTTCGCGACCCGAGCGCGCCGATATAGAAACAGTCGCGCGACAGCGCATGGAGCAAAGCAGGATCGTCGATCTTCGGATCGTGCGTGAGCGCGACGAAGGCGGTGTAACGGTCGACGTTAAGCGGCGGCAGCGCCTTGTCGGGCCATTCGGCGATGACTTTCACGTCCGGAAATCGCTCCGGCGAGGCAAACGCGGTGCGCGGGTCGACGATCGTTACATCGTAGCCCAGCAGCTTGCCGATCGGCGCCAGTGCCTGGCTGATATGCACCGCGCCGGTGATGACGAGTTGCGGCGCCGGCACATGGACGGTGAGAAAGACGCGGCCTTCCGCCGTTTCTTCCATGCCGCTTTTGCCGGTGCGCAGATGGTCGGCGAGCACGGCGCGCAGCGGATCCTTGGCGATGTCCGCGGCCTTGACCAGTCGCTCCTTGCCGCTGGCCACATCGGTGACGACGATCACCGCGCGCCGCGCGGCCCGTTCGGTGTTGAGTATCGCGAGGAGTTCAAGTTTCATGTTTCACCGTAACGCGAGTAGCGAATGGTGAGTAGCGAATAGTGAGTAGCGAATAGGGATGGTGCGTCTATTCGCTACTCACCATTCGCTACTCGCTCCCTTCCCTACTCCACCTTCTCCACGAATACCCGGATTTTTCCGCCACAGGACAAGCCGACCTTCCAGGCCGCCTCATCGGCAACGCCGAATTCCAGTATCTTGGGCTGACCGCTTTCGATCACGTCGAGCGCCTCGGTGACCACCGCCCCCTCGACGCAACCGCCGGATACCGAGCCGAGAAAATTGCCCTCGCCGTCGATCACGAGGTTGGAGCCGACCGGCCGGGGCGCCGACCCCCAGGTCTCGATCACGGTGGCGAGCGCCACGTCGCGGCCGTCCTTGCGCCAATCCTCGGCGGCCTTGAGGATGTCGTCATTGGTAGAGAGCATGAACTGCCTCCGTTGCTGCGCGGCGACCAGAGATTTACTTGAAAGTAGGCGCTTTTGCCGGTCTTTGCCACCCGCGATTTCGGCATGCGCTATATACCGCAAGATATAGCGTGGTCAGGCCACCTGCTGTATCCAGGCCTTCGGATCGGCGGAACCGCGGCCGCCGCCGTGCTCCAGCGCCGCCACCAGCCCGGCCAGGGAGTCGAGATTATGGATCGGCCGGAATTCGTCCACGTTCGGCAGCATCGTCTTGATGCCGCGGGCCCGCGCCTCGAAGCCGTCGAAGCGCAACAGCGGATTGAGCCAGATCAGCCGCCGGCAGGAGCGGTGCAGGCGGTCGATCTCGAAGGCGAGCGTATCGTCGGCGTCGCGCTCGAGCCCGTCGGTGATCAAAAGCACGACGGCGCCCTGGGTGAGGACGCGGCGCGCCCACTGCTTGTTGAACGCGTGCAGCGACGAGGCGATGCGGGTGCCGCCCGACCAGTCGGGCACGCTCGCCGAACAGGCCGACAGCGCATCGTCGGGGTCGCGCTCGCGCAAGGCGCGACTGACGTTGGTGAGGCGCGTGCCGAACAGAAACGTGCTGACCCGCTTGCGCGCATCGGTCAGCGCATGGAGGAAATGCAGGAAGGTGCGGCTGTACTGGCTCATCGAGCCGGAGATATCGAGCAGCGCCACGAGCGGCGGCGGCTTGGTCTTCGGGCCGATGAAGCGCAGGTCGATGAAATCGCCGCCGCCCTTGAGGCTGCCCCGCAGCGTGCGGCGCATGTCGATCAGGTGGCCGTGCGGATGCGGGGCAATCCGTCGTGTACGCACTTCGGCGAGCGGCAGCACGAGCTTCTTCATCGCCTCTTTGGCGGCCGCGATCTCGGCGGCCGTCATCTGCGCGAAGTCCTTCTTCTGCAGCACTTCGCGGTCGGACACCGTGAGCCGCGCGTCGAGCTCGACTTCGCGCTCCTTGCGCAGCTTGTCGTCAAGGCCGGAGAACAGCGCCTCATGCACCCGCGTTGCGCCGGCCTGCGGGGCCTGCGGCTCGGTCGGCGCCTGCGGCAGCATCATCGCCAGCATCTGATCGATATAGCCGCGGCGGCGAAAGAAGATGCGAAACGCCTGATCGAACAGCACCGAATGTTCATGCCGTTTCACGAACACCGCATGCAAGGTCCAGTAAAAATCCTCCCGGGTGCCGACACCGGCGTTCTCTACGGCTTGCAGGGCATCGAGCACCGAGCCCGGACCGACCGGAATGCCGGCGGCGCGCAGCGCGCGAGCAAAATAGAGGATGTTTTCGGCGAGCCGGCCGCCGTTGTTATCTCCTGTCCCCTTGGGAGGGAAGTCGCCGGCCGCAGGGCTTCGGGAAGGGGGCAACGAATCGGGCATATCTCGCTTTCGCATTCATTCTGCGCGATGGAAGCTTTCACTTCCTACCTCACCGCGCGCTCAAGAGTACCGCACGCAGGGCAAGATGAACAAGCACTGCCGTTCTCGCGCGCGGTTCTCGACTGCCCGAAGCTTGCCCGAATCCGAGCTCGCCGATGGCGGCTCGGCCTCATCCGCGAGGCGTTCCGAGTCTCGTCGCCATCGCAATATCGAATTAAATAAAGATCAAGGGAGGCTCGATAACGCGCCGGGTCGCAGACGAGAATGTAACGGTCACGCACGCCCGACTGCCGCTCAAGATCAAGGCTAAGGCTGTGTGCTTGTACGGGCGGGACAGTTACCGCCGGCACCGGTCCCGTTCACGGGAAAGTCACTGCGGCGTCCTTACAGTACGCGGCTGTTCGGCCAGAACGACGCTCAATAACGAACTATGGACTTCGAGATGACCGTTGTAGTCAATGAATCCCGCTTCGCGAAACTTGTTCATGAAATGGCTCACCCGCGACCGGGTTGTGCCGATCATCTCAGCAAGCGTTTCCTGCGTGATCTTCGCCATAAGCGGCTCTGGCTTACCTTCCTTGCCGAAATTCGCCAGCAGCAGCAGCAATCGAGCAAGCCGCTTCTCTGTGGAATTGAATAGCTGGTCAACCAAATCTTCTTCCACACGAGCCGTCCTCGCCAAAATATGCGACACAAACATTTGGGAAAAGGCCGGCTCTTGCCGAAGGAGCCGCTGGATTTCCGTTTTGTCCACCCGCATGGTGACGCAATCGGACATTGCGCTTGCCGTCGCCAATCGCTTTGGCTGTCCGATCAGGCATCCTTCACCCACGAATTCGTCAACGCCCAAAATTGCGACTACGGCTTCCTTGCCCTGCTTGGATGTAACGGTGACTTTGATTTTGCCCCTTTTTATGTAGAAAACTGCATCGGCGTCATCACCCTGCGTAAAGATGATTTCTCTCTTGTGATGCTTTGAAATGGTCCGACCCTTGGCTGCAGCGTCAAAAAATGTAATCGGATCAAATCGCCGCCGGCTTCTCGTCGTTTCGGGGCTTACACTCCGCTCCTTCATTTCAGCTCCTTGCCAACCGGCAAGTTAAGCAACTCGCCGCGGCACTGTCTGTACAAAACAGCTCACTTTTGGATGGTATTCCCAAATGTATCGTTTGCCCAGTTCGAAGACTTAAGGTTCCGTTGTAAGGAATGCGCTTTTGCGATCGCAATGTTCGCATTTGAAAGTGAGCGATTTCGACCAGACTCCCCACTGCCCGCGAAGGCAGGTTGACGATGTGTCGGGCACATCGGGGATGTATCATGTCGAAACCCAATGAGTTCTGGCAATATGCCGAGGAAGCAATTCTTTGCGTCGACCATGCCAATAGCGATGAAGAAAGGCAGGCTCTCCTTGACCTCGCGCGCACCTGGACACAGGCGGCATTGATAGAGCAGCGTGATCTGGTCGATACGGGTCACACACGTCCGGCCGCTCTCTCTGTTGAATTAGGCACGCGGAACGGACCTTAGCCAAATCTATTTGCCGGAACGAAAGTCCTGACGAGCGAGTTGGCTGCCAGGACGGGCCCTTCCAGCCCCCCGCTCTTTGGGACCGTCTAGAGCCCCGCGCGTCAGTGCGGGGCTTTGGTATTTCGGCTTCCTCACTTCACCCAATGCTGCGACGGCCGGAGCGTACGAATTCAGGCGATAATTGAGGGCTGACGCCAACGGCCGCGCTTCCCATCGGGAACGCGGCCGCCAGTTCACGTCGGCTGGACACGCCCTCAATAAGGACCGTAACCACCCAAGACGTCGTCTATCACGCGGCCGACAATGGGAACACCATAGCCCGGGCACTCATTGTAGCCATAGCGGGGGCCGTAACCGTAGCCCGCGCAACTGTCATAGATCGGACCACCATAGGTCGGTCCGCCGCCGTAGCCGCGCCCGTATCGGGCAACGCGGCCGCCACGGGCGAAGTCAGCCCGATGTCCGCCGCGCGCGACGCCAGCCATTGTACGTCCGCCCATTGCGTGCCCTGCGCTGACATGTCCTGCACTGGCATGTCCTGCGCTGCCGTGACCGGCCGCGTGCCCGGCACCCGACGCATTCGCCGTCACTGGCACACAGCCGAGGGCGACTGTTGCCGCAAGCGCGATAAGTGTTTTGTGAAGCAAGCAAGCCTCCTATAAAGTGGCTCAAACAAAAAATTTTGTCCTGAGAATAACATCAACGCCGATTTGTTCTAAAAGTTGCAGGATGCAGGAACACGTTCGCGTGTTGGATCGGTACGCAAAGGCGTTAGTAGAAAAGCGTCAGTCGAAAATAGTCATTTGGCGTTCGACATAGTGCGTTCGCCACGCCGATCCCTCAATCTCCGCCGCGATCAAAGGACGAATCCGTTGCGGCCATTCGATTGCGTGACGTTCGTCCACGGCCGCCCGTCCTATGGTAAATGCCGGCCAGGCACCCCATATACGCAAGATGACCTCAGGAAAAAAACAAACCGATGCGAGCCGCCACGCCGCGGCCATTGCGCGGTGGGACGACGACGGCGGAGCTTCCATGTCTGCTCTCAGCAATCTGGGAGCGAGAATATCAAATGACGGGGTCTTCGAGCTGCCAGCTGAGTCATCCGCAAATCTGGAATTCGACCCGGCTCCTCGGGACGACAGAAAAATTCTGGAATGTTTGGGAGCGGCCGTCATCATGCGATGGGGCACTCTTCCGACCAAAATCCAGCGGGAACTCTTCGAACACGCGACCTGCCTCGCCGACCTCGGGCAGACAGCCCCGCCAAAGGGGCAGATCGCGCGGTTTCTGCATAACCATAAGGACGACGGCGATCAGACGCCGCGTCGGGTCGTACTGTGACGCGGGAAGGCGGCTGAGCGCGTCAATCAAAGGGAACGCCGTTTCGACAGAAAGGGCTACACGTGGCGACGAAAGAACGACTTGCAGCCATGGCGGCCGCCCGTTGCGCCGTATGCTCGGGGGCGATGAAGCTTAGGGTCGTAACGCCTGACTCTGGCGACGGTGCGTCGGAGCTCCGCACCTACACGTGCGCCGAGTGCGGACACTTTCAAACGTACAGCGTGGACGGTGGCGACAGTTAAAAAGCGGAGAGAGGCGAGCGAACCGGTTCGTAACCACCAGCCTCTACTCTGCCGCTCTCAGCTCCGACTTCACCTCGTCGAGCAGCTCCTTGACCTTGGAACCTTCGAGCTTGGCGATATCGTCCTGATATTTGAGCAGAACGCCGAGCGTATCGGAAACGGTCGCAGGATCGAGCGCGACCACGTCGAGCTCGGACAACGCGCCGGCCCAGTCGAGCGTCTCGGCGACGCCGGGCGATTTGAACAGGTCCTGCTTGCGCAGCGCCTGGACGAACCCCACCACCTGCTCGGACAGCTTCATGCTGACGCCCGGCACCTTCTTGCGGACGATGGCGAGTTCACGTTCGGCGTTCGGGTAGCCGACCCAGTGATAGAGGCAGCGGCGCTTGAGCGCGTCATGCACCTCGCGGGTCCGGTTCGACGTGATGACCACGACCGGCGGATGCGCGGCTTTCACCGTTCCCAGCTCCGGGATCGTGATCTGAAAGTCGCCCAAGACTTCGAGCAGGAACGCCTCGAACGCCTCGTCGGTGCGGTCGATCTCGTCGATGAGAAGCACCGGCGCGCCGGCCGGGTCGGGGTCCAGCGCCTGCAACAGCGGACGCTTGATCAGAAAGCGCTCGGAGAACACGTCGTGCTCGATCCGGGTTCGATCGTGTTCGCCCCCGGCCTCGGCGACGCGGATCGCGATCATCTGCGCGGCGTAGTTCCACTCGTACACCGCAGCGGCGACGTCGAGGCCTTCGTAGCACTGCAGCCGGATGAGGCGGCGGCCGAGCGTCGCCGACAGCACCTTGGCGATCTCGGTCTTGCCGACGCCGGCCTCGCCTTCGAGAAAGATCGGCCGGCCCATCTTCAGGGCCAGAAACAGCACGGTGCCGAGCGAACGATCGGCCAAATAGTCGGCCTCGCCTAGCAGATCGACGGTGGCATCGATGGAGGCCGGGATTGCTCGTGGGGACTTATTCATGATCCTCAATGTAGACCGTCATGGCCGGGCTTGTCCCGGCCATCCGCGTCTTCCTTATTCGCAGATAAAGACGTGGATGCCCGGGACAAGCCCGGGCATGACGCATAATAAACCCACGTTGTTGGTTCCAATCAAGCCGCCGGCTTGCCGTTCGCGTCCGCCACCGCCCGGCGCGACAGCACGCCCACGAGATGAGCGCGGTACTCGGCACTGCCGTGGATATCGCTGTTCATGCCGTCGGCCGGAATGCTCATGCCTTCGAGCGATTTCGGCGCAAAGCGCTTTTTCAGCGCCTCTTCGAACGATTTCACCCGGAACACGCCGTTCGAGCCGGCGCCGGTCACGGCAACGCGGTTTTCGCTGCCGCGCTTCGACACAAACACGCCGACCAGCGCGAAGCGCGAAGCCTGGTTCTTGAATTTCTGGTAGGCCGCCTTCTTCGGGATCGGGAAGCTTACCTTGGTGATGATCTCGCTCGGCTCCAGAGCCGTCGAGAACATGCCGGTGAAGAAATCGTCGGCCTTGATGCGGCGCTTGTTGGTGATGATGGTGGCGCCGAGCCCAAGACACGCCGCCGGATAGTCGGCATTCGGATCGTTGTTGGCGATCGAGCCGCCGATGGTGCCCATGTGGCGCACGGCCGGATCGCCGATCATGCTGGCGAGATGCGCCAGCGCCGGGATTTGCTGCTGCACGATGGGCGAATTAGCGACGTCGTCGTGCCGCGTCATGGCGCCGATCGTGATCGAACGGCCGCTCTGTTCGATGCCGGCCATGCCCTCGATCAGCGACATGTCGACGAGCTGCGGCGGGCCGGCCAGGCGCAATTTCATCGTCGGCAGCAGCGAATGGCCGCCGGCGAGCAATTTGGCTTCCTCGTTCTTGCCGAGCAGACCCGCGGCTTGCCGCACGGTCTGCGGCCGATGAAAGGTAAAGGCGTACATTGCAGTCCTCCGTTTATCTCGATCTCAATCTTCAAGCCGCGCGCGGCAGCTTGCTGGTCTTTTGCAGCGCCGCCCACACGGTGGCGGGCGTCGCCGGCATGTCGATGGCCTCGGTCCCGAGCGCATTGGTGATGGCGTTCATCACCGCGGCCGGCGCGGCGATGGCTCCGGCCTCGCCGCAGCCCTTGATGCCGAGTGGATTCGATGGACACCTCGTCGTTGTCATGCCGACCTGAAAGGACGGCAGATTATCGGCGCGCGGCATGGCATAGTCCATGTACGAGCCGGTCACCAGCTGGCCCTTGTCGTCATAGACGGTGTGTTCGAGCAGCGCCTGGCCGACACCCTGTGCGACCCCGCCATGGACCTGGCCCTCGACGATCATCGGATTGATGACCGTGCCGAAATCATCGACCGCGGTCCAACTGACGATCTGGGCGTCGCCGGTTTCGGGGTCGATCTCCAGTTCGCAGATGTGACAGCCGGCCGGGAAGGTGAAATTCGTCGGATCGTAGAACGCGCCCTCTTTCAGCCCGGGCTCGATTTCGCTCGTTGGGAACTTGTGCGCGACGTAGGCGCCGAGCGCAACCTCGGCCCAGGCCGCCGATTTGTCGGTGCCGGCGACGGTGAACTTGCCGTCCTTGAAAACGATGTCACCCTCGGCGGCTTCGAGCAGATGGGCGGCGATTTTTTTGGCCTTGGCCTCGACCTTGTCGAGCGCCTTGACGATGGCCGACATGCCGACCGCGCCGGAGCGCGAGCCGTAGGTGCCCATGCCGAACTGCACCGTGTCGGTGTCGCCGTGCAGCACGTTGACCTGATCGATCGACAGACCGAGCCGGTCCGAGACGAGCTGCGCGAATGTCGTTTCGTGACCTTGGCCGTGCTGATGGCAGCCGGTCAAAACCTCGACGGAGCCGGTCGGATTGACCCGCACCTCGGCGGATTCCCATAAGCCGACGCCGGCGCCGAGCTGGCCGACCAGCGACGATGGCGCGACGCCGCACGCCTCGATATAGGTCGCAAACCCGATGCCGCGCAGCTTGCCGTGACGCTCGGACTCGCGCTTGCGTTTGGCGAAGCCCTTGTAGTCGTGGATTTCCAGCGCCTTCTGCAACGACGCATTATAATCGCCAGCGTCATAGAGCGAAGCGACCGAGGTCTGGTACGGGAAACTCTTGACGAAATTCTTCTGCCGCAACGTGGCCGGATCGGTGCCGAGTTCGCGGGCCGCGGCTTCGACCAGTCGCTCGACCACGAAGGTCGCCTCGGGACGTCCGGCGCCCCGATACGCGTCAACAGGCACCGTATTGGTGTAGACAGCATCGACCTCGCAGTAGATGTGCGGGATCTCGTACTGACCCGACAACAGCGTTGCGTATAGAAACGTCGGCACCGCCGACGAGAAAGTCGACATATAGGCGCCGAGATTGGCGGTGGTGTGGACCTTCAGGCCGGTGATCTTGCCGTCCCCGTCGAACGCCATCTGCGCCTTGGTAACGTGATCGCGGCCGTGCGCGTCGGTGATGAAGCTCTCCGACCGCTCCGCCGTCCATTTCACCGGACGGCTGAGCTTGCGCGCCGCCCACAGGCAGACGACTTCCTCGGGATAAATGAAAATCTTCGAGCCGAAGCCGCCACCGACATCGGGCGCGATGACACGCAGCTTGTTCTCTGGCGCCATGCCGACAAAGGCGGAGATGACGAGGCGCGCCACGTGTGGATTTTGCGTCGCGTTCCACAAGGTCAGGCCGCCGCTCGCCGCATCGTAATCCGCCAGCGCCGCGCGCGGCTCCATCGCATTCGGCACCAGCCGGTTGTTGATGAATTCAAGCTTGGTGACGTGTTTGGCCTCGCGCAACGCCTTATTGGTCGCGTCGGGATCGCCAAGATGCCAATTGTAGATGGTGTTGTTCGGCGCCGACTCGTGAATGAGCGGCGCGCCCTTCGCGGCCGCCTTGGACGGATCGACGACGGCGGGCAGTTCCTCGTAGTCGACCACGACCTTCTCGGCCGCATCCTTGGCTTGCGAGAGGGTATCGGCCAGCACGACGGCGACGGCGTCGCCGACGCAGTTCGCCTTGCCCGCGGCAAGCGCCGCATGCGGCGCCATCTTCATCGGCGAGCCGTCTTTGGACAGCACCGTCCAGCCGCAGATCAAATTGCCGAGTTTGTCTTCGGCAAACTGCGCGCCGGTGAACACGCCGGCAACGCCCGGCATTTTCGCCGCCGCGGCGGCGTCGATTTGTTTGATCCTGGCGTGCGCGTGCGGCGAACGCAGAAAATAGGCGAACACCTGGCCGGGCCGGGTAAAGTCGTCGGTGTAATGGCCCGTGCCGGTGATGAAGCGGCGATCTTCCTTGCGGCGCACCGCGGCGCCGATACCGGTTCCGCTCATGGCTTGCCCTCCGGCAATTCACTCCCTGAAACGTGGAATTGCCCTGCGGCAATTCCCTTCTCGGCAGTGTCTACTCGGCAGTGCTCTGTTCGGCAGTGCCCTATTCGGCAGCCTTCGACGTCGCGCCGCCGCCGCGCATGGCGCGGGCGCCGGCGGCAATCGCCTTGACGATATTGTGGTAGCCGGTGCAGCGGCAGATGTTGCCTTCCAACTGCTCGCGAATAGTGCGGTCGTCGAGGTCATTGCCCTTACGGCGCACCATATCGACCGCGGTCATGATCATGCCGGGCGTGCAATAGCCGCACTGCAGGCCGTGGTTCTCGCGGAACGCCTCCTGCATTGGATGCAGCGGACCGTCCGCCGCAGCCAAACCCTCAATGGTGAGTACGTCGGCGCCTTCGAGCTGCAGCGCCAGCACGGTGCAGGATTTCACCGCCTTGCCGTTGATGTGTACGACGCAGGCGCCGCATTGCGACGTGTCGCAGCCGACATGGGTGCCGGTCAGCCGCAAGTTCTCACGCAGCAATTGCACCAATAGCGTTCGCGGATCGACTTCGACGGTAACGGGTTTGCCGTTCACCGTCAGCGAAACGGCTGCCGTATTGGCTGCCATCGGGCTCCTCCTCGACAAAAAATACCGGTCAAACGTCCTGATTTCGCGGCCGACTTGGGTCGCCGGCGTCATCCGAGGGCAAAATCACGGCGTTTTTGCCGAATTCGACCCGCGGAAGCTGGAATTACTCTGAACCGCCCGCTGGCCAGCGGTCAAGGGGAGTTCCTGCGTCAAAGGCGGCTGTAAATAGCGACAGGGCCGGGGCCAACGCTCACAAGGGGAATATACCCCGGCGGGCGATGGGCCCAGGATCACTGCGGATTAACGGCCTTGGCAAAATTGCCGAAGAAATCGTCGGCGACCTTCTTGGCCGCACCATTGATCAGCCGCTGGCCAAGCTGCGCCAGCTTGCCGCCGATCTGTGCCTCGACCGTGTAGGTCAACAGCGTGCCGCCGTCCTTTGGCGCGAGTTTGACGTTGGCGCCACCCTTGGCAAAGCCGGCGACACCGCCCTCGCCCTGGCCGGAAATCTTGTAGCCGTTCGGCGGATCGATGTCAGACAAGGTGACGCTGCCTTTGAACTTCGCCTTGACCGGTCCAATCTTGATCGTGGCGACGGCCTGGAATCCGTTGTCAGATGTCTTGTCGAGCGACTCGCAGCCCGGGATGCAGGCCTTCAAAACTGCCGGATCGTTAAGCGCCTCCCAGACCGTCTGTTGCGGCGCCGGAAGCTGATACTCGCCATTCATCGTCATAGCCATGTCGCGTCACTCCCTGACCGTCCGCCAAAAAGGGTGCTAGAAAGTTCGTACTCAGGGAGGAAATAGCAATGCCCGACATCAAAGTCGATGACGGCTGCACCATCCATGCAGAGATCGAGGGGCCGGAACGCGCGCCGGTATTGATGCTGTCGAACTCGCTCGGCACCGACCTGCACATGTGGGACGAGCAGGCGGGCCCGCTGACGCGCCATTTCCGGCTCGTTCGCTACGACCGGCGCGGCCACGGCAAATCGGACGCGCCCAAGGGGCCCTACACCATGCAGCGGCTCGGCCGCGACGTGCTCGGCGTACTCGACGGGCTTGGCATCCAGAAGATCAATTGGTGCGGGCTGTCGATGGGCGGCATGGTCGGCATGTGGCTCGGCGCCAATGCGGGAGACCGCATCGACAAGCTCATCCTCTCCAACACATCCGCGCATTTCCCCGACCCGACGGTCTGGGATGCCCGCATCAAGATGGTGCGCGACGTCGGACTTGCAGGCATTGTCGATACGAACATGGAGCGCTGGTTTACCAAGAGCTTTCGCGAACGCGCGTCGCAAACCATGGCCAAGATGCGCAAGATGTTCGTCGCCACCAATATCGAGGGCTACATCGGCTGCGGCGAAGCGATCCGCGACATGGATCATCGCCCGCTATTGCCGAAGATTATGGCGCCGACGCTCGTTATCGCCGGCCGGCACGATCCCGCGACGACGCTTGAAGCCGGGGAATACGTCAAAGATCACGTGCCCGGCGCCCGCATCGCCGTGCTCGACGCCGCACACATCTCGAACCTTGAGCAGCCGCAGATCTACGCCGACACGGTGCTCGGATTTTTGCTGGGGTAGTTCCCGATGCGGTTGACAGCATCGCTCCTGAAAAGTCGTCAATCCTCGATCAGAGCAGTTTTCGGTGCTTTCCAACGACACAGCCGATCTGATCGATGAAACTCCCTGCCCGGCCGAAAAACCCGATCAAAAATTCATCCGCGGCCAACATGCATTGGCTCACATGTCCAAACGAGGGATCGCCAACCGCATAGACTCTTTGATTGGTCCATATCTGGATGCCGGAAACCCATAGCGGCGGCACGTTGTCCGAGGTCTTGTAAGTGTAGTTGCCGGAACTCACGTCGACCCTGCCCACTTTTTCGCCATCGGCAAATCTGATCACTGTCACCGGTTGAGCGTAAGGGCCCTGGCCGCCATGCAACGGACCGACATGGGCGCCCCATTGCGCCTGCACGCCGCCAATAACGCGCTGCGTTGTTTGCTGAGGGTTGAGGTTCACAGTAATTGCCAGCGCAGAGACCGGCAGACGCTGTTGATTTGAATCCAGATCATCAAATCCGACGCCGCCGCTGCCGCCGAACGCCGCCGTCTTCGTGACAACGATCGCTTGAGACCACCAGAACAGAATCGCAGCAGCACTCAAGACGGCGATCGCGCCGATCAGTGTCAGTAAAGCGGTTTTCCGGGTGGCCGGCCGCGGGGCTCCGCCGGTCGGTCTTGCCATTGCGCCGGGCGGCGAACCACCAGGAGGGTAGATGTTGTCAAACGGGCCTGCGGGTGCGCCACCGCCGGCGACATCGACCCGCAGGTTTGCCTGGATCTGCGCGACGAGTTGCGTGACATGTTCGGCCAGCGGCGGCGTCAGCGCATCGAGCCAATGAATTGACCCGAGGTAATATTCCATCGCCTTGGTCGGCGTGATGTCCTCGATCCGGAACGGAATGATCGTCAAACCCTTGCTGACCGCGCGTTCAATCTCACGATGAATTTGCGGCGAAGCATTCGCATTCGACGAGAAAATGAGGACCATGATGCGGCAAGAATCTATGCCGTCGATAATACCTTCCGCGTATTCCGTGCCGGCGCGAATGTCGCGTGGCGCGATCCAGCACCGAATGCTTGCGGTCTCGAGCCCCGCGCACACCGTGTCGGCAGCGATCTTGTCTTTGCTGGAATAGGAAATGAAGACGTCAAAAGGCATCGCGGTGCCAGAATACCGAGACGGAACGCTGACGCAATCCGAATTTGCCTCGATCGCTGCACCCGGCTCAGACGGGCTTCGCCCGCGGCATCACACCTGAACGGTGATGTCGCAGACCAGACCCTCGGCACGCCAGTCGAGATTCGTCGTCCCTTTGAGCTGCGCGATCATCCGTTCGATAATCCGGGTGCCGAAACCTTTGCGCGTCGGCGCCTTGACGGTCGGGCCTCCGGCTTCGGCCCAGCGCAGCTTCAATGGTTCACCCGCCTCATGCGTCCAATTCAGCGCGACTTTGCCGTTCGCTACCGATAACGCGCCGTACTTGGCTGCGTTTGTCGCCAATTCGTGCAAGGTCACCGCGATCGCCTGGGCGGTGTTGGGCTCCAGCAAAATCGGCGGACCGCCGAACGCCACCCGTCCTTCGGTCCCTTCGGTATAAGGTGCAAGCTCACGCGATGCGATCGACGACAACTCGGCGCCGGTCCATCGCGACTCGACAAACAGCGAATTCACGTTCGCCAAGGCTTGAATGCGTCCTTCGATGGCGTGTTTGAGGCCTTGAGTCGTTTCGGCCTGGGACAGGTTGACGGTTGCCTGCACGTTGGCGAGCAGATTTTTGCTGCGGTGCTCTGCCTCCCGCGCGAGTGCCGCGATCATATCCTGGGTGCGCTTCTGCTCGGTAATGTCCCTTGCGATCTTCGATGCGCCGATAATTCTGCCTTCCGCATTTTTCACGGGGGAGACCGTCAGCGACACAAAAATGCGGCTGCCGTGCTTGCGTTGCCGGACCGTCTCGAAATGATCGATCCGCTCCCCTCGCCTGATACGTGCCAGAATGTCGGTCTCTTCGCTGTGCCGCTCTTCCGGAATCACGATCGTAATCGGCAAACCGATCGCTTCCTCGGCCGTGTAGCCGAAGACACGCTCGGCACCCTTATTCCAACTGGTGATGATGCCGTCGAGATTCTTGCTGACGATCGCATCGTCGCTCGATTCGACAATGGAGGCCAAAAAGCGCAGGCGCTGCTCGCTTTCGCGCAGCGCAGATTGGATTTGTTTGTGTTCGGTCACGTCGCGACTGGCTTCCAGCACCGTGCCATCGCCAAGGAGCTGCATCCGGCAGTCGACGATGACTTCGCGGCCGTCCTTGCAGGTGTGGCGCAACTCACCGGACCATTGGTGCGTGGCCCGAAGCTGCGACGTCAGATCGCCCCGTCCGGCCGGAAATTTGGTGCGCAAAAGCAAGTGGCTGTCGCGGCCGATCGCTTCCTCAGGCGTAAATCCGTAAAGCCGCTCGGCGCCAGCATTCCAGAACTCGATCGGCCCGTCCAGACGCCACGCCAGCATCGGCGCATAGGACAGCGTCAGCAGATTGGCCAAACGTTCGGCACGTTCGGAAACCGCCTCGATGCTGGAAGAGGCGCGTTCAAACCGCAGTTCGTTCTCGGGCTCCGCCACGATTCCTCTGCCCCAACGGGCATCTCACGCCACCGTCAGTTTACACCCCCGACAGCGCGTTAGCCATGCCGCGCTCCGGTCAACAGCGCAACATGACCGCGGCGCGATTGACCGAAATTTTGACGGACCGATGGCGGACCGTATAAAGGCGAGCGGAGCATTTAAATCGGCCACCGGCGCGGGACACGCTTCCATAGCGCCCGCAAGGCTTGAGGGATAGGCATTCATGGTACGGCGAGTGGGACTGCCTTTCGTTCTGTTTCTTGCGTCGTTCATCGTTCTTTCGGCGCCGGCCGCCAAGGCACAGGAGTGGCCCGCCAAGGGGCCGATCAAGATCATCGTGCCGTTCTCGGCCGGCAGCGCCACCGACATCATCGCCCGCACGGTGTTCAGCCAGGTCGGCGACCAGATCAAACAGACTTTCGTGGTCGAAAACCGCGGCGGCGCCGGCACCACGCTCGGCGCCGGCATGGTGGCGCGGGCGGACCCCGATGGCTACACGCTTCTGGTCAATTCCACCTCGCACGTGGTGGTCGCATCGACCTATGCGCACCTGCCCTACAGCGTCGCCGACGATTTTGCCGGCATTTCCGAGCTTGCCGACATTCCGTTCGTCGTCGCCACTGCCACCAAGTACAAGGTGCTCGCCGACCTGATCGCGGCCGGCAAGAAACCCGGCAGCCATATCCTTTACGGTACCGCGGGCGCCGGCAGTTCCGGTCAGTTGTTCATGGAGCGGCTGCGGCTCGCGGCCGGCTTTCCGGCGACACATGTGCCGTTTCGCGGCACTCCAGAGGGCATGAACGAGGTGGTCGCGGGCCGCATCGACCTCTATCCGGCGCCGGTCTTGAACGCACTGCCCTTGGCCAAGGCCGATAAGGTCCACGTGCTGGCGATCAGTTCGACCAAGCGGCTGGGGTTGATCCCGGACGTGCCAACGCTTGCCGAGGCAGGCTTGCCTAACGCGCTCTACAATTTCTGGATCGGCGCGTTCGCGCCCGCCAAGACGCCGAAGCCGATCGTCGAGCGGCTCAACCGCGAAGTGAGCATTGCGCTCAAGCGCAAGGACATCGCCGACAAAATCCGCAATCTCGGTGGAGAGCCGACACCGATGACGGCGGCCGAATTCGACGCCTTCGTGGCCAAGGAAATCGCCACCAACGCCGAAATCGTCAAAGCGTCAGGCTATAAGCCGCAATAAAAGCGCGCCGTCATCGTCATTGCGAGGAGCGATAGCGACGAAGCAATCCAGAATGGCCTCTCAGATCTGGATTGCTTCGCTTCGCTCGCAATGACGGCGCGGCGTCACCCTCCCCGCTGATCGCGGAATTCGTGCGGCGTGGTGCCCACCTGTTTACGGAAGAAGCGGGCAAAGTGCGATGAATCCGCGAACGCGAGTTCTTCGGCGATTTCCTGGATCGGCTGCTGGGTGAAGACGAGCTGGCGTTTGGCCTCGGTGAGCAGGCGCTGGCGCACGAGATGGCCGGCGGTGACGCCGGTCGCGCGCTTGACGTGATCGTTGAGCCGGTCGACCGTCATGCCGAGCTTGTCCGCATAGAAGCCTAGCAGCCGCTCGGTGCGGAAAAACTCGTCAACCAGATTGCGCAGCTGCACCACCGTCGCGTCCGCCGGTCGCAGCGTCACCGCGCCGGTGCGGGCGCGGCTGGCGGCGAGGCGCGCCACGCCGACGGCGATCAGCACAAGCAGCCCGCGCATCGCCAGCCGATAGCCCTCGCGCGCCAAGCTGTGCTCTTCGTTGAGTTCCACGCACAGCGCCGAAAGCCGCCCCCGCTCCGTGTCGTCGGCTATCGGGATGACGGGCTGTGCCGCCAACGCGCGCAGCCGCAGCATCGCTTCGCCTGCCTGACCGGCCAGTGCGCCGGCCGCGTCCTCGGTAAAGCTCACCACCCAGCCGTCGGTGACATTCGGCTCGAAGCGAAAGCCGTGCGCAATCGTTGCCGGCACCAGCAAAGCGGCCGGGGCGGCGAAAGACAGCGTCGCGGCGTCGAACGTCATCGTGCCGCCGCCGCGCTCGATCAGCAGGATCTGAAACAGATTGCGATGGCGGTGGCCGCGAATGGTCCAGTCGTGGATCGACGAGCGCGACGCGATGGTTTCGATGTGTATGAAATCGAACGCCTGATCGTCCGGCGGATCGCCGTACAAGTGAAACAGCGGCAGCGTTGCGGCTTGGGTCGATGCCGGAGAAGTTGCCATGGCCCAAGCATAAGCCGATCAGGCGATAGAAGAAGGTGCCGCGGGGCCGCGCGCCTCGCCTGTGCATAAAGCCGCGCCGGCGCAATAGCGCCGCGCCGTCGATGGCTACACCGGCTTGTAGGCCCGGTCGTGGTAGACCAGCGCCGGCCCGCTCGGACCAAGGCGGACGGCCTCGACGGCGCCGAATATGACGTTGTGCGAGGCGACGGCCTTGATCTCGACAGTGCGGCAGTCGCAGGCGACGACCGCGCTGGCAAGAACCGGCGAACCGGTCTTCAACGTCATCCATTCGCCGACATTGAAGCGCTCTTCCAGGTGGACGCCGGTTCGCCCGGCGAACATGTCCGCCAGATTGGCCTCGGCCGCGCCCAGCGTATTGACGCAGAACACGCCGTTCTGCGCGAGCAGCGGCGCCGAGTTGCTGCGCCGGTTCAAGCACACCAGCAGCATGGCCGGCGAATCCGTCACCGAGCAGACCGCCGTCGCGGTGAACCCGGTCTTGCCGGCCGGCCCGGCTGACGTGACGATATGAACCGCCGCGCCGAGACGACTCATGGCCTCGCGAAATGCCGGCGAGTCCACGCTCATCAGCGGCTCAGGCGCCACCGCCATGAAGGCGCCGTCCATCGCATCGTCGGGTCGTTGGTCAATCCAGCTCATTTTTTCCTGTCATCATCCGCGAAGGCGGATGATCCAGTATCCACCCCCCATCGAGAGTTTAGCAATAAGCGCCACGCATACTGGATGCCCCGCCGGAGCTTGCCATCCGGCCGGCCACTTCGGGCCCGACCCGTTGGCGGGGCATGACAACAGAGCTATTCGGCCGCGCGCAGCCCGTCCGGCAACCCAGGATAAGCAACATCATCCGGGTTGAGCCACGCCGGATCGGTCCAGCCGTTCTCGTCATACTCGGACATGCATTGCTCGGCGAGCGCCGCCATTTGGTCGAACGTGCCGGTGCTGCGCGCATTCCACAGCGCCTGGATGCGGATGTCCTCGTGATTGCCGGCGTAGTTGCGCTCGTAGAGCTCGTGGCGGCCGCCGAACTCGGTGCCGATCGCGTCCCACAGAAGCTTCATGATCTTGATGCGCTCGCGGTAACCGATGCCGTGCGAGCCGCGGACGTACTGAGCGAGATACTTGTCGATCGCCGGATTGGTGAAATCCTTGGCGGACGACGGCAGATAGATCAGCGATGAGGCGACGATCTTCTCCACGATCTCCTTGACGCGCCCATAGGCATCGCCGGCGAACACGCGGTAGCTCGATCCCGACTGCAGATTGGGCAGCACGGCGCCGTTCACCCACGTGGTTGGATTCATCGCCATGGCGTCCGTCAACGCCCAGAACAGATGCCGCCAGGCGATGATTTCGCCCAGCATGGCCTGGTTGCCGCGGAATTCGTCGGAGCCGGCGGCGCGCAGCGCCTTGGCGATGACGCCGACGAGGAAATCGAGCTTGACCGCGAGACGCGTGCAGCCCTGAAACTGATAGCCGGCCAGAAATCCCGATTGCGGAAAGAAGACCTTGAGCTTCTCCAGGTCGCGGTGCAGCAGCACGTCTTCCCAGGGGATGAACACGTTGTCGAACACGAAGATGGCATCGTTCTCGTCGAAACGCGATGACAGCGGATAATCGAACGGCGTGCCCATCACGCTAGCGGTCATTTCGTAGGAGGTGCGGCAGAACAGCTTGACGCCCGGCGCGTTCATCGGTGCGATGAACATCACCGCGAGATCGGTATCATGCAGCGGCACCGCGGCGTTCTGGCCGAGAAAATTATAATGCGTGAGCGCCGAGGAGGTCGCCACCACCTTGGCGCCGGACACGTAGATGCCCGCATCGGTATCCTTCTGGATGGTGATGTAGACATCCTTGACCTGATCCACCGGCTTGGCGCGGTCCACCGGCGGATTGACGATGGCGTGATTCATGAACAGCACGTTTTCCTGGGCGCGCCGGTACCAGGACTTGGCGTTGTCGGCGAACTTTCCATAGAAATCGAAATTGGCGCCGAGCGTATTCATCAGCGACGCCTTGTAGTCGGGCGAGCGGCCCATCCAGCCGTAGGACATGCGCGCCCAATGGGCGATGGCGTCGCGCTGACCGACGAGGTCTTCTCGCGAGCCCGCGGCACGGAAGAATTTGTGGGTGAAGCCGCCGGACCCGGTATCGGTCGGCGCGGTCAACAGCGGCTTGGTCTTGGCATCGTGCAGCGCGTCGTAAAGCCGGGCGATCGAACGCGCGGCATTGCGAAACGCCGGATGGGTGGTGACGTCCTTGACGCGCTCGCCATAGACATAGACCTCGCGGCCGTCGCGCAGGCTTTCGAGGTATTCGGCGCCGGTGAAGGGCCTGCCCTTGGCGCCAATGACGTCCTCGGATTTCGCGCGATCCATCGGCTCCTCCATAACGTGCTGCCATAAACCTAACACGCGAGCCACTGGCGCGCCCCACGCCACTTGCCAACCCGCGCTCGGTTCGGTAGGTAAGTTCAACGTATTGAACTTATCCAGCCTATGAAACTTGGCCAGACCACAGCTGTCAAGTCGCTCGATCGTGGGCTCGACATCCTCGAGTATGTGGCCGGCTGTTCCGAACCGCCGTCGTTCTCGCAATTGCTGACAAACCTGCGGATTCCGCGCAGCAGCCTGTTTCATCTGCTCACAAACCTGCTGTCGCGGAACTTTCTGGAGCGTGATCCGCAGTCGGAGCGCTACCGTCTCGGCGCGGAAGTCATCGAAATTGCGCGGAAGGTGAAAAAGCCGTCCTTGCGCGATCGGGTCACACCGCTCCTGCACCACCTCAGTCAGGAGGTCAGCGAAACTTGCGGCTTTTATGTCCGGGTCGGGGATTCGGTCGAAGTGGTCGCATCCGCCATCAGCACGCAGGCGCTGTCCTACACCATGAAAGTCGGCATGAACGCGCCTTTGTATGCCGTCTCGGCCGGCAAGATCGTACTGTCGGAACTGAGCGCGCAAGAGCTGAACCAATATCTTGGCCGCGCACCATTCGCCGCGGTGACGCCGCACACGGTCCGGTCCAAGAGCCGGCTGAAAAAAGAGCTTCACCAGGTCAAAGCAGCAGGCTTCGCCTATTCCCGCGAAGAGTTCACGCTGGGGATCACGGCGATCGCCACCGCGGTGCGCACCGAATCGAAGCTCTGCGGCGCCATCAATCTGGCGGTGCCGACGGCGCGTTTCACGCCCGATCGCGATGCCATGTTTCGCGAGGCGTTAAGGCGAGCGGCCCAGCTCATTGCGAAGGAAATAACACCGCAATGATCAAACCGTGGCTGTTTGAATTCCTGCCTGAACTGGGAGGCCCAAGCGTCGAACCGAATCCGGCCGATGTGGCGGCGCTGATTGCCCGCTATCTCGATTTGTGGGTCCGTGATGAAACGCTTGGCTTCGAGGGCATATTCTTCAGCGAACATCATTTCGGCCGCTCCTACTCCCCCTCGCCCAATCTGCTGATTGCCGCGCTCGCCTCGCGGACGAAAACGCTGCGCCTTGGCGTCATGGGAGTCGTCCTGCCCTACTACCATCCGGCGCGCGTGGTCGAGGAAATCGGCATGCTGGACCACCTGACCGGCGGCCGGCTGGAGATCGGCACCGCGATCGGCATACCGCAGGAACTCGCGCGGCTGAACATGACGATGGCGGAAGCGCGCGAACGCAACGACGAGATTGTCGCCATCATCGAAGCGGCGTTCGCCAACCGCGTCGTTACCCACCGCGGCAAGTATTTCTCGTTCTCCGACCTGCGCCTCCTGCCGCGGACATTGCAGCAGCCATCTCCGCCGCGATGGACCACTGTCGTCAGCGTCGAGTCGGCACGGCGAGCCGCCCGGCGCCGCATCAAGATCAGTACCGGCTTCAATTCCGCTTCGACCATCAAGCGCATCTTCGACGCCTATCGCGAGGAAGCGGACGCCGCCGGATTTCACGCCACCCCCGACTGCTTCGCACTGCGCCGGCGCGTGACTGTGGCGCCGACGACAGACCAGGCGCGCCTCTATGCGCAGGCCGTCGCCGAACGCCTGAAAAGCTATGTAGCCGAGGACGAACGCCTGACCGCGAACGTGCCCGATGCGCCCGCCCCCACCGGCGGCTTCACGCTCAGCGATGATGAGTTCATCACCGGCACGCCGAAGCAAGCCGCGGATAATATCATCGATCAGTGCCGCACCGTCGGCGCCGGACATTTCCTGGCAGTGCTCAACTGGAGCGCGCCGGTCGACGAGGTGGCACAGGCTCACGAGCTGTTCGGCCGCGAGGCCATTCCGCTGCTGCGGATGTCTTGAGTAAGTTGGCCGCGCCCGCAGGGCGGCACCGCCCGGCATGGCCCAGCGATTGCCGGGCGGGACGACAAGGCGCCGCAATTGCCGCTCCGGGGAGCCCCTGTTAAGACTTTAGGGGGGATTCGAAGGGCCGTGACCGCATGGATTATTTCGTCCAGCAACTCATCAACGGCATTACGCTCGGCTCCATCTACGGCCTGATCGCCATCGGCTACACCATGGTGTTCGGCATCATCGGCATGGTCAATTTTGCCCATGGCGATGTGTTCATGGTCTCCGCCTTCATCGCGCTGATCGCCTTCCTGATCCTGACTGCCTGGATCGGCATAAACTCGATCGCGCTGGCGCTGTTCATCGTGCTGATCGTTGCGATGCTGTTCACCTCGCTCATCAACTGGGCGATCGAACGCATCGCCTACCGGCCGCTGCGCGGTTCATTCCGCCTGGCGCCGCTGATTTCCGCCATCGGCATGTCGATCTTTCTGTCGAATTTCGTGCAGGTGACGCAAGGACCGCGCAACAAATCGATCCCGCCCATGGTGCAGGGCGAGTTCGTGCTGTTCAACAACAACAATTTTCCGGTGACGCTGTCCTATAAGCAGCTCATCATCTGGGGCGTCACCGCGGTGCTGCTGGCGGGGTTCTGGTATCTGGTGAGCAGGACCCGTCTCGGCCGGGCGCAACGCGCCTGCGAGCAGGATCAGAAGATGGCGGCGCTCGTTGGCGTCGACGTCGACCGGACGATTTCCATGACGTTCGTGATCGCGGCGGCGCTCGCCGCGGTCGCCGGTACCATGTACTTGATGTATTACGGCGTCATCACCTTCTCCGACGGTTTCGTGCCGGGCGTCAAAGCCTTCACCGCCGCAGTGCTTGGCGGCATCGGCTCATTGCCCGGGGCGGTGGTCGGCGGGCTTATCATCGGCCTGATCGAGACGCTGTGGTCGGCGTATTTTTCCATCGACTACAAGGACGTCGCGGCCTTTTCCGTTCTGGCGATCACGCTCATCTTCCTGCCGCAGGGCCTGTTCGGCAGGCCGGATGTCGAGAAGGTCTAAGATGCAGGCCGGCGCGCAAGCTGGGCGCGTCCAGGGATCGCGCGTCCAAGACTCGCGCGTCCAAGACTCGCGCGTCAATCTCGTGCGCGCACTGCGCGATGCCGCCTTCACGGGCCTCGTCACCTTCGGGCTGCTGCTGCCGCTCATCGGCTTCGAAACCGTCACCAACATCCGCGATGAACTGACGCTGACAACGCGCTGGCCGCTGTTGGCCGCGGCAGTCGTCATCACCGTCGCGGGGCGCTTCCTCTATGCGATCGCCGTCGATCCATGGCTCGCCCGCCGCAGGGAGCGACCGGCACAGCCGATCCCCGCGTGGCGATATTACTTCAAGAAATGGTTCGTGCCCTTCGCCATCGGCTTTGTCATCGCTTATCCGGTACTTGTCATCCTCATCGTCGGCTGGGGCGGCGGGCTGAAATGGATCGACAATTTCGGCATCCAGATCCTGATCTACATGATGCTCGGCTGGGGACTGAACATCGTGGTCGGGCTCGCCGGATTGCTCGACCTCGGCTATGTCGCGTTCTACGCGGTCGGCGCCTACTCGTACGCGCTCCTTGCCAAGAATTTCGGATTGTCGTTCTGGCTGCTGCTGCCGCTCGCCGGCATTCTGTCCTCGTTCTGGGGCGTTCTGCTTGGCTTCCCCGTCCTGCGGCTGCGCGGCGATTATCTGGCGATCGTCACGCTCGCGTTCGGCGAAATCATCCGCATGGTCATCATCAACTGGACGGCGCTGACCAACGGTTATGCGGGGATCACCGGCATCCCGCGGCCGAGTTTCTTCGGCATTCCGTTCAATGCCGACGACAACGGTTTTGCCGCCGTGTTCGGCCTGGAGTTTTCCCCGCTCTATCGCGTGCTGTTTCTCTATTACATCATTCTCGCGCTCGGCCTGCTCACCTGCTTCGTGACCATGCGATTGCGCCGTCTGCCGGTCGGCCGCGCCTGGGAGGCGCTCCGTGAGGATCAGATCGCCTGCCGCTCGCTCGGCATCAACACCACCAACACCAAGCTGACCGCCTTCGCCATGGGGGCGATGTTCGCCGGCTTTGCCGGTTCTTTCTTTGCCGCGCGCGAAGCGTTCATCTCGCCGGAATCGTTCACCTTCATCGAGTCGGCGACCGTGTTGTCGATCGTCGTCCTCGGCGGCATGGGCAGCCAGATCGGCGTCGCCATCGCCGCCATCGTGATGATCGGCGGCACCGAGATTCTCCGCCAGCTCACGTTCCTCAAACAGATTTTCGGGCCGACCTTCGATCCGACGCAGTACCGCATGCTGCTGTTCGGCCTAGCCATGGTGCTGATCATGATCTGGCGGCCGCGCGGCCTGATCGCGACGCGCGAGCCCTCGGTATTCCTCAAAGAGCGCAAGCAGATTTCCGTCGACCTGGTCAAGGAGGGCCACGGCTGATGGCGCAGGACGCCTCCCCCGTGCTTCGCGTCGAGCACCTGACGATGCGCTTCGGCGGACTTGTCGCTGTCGACAATCTGTCCTTCGAGGTCGGGCGCGGCGCGATCGCGGCACTGATTGGGCCAAACGGCGCCGGCAAGACCACCGTATTCAACTGCATCACCGGCTTTTACCGGCCGACGGAGGGACGTCTGGCGCTGCATCGCGGCGATCCCGCGGTGTGGAGCGTACTTGACGACCTCACCGCGAGCGGCAAGCGCGGCATGGTGCGGAGCGACGGCGCGCTGTTTCTGCTCGAACGCATGCCCGACTACCAGGTCGCACAACGGGCGCGGGTCGCCCGCACCTTCCAGAATATCCGGCTGTTTGCCGGCATGACGGTGCTGGAGAACTTGCTGGTCGCGCAGCACAACCGGCTGATGCTGGCGTCGGGCTATACGCTGCTCGGCGTGCTCGGCTTTCCGTCCTATGCGGCCGCCGAACGCGCAGCCCTCGACAAGGCCCGGTTCTGGCTTGACCGCTTCGCGTTGACCGAGCGCGCCGACGATCCGGCCGGCGAATTGCCCTACGGCGCGCAGCGCCGGCTCGAAGTCGCGCGCGCCATGTGCACCGATCCCGTGCTGCTGTGCCTCGACGAGCCGGCTGCCGGGCTCAATCCGCGCGAGAGCGCCGAACTCAACGAGCTACTTTTGCGTATCCGCGACGACCACGCCGTCTCGATCCTGTTGATCGAGCACGACATGAGCGTGGTGATGAACATTTCCGACCACATCGTCGTGCTCGATTACGGCGTCAAGATCGCCGACGGCGCACCGGAAGCGGTGCGCAACGATGCGAAAGTGATCGCGGCCTATCTGGGCGTCCCCGACGAAGATGTCGCAAAAGTCGAGGAAAGCGTCGGCCTATGAGCGCTCCGCTCCTTTCCGTTCGCGGCGTAACCGCCTTCTATGGCCGCGTCCAGGCGCTCAAGGGCGTCGACCTCGACGTCAATGCCGGCGAGATCGTGGCGCTGATCGGCGCCAACGGCGCCGGCAAATCGACCCTGATGATGACGGTGTGCGGCAATCCGCGGGCGCGCGAAGGGGCGATCACGTTCGATGGCCACGACATTACCCGGCTGCCGACCTGCGATATTGCCCGGCTCAAGCTTGCCCAGGCGCCGGAAGGCCGACGAATTTTCCCGCGCATGACGGTATTGGAAAACCTGCAGATGGGCGCGACCGTCGCGGCCGAGCATGACTTCCCCGAAGACCTCGAACGCGTCCTGACGCTGTTCCCGCGCCTGCGGCAGCGGCTCGCTCAGCGCGGCGGCACTTTGTCGGGCGGCGAGCAGCAAATGCTGGCGATCGCGCGCGCGCTGATGAGCCGGCCGCGACTTCTGCTGCTCGACGAACCGTCGCTCGGGCTGGCGCCGCTCATCGTTCGGCAAATCTTCGACGCCATCAAAAAACTCAACACCGAGGATGGCCTGACCGTGTTTCTGGTCGAACAGAATGCCTATCATGCGCTCAAACTCGCACACCGCGGCTACGTGATGGTGAACGGCCTGATCACGCTGTCGGGCACCGGCCGCGAACTGCTCGATCGGCCCGAAATCAAATCCGCCTATCTTGAGGGCGGACGGCAGCAGGCGTCATGACCGGACTGGCCGCCGCAATTGCGCGCGTTTTCTACGAGGAAAACGCGTTCGGCATTTTTGTTCTCGTCACCATCGTATTGGGCGGCGGCGCGGCGTGGCTTGCCGGCCGCGCCGTAGCAACGACATGGCGGCCGTGGTGGCAGGTCGTCTTCTACATGCTGATCCTCGGCGCCGCCGTGCGTTTCGTTCACTTTTCGCTTTTCGGCGGCACATTGTTGTCGCTGCATTACTATGCCGTCGACAGCGCGGTCTGCCTGATCGCGGGAGGCTTCGGTTTTCGCGCCGCGCGTGCCACGCAAATGGTCACGCAATATCGGTGGGTCAACGCGCCGGACGGGGTGCTGGGCTGGCGCCGCAGAGAGCCTTGACGTAACATCGCAGCAAGGTTGAACCAGCCGGTCTAACCTCAAGGGGAACAGCATGAACAGGATCGCCACACTCGGCCTCGCGCTGGGCTTCGCATGCGCATTGGCGGGCTCCGCATCCGCCCAAGTCAAGTTCGGCGTCGGCGGCCCGATCACAGGCCCGAACGCCGCCACCGGCGCGCAGATGAAGAACGGCACCCAGCAGGCGGCCGATGACATCAATGCCGCCGGCGGCATCCTCGGCAAAAAGATCAGCGTCGACTTTGGCGACGATGTTTCCGATCCGAAGCAAGGCGTCTCGGTCGCCAACAATTTCGTCGGCGACGGCGTCAAGTTCGTGATCGGCCACTACAATTCCGGCGTCACCATCCCGGCCTCGGAGGTCTACCACGAGAACGGCATCCTGGAGATCACGCCGGCTTCGACCAATCCGACGGTGACCGAACGCGGACTGTGGAACATCTTCCGCACCTGCGGCCGCGACGATCAGCAGGGCCGGGTCGCCGGCGCCTACATCCTGAAGCATTACAAAGGCAAGAAGATCGCCTTCGTCAACGACAAGACCACCTACGGCAAGGGCCTCGCCGACGAGACGCTGAAGACCATCAAGGCCGGCGGCATGAAAGAGGTGCTCAACGAGGGCATCAACACCGGCGAGAAGGATTATTCGGCGCTGATCTCCAAGATCAAACAATCCGGCGCCGACCTCGTGTATTTCGGCGGCCTCTACACCGAAGCGGGCCTGATCGTACGGCAGATGCGCGACCAGGGCGTCAAGGCGCCGCTGATGGGCGGCGACGGCATCACCTCCGACGAATTCGCGACCGTCGGCGGCCCCGGCGTTGTCGGTTCGCTGATGACCTACGGTCCCGACCCGCGAAACCGCCCGGAGGCCAAGGCGGTGGTGGCAAAATTCCGCGCCAAGGGCTTCGAGCCGGAGTCCTATACCCTTTACAGCTACGCCGGCGTGCAGATCATCGCCCAGGCGGCTACCGCGGCTAAATCGCTCGATCCGAAAAAGGTTGCCGAGAAAATGCATTCCGGCATGAACTTCAAGACCGTGATCGGCAATATCGCCTACGACAAGAAGGGCGACATCACGCGGCTCGACTATGTCGTCTACATCTGGAAGAAGGACGCGAGCGGCAAGATCACCTACGTCGAATGTCCGGCGTCGGGCTGCACGATGTAGGCTGCGGAACGTTCAAACCGCTCAGGTTGCGAAGCCCGCCCTGCCGGCGGGCTTCTTTTTATCCGATCCTGCTCAAGACCGGGAACGCATCGAGCAGCCAGTTGCTGAACCAGTTGATCCAGTTCAGCGAGGGGAAAAGAAACGCAACACCCGTTACCACCAAAAGCGCGCCCATGCCCTGCTCGACCCGATGCAGGTGCTTTTTGAACCGGGCCAGAAAAGCCGCGAAGGACTCGATGGCAAACGCCGCGATGATGAACGGCACGCCGAGCCCGAGCGAATAGACCGCGAGCATGCCGGCGCCCTTGGCGACCGTCTGCTCCGACGCCGCGATGGCGAGGATGGCCGCGAGAATGGGGCCGATGCACGGCGTCCAGCCGAGCGCGAAGGCAAGCCCCATCAGGTAGGCGCCCCACAGGCCGACCGGCTTGCAGACCTGAAGCCGCTTCTCGCGCATCAGCCAGGCAATCGGCGTCAGCCCGAGGAAGTGCAGCCCCATCGCGATAATGCCGATGCCGGCGACGACGGCGAGTTCGGTCGAATAGGCCCGCACCACGGCACCGATGGCGCTGGCGCTGGCGCCGAGCGCCACGAACACGGTCGAGAAGCCGAGCACGAACAGGAGTGCGGCCGCCAGCGTCTCGCGCCGCACCTGACGTTCGCCCTCCGCATCGGCAAACCGCTCCAGCGAGGTCCCGGTCAAATAGACGAGATACGGCGGCACCAGCGGCAGCACGCAGGGCGACAGGAAGCTCAGCATGCCGGCGACGAGCGCGGCAATGATGCTGACATTAGTCATGGCGCAGTCATGCCCGCCTCGCGCGGCGCGCGCAAGGCGGGCGCAAAGAAGGCGCGACGATGTGATGGCCGCAATGCGACCGCTCACGCCGATGTTAAGAGGATTGTCCCAACCAATTGACGCGGACGCGCAAATCGTCTCCGCTTCATCCAATTTGCGAGGCCGAATTGCGCAATCTCATCACCGACGTTCCGGGCGTCAGGGTCGGCAATGCCGAGGACATGCGACTCGGTTCCGGCGCGACCGCGCTGATCTTCGACCGGCCGGCGACAGGCTCGATTGATCTGCGCGGCGGCGGTCCGGGGACGCGCGAGACCGCGCTGCTGGACCCGGCGCAGACGGTCGAGGGCATCGACGCCATCACGTTGTCCGGCGGCTCGGCATTCGGCCTCGATACCGCCTCGGGGGTCCAGGCGTGGCTCAAGGAACAGGGCCGCGGCTTCGCCGTGGGCCCGTCGCGCGTACCAATCGTGCCGGCGGCCATTCTGTTTGACCTCAATAACGGCGGCGACAAGAACTGGGGACGTTTTCCGCCCTATCGGGAACTGGGTTACGCCGCGGCAACCCGTGCGGCGGCCGATTTCGCGCTCGGCAGCGTCGGGGCGGGCGCCGGCGCCACGACGGTCGGCTGCAAGGGCGGCCTCGGTTCAGCGTCGGCGCAAAGTTCCGAGGGGCCGATCGTTGGCGCGCTGGCCGCGGTCAACGCCGCCGGCAGCGTCCTTGTCGGTTCCGGTCCGTGGTTCTGGGCGGCGCCATTCGAGCAGAACGGCGAGTTCGGCGGTCGCGGGTGGCCCGATCCGCTGCCGGCGAATGCGCTGGAGGTGCGGACGAAGGGCAGCGCCCGCGCCAGCACGACGCTGGTGGTCGTGGCGACCGACGCCAAGCTGACCAAGGCCCAGGCCAAACGGCTGGCGATCATGGCGCAGTCGGGACTGGCACGCGCCGTTTATCCGATCCACACGCCGCTTGACGGCGACGTGATGTTCGCCGTCTCCACTGGCGAAAAACCGCTGACAGATCCGATTTTCAGTTTGACTAAACTTGGCGGACTTGCCGCTAATGTGGTGGCGCGTGCAGTCGCGCGCGGCGTTTTTGAGGCATCTGCGCTCCCGTTCAGCGGCGCAATACGGAGTTGGAAGGATCAATTCGGCCGTTGAGTGCGTGAAAACCATAACTGCGCACGTTGCCGAAACCACAGTCGATAATTTTTCTCCGTAGCTGACGGGCACTTACCTCGTCCGCATTGACTCAGTGACCGATTACGCCTTCACTTTAAGCCAGTAGTTGCGTTGTGCTGTGGAGGGTACTGTGAGAGTGCTCGTCATTGTCGTTGCCGCGCTGGCGACCTTGGGTCTTGCGGCATTCGGCGTCATCGCAGCGCAGCGCGCGACCCAGCACGGTGGTGTGCTGCTGGCTGCGAGCGGCACCCACGCCGCAACGGCGCTCGCCGCCAAGCCTGCGGCGGCGCCCGCTCCGAAAGTCGCCCAGGCTTCAGTCGCCGCGCCGCTGCAGGCGCCGATCGCCGCGCCGACCGTCACGCCGCCGGCGCCCGTTCCAGCCGCCGCCCCGACGCGCATTGCCGAAGCGCAGAACGCCAATCCGGGCGCGCCATCGGCCGCGCCGACACCGACGCCTCAAGCGGGATCGCAGGGCGCCGCCGCCAAGCCTGCTGCGCCCGCCTGTGACAAACCCGGCGGCATGGGCCTCGCCCGCACTGTGCAGATCGATACCACCGGCGGACCGGCATTCGGCTTCGAACACTTCAAGCAATATGATTTCCTCGCCGAGCACGAAGTCGTGCTGACATTCGACGACGGGCCATGGCCGGGCAACACAGCGGCCGTGATCAAGGCGTTGACCGATCAGTGCGTCAAAGCGACGTTCTTCGAGATCGGCGAGCACGCCACTTGGCATCCGGAAATTTCCAAGATCGTGGCTGAGGCCGGTATGACGATCGGCAGCCACACCTGGTCGCACAAGGACCTGGCGAGAAATCCGTATGCCAGCAACATCGAGCTCGCCAAACAGGAAATCGAAATGGGCGTGAGCGCGGTTCACAAAGCCGTCGGCGGCCCCATCGCCCCCTTCTTCCGCTTTCCCGACCTGCAGCAGCCGCCGGAATTGCTGGCTTATCTCGGCTCGCGCAACATCTCGACCTTTTCGACCGATCTTGATTCCTTTGATTTCAAGATGCGTCGGCCCGAGCAGGTGATCAAATCGGTGATGACCAAGCTCGAAAAGCGCGGCAAGGGCATCGTGCTGATGCACGATTTCCAGCACGCGACGGCCGAGGCAATGCCGGAACTGCTGCGCCAACTCAAGGCGGCCGGATTTAAGATCGTCCACATGGTGCCGAAAGCGCCGGTGACCACGCTCGCCAAGTATGACGACATGCTGCGGCAGCAGGACAAGATGGATGCCACCAACACGCGTCCGCAGAACAGCGTGGTGAAGACCATCAGCGGCAACTGAGTCATTCCGGGCGAACACTCAGTGCATGAACCGCTCCGCGCCGTATGGCGCCGGATCGCAGAACGGTGTCGCACCCGTGATCAGCTCGGCGACGAGTCGGCCGGTGGCCGGCCCGAGCGTCAGGCCCCAATGACCATGACCGTAGGCGAGCCATAAGCCGCGTTGCCGCGGCGCGCGCCCGATGACCGGACGCGAATCGGCAAAACATGGACGCGAGCCGAGCCACGGCGCGGGCTCGACCGGCTCGTCGAGCGGAAACAGCTCGCGTGCAGCCGGCAGCAGCCGGTCGAATTGCACCGGCGTCGGCGCTGCGTCGCGCGCCGCAAATTCGGCGCCGGTAGTCAGCCGGATGCCCTGCTCCATCGGCGTGAGGCAATAGCCGTTTTCGGCATCGAGGATCGGCCGGCTCAGCGCAGCGTTGCCCCGCGCTCGAAAATGACGGTGATAGCCGCGCTTGACGGCGAGCGGCAATCTGATGCCGAGCGGCTCGAGCAAATCCGGCGCCCAGGGGCCGAGCGCGACGACGACATCGCTCGCATCGAGCGGGCCGCTCACGGTGTCGACGCGCCAATGCGGCTCGGTGCGATGCAGCGACCGCGCGTCGCCTTGTAACGCAATCCCGCCAAGCGCGGCAAAGCGCGCCGCGTAAGCGCGGGTGAGCGCCAGCGGATTGCTCACACTCATGGCGCCGGTCCAATGCACGGCGTGTTTGAACACGGGTGCGAGCGACGGCTCGAGCGCACGCGCGGCCTCACCATCAAGCGGCACATTGGCGATGCCAAGCTGCGCCGCCATCTCGCGCTCGCGCGCCTGTGCGGCGAAGGATTTGTCGCCGCGATAAAGCTTGAGCCAGCCGTTCCGCCGCAGATAGCGCTCGGCGCCGCTTTCGGCGACCAGCGTCTCATGCTCGGCCGCGGCGCGCGCAAACAGCGGCCGCATCAGCGTCGCGGTTTCCATTACACGCTCGGAGCGCGACGCGGCGCGAAACGCGATGAGCCACGGCGCCACCTTCGGCAGAAACGTCAGATGATAGTTGGCTTCCGGCGCGCGCTTGAGTGCGATGCGAATGAGCGTCAGCCAGTCCGACGGAAACACCTGCGGAAAGATGGTGTTGCCTTCGATGATGCCGGTATTGCCGTAAGAGGTCCCCTCGCCCGGTCCGGCGCGGTCGACCAGCGCCACCGCGAGCCCGCGCTTGACGAGATGCACTGCAATCGAGGTGCCGACGATTCCGGCTCCCAGCACGATGACATCGGTGCGCGCCACGGCAATAACCTCCGCTGCGGCCACGCGGTATCGCGGCGCAGCGGACGAGTCCAGTCAAACAGGTCCAGGCTGCGAAATCCGTCCTACGCTGTGACGCTTTGCGTCGCTGCGGGCGCGAGCAATTGCGCCTGGATCTGGATCAGGCGTTCGAGCATATTGCCGCCGGTCACGTTGGCGCCGCCGGCCGACGAGGTCGTCGCATCCGATCCCGATGTACCGCTCGCCGCAGTCGTCATGCTGACCGTCGAGCCGTCCGCATAGGTGATCGACGTCGTACTCGTGCCGTTGGGGTTGGCCGTGGTCTTCGAGGTTGCGGAACCGCTTGCCCCCGACAATAGCGACAGCAGGTTTTGCCCCCCGCTCCCGCCGGCGCCCATATGGTGATGATGGTGCCCGCGCTGGCCCTGGCTCGCGTCGGACTGCGAGGTCGGGTCCGCGTCATTCACCGCATTGGCAAACTGCGACGTCAGCGCTTGTGGATCGGAGCTATCCGTTTGCAGCGCCAGCAGGGCCTGCAGGGTTTGCGGACCGAACTGCGTGTTTGCGCTTGATGAGCCTGGCGTGCTCGCGCTGGGCGAAGCCGGCGACGATGAATTCGCGCCCGAGTTTTGTGCGGCCGGATTCTGCTGGCCGAGCGAAGCCAACAATGAGGCGAGCGGGTCTGACTGTCCCTGCGCGCCATTCGTCGAGGCGCTCTGCGGCCACATCGACTGGAAAAGCGCGAACGGATTGCTGCTATTCGATCCGGTGACGGACAACGACATGCTACGTTCCTCGCAACGGCAAATGGAGGCGGCCGCAAGCTTCCCGGCGCTGCGATGCAAGACCGGGGCCGAACGATAAGCATCGGAAAACCATCGGGTTTTGCGTGGCTGCGGGGCGAAAGGCGGATCAAAAGCTGCCGCCCGGGCGTCGAACCGGGCAAAACTTGCCGCCCTCACCGCCCCCTGCGTTGCCGCTGCGCTACCGGCATGTTACGCGAACGGCACACTGAGGAGCGCGCCGTGCCACGCCCGCTGATTATCGCACCGTCGATCCTCTCCGCCGATTTCGCCAAGCTCGGCGAGGAGGTCCGCGCGGTCGACGCCGCCGGAGCCGACTGGATCCACGTCGACGTCATGGACGGCCATTTCGTGCCCAATATTTCGATCGGGCCGGAGGTGGTGAAGGCGATCCGGCCGCATACCAAGAAACCGCTCGACGTGCATCTGATGATCGCGCCGTGCGATCCGTATCTCGAAGCCTTCGCCAAGGCCGGCGCCGACCACATTACGGTTCATGTCGAGGCCGGTCCGCACATTCATCGCTCGCTGCAGGCGATCCGGGCGCTCGGCAAGAAGGCCGGCGTCACCATGAATCCCGGCACGCCCGAGGATACCGTCGCCAACGTCATCGACATCGTCGATCTGATCCTCATCATGTCGGTCAACCCGGGCTTCGGCGGACAGAAATTCATCGCCGGCGCCGTCGACAAGGTACGCAACCTGCGCGCCATGGCGGGCGGGCGACCGATCGATATCGAAATCGACGGCGGCATCACCCCGGAGACCGCGCCGGCAGCGGCGCGCGCCGGCGCCAACGCTTTCGTCGCCGGCTCGGCGGTGTTCAAGGATCGCACGCCAGAAACCTATCGGGCCAACATCGCGGCGATCCGCAACGCCGTGGCGTTGACGCGGGGGGAAGCGGCCTGATGGGCATCGTGGTCGACGGTCAATGGCGCGACGAGGAATTGCCGGCCGAAACCGGCAAGGCCGGCGAGTTTCAGCGGGCCAACAGCCGCTTTCGCGATTGGATCACGTCCGACGGCTCGTCCGGCTTCAAGGCCGAAGCCGCCCGCTATCACCTCTACGTGGCCCATGGCTGCCCGTGGGCGCATCGCACGCTGATCTATCGCGCGATCAAAAAGCTCACCGGCGCCATCACCGTCGCCTACGCGATACCGGGATTGAAACAGCAGGGCTGGATGTATGAGGACAACCCGGCGTTTCCGGATTGCGTGCCCGACCGCGTCAATGGCTTTCGCTATCTGCACGAGGCTTATACGGCGAGCGACCCGCACTACACCGGCAAGGTCACGGTCCCGACGCTGTGGGACACGAAAACCCGCCGCATCGTCAACAACGAGTCGTCCGAAATCATCCGCATGCTCAACAGCGAGTTCGGCGGTGTCGGCGCCGAACCGACCGACTATTATCCAGCCGCGTTGCGCGGCGAGATCGACCGCATCAACGACCTCGTCTACGCCAACGTCAACAACGGCGTGTACCGCTGCGGCTTCGCCCGCACGCAGGCGGCCTACGAAGCGTCCTACGACGCGCTGTTTGCCGCGCTCGATGAGCTGGAAGCCCGGCTCGGACGCCAGCGTTATCTGGTCGGCCGGCAGATCACCGAAGCGGACTGGCGGCTGTTTCCGACGCTGGTGCGGTTCGACGTCGCCTACTTTTCGCTATTCAAGTGCAATCGCAACCGGATCGCCGATTTCCCGAACCTGTCGAACTACATGCGCGAACTCTATCAGGTGCCGGGCGTCGCCGAGACGGTGAAGCCGCGCTACTACGTGATCAACTATTATTCGATCGCGCGCGCCAATCCGAACGGCATCATTCCCAAGGGCACGCCGGTCGATTATCTGCGGCCGCATGACCGCGCGCGGTTTGCGGCGTAGGCTCTGCGGGCATCGTTAAGCGTCATACCCAAATCTGCCGCCGGCAATAATATTTGCAGCGCTGGCTTGCCAGCGAGGGGCCTTGCCGCCTTGAATGACGGCATCTGCGGGGGCAGCATCATGGCGCTCTACGACGGCTTCATTTCCTACAGCCATACCAAGGACAAACCGATCGCGGCGGCGCTGCAGTCGGCAGTCCAGAAGCTTGGCAAGCCATGGTATGTGCGCCGGGCGCTGCGGCTATTCCGCGACGACACCAGCCTCTCCGCCACCCCGCATCTGTGGCCGACGATCGAGCAAGCGCTCGGACAGTCGCGGTATTTCTTGCTGCTCGCCTCGCCGGAAGCCGCCGCCTCCAAATGGGTCAACAAGGAGGTCACCTATTGGCTGGAGCACAATTCCGCCGAAACGCTGCTCATCGGTCTGACCGACGGAGAGCTGTCCTGGGACGAAGCTGCCGGCGATTTTGCCTCGCGCGGCACCAATCCGCTGCCACCAGCGCTGGCGAAGGCGTTTCCGAGCGAGCCGAAATGGGTCGATCTGTGCTCTTACCGCGGGGGCGCGGACAAGCGCGACGCCAAGTTCACCGAGCTTGCCGCCGATTTCGCTGCCGCGATGCGCGGCGTTCCGAAGGAGGATTTGCTCTCCCAGGAGGTACGCCAGCAGCGTCGCGCGCTGCGGCTCGCCGTCGGCGCCGCTGCGGCGCTGTTCCTGCTGATGATCGCGGCGGCGGCGGCGGGTTTTTTGGCGTACCGCGCTCAACAGGAAGCACTACGCAATTTCATGCTCGCCAAGCAAGCCGCCGACAGTCTCGTGATCGATATCGCTCAGGGACTTCGGGAAGTCGAAGGCTTGCGAGCCGCGACAGTGCGCAAGATCCTCGGCACCGCTGAGGCAACCTTCAACCAAATATCATCGTCCGACCCCAATAACCCGACCATGCTGGCGAGCCGCACTCAGATGCTGGACACCTTCGGCGACACTTATCTGGCGCTCAATGATCTTGAAAGCGCGCTGAAGGCCTACCGCGAAAGCCTCGCCATATCCGAGCGACTGGCGAACGCCGATCCGCACAATGCGCGTTTGCTGCGAGGTCTCGCGACCGCGCAGGAGAAGATCGGGTACGTCTTGAGGGCGCAAGGCCATCTCGCGGAAGCCATCCAAATTTATCGCCAAGACCTTGCGACGATGCAGCGGGTGATCAAGGCCGACCCGAATAATCCGAACTGGCGGCGCGATCTCTCGATCTCGCAAGAGAAGATTGCCGGCGTCCTCTTCGAACAAGGCAAGCTGCCGGATGCCTTGCAGACCTATCGCGAGTGCGTGGCGATCATGGAAAGCCTCGCCCGATCCGATCCAGACAACATCGAATGGCAGCGTGACCTAGCTACCCTCAAGTCAGAAATCGCCGACATGTTCGAGGCGCAAGGTCATCTGGCCGACGCCCTGCAGGCGTTGCGCGACAGCGCCGCCATCATGGAGCGCATAGCCAAGGCTCAGCCCGATAACACCGGCGTACAGCGCGGGCTCGCGCTCGCCGACAACGGGGTCGCCGATATCCTGTTGAAGCAGGGACACTTTGCGGACGCACTCACGTTCTATCGCAATGCCCTCGCTGTGGTCGATCGCCTTGCCAAGGCCGACCCGGGCAATGCCACATGGCAAGCCGATCTGCGCTTTTCCTTCTCAAAAATCGGCGCGGTTTTGATGGAACAGGGCAAGACGGCCGAAGCCCTGCAAACCTACCGCGACAGCTTGGCGATCGCCGCGCGCCTGGCAAAAGCCGACCCGGCGAATGCGGGATTGCAGCGCGACCTCTCGACCGCCTACCAGAATGTCGGCGACGCGCTGCTGGCGCTGGGCAAAATCGCGGAAGCCCTTCAATCCTATCGCGACGGACATGCGATCCGAGTGAGCCTTGCGGCGGCCGATCAGAGCAACAACAGCCGGCAGCACGACATCGCGATTTCCGACAATCGGATTGCCGCTGCGTTGCAGACGCAAGGTGACCTGCCCGGGGCGCTGAAAGCCTATCGAGACGGGCTCGCAATCATATTGCGACTTGCGCAAACCGATCCCAGCAATGCGAGTTGGCAGGCCGACGTTGCGTTTTTCCACAACAGGGTCGGAAGCGTGCTGGCCGCGCAAAAGGACTTCACCGAGGCGCTGCAAAATTATCGCGCTGGGCTTGTGGTCCTCGAGCACTTGACGACGATTGATCCGGCCAACGCAAGCTGGCAGCACGACCTTGCCGTCACCGACAGCCTGATCGCCGATTCGCTCCGGGCGCGGGGCGAAGCGGCGGACGCCCTGAAATCGTATCGCGACAGCCTGGCTGTTCTGCAACGTCTCGCCAAACTCAATCCCGCCGATGCCGGTTGGCAAGCCGACCTGGCGGCGACCTATCAGGCAATTGGCGACGTTCTCACCGCATCGCAAAACCCGCCGGACGCGCTCAAATCGTATCATGACGGGCTCGAAATCCTGCAAGCCCTCGCCAAGTCCGATCCCGGCAAAACCGAATGGCAACGCACTCTCGCAGCGGTCTACGAGAAAGTCGGGGACATTCTCAGCGCGCAGCAAAATCCGAAAGACGCGCTCAAATCGTATCGTGACAGTCTCGGCATCATGGAAGCCCTCGCCAAGTCCAATCCCCAAAACGCCGAGTGGCGGCGCGCGCTTTCGGTTGCCGACAACAAGGCCGGCCGCGCGGCGCTGGCACAAGGCGACGCGCCGGAGGCGTTACGCAGATTTCGGGACGGCTTGGCCGTGATCGAGGCATTAGCCGAGATTGATCCGGCCAACGCCGGCTGGCAGCGCGACGTCGCCGTCTCGTACAACCTCGTCGGCAATGTGCTGTTGACGCAGCGCGCGTTGCCCGAAGCGCTCAAGTCTTACCGCGCGGCGCTCACTATCGTGCAGCGTCTGGCCGCCAGCGAGCCCACCAATGCCCAATGGCAAAACGACCTGCAATTTTGCATCGGCAGAATTGGGATCGCCGCCTGGAGCGCGGTGCTGGCGCATGATTTGCCTATGGCGATGGACGCCGTCGATCAGGCCATCGCCCTCGCGCCCCAGGCGACATGGCTCTACGCGAGCCGGGCCCATACGCTGATGCTCCTCGGTCGCGTCGAGGAGGCGCGCACGCTCTATCTCAAGTATCGCGGGGAGAAGAACGTGATGGCGGGCAAATCCTGGGAGACAATCGTGCTTGAGGGATTCGTCGCGCTGAGAAAGGCTGGCCTCACCAGTCCGCTGATGGATGAAATCGAACGGCAGTTCTCGTCAGCCGGGTGAATTAGGACCCCTCGTCGACTCCGGGATCGCAGCTTCAACCGCCCTGTGTCGCGCGGACTTGCTCGATTGCTGGCCGGAGCGGCGTCTGATACAGCCGGGCGCACGGCCGATCGAGGTCAAGGATGATTCCACGCTACAGCAGGCCCGAAATGGCGGCGATCTGGTCGCCCGAGACGCGCTTTCGCATCTGGTTCGAGATCGAAGCGTATGCCGCCGATGCCATGGCCGAACTCGGCATGATTCCGAAAGCGGCGGCGAAGAAGATCTGGGCCAAGGGCAAGAACGCCGAATTCGACATCGCGCGGATCGATGAGATCGAGCGCGAAACCAAACACGACGTCATTGCTTTCCTGACGCACCTTGCCGAAATCGTCGGCCCCGAAGCGCGTTTCGTGCATCAGGGCATGACGTCCTCGGACGTGCTCGACACCTGCCTCAACGTGCAGCTCGTTCGCGCCGCCGATCTTTTGCTCGCCGATGTCGACAAGCTCCTCGCCGCGCTGAAAAAGCGCGCCGAAGAACACAAATACACCCCGACCATCGGTCGCTCGCACGGCATCCACGCCGAGCCGACCACGTTCGGGCTCAAGCTCGCCGTCGCTTACGCCGAATTTTTTCGCGCGCGGCAAAGATTGGAAGCGGCTCGCAAGGAGGTCGCGACCTGCGCCATTTCCGGCGCGGTCGGCACATTCGCGCAGGTCGATCCGCGCGTCGAAGCCTACGTCGCAAAAAAGCTCGGGCTCGCAGTCGAACCGATCTCGACGCAGGTCATCCCCCGCGACCGCCACGCCATGTATTTCGCCACGCTCGGCGTGGTGGCCGCCTCGGTCGAACGGCTGGCGACCGAAATTCGCCATCTGCAGCGCACCGAAGTGCTCGAGGCCGAGGAATTTTTCTCGCCGGGTCAAAAAGGCTCCTCGGCGATGCCGCACAAGCGCAATCCGGTGCTGTCGGAAAATCTGGTCGGGCTGTCGCGCATGGTGCGCGCCTATGTGTCGCCGGCCATGGAAGACGTCGCGCTCTGGCACGAACGCGACATCTCGCATTCCTCGGTCGAGCGCATGATCGGCCCCGACGCGACCGTGACGCTCGATTTCGCGCTCGGCCGGCTCGTTGGCGTCATCGATCGGCTCGTCATCTACCCGGACAACATGCGCAAGAATCTCGACCGGCTCGGCGGTCTCGTTCACTCACAACGCGTGCTCTTGGCGCTGACGCAGAAGGGCGTGGCGCGCGAGGACGCCTATCGCCTTGTGCAGCGCAACGCGATGAAGGCGTGGGCCGGTGAAGGCGATTTCCTCGCGCTCCTTTCGGCGGACAAGGAGGTCGGCAAGCACCTTTCGGCAGCGGATCTGAAGGCCAATTTCGACCTCGACTTTCACTTCGCCCACGTCGACGCGATTTTCCGCCGCGTGTTTGGGCGATCATCCTGAGTTCGTCGTTGCGAGCGAAGCGAAGCAATCCCGGGCGGCAAATACCGGCTCCTGGATTGCTTCGTCGCCCTGCGGGCTCCTCGCAATGACGATGCTGCGCAATCTTTGTTCAGGGATGCATGTCCTCGGTAAACCAGTCGGTGGGGAGACGCTGGCCCACCTTCTGCTTCTCCGCGGCGGCGAGGATGTGCTTGGCGACCGCGGCGAATTGGAGCCCGGTCCCGACCGGATTGAGAAAGACGACGCGCTCGTCGGCACTGGTGCGCCCCGGCACCCGGCCGCTGACCACATCGGCGAGGTCCGGCGTATCCGCGGCCAATGATTTCAGGAGATCGCGGACGTCGCCGTCGCCGCGCTTTTCGCCGAACAGCGTGTCGACAAAGTCGGTGTCGCGGAACGGCGCGTTGCCCTTGCCCGCCATGTAATTGATCGGATCGAGATCGTGGGTGTGCAGGATGATGCGATCCGCCTGCGCAAGGATTTCGCGGCCAAGCTCTTGCGCCTTGACGCAGGCGACGACGGCGCCGGGTTTGATCCATTCCGGCTCGACGACGCGATCGAGCGCATTCGTCGCGGTGACCACGACGTCGGCGCCGACCGCGGCCTGCTCGCGCGACTCCACCGCCTCGATTTCAAGGCCCTGCCCGCGCAGCCGCTGTGCCAGCGCATTGCGGTTATTGGGGTTCGGGCTCCATATCCGCATCTCACAATCCGGCATCGCGGCCGCAATCGCGATCGCCGCTCCTTCGGCCTGGGAGCCGCTGCCGTAGATGCCGACAGTGCGCGCGCCCGGCCGCGCCAGATGCCTGATGGCCACCGCCGTCGTGGCGCCGACGCGGCGGCGCTGCACCTCACCGTCGGGCATGATGCCGCGCAGTTCGCCCGTCAGCGTATCGAAGATGAACACCAGGCCGACCCACCGCCCGCCCTCGGCGGCCGGTATCTTCTCCTTGCGTAGATTGCCTTCGCGCCTCGTCCAGGAAATCACGTCGGAATTGATGCGCAGCGCAACGACATGGTCCTTCGGCAGCATGCCGACCATCGACTTGAACACGCAGTATTGGTTTTCGCCGGGCGACTCGCCGTAGAGGTCGATCCGCGTCTGGTTCACGGCCCGGCCCAGGCCGTATTCGCGATAAGCGGTCTCGATGGCGTCGACATAGGCGGCGATCGGCATAAGCTCTCTCACCTGTTCGTTGGTGAGAACAATGACGGGCACTGGCGTTTCTCCTTATTTGATCGCTTCAGATTCACTCGCGCAGCAACACGCCAAGCTTGGCGATGATGGGCTTCGGCAGGTTGACGGTCTCGCTCACGATCGCGTCCATGTCTTCACCGGTTCCGGGATCGATCATGATATGCCGCTGCTTGCAGGCCGCGATAAAATCCGGGTCTTTGAGCATGTCGGCAAACGCCCTGCGCAGCGCGGCGAGCCGCTCCTTGGGGACACCGGGCGTGGTGATGATCGATCGCCCGATCTCTGCTGTACCGGCAAGTGCCCGCAGCACCGCCCGGCCATCGTCGGTCAAGCCGAGCTCCGGCAAGGCCGGCACCTGCGGCAGGTAAGGACTGCGCTTGAGCGCGGCCTGATAAACAAACGTCGCCTTGCCCTGCAATATCCAGTCCGGATGACGCGCCAAGAGGAGCGGAATGCCGACCGCGCCGGCGATCTGCACTTCGCCGCGCTCCAACGCCAGCATCATTTCCGCAGCGCCCTTGTAGCCGCGCACCAGCTTGAACTTGGCGCCGCCAAAAGCAGCTAACGATGCCGGCAGCAGCACCGCCGTCGACGCGCCGCCGGAAGAACCCACGGTAAATTCCCGTTTGCGCACATCGTCAAACGAGGTGATGCCGGCACTGGGCAGCGCCACACCGAGATCGATACTGCTGGTGAGGCGGCCGATGTAATGAAACTGCGTGACATCCAGGCCGCTGCCGGTGCCGGTCGCGGCATCGAGCGCGAGCGTCTGCGCCAGGCTGCCAAGTGCTGTCCCATCATGCGGCGCCACTTCGTTGAGGTATTTGGCGGCGAGAAAGCTGCCGGCGCCCGTCAAGTTTTCCGGCAGCAGCCGTGGATTACCGGGAATGTGCCGGCCGAGGAATTCCGCGGTTATCCGCGCATAGAGGTCATAGCCGCCGCCGACCCCATAGCCGATGATCATGCGCACCGTCTTGCCACGGTAGAAGTCGGCGATCGGATCAGCCCTGGCGGCATCAATCCGTGCAATGGCGAGCACAGCCAGCGTCATGACCGTCAAGACCAATCTGGCCACAGTGAAAGATCTTGTCACCGCCCCCTCCGACGCCTTCCGGCGAAAGCCGAAATCCTCATCAACGGTAATCGGATGCGGCGGTTTGCTCAAACGCCGTCTACGCAGACCTGATCGGTATTCGGGGGTGGCAGGTACGGCTCCGGATGATCTTGACCGCGCTCGCAATTCGGCCAATGGCCCACACAACCATAAGGCGCCGCGGCAGGCTACCGCATTGTTTGTTTGCCCGACTCACCGCGCCTGCGTAAATCTTGAGCGACGCCGAGGAGACAGCCATGGGCAGACTGGTGCGCAAGCCGCAAATCGCGGACGAGCAGATTTCCGATCTCGAGCGCGTGCTTCGTTCCGACCTCGATGGTATCGCAACCCCCAATGCCGAGCCGGGCGACGATTATCTGCTCCGGATGGTGAAATACATTCCGGGCGAGGTGCTCGCCTTCACCATGCTGGTCAACGCCATCCTCCAGCAGGCACTCCGAGCGGGCGGCGTTCACGCCACCATGGCGGGGATTCCGGTCAACCTGGTTGCGGTCGGCACACTCGTTGTCAGTTGTCTGATCCTGACGCCGCTGTTCTGCTGGTACGTGCGCCGGGACGGCGATGCCTGGATCGTCAACGCCATCGTTTCGACGATCGCGTTTCCTTTCTGGGCCTATTTGATGGGTGCGGTCGCCTTCGCCAATTATCAGGACGGCAATCTGGCCGCGATCCTGGTGCTGACCTTCACGGCGGTCAGCGGCGTAGTTTCGCCGCCGGCGCGCAGGCTGAGGCTGCGCGAAGAGCTGGGCGCCTTGCCGAAGGAAGGGCCTCGGCTGGTCGGCGCGCTGGCCGGCTGACGTTTCATCGCACCATCATCGACGGGCCACGCCGGCGATTTGCTCTGGCCACATTCATCGTGCATGTGTGTCGCGCATGGCGGCGTCTCCGACCATTGTGGTTTTTGATTCCGGCCTTGGTGGCCTGACTGTGTTCCGCGAGATTGCCGCGGCACGGCCCGATGCGGATTTTCTTTACGTCGCCGATGATGCGGGATTTCCTTATGGCGCGCTCCCGGAGCGTGCGCTGATTTCGCGCGTTGTCATGCTGATTGACGAACTGATCGCGGCACACCGGCCCGATCTCGTCGTCATCGCCTGCAACACCGCCTCGACCCTGGTGCTGCCGGCACTCCGGCAGAAATTCCAAGTCCCGTTTGTCGGCACCGTGCCGGCGATCAAGCCGGCCTGCGCCGCGTCGGTGACGCGGCACGTCTCCGTGCTCGGCACCGAGGGGACGGTAGCGCGCGAGTACACCCGTGCGCTCATCCATGATTACGCCGGCGACTGCCAGGTCACTCTGGTCGGATCAAAGAAACTCGCCGCTTACGCGGAAGATGACATTGCGGGCAGACCGGTCAGCGATGCCGTGCTGTGCGACGAGATCGCCCCCGCCTTCGTCGACGATGGCAGCCGGACCGACACCATCGTGCTTGCCTGCACCCACTACCCTCTCCTGCTCGACCGATTGCGCCGGGTTTCCCCCTGGCCGGTCAGCTTCATCGACCCAGCGCCGGCGATCGCGCGCCGAGTCGTCAATCTGCTCGGCACCTCCCAATCGGGGGCGCCGACCGGCACCGCCCGCGCAATTTTCACCTCCGGCCAGCCGCCCGCCGCTGTCCTGGCGCGTTTTGGGATTGGCGCCAACACCGCGGCCGCCACAGAGGCAAATTAGCTCGGCCAACGCGCCGCCGACGTTCGCTGGACCGGCTGCCCACAATCGACCCAGCACGCCTTTTCCTTTCCGCCGCGCGGCGTTACGCTTTTGTCGCCGGCATGGCTTTTGGGGGAGCAGGCAAATGACCACCGCTGTCGCATCACCGCAAACACAGGCTTGGTACCTCAATCGCTGGAGCCAGCTTGTTCTCGGCATCATCGCCATGATGGCGATCTCCAGCCCGCAATATGTTTGGACGCTCTTTACCGGGCCGCTCAATCAGAAACTCAGCACCACGCTTGCCGAACTGCAATGGGCGTTTTCGCTGCTCATCATCCTGCAGACATGGTGTTCGCCGCTGCAGGCTTATCTGGTCGACCGCTTCGGGCCGCGGCTTCTGATTTCGGTCGGCGCGCTGATGTCGGGCGGCGGCTGGGTACTGTCGGCCTATGTCGGCAATGTCTGGGCGCTGTATTTCACCTATGGAGTGATCTGCGGTTTCGGCACCGGCATCATCTATGTCGGCATCATCGGCCTGATGGTGCGCTGGTTCCCGGATCGGCGCGGGCTCGCCACCGGACTTGCCGCCGCCGGCTATGGCTTCGGCGCCATCTTCACCAGTTTCCCGATCGACAGCATGATCAAAAGCTCCGGCTACGCCCACACGCTCGTGGTCTGGGGCGTCATCCAGGGCATCATCGGGATCATCGCCGCGCAGTGGCTGCGCATTCCGCCGGAGGGCTGGGTGCCCGCGGGTTATTCGCCGGCGGCCGCCTCGACGACGCAGACCAAGCGCAGCTTCACGCCGCGCGAGATGCTGCAAAGTCCGGTCTTCTGGCTGCTGTTTATCATGATGAGCATGATGTCGACTTCGGGCCTGATGGTCGTTTCCAATGTCGGGCCGTTCGCCAACGAGTACAAAGTCGCCCAGGTGCTGGTCTTGGGCATGGCGGCGCTGCCGCTGTCGCTGACGCTGTCGCGCCTGACCAACGGGCTGACACGGCCGTTCTTCGGCTGGGTGTCCGACCATATCGGCCGCGAGGCCACGATGGGCCTCGCCTTTTCGCTCGAATGCGCGGCGATCCTGGTGTTGTTCGCCTTCATCGACCAGCCGGCGCTGTTCGTCGTGCTGACAGGCCTGGTGTTCTTCGGCTGGGGTGAAATCTTCTCGCTGTTTCCCTCGACCCTGACCGACACGTTCGGCCCGAAATTCGCCGCCACCAATTACGGCTTTCTCTATATCGCGCAGGGCGTCGGCTCGATCCTGGGCGGGCCGGCGGCGGCCTATCTGCACCAGCGCACCGGGAGTTGGACCGCCGTGTTCGTCGTCGTGGCGATTCTGGACGCCGTGACTGCGCTATTGGCGATCACCGTGCTGCGCAGCATGCGGCAGAGACACTTCGCGCAGGGCTGAAGGCCATTGCCCTGACCGTTTGACATGCCGCGGCTTTCGCCCTAGAAACCGCGCACTTTGCGGGTCCGCGTGGGCCCGCAAAGTGTTTCGCGACCCGTGGTTTTGCTTGGCCGGCGCTTCGGCGCAAAACCTGTCGGTCCGACCGCTCCGAAAGAGATGGTCCGTGACAGAGGAGGGCGCGATCCTCAACGCTCGTTTTTCAAGAGGACGCGAATGACCAAGCGCCATCAGGCGAAGTACAAGATCGACCGGCGAATGGGCCAGAACATCTGGGGCCGGCCGAAATCACCGATCAACAAGCGCGAATACGGCCCCGGCCAGCACGGCCAGCGCCGCAAGGGCAAGCTGTCGGACTATGGCGTGCAGCTGCGCGCCAAGCAGAAGCTCAAGGGCTATTACGCCAACATGTCGGAGCGGCACTTCCGCGGCATCTATGACGAGGCGCGGCGCCTCAAGGGCGACACCGGCGCCCACATGATCGGCCTGCTCGAACGCCGGCTCGACACCATCGTCTACCGGGCCAAATTCGTGCCGACTGTGTTCGCCGCGCGGCAGTTCGTCAGCCACGGCCACGTCAAGGTCAACGGCCGCCGCGTTACGGTATCGAGCTACCGGGTCAAGGTCGACGACCTGGTTGAGGTCAAGGACAAGTCGAAACAGATGGCGCTGGTGCTGGAAGCGACCGGGCTCGCCGAGCGCGACGTGCCCGACTATATCGAGGTCGATCACACCAAGATGACCGCCAAGCTGAGCCGCATCCCGACGATCGGTGACGTGCCCTACCCGGTGGTGATGGAACCGCACCTCGTGGTCGAGTACTACTCGCGCTGACGCGACGTCTCCGGTGGCGTCCGCGCAGGACGCGCGCGGCGTCGCCACGACAACATTATCGGCACTGACGACTATGCCTGCGTACCACGCAGGAGGTGGCTTGCCGCGCACGCGCTGGTCAATAACCGGCGCCAAATACGCTTCGGCGGCAACAGTTAGGAGGCCGCCGCGGCTTCCTTTACGGCGATACCCTTATCCTTGAAGAAGGATTGCAGTTCGCCAGCTTGGAACATCTCGCGAATAATATCGCAGCCGCCGACGAACTCGCCCTTCACGTAGAGCTGAGGGATGGTCGGCCAGTTGGAAAACGACTTGACGCCCTGGCGCAGGTCGTCGTTTTCCAAAACGTTGAGGCCTTTGTAGGCCACGCCGAGGTAATCGAGGATCTGGACGACCTGGCCGGAAAAGCCGCACATCGGAAACTGCGGCGTGCCCTTCATGAACAGCACTACCGGGTTCGCCTTGACCTCATTCTCGATGAATTGATCGATGGACATTCTCGTCTTCCTTGCTGGGCGGCGGGAGCGGCGCGCTTTTCGCCGAATCCCGTACAGTCGCCATGCCCTATATGTAGCGCAAAACGCCGATAACGCCATGCGTAGATTTCAGGCCTGAAGGGCAAAAAGCCGCGCAGAACAGGCCCCTACCCCGTGGCGCTCGCGGAGAATGGATTTTCAGTGCGCCAAAGCTTTGGAAAATGGGCGACTTGATCCGCCAACCAAGCGCTACCGCTCAGGCGTTCCGGTCTGCAGCGCCAGCGCATGGAGCTTGCCTCCCATCTCGGCCTTGAGCGCATCATAGACGATCTTGTGCTGCTGGACGCGCGATTTGCCGCGAAACGATTCGGCGATCACGGTGGCGGCGTAGTGGTCGCCGTCGCCGGCAAGATCGCGGATCGTCACGTCGGCGTCGGGAATACGGGTCCTGATCAGCCGTTCAATATCGCTCGCAGCCATCGCCATGGCGGGCCCTCGCACGGTTTGCTTTTAGCACACTCAATAGAGCCCTACGGGCAAAAGCGTCAATGCGCCATGGCATTACGCTGGTCCGGTCATGTAGGCCGGAAACCAGCCCTCGAACCGCGCTGCAAGGTCGGCAACCGGCAGCGGGCGCTCGTTGGCAACAGCCAAAACCGTGCCGCCGGTCGCTCCCACCCGGGTCAGCGGCACGCCGGCCGCATGCGCCCGCCGCAGGACCGCGCTCGCGTCCACGGCCGTCACCACATAGCGCGCCTGATCTTCGCCGAACCAAAAGGCATTGGCGGGAATCTGTGACGGAGCTTCGAGCACGGCGCCGACCCGGCCGGCGAGCGCCATCTCGGCCAGCGCCACAAGAAGTCCACCGTCAGAAACGTCGTGAACTGCCGTCACCAGACCGTCGCCGATCAGGCCGCGGACAAAGTCGCCGTGGCGCCGCTCGGCGGCGAGATCGACCGGCGGCGGCGCGCCCTCCTCGCGGCCGCAAACCTCGCGCAAATACAGCGATTGGCCGAGCCAGCCGCGCGTCTCGCCGATCAGCAAGATCGCCTCGCCCTCAGCCTTAAAGGCGAGCGTCATCGACTTGGTAAATTCATCGAGCAAACCGACGCCGCCGATGGTCGGTGTCGGCAAAATCGCCCGGCCATTCGTTTCGTTGTAGAGCGAGACATTCCCGGACACGACGGGAAAGTCGAGCGCGCGGCAGGCCTCGCCGATACCGCGGATACAGCCGACCAATTGGCCCATGATTTCGGGCCGCTCCGGATTGCCGAAATTCAGATTATCGGTGACGGCCAATGGCCGCGCGCCGACCGCCGTCAGATTGCGCCACGCCTCCGCGACTGCCTGCTTGCCGCCTTCGAACGGGTCGGCTTCGCAGTAGCGCGGCGTCACGTCGGAGGTCAGCGCCAGCGCCTTTGGGCCGTCCTGGACCCGCACCACGGCGGCGTCGCCGCCCGGGCGCTGCACCGTGTTGCCGAGAATGACATTGTCGTATTGCTCCCAGACCCAACGTTTGGAGCAGAGGTCGGGCGATCCGATCAGCTTGATCAGCGCCTCGCCGGTGCCGAGCGGCGGCTTGATGGCATCGATCGCCGGCTGCTTCGGACTTGCCTCGAACTTCCGGTCATAAATCGGCGCCTCATCGCCTAATTCCTTGATCGGCAAGTCGGCCATGACGGCGCCGCCATGCCTGACAAGGAAGCGCCGGGTCGGCGTGGTCTCGCCGACAATCGCGAAATCGAGCCCCCACTTGCGGAATATCGCTTCGGCTTCTTTCTCCTTCTCCGGCTTGAGCACCATGAGCATGCGCTCCTGGCTCTCCGACAGCATCATCTCGTAGGCGCTCATGCCGGTCTCGCGGCACGGCACGCGATCGAGATCGAGCGTCACGCCAAGATCGCCCTTGGCGCCCATCTCCACGGCCGAACATGTGAGCCCCGCCGCGCCCATGTCCTGGATGGCAATGACGCAACCCTTGGCCATGATCTCGAGGCAGGCTTCGAGCAGGAGCTTTTCCGAAAACGGATCGCCGACCTGCACGGTCGGGCGCTTTTCTTCGGCGTCCGCGCCGAACTCGGCCGACGCCATGGTGGCGCCGTGGATGCCGTCGCGCCCGGTCTTGGAGCCGAGATAGACGATCGGCATGCCGACACCGGAAGCCGCCGAGTAGAAAATCTTGTCGGTTTCGGCGAGACCGACCGCCATGGCGTTGACCAGACAATTGCCGTCGTAACGGCGGTGAAAACGCACCTCGCCGCCCACCGTCGGCACTCCGAACGAATTGCCGTAGCCGCCGATGCCGGCAACGACGCCGGCGACCAGATGGCGCGTCTTGGGATTGCCCGGCTCGCCGAACGACAGCGCGTTGAGGCAGGCGATCGGCCGGGCGCCCATCGTGAAGACGTCGCGCAGGATGCCGCCGACGCCGGTCGTCGCGCCCTGATAGGGCTCGATGTAGCTCGGGTGGTTATGGCTCTCCATCTTGAACACAACGGCGAGACCGTCGCCGATGTCGATCACGCCCGCATTCTCACCCGGCCCCTGGATCACCCAGGGCGCCTTGGTGGGCAGCGTGCGCAGATGAATCTTGGAGGATTTGTACGAGCAGTGCTCGTTCCACATCGCCGAAAAAATACCGAGCTCGGTGAAGCTCGGCACGCGGCCGATGAGCTTTTTCAGGCGCGCGTACTCGTCCGGCTTAAGACCGTGCTCGGCGATCAGTTCGGGTGTGATGGCGGGTTCGTTGGAGGACACGGCCTTGATACGGTTCGATGTCACCGTCATGGCCGGGTTTGTCCCGGCCATCTACGTCTCATGTCCGGCATGTAAAGGCGCGGATTTGTGGCACAAGGCCGGGCATGAAGCCGCCCGTCAAGCGGCATTCTGAAAATGATCCACAAGACCCGCGAACAGGCCGCGGCCGTCGGTGCAGCCCATCAGCGCTTCGACGTGGTTTTCCGGATGCGGCATCATACCGAGCACGTTGCCGCGCTCGTTAATGATGCCGGCGATGGCGTTCATGGCGCCGTTGTGGTTCCAGTTGGGATCGACGATGCCATCCGGCGAGGCATAGCGGAACACCACCCTGCCCTCGCCTTCAAGCCGCGCGATGGTCTCGCCATCGGCGATGTAATTGCCTTCGCCATGCGCGACCGGCACGCGGATCACCTGGCCGGCATTGTAGCCGCGGGTGAACGGCGTATCGGAACGCTCGACCCGCAGATAAACGTCGCGGCAAATGAAACGCAGCTGCGCGTTGCGCATCAGAACACCCGGCAGCAATCCCGCCTCGCAGGCGATCTGAAAGCCGTTGCAAATGGCGAGCACGAGGCCACCTTTTTGGGCAAAGGCGCGCACCGCGTCCATGATCGGCGCACGGGCCGCAATGGCGCCGCAACGCAAATAATCGCCGTAAGAAAAACCGCCCGGAATGACCACAACGTCGGTGTTCGCCGGCAGTTGGGTCTCGGCGTGCCAAACCATCGCCGGCGCGTGGCCGGAAACGAGCGTCAGCGCGCGCGCCATGTCGCGTTCGCGATTGATGCCGGGAAACACCAGAACGGCCGATTTCATGGCAGACAATCCGTCATTTCAAAGCTCCTGTGCGC
>Ga0265313_10000121_pt1 | contig 78280 bp, 83 predicted proteins | sample 4123metaG_FD_203122 | JGI IMG/M metagenome (GOLD analysis project Ga0265313, IMG submission 203122) | Rhizosphere microbial communities from Carex aquatilis grown in University of Washington, Seatle, WA, United States - 4-1-23 metaG | ecosystem: Host-associated > Plants > Roots > Rhizosphere >... | reverse complement strand
TCCACCGCCAAGCAGATCGGCTATCCCGTACTGATCAAGGCAACCGCCGGCGGCGGCGGCCGCGGCATGAAGGTCGCGCACTCGGAAGACGATGTGCTCACCGCCTGGTCGACCGCACGCGCCGAGGCCAAGGCCGCCTTCGCCAATGACTCGGTCTACATGGAGAAATATCTCCAGAAGCCGCGCCATATCGAAATTCAGGTGATGGGTGATGGCCAGGGCAACGCGGTCCACCTCGGCACCCGCGATTGCTCGCTGCAGCGCCGGCATCAGAAAGTCTGGGAAGAAGCGACCGCCCCCACCGTTCCCGCCAAGGAGCGCGACCGTATCGGCGAGATCTGCGCCGCCGCCATGCGCAAGCTCAAATATTCGGGCGCCGGCACGATCGAGTTCCTCTACGAGAACGGCGAGTTCTACTTCATCGAAATGAACACGCGCCTCCAGGTCGAGCACCCGGTCACCGAGCGCGTCACCGGCGTCGATCTCGTCTACGAGCAGCTCAAGGTCGCCTCGGGCGAAGTGCTGAGCCTCAAGCAGAAGGACATCACCTTTACCGGCCACGCCATCGAGGTCCGCATCAACGCCGAGAACCCCGAGACCTTCGCCCCCTCGCCCGGCAAGATCAATTTCTACCATCCGGCCGGCGGCGTCGGCGTCCGCGTCGATTCAGCGGTCTACGGCGGCTATTCCATCCCGCCCTACTACGACAGCCTGATCGGCAAGCTCATCGTCTACGGCCGCACCCGCGAGGAGTGCCTGATGCGCCTCCGCCGCGCCATCGACGAATTCGTCGTCGACGGCATCAAGACCACGCTCCCCCTGTTCCAGCGCCTGATCAAGGAACCCGATATTATTGCCGGGAACTACGACATCCACTGGCTGGAGAAGTATCTGGGGATGAAGAGCTAGGCATTGTGCGCAAATAGTTGCGCACTGCCCTTGAAGCGTCGCCTCCTATGTGCATATATTTGCGCATGCTAGTGAGCCTCGATGCAGCACGAGACCAATACCAGCAAGATCATTGCACGGCTTGAACGTGAGGGCTGGGAGCGTCTCGGCGGGACCAAGCACACCAAGTTCCGAAAGCTCGGCGTGGGCACGATCATGGTCCCGCGGCATCGGACGGTGACGCCAGGCGTTGCCCAGTCGATTGCCAAGGCAGCTGGCTGGGCCAAGGGAGAATAGGAGCAGGCAATGTCGCGATACTTGGCTATCATCGATGAAGCCGATGGCGCATTCGGCGTCATTTTTCCTGACGCTCCAGGCTGCACCGCCATGGGCTCAACTCAGGAAGAAGCGATCGACAACGCGATCGAGGCCTTGGCGGAGTGGGCGTCCGATGAGGAAGCCGTGGGCCGCAAGATGGCGAAGCCTCGCAGCTATGTTCAGATTCTGAAATCCAGGGAGTTCCCGCAACTTGAGAAAGGCGCATTGATCGCAACGCTTCCGTTGATCCGCGAAAGCGGCAAACTGGCGCGCGCCAACCTCTCCATGGACGCCGGGCTGCTGGCCTCTATCGACGAAGCCGCATCCGCCCGCGGCTTGACTCGCTCGTCCTTCTTGGCGTCGGCTGCCCGCGACAAGCTCAAGACCAGCTTCTGAGTCCTACCCCAGGCTCCTCAGATACTGCGCCGGCTTCGTGCTCAGCGCGCTCCACGTCGTCGCGGCGCCCGTCAGGATCGTCAGCACGATCGAGCCCACCATGACCTCGAGCACCAGCAGCGGATCGACGCCGAAGCCACCGCTGAGCCCGGTGTTCTCGACGATCGCGAACGCTCCGAGTCCCCCGACCACCGTCGCGAGGATCGCCGAAAAGCCGCCGAGCAGCGCGTATTCGACCGCGAACACCCGCACCACGTCGGCGCGGGTCGAGCCGAGCACCTTGTTGACCACCGCATCCGCTTCGCGCTGCTTGCGCCCCGCGGCCATGGTTCCGGCCAGCACCAGCAGACCGTTCACCACCGCCAGCGCGCCAACAATGTTCACTGCCAGCGACAGCTGGCTGAAGATGTCGGCCGCCTGGTCGAGCAGATCGCCGACCGGCAGGAATGTCACGTCCGGATACTGCCGCGCCAGCGCGCGCTCGAGGTCCTGCTCCTTGCCCGGCCCCGCCTTGATCGTCGCAAGGTTCGTCTGCGGCCAGGCGTCGAACGTGCCCGGCGACGCCGTCACCAGGAAGTTGATGCCATTCTGGAACTTGAAGTCGCGCAGATTGGCGACCTTCACGTCCAGTTGCTCGCCGAACAGCGTCAGCTCGAGCGTGTCGCCAACCTTGACCCCGAGATCCTTGGCGTCCTCGTCGCGCAGTGAAACTTCCGGCGGCCCGCTATAGTCAGCCGGCCACCATTCGCCGCCCGTCACGGTCGAGTTCGGCGGCAGCGCCGCGCTGGTCGTCATCAGGATTTCGGGCGTACCGCTGGTGCCGCCCAGCATATAGACCGCCTCGCCCGGCATGTTGGGATTGGCCTTGAGGATGTCGGCCGAGGCGACCCCGTTCACCTTGGTGATCGCCGCCCGGATCATCGGGGAATGCTTGAAGTCCGTCACGTCCCCGGTCGAGGTCAGGAATTTCTGCAGGTCCGTGATTTCGTCGTCGAAGAGGTCCGTCGCAACGAACGTCGGCGCGTCCTTGGTGATCTGCCCGCGCAGGTTGTTGGTAAGGTTCGTGCTGATGATCAGGATCAACAGCAGCATGGCGAGCCCCAGCCCGAGCGACATGATCACCACCGGTGCTGGCGAGCCGGGGCGGTAGATGCCGCGAAAGGCATTGCGCAGGGTGACGCTCGGCATGGCCGGCAGGCGGCGCAGCAGCCATTGCAGCCCCCGTCCGGCGAGGCTGAGGAGGATGTAGGCGCCGATCACGCCGAGCGCGTAATAGAGCACAAGGTTGAAGTTCTGCGTCGTCAGCCATGCGAGCCCGAAGATCAGCAGGCCGGCGATCAGCAGCGGTCCTATGACCCACGGGTCGAGATAGTCGCGTGTCGCCACGTTCTGCACGCTCGATCCCACCGTACGGAACAGCATTGCCGGCTTGAGCTTCTGTGCCCGCACCAGTGGCAGATAAGAGAACGCGAAGGCCGAGAGGATGCCGAACGCCAGCGCCGTCGCCAGTGACGGCCACTCGATCGTCGGCGGCAGGTCGACGCCGAGGATGCTGCCGAGCACCGGCAGTGCCGCAGCGGTGAGCGCGGCGCCGATGACGAGCCCGATCAGGATGCCGACCAGCGACATGATGCCGGTCTGGGTAAAGAAGTGCACCATGATGCGCGCGCCGGTCGCGCCCAGGCTCCGCAGCGTCGCGATCGAACGCTGCCGTTCCCCGATATAGGCCGAAACGGCGTTCTGGATGCCGACGCCGCCGACCAGCAGGGAACTGAGGCCCACAATGAGCAGGAACTGCACGAACAGGTCGTAGAACCGCGCCAGCGATCCCGCCGCCTCATAGGGCGACTGCACCTTCCAGGCCGGATCGGAGGCGAAATGCGCCGCGACCTTCGGCTCGGCAACGGAGTAGGTGCCCTGGTCCGGGTTGAGCTTGACCTTGTAGCTATAGGTCGTGAGCAGCCCCGGCAGCGGCGGCCGGGTGTTCGGGTTGGCCTGTTCCGCCTCGACCGAAATCAGCGCCGTGAGCCCCAGATGGAAGCCGCGCAGCGCGCCATTGGGCAGGCTGCCCAGCTGGCCGCGCGCCTCGAACTCTGTGCCGTTGACCTTGAAGTGCCCGCCCAGCTGGATGCCGAGCCGGTCGAGGATCACCGGATCGACGATCGCGCCATAGGCGCCGTCCTTGAGAGCCAGCAGGTCCGAAAGCTTGGTGCCCGGCGTCAGCTGCGGGCTCGTGACCTCGCCATAGAGCGGGTAATTGGCGTCGACCGCATAGAGGTCGAGGAACGCCGTGTTGCCGCTGTCGTCCTCGGCGTCGCCGCGCGAATTGGTGGAGATCGACTCCGTGACCTGCCCGAGCGACTGAATGTAGCTAAGCTCGTCCGGATTGGCGCGCCGATCGGCGCGGAAGATATTGAGATCGCCGCCCAGCAGCGTGTTGGCATCATGCAGGATCGCGCCCTGCAACGCCGCGCCCACCGAGCTCACGCCGGCAATCGTCGCCGTTCCGAGCGCGAGACAGGCCAGCAGGATGCCGAAACGCCTGAGGTCGCCGCGCAAATCGACCAGCGCGACGCGGATCCAGTTCTGCAGCCGGCTCATGCGGGCACGGCCTCTTTGGCGGCTTCGGTCAGGTGTCCGTGATTCATCGTCAGCATGCGGTCGGCCTTGATCGCGAGCGAACGGTCATGCGTGATGAGCAGGATCGCGGCGCCCTTTTTCCGCGCCAGGTTGAACATCAGGTCGATCACCATCGCGCCGGTGTCCTGGTCGAGGTTGCCGGTCGGCTCGTCCGCCAGCATCAGCTTGGGGCTGGTGACCATGGCGCGGGCGAGGCCGACGCGCTGCTGTTCGCCGCCCGACAGCGCGCTCGGCAGGTGGGTCATCCGGTCGCCGAGCCCCACTTCGCTCAGCGCTGCGGCCGCGTGGTCGCGGATCTGTTTGAAGCTTTCGCCGGTCTCGGCGATCTCGAGCGCCAGCGAGACGTTCTCGAGTGCGCTCATCGAGGGAATGAGGTGGAAATTCTGGAACAGGATGCCGAGGTTCTTGCGCCGGAAGATCGCCAGCTGGTCCTCGTTGGCGGTCGAGATGTCCTGCCCGGCGACGATCACCTTGCCCGTTGTCGCCCGCTCGAGCCCGCCCAAAATCATCAGCAGCGACGTCTTGCCCGAGCCTGAAGGCCCCACGACCGCCGTCACCTCCCCGGCCATGACCTTGAAGGTCACGTCGTTGAGGATGTGCAGCATCGACTTGCCGCTCATCAGCTCGAGGTTGGCTTTGTCGGTTTCGATAACGGGAACAGCCATCAGCGGTCAGACTCTCGTGTCGGTCAGCGAAAAACGGGCCTTCTTAGGCGATAAAAAGTGAACGGTGGCAATACACGATGTCGCCTCCAATATGGAGTCCCGGCCCGATTCGAGAGCTATGTCCCGGAAAACCGACCCTTTTGCGGTAGAACTGACGCCCGAGCTGATCCTCAGGGCCTATCGCGCCGGCATTTTCCCGATGGCCGAGGACGCCTCCTCCGAGGATGTGTTCTGGGTCACTCCGCCCATGCGCGGCATCATTCCGCTCGATGCCGTCCACATCTCGCGTTCGCTCCGCAACACGTTGCGGCACCACCCGTACGATGTCCGCATCGACACCGATTTCCCCGCGGTCATCGAGGGCTGCGCCACCGCCGGGACCGAGCGCGAGAGCACCTGGATCAACCCGACCATCCGCCGGCTTTACGGCCAGCTCTTTTCCCGCGGCTACGTCCACACCGTCGAGGTATGGGACGGGCCCGCACTCGTCGGCGGCCTCTACGGCGTGTCGATCGGCGCGGCCTATTTCGGTGAGTCGATGTTCCACCGCAAAACCGACTGCTCCAAGATCGCCATGGCGCATCTGCTCGCCCGGCTGCAGGCCGGTGGCTATCGCCTCTGCGACACGCAGTTCGTGACCGACCACCTGCGCACGTTCGGCGGCATCGAGATCCCGCGCGAGGAGTACGAGGTCCGCCTCGCCGAGGCCCTTACCCACACGGCTGATTGGACCGCGATCGACCGCGCCGGCTGAATGTCGGTCTCCACCAGATGGTGGATGCGCATGACCGCCGACTTCGAGACTCTCCCCGTGTCCTCCGGCGGAGATTCAGATGAAGTCCTTGATCCTCCTTGCTGCCATCGGCTCCCTGGCCGCGGCGGCAACGATGGGTGCGGTCCAAATCCAGGCCAGCCCAAGCACCGTTACAGATTTTTGCCCCGCCCAAAGCGCCGGCAATTGCTCCACGGCCGCGACGATGCTGGTCACCTTGAGCAAGCCCGCCGACGACGCCCTGGTCGCCGACATCAGCCAGATCGTCTCCGCAGCGCGCGCTCGCCATCTGAGCGAGGCGGCCTGCAAGGACACCGAGGCAGGACTGGCAACGCTTGCCGGCGCCATTCGCGACGCAGCCGTTGCCGATCTCGCGCAGAAGCTGGCGGTCTCCGCGTGCGGCGACTTCTCGGCCGGGGTAGCGACTGCGGCACTCCCGCTGCCGCCCGTTGCTGGGGGCGACGGTGCCGGCCCGGTGTCGAGCAGCGGCTCCAGTGGCCAGGGCAGCAGTAGTGGTCCGACCAGCAGCAGTGGGGCCAGCAGCGGATCAAGCGGGACGAGCGGCTCGAGCGGCACCAGTGGGACGACCAGTGGTTGTACCAGTGGGGGTGCGTCCAGCGGCTCCAGCGGGACGTTGTGCTGACAGGCGACACGATAGCCGGACGGGATGAGGATGTCGGGGCAGCGCGTCCCCGGACTGGACGCGCCGGCACCCCGTCCCGGCGGCGCACGGCAAGCGGTGCCCTCACCGGTCTTGCGGGACTGGTGGCGGGAGTCGCCGCCAGCGTACTCCTCCGGTACTGGCTCGAGCCGGTCGCCGTGCGCGGCCTGGTCGTCGCCGCCGCGGTTGGGGTGGCGATGCTCACCGTCGACCTCCTGGTCTATCGGGTCGATCGGAATGTGACGCGAGAGCTGTCGGACACACCGCTGCGCCCGCTCGATCCGCGTCGCATCGCCATCAAGCTGGTTTCGTTCTGGCTAACGTTGGGGATGATCGCCGCAGCCTATGCGCTACTGCCGATCTACAGGGACAGCTTTTATGCCCCCTTCCGGCAGGCGGCGGTTCTTGTCCTTCCTGCCCTTGCGGTCGCCTCCCCCCTCTACATCGCTTGGGTGGATCGGCGGCAATTTGAGCCCGACGACGCCTATGTCCAGCTTGTCCGGGCCGTCATGTGTAAGCCGTTTGATCGAGGCGTGCTCGGCGTGCACGTGCGCGGCTGGCTGATCAAGGCCTTCTTCATTCCCTTGATGTTCCTCTACGTCTGCACCTACCTCGACCAGAACTGGTCCGCCCCTCTTCTGCCGCCGATCGATTTCGATCACGTCTTCGGCTGGCTCCTCGGCATCCTCTATTTCATCGACGTCGTGCTTGCGCTCGCCGCCTACAGCCTGACGCTCCGCATCGCCGACTCGCACGTGCGCAGCGCCGAGCCGACGATCGGCGGCTTTGCGATCTGTCTCGCCTGCTACCCCCCGTTCAATTCGGTGCTCGGCACCTACACGGCCTACGATCAGGACGGCCTCGATTGGACCGGCGCGTTTGCTCACATTCCATGGCTCTATGTGTGCTGGGGCAGCGTCATCCTCGTGCTCGTCGCCATCTATGCTTGGTCGACCGCCGCCTTCGGCTTGCGGTTCTCCAATCTCACCAACCGCGGCATCATCACCTCGGGCCCCTATCGCTGGCTGAAGCACCCCGCCTATGTCAGCAAGAATGTGACCTGGTGGATGATGTCGGTGCCGTTCGTGGCCGGCGCCGGCTGGCAGACCGCGATCCAGTCGTGCCTGATGCTGGCGGCCGTCAACGGCGTCTACTTCCTCCGCGCGCGAACCGAGGAGCGCCACCTGTCCGCCGACCCGGTCTATCGCGACTATGCCGCCTTCATCGCCGAGCACGGCCTGGTCGCCCATCTCCGGCGTCCCTCTTCCGCGCTGACGGAGCGGCTAAAGCGGCAGCTTGATCTCGCTCGCAAGGCGGACCAGGTCGCTGCGCGAGTGGCGCCCCGTCTTGTCGAAGACGCGCAGCAAATGGGTGCGCAGCGTGCTCGCACGAATGCCGAGCTCGGCTGACATCTGCTCGCTCGATCGTCCCGAAACCACGAGATCGAAGACCCGCGCCTCTGCCGGCGTCAGGCTGTAGAGAAGCATCGCAGTGTCTGTTGGCGCTGCGATCCTCGACGCGTTCTCGGCGACGAACACGGCGGCCACGGCGGTCGACGCAATTCCCCGCCGTGACGCACGGCGGTCGAGCGGCATGACGTGCACGGCGACCGGCGAGCCATCGCGCCGCAAGGCCGGGATGCCAATGCCGCGGCGGCCGAGCTCGGCCTCGTTGTTGGCCATCGACACCGCCGAGACCAGTCCTCCGCGCAGGATCTCGTTCACCAGTTCGAGCCGGCCCGATGCAGCGCGGATCGGATCGCCATCCAAGAGCATCTTCTCGGCCGGCTGGTTGGCGTGGACGATCTCGAGCCGGGGACCGACCAGTACTGCCCCGGCACTGATGACATCGAGCGCTGCACCAAACGTTTCGGCAGCTGTGGCCGAACGGTCGACAATGCCGCTGATGATGGCCGCCCGTCGCAGGTGTGGCCCGAGCAGGCGCAGCTCGTCCATCTCGTGATCGGACAGCGGGCCGCGGCGCTCGTGAATGCCTAGGCCGAGCGACGCCGAGATGCTGTCATCGCTGATGAGCGAGAAGACGCATTGGTCGACCAGCCCCTGCGGCCGAGCCCACTCGACGTAATAGCGATTGGAATGGCGCTCTGGAAAGCTCGGCAGGTCCGAGTACAGCAGAGGCTCCTCGAGAGGCAGTCGGGACATCCCCACCAGTCCGCCCCATGCTCTGGCGATTTCCCCCGTGTAGGCGGGCACAAGGGCCAGATATTGGGATGGCACGTTGCATCCCACCTCGGCGACCATGGACGCGTCCGCCCTGGCAATGCCGAGAATGGCCATCTGGAAGGAAAACCGCGACAAGATAGCGTCCAGTGCATCCGGCCAGCCGTCCGGTTCGATCGTCGCATCGTAGATCGCGCCGATGATGTCGTTTAGGGCGATGTCGAACGTGGCAGCAACGGCAGGGTTGCCGCCTCCCGACAGACTGGGCACACCAGCAGAGGAGCCTCGGCGCCCGGTGTCAAGTCACACCGGCGTCGCCCTACCTCCGCCGCTCAATCCTTGAGCTTGATGAAGATCTGCGTCTCCCACTTGGCGGAGTCCGGCTCGTCCATCGGGCCGTTGGGGTAGAGCTCGAAGCGGGACACGAAGTGCTCGCCGTCCCTGCCCTTGCGCGAATCCCAGCTGTGACCCACCAGCTTTGCCCACCCGATCAGCGTGGCCGTGGCGTCCATCAGGTTTCGGTAATGGCCGAAATAGGTGAGCGTCGCGTAACGTCCGGCCGGCAGCACGCCGGCGATCACCTCGCCCTCGCCGTCCATCTTCCGCGCCAGCTGGAATCCGAACTCCATCTTCAGCCGCGGCATATCGATCGTATCGTACTTGAACAGCGCCGGTCCCGGCCGCTCGATCCCGCGCGCCGCAAGGAACCTGCCGACCGCAGGCATCGCCTTGTTGATCGCCGGCCCGAACGGGATCACCACCTCGCGCTTCACCGCCACATAAGGCTTGACGCTCCGCTTCACGATCTTAGGCAGCGTCAGCATCGTCCCCTCCCTCCGTTGACCTTGTGTTTACCCAACCGCGACGACGTTAAGCTTTCGCTTGGAAATGCGCGCGACACTTTCGCATTGCCCATTTTCAGATTTCGGTTTGTTTCATGACCGCAGCCATTTCCCGCACCGATCTTACCCGGCTCTCGAGCAGTGTCTCCGAGAGTATCCAGCGCGTCCTCTTCTCGGTCCGCAGCTATCTCGGCATGGACGTGGCTTTCGTTTCCGAGTTCACCGGTCCCGAGCGCGTCTTCCGCAACGTCGATTCCAGTCGGCCCGACGGCCCCATCAAGGCCGGCGGCGTCATCCCGATGGCCGAGGGCTACTGCAAGCACGTCGTCGAGGGCCGCCTGCCCGAGCTCATCCCCAACACCTCGCTGATCGCCGCCGCCCGCGCCATTCCCGAGACCACCACCATCCCCATCGGCTCGCATCTGAGCGTACCGATCCGGCTGCGCGAAGGCCGCGTGTTCGGCACCTTCTGCTGCTTTTCCTACCATCCCAATCCCGCGCTCGGCCGGCGCGAGCTCGAGCTGATGAAGACCTTCGCCCAGCTGGTCGCCCGCCAGATCGAAGGCGAAATCGCCCGCGACGAAGAGCGCAACATCAAGATCGAGCGCATCCGCGACGCCGTCGGTCGCGGCGATCCGCGCATCGTGTTCCAGCCGATCTGCCAGCTGAGCGACGGCCGTGTCACCGGGGTCGAGGCGCTCTCCCGGTTTGCCACCGCGCCCGTGCGCTCGCCCGACCAATGGTTCACGGAAGCCGCCGAAGTCGGGCTCGCGGAATCGCTCGAGCTGATCGCCATCCGCAAGGCCGTCCTCGCGGCATCGGCGCTGCCGTCGGATCTGACCGTCAGCCTCAACGTCTCGCCGGCCGTCGCCATTGCCGGCCATCTCGGCGAAGCTCTCGAAGATTTCGATCCGCTTCGCACCATCGTCGAGGTGACGGAGCATCACATCATCGCCGACTACACGACCCTGATCGATGCCCTTGCCCCGCTGCGCGAGCGGGGTGTGCGTATCGCTATCGACGATGCCGGCGCCGGCTATTCCAGTCTCAGGCACGTGCTGATGCTGAGGCCCGACATCATCAAGTTCGACATCTCGATCACCCGCGGGGTCGACAACGACCCAATGCGCCGCGCCATGGCCGCCGCCCTCGCCGAATTCGCCCGCCACACCGGCACCAAGATCGTCGCCGAGGGCATCGAGACTCCGGCCGAACTCGAAGTGCTCCGTGCGCTGGGTGTCGACAAGGGCCAGGGCTATCTCTTCGGCAGGCCGGTCGAGCCCCAGAACGTCGTTCTGACCAAAGCCGCCGTGGCGGCCGCCTGAGTCCGGGGCGCGCTACTGCGACGGCGCGCTCTGGTCTTGCAGATCGAGCGGCTGCGCCGAGGTGATGTCGGGGTTGGATGCAGGTTGCTCTTCGCTGCTCGCCGGCGCGCTTGCCGCCGGCACCGCTGCGGGCGGCGGCTCGAGGCTCGGCGGCGGCGGCGTATCCGACTTCTGCTTACAGTCGACCAGCCAGATATCGTAGACCGGATGGTCGATGGCATTGAGGGCGGGACTGTCGGCGAACATCCAGCCGGTGAAGATCCGCTCGGTACCGCCCTTCAACGACACCTGGTCGACTTCAATGAACACGCTGGTGCGCTGCGTCTCGGTCGGCGGCCGCGTATAGCAGGCGCGCGGCGTGATCTGCAGCGCGCCATACTGCACCGTCTCGTTGACGTAGATGTCGAAACTGGTGATCCGGCCGGTGATCTTGTCGAGCCCGGAGAACGAGGCGACCGGATTGGAAATCTCCGTCGCCGCCGCGGGGCCGATCGAACAGGCCGCCACCAGCACCAGTGCTGCGCAGAACCGTCTCACGCGTCGGGCGACCAGGCGTCGTAGTCGTCGGTGACCTTGGGGCGCTGACCCTTGTTCAACAGGCTCCCGTCCGGACGATAGGCAAGCGCGCTGCCCGTATAGTTCTGGACGTGCGGCTTCTCCCAGATGCGCGGCGTGTAGTCGCCATCCTTGGGGGGCTCGGCGCTCCGATAATGCATCCATCCGTACCAGCCGGGCGGGATCGTCGTCGGCTCGGCATAGCCGCCGGCGTAGATCACCATCCGGCGTTCCATCCCGTGCGGTCCCTTGGCGGTCTTGGAGCGATAATAGCGGTTTCCGGCGGGGTCCGACCCGACATAGACGCCGTGCGTCGCGGCCCAGAGGCGCGTGCCCCAGGTGTTGCCGCGCCACCAGGCGAAAATCTCGATGAAGAAGTCTTTCCAGCCACCCTGCGGCATCTGCCTGTCCGTCCGGATTCGCCTTGCGCTACGCCTGAGGCTCTAGCACCCACGACGCCTCGCGCCTAGGGCCGGCTCGCCGCAGGCCGATGCTAATTCGCGCTGGCAAGCGCTGCGTCGAACTGCTTCAGCCGGCTTTCGAAATCGTCGTCGTAGCTGCTGTCACGCGACCGGTAGACATCCCATGCCGCGGCGACGTCGTCGCGGCCCGTCTGCAGCACGGCGCGATCATTGGTGCGGGTCCCGAGCAGGCCATAGGCGGTCCCCAGATAGTTCTCGATTTCCGCCCAGGCGAGGGCATCGGCGTCCCTGGTCTTGACCTCGAGCGAGGCGCCATAGGCGGCGATCGCTGCCTTGATGTCGTCGACGCCCCCGCTCGCTTGCGCCGCGGCTCGCGAATGAAGCGCAAAGCCGAGCCGGTACTGCGTATCGGCCCAGTCGGGCGCATCGGCGTCCCGGGTATAGCCCTCGAGCGCCGTCTGGAACGCCGTGATGGCCCCATCGAGCGAGCCGACATCGCCTCCCGCGCTCGCATTCTCGAGCGCCAGCCCGAGGTTGAAGTTGAGCAGCCCGAACTGCTGCGGATCGTCGGCGAGCGTCACCGCTGACAGGAGCTGCCGGTAGGCGTCGGCGCATTTGGCGAAATACGAATTATCCCCGCCCCGCTCGCCGATCACCTCCAGCACTAAGGCATACTTGGTCATCGCCGAGAGCCACTCCCCACGGTTGGCAGTCTTGTCGAACACGGTGAGCGCCGCTTCGAACGCCGTCGCAGACTTGCTGACGCTGTCAGTCGTCGTCTCGCGACCTCCGAGGGCCGAGTACGCGTATCCGAGATTGAACTGCGCCCGCGCCCACAGCACCGGTTGGTTGTCCCGCGTCCAGTGCCGCAGCGTGCCATTGGCGGCATCGACCGCGGCAAGCAGGTCCGCCGGACTCGCCTCATCGCTGCCGACATCGATCAGCGCGCCCGCAAGATTGAGCTGCGCCATCGCCCAGTCGGGCGCATCGTCAGCTTCGGTCTGGTATTTCGCCGCCTCCTCTAGTGCCGCGATGGCGGCAACATATTGGCTCTTGTCGCCGGTCTTTTCGCCCAGCGGAACGAGCCCGTCGCCGAGATTGGATTCGAGCTTGCCATAGATGAGGGGCACCTTGGCCGGATCGAGCTGCCGCTTGGCCTCGGTCGCCGCCTCGATTCCCTTGCGCAGCCAGTCCGCATCGCCGGTCTCGTTGCCCAGCTGGATGTCGACATCGGCGACATTGGCCATCGACATCGCCCAGTCGAGCGGCACGCGGTCTTCGGTCCGCTCCTCGAGCGCCAGCGCATTGGCGTCGGCCGCCCGCTGCAGCACGCCCACATCGTGCGTGCGTTCGCCCAGCGCGAACAGCGCCGTCGCGTAGTCGTTCTGCGCCAGCGCCCAGCCCAGCGGATCGCTCTCGCGCGGAATCGCATCGATCGCCGCCTCGAGGGCCGTGATCGACTGCGCGTATAGATCGGTCTCCGCGCTGCGGTCGCCGAGCACGCGCAGCGCCAGCCCCAGGTTAAGCTGCAGCAGTGCCCAAGCCTGCGATCCGCCGTCGCGCGGCAGGTCCACGAGCGCCTGCCGGTAGATCGCGACCGCCTTCTGGAGCAGCGCCGGATCGCTCTGGCGCTGCCCAAGGACACTGATGGCATTGCCCAGATTAAGCCGCGTGCCCGCGATCACCTCCGCCGGGGCATCCGCCGGCGCTGCGGCAATCGCTTCCTGAAGCGTGGCGACTGCTTCGGTCAAATCGGCGCCGTCGCTCTGCCGCTCGCCCAGCGTTTCGAGCGCCCAGCCGAGGTCGCTGGAGATCGCCGACCACGTCTGCGGTTGGCCGTCTTTCGGCACAAGGTCGCGCGCCGCCTTGTAGGTGGCGATCGCCCTCACCAGAGCGTCGTTGTCGACCTTGAAGTCGCCGAGGTCGCGCCAGGCCGCCGCCTCACCCCATTTGTAATCAACAGCGAGCGCATCGTCCCAGCGTTTGACCTCGTCGAACGCCGCGCCGAACATTTCCGCTTCCGTCTGGTAGTCGAAATTGAGCGCCGCCGTTTGCGCGTGGTCGGCAAAGGTCTTGCCGATCTCGATCCGGTCGGACTTGAGTCCTGCTTCGAGCGTGTCGCGTTCCGCCGAGAGCACCTTCGCCCGCGCTGTCGCCTGCTCGCGGAACTTGAGCGCCACGTCGATCGCGCCCTCGTCCTCGGCGCGGGTGGCAAGGTCGCCGAGGCGCTTGAGCTCGGGGTCGCTGCTCGCCGAACCCAGTTCCTGCTCCTTGAACGTCTTGAGCCGCTTGGCCCCCTCCTCGAGCTGCTGTTCGAGATTGCCCGCCCCGGCCGAGGTGTCGACCCCCAGCACTTTGAGCATGCCGTAAAGCGCATCGAGCGGCACGCCCTCGCTCGTCGCGATCTTCTCGATCGTGGCGCGCGTCGCTGCCGGCGCCGCCGCGATCGACAGCAGCAGGTGCTGCCGGCCCCGCTTGATCGCGTCCTCATCCGGATCGCCTGGGGCCGGAGGCGCGCCGAAGCTCAGCACGCGCGTCAGCGACGAATTGGTCCACGGCAGCTGCTGCGCCTTGGTCTTGAGATAGACCTCCTCGCTCACCATCGTCATCACGTCGCCAAACGAATAGCCGGCATCGCCAAGATGCTTGAGCAGCGCCGCCGCGTAGGGTGAATTGCCGCCGGCATCGCCATCGAGCGCCGGTTGGCCTGGCGAAGCGGAGAACCCGATTACCATCCCGAGGCTGTCGGGACTGACGCTTGCCGCCGCTACCGGCGAGGGCCCGCGCATCGCATCGAGCCCCGTGCTCGCCACGGCAACCGGTGTGCTTGTTCCCGGCAGTTGCACCATCGAGCCCGGCGGAAACGAATTGGTCCGGCACGCATCGATCAGCGCGATGGTCACCGGCACCGTTTTGGACAGCGTCGCGAGCACGTCGCTCAGCGGCAACAGGCTCGCGCCGGCGGTCTGCGGCGTCGTCAGGTCGGCATCGATCGGCACCAGGAAATCGCGACCGTCCGCCTCGATCCCATGGCCGGAGTAATAGACCAGCGCCACGTCGGCGCCCTTCGCCTCGGCGGCAAACTCGCTGATCGCGGCGGTGAGCTTGGCACGGTCGCCATCGATCACCCGATCGACGGTGAAGCCGAGCGCATCGAGCGCGTCGTCCATCGCCCGCGCATCGCGCTTCGGGTTGTCGAGCTTGGTGATCGCCGCATAATCGTCCTCCCCGATCACCAGCGCGACGCCTTTGAGCGGATGGTCCTGGGCCAGGGCGGGGCCGCCGAGCGCCAACGCGGCTGCGACCGTCGTCGCCGCCGACCAGGCTCGCAGAAATCGCCTCTTCCGACCCATATCCCCTCAGACGCCCATCGCGATCACGGCCTTGGTCCGCGATGCGCACCCTATGCTGGCAGTCTTCGTCTCCCCCAGAAAGGGGGAAGGGTCGGCGTGGCGGTGAGTCCTCGAAGGCGGCGTCAGGGACCGGCTTCGTCGACGCGCTATCCCCAGTCGCGACGAAATTCTGCGCTTGACAGTTTTGAGCGATGGGCCGTCGCCAGCCTGTCACAATTGCCGCCCCGGTCGCGCGCCAAAAATTCCCCTCGCCGGGAAGCGGATTTAGCGTGGATTCCGTGTCTGCTTTTTGAGGCTCCGGCAGGCGCTGATTCTGCATTTTTCGCGCTTTGTGATCGACGGTTTCGCCCCTGCCGGTTGTCCCCGCTATTCACAACTCCTATACTAAATCTAGGCAAAATGGCCGGGTCAAACACTAGCTATTGTCCCTCGCCGCGGTTTCGGCCGTTGACGGGTTTTCTGAATCGGACGAAAGATTTTGACGCTGCGAGGATGCGTTTGCGCGCCTCCGAGCATCAAGTCCTCGAGGTAGAATCCGGCTCAAGATCGGATGCGCCGCGAGGCACGGGGCGGGCCCGTCCGCGGCGAGCGGTTCGGGTCAAAGTAAAGCGTCAAACATCTGGCGAAATTGCCGTGGCGGCGGCAGCGGACCTCTTGTGTCCGCTCAATTGGGGACTTTGAGACCATGCATATCGAGCGGCGCTATACCAAGGCCAATGAGGATGCGTATGCGGGCATCGAGTTTCGCTCGGCCACGAGCGAGATTCGGAACCCCGACGGTTCGGTGGTCTTCCGGCTCGAGGGCATGGACGTGCCCAACACCTGGTCGCAGGTTGCCGCCGACATCCTCGCCCAGAAGTATTTTCGCAAGGCCGGCGTCGCCAAGAAGCTGAAGCGCGTCGAAGAGAATGACGTCCCCTCCTGGCTCTGGCGCTCCGTGCCCGATGAAAAGGCCATGAAGGGCCTGCCCGAATCTGAGCGCTATGGCTCCGAGATCGACAGCCGCCAGGTCTTCGACCGGCTCGCCGGCACGTGGACCTATTGGGGCTGGAAGGGCAAGTATTTCGCCACCGAGGACGACGCCCGCGCCTTCTTCGACGAGATCCGCTTCATGCTCGCGACCCAGAAGGTCGCGCCGAACTCGCCGCAATGGTTCAACACGGGCCTCCACTGGGCCTATGGCATCGACGGTCCCGGCCAGGGCCATTTCTACGTGGACCCCTTCACTCACAAGCTGGTGCAGTCCAAGTCGAGCTACGAGCACCCGCAGCCGCATGCCTGCTTCATCCAGTCGATCAATGACGACCTCGTCAACGAGGGCGGCATCATGGACCTCTGGGTCCGCGAGGCGCGGCTGTTCAAATACGGCTCGGGCACCGGCACGAATTTCTCAAAGCTCCGCGGCGAAGGCGAAAAGCTGAGCGGCGGCGGCCGCTCGTCAGGCCTCATGAGCTTCCTCAAGATCGGCGACCGCGCCGCCGGCGCCATCAAGTCGGGCGGTACCACCCGCCGCGCCGCCAAGATGGTCGTGCTCGACATCGATCACCCCGACATCGAGGCCTACATCAACTGGAAGGTGAAGGAGGAGCAGAAGGTCGCCGCTCTCGTCACCGGCTCGAAGGTCGTCTCCAAGCACCTGAAGCTGGTCATGAAGGCCGCCGTCAATTGCGACGGCAATGGCGACGACTGCTTCGATCCCAACAAGAACCCGGCGCTGAAGCGCGCCGTCAAGGACGCCAAGCGTGCCTCGGTGCCCGAGAACTACGTGCAGCGCGTCATCCAGTTCGCGAAGCAAGGCTACACCGAGATGGAGTTCCCGGTGTTCGACACCGACTGGGACAGCGAAGCCTATCTCACCGTCTCCGGCCAGAACTCCAACAACACCGTCCGCGTCACCGACGATTTCCTCAAAGCCGTCGAGACCGATGGCGACTGGTCGCTGCGCGCCCGTGTCACCAACAAGCCGATCAAGACCCTCAAGGCCCGCGACCTCTGGGAGTCGATCGGCTACGCCGCCTGGGCGTCGGCCGACCCCGGCATCCACTTCCACACCACCATCAATGAGTGGCACACCTCGCCCGAGGCCGGCCCGATCGTCGCGAGCAATCCCTGCTCGGAATACATGTTCCTCGACGATACCGCCTGCAACCTCGCCTCGGTGAACCTGCTGCCCTACCGCAACCAGGACGGCACGTTCGACGTCGCCGGCTTCGAGCACACCTGCCGCCTCTGGACTCTGGTTCTAGAGGTCAGCGTGATGATGGCGCAGTTCCCCTCGCGCGCCATCGCCGAGCGCAGCTTCATCTACCGCACGCTGGGCATCGGCTACGCCAATATCGGCGGCCTGCTGATGACCTCGGGCATCCCGTACGACAGCGCCGAAGGCCGCGCCATCTGCGCCGCCATCACCGCGCTGATGACCGGCACGTCCTACAAGACCTCGGCCGAGATCGCCTCCGAACTCGGCGCCTTCCAGGATTACGACCGCAACGCGCCGCACATGCTGCGCGTCATCCGCAATCACCGCACCGCCGCCTATGGCAAGACCGAGGGCTATGAGGGCCTCAGCATCAACCCGGTGCCTCTCGACCACGCCTCGCTCCGCGACGCCCCCCTCAGCGCCCGCGCCAAATCCATCTGGGACGAGGCCTACGAGCTCGGCTCCAGGCACGGCTACCGCAACGCCCAGGTCTCGGTGATCGCCCCGACCGGCACCATCGGCCTCGTGATGGATTGCGACACGACCGGCATCGAGCCCGACTTCGCTCTGGTGAAGTTCAAGAAGCTCGCCGGCGGCGGCTATTTCAAGATCATCAACACCGCGGTGCCCCCGGCGCTGCGCACGCTGGGCTACAGCGAGTCCCAGATCGCCGAGATCGAGGCCTATGCGGTCGGTCATGGCAACCTCAACCAGGCCCCGGCGATCAACCCGTCGACCCTCCGCCAGAAGGGCTTCACCGACGACAAGATCGCCGCGCTCAACGCCGCGACCAAGGCCGCGTTCGACATCAAGTTCATCTTCAACCAGTGGACGCTGGGGGCCGACTTCCTGAAGTCGCTGGGCGTCACCGCCGAGCAGCTCGGCGACATGAACTTCGACCTGCTGGGCTTCCTCGGCTTCTCAAAGAAAGACGTCGAGGCCGCCAACATCCATGTCTGCGGCGCCATGACCCTCGAGGGCGCCCCGCACCTCAAGGCCGAGCACCTGCCGGTGTTCGATTGCGCCACCCCCTGCGGCAAGATCGGCAAGCGCTACCTCTCGACCACCTCCCACATCCTGATGATGGCGGCGGCGCAGCCCTTCATTTCGGGCGCCATCAGCAAGACCATCAACATGCCCAACGAGGCGACGGTCGAGGACGCCAAGGAAGCCTACATGCTCAGCTGGCGGCTGGCCCTCAAGGCCAACGCCCTCTACCGCGACGGCTCCAAGCTCAGCCAGCCGCTCAACGCCTCGCTCATCGCCGATGAGGACGACGAGGAGGATGACGCGGTGGAAACCCTCCTCGCCGCCTCCCCCGCCGCGCGCGTCCCGCAGATCGCCGAGAAAATCGTCGAGCGCATCGTCGAGCGCGTCGTCCACGATCGCGAGCGCGAAAAGCTGCCCCAGCGGCGCAAGGGCTACACGCAGAAGGCCATCGTCGGCGGCCACAAGGTCTATGTGCGCACCGGCGAATACGAGGATGGCCGGCTCGGCGAAATCTTCATCGACATGCACAAGGAAGGCGCCGCCTTCCGCGCCATGATGAACAATTTCGCCATCGCCATCAGCCTCGGCCTGCAATACGGCGTGCCGCTCGACGAATATGTGGAGGCCTTCACCTTCACCCGCTTCGAGCCCGCCGGCATGGTCATGGGCAATGATCGCATCAAGAACGCGACGTCGATCCTCGACTACGTGTTCCGCGAGCTCGCCGTCTCCTATCTCGATCGCGAGGATCTGGCTCACGTCCACACCGACGGCGGCAACATGGCGCTCGGCAAGGGCGTCGCCGAGGATGCCGCCATCCGCACCGGCGCCCCCGCTTCGGCCCCCGCGCCCGTGCCGGCGCAGAACGTCGTCTCCCGCGGCATGACGCGCGGCAAGCTGCAGGGCCAGAATCTGATGCTGGTCCAGGGCGGCCCGCACGCCCAGTTCAACCCGGTGGCCTCGATCCAGCAGAACACCGTTACAGCGCTGAAGAGCTCGACCGCCTACCGCGCCGATCCCGACGTCGCGGCCGCCGCCTTCAACGCCGGCGAGCTCGACCCCATCCCCTCCCCGCCGCCCTCACAGGACGCGCGCGCTTTACGGCAGGAAGCCCAGATGAAGGGCTACACCGGCGACCAGTGCAGCAATTGCAACTCCATGCGCATGAAGGTGAGCGGCCACTGCATGGTGTGCGAGGACTGCGGGACCACGACGGGGTGCAGCTGAGATGGACGACGGGACTCTCGTTCCGGATGCGGCCAATCCGGAGGTCTCACCAGCTCCAAAATTGGAGGTCCCACCGCCTCCAAAATTGGAGGCTCCCAATCCGCCGTTACCTCCCGAGGTGCATTAGCTCGAAGCTTCGCGCCTTAAGGACAAGGACGCCTTTAAGAAGTCCCTTTCGAAGGACATTGACCGTGTACTGGCGGACCATAAGGTCCCCTACGAAGTTCTCTTCCTCTACGATGAATACGATGACATTACGCAGTACCACTCGAACAATTTGTACCGCGCCGCGAAAAGCCGCTGTGATGGAAAGAAGGACACGCTGCTCGTTCTTCACAGTCGCGGTGGCCGAATTGAGCCCGCCTTTTATCATCAGTAAGACGCTCAAGAGACTTAGTACGTCGAAGTTTTCTGTCGTCGTTCCGCGTCGCGCCAAATCCGCTGCTACGCTCATAAGCCTTGGGGCGGACGAAATTCACATGGGCCTCATCAGTGAACTGGGCCCCATAGACCCGCAGATGAACGGAATTCCAGCCCTTGCCCTGGGCAATGCATTCGAGTTCGTCACCGAACTCGCTTCACGATATCCGGGGGCTGAGAGCTTCCTCTCCAAATATGTGGCTTCTGAAGCGCCTCTGAATATCCTAGGATACTTCAAGCGCGTCTCGGAGAGTGCGCAACAGTATGCTGAGCGACTGCTCGGAGGGCGGTCAGTCGGAGAAGGGATGACGCCCGAGAAGGTGGCCGACCGATTGGTCAACCACTATAAGGACCATTCGTTTGTAATCGATGTCGACGAGGCACTGAACCTGCTGGGGCCTACGATCGTTCGACAGGGCAGCGCCGAATACGACCTTGCGGATGAACTGTTCGAACTCTTAGACCTCGCGCGGTTCGTCTGCGAGAGGAACGGCTTGTCCTTTTGGCTTGTGGGCGCCAGCGACGAGGCAGACTGGCGGGAGAGAACGAAAGAGCAATAGCTGGCAGTCACACTTGCTCAGTGCGACGCCGCCTCGGTTGCATTGAAGAGCTGCTGCGCGAGCATTCCCTCCAGTAATTTCTCAAGTGTGGACACGTCGACGCGCTCACCGTCGGCCCACGCTTCGTCTGCCATCTCAAGCGCCGCATAATATGGCCCTTTGTCGCTCGAAATCTGCTCGGGAATTGTCGGCACACCCGGAAGCATCGCGTCCATTCGGATGTTCAGTACCATGTAGCTCACCATTCGAGACGTCCGTCCGTTTCCGTCGACGAATGGATGTATCCAGTTCAGGCGCCACAACAGGTAAGCCGCTAGGTGGGTCGATGACGATGACCAGTGCTCGTTCACGTAGTCGCACATGGCCTCGATCAGTTCGGGCACGACGGCATAATCCGGCGGAGTGTGTTTGCTCTTGCTTATCTTGATGCCTGTATTCCGAAATGCGCCGGCCATCCGGTCAATGCCGGCGAGCGCCTCGCGGTTAAGCATCAGAATGTGCGATGGTCGCAGCTTAAAGGGCCGTTCGGAGTCATTCACATGATTGCGAACAACATCTATCGCCGCGTTGTATTGCCGAATGCCATTTTCGGCTTCCTGGCGCGCTAGAGCGTCGGGGTCCTGAACAATTTCCGGTGCATCGGCGACGCTGTGCCGATCCTCCGAACTCATTTTTTGGATTGCTCGCCTAGCTTCGCGTCGATTTCCTCGACCATCTCCTTGGTAATGCGGGAATTTTCAATGTTCGTATTCCCGTATACAAAGCTGACACGCTGCTCCTGAATTTGCCGCGGCGTCATTTTGATGGACTTAGCTTTCTCCAGCAGGTCGCTCAGCGCATTTCCCACCGCATTTCTCCCGACGTTTTATGCTGTGATACAGATTCCCGCGCCCGCAAACCATCGATCATAATTCCAGGAGGGTAAACTTCCGGTCTTGCTTCTGGTTCACGCTTCGTTTCGGACAGAGAATCCCGACTATAAAAACGAAAGAGATCGGCAAATTCTTCCGCCATCCTCGGTTCTGCCCGATCCCCACGACCGTCCGGAATACAGCGAGATAACCATCCGCATCATCGCTCAGCGCCTCCCCCTCCCCACCACCTCATCCAGCGCCTGCAAAAACGCGCTGCGGTCCTTCGCCGTAAACCCGGCATTGAGCCCACGGCTCTCGCCGGTCTCACGCAGATGCTGGTTCAGCTCGCGCATGGCGAGCGCCATTCCAATAGAGTCCTTGGTGAACGGCTTGCCCGTCGGGCCGAGCACCGCCGCGCCCTTTTCGAGCGCCCGCCCCGCCAGTGGAATGTCGCTCGTCACCACGATATCGCCCGCCGCCACATGCGCGACGATCCAGTCGTCGGCGGCGTCGGCACCCTGGGGCACCAGCACGTTGACGATCATCGGGTCGCGCGACGGCCGGAGCCCGCGATTGGCGACGAAAATCACCGCCAGCCCGTGCCGCCCCGCCACCCGCAGCACCTCGTCCTTCACCGGACAGGCATCGGCATCGACGTAGATTTGGGCGGAGGCCATCTCGGCTCCATACCTCAAACCACCGCGTGTGGCAGGCCTCACATCAGCCCCGATTTGCCTTCGCCGGCGATAAGGCGCACCGTCGCCCGCCCATGAACCACAACATCGATTATGCCGCGCCTGCGGAGCTTTTTCCCGCGCCCACCCATCGGCGCGGCCAGCTCAGCTATCACCGCTTCGATTCCCTCGCCGAGGCCATCCGCTTTGCGAGCGAGGAGCTGACGCCGGCCCAGCTCGCCGGCGCCTTCATCGAATCCGAAGAGGAGCGCTACGACGGCACCGCGATCGCCACCCTCTACAAATCGCAGGCTTTTCCGCTGCCCCGCCGCGACGGCGCCTGACGGGGGCGGCCAAGAAAACCGCCCGTCGGCCGCTCTTCCGTGCTAGGACAAGGCTCCCGCGCGGTCAGGCCCGTGCCGCCGCCGACCTTGGCGGCTCTCCCTCGAGGCCATGATGTCGTCCAAGTCGATCGCCGTTCCGCCCAATCTCCGCCGGCCCGATCGCGACCGCCGCGCCGCCGCTACGGTCGTGCCCGAGGCGGCGCCGCGCGATCCGGCGCCCGAACCCGCCCGCCTGCCGCGCACCACCCGCGCCGCTCCCGCCCACATCTATCGCGTCGGCGAGCGGCTGCGCATGGGCAATGGCGGCTACAGCCTCGCCCGCACCGCCTCCATGTGCCAGGTGCTGTCGCTGCTCCCTTATGAGGGCCAGGGCGCCCTGCTCTATCGGGTGCGCAGCGACACCGAGCAGTTCGAGCGCATCGTCGCCGAGGGCGACCTCAGCCGCAGCGCCTGACGGAATTTGCTAGGGTAGGGCGACGATTCCAAAGGTCTCCCGATGACACCCTCCCGCGATATCTCTCGCCTCATCGAAATCATGGCGCGGCTGCGCGACCCGGTTGGCGGCTGCCCCTGGGATCTCGAGCAGGACTTCATGTCATTGCGCCACTACGCCATCGAGGAAGCCTATGAGGTGGCCGACGCCGTCGAGCGCGGCAACACCGCCGATATCCGCGACGAGCTGGGCGACCTCCTGCTGCAGCCGGTATTTCAGGCGCAGATCGCCTCTGAATCCGGGCTGTTCGACTTCGGCGATGTGGTGCTGGCGATCACCGAAAAGCTGATCCGGCGGCACCCGCATGTCTTCGGCGAGGAAGCCGCGCGCGCCGCTGGAGCCAGGACCGCTGGTGGCGTCAAAGCGAAGTGGGATGAGATCAAGGCCGGTGAGCGGGCTGCCAAGGCTGGCGCTGGCGCGCAGCCTGCCTCCGTGCTCGACGACGTGCCGGGCGGCATGCCCGCCCTCGCCCGCGCCGAAAAGCTCACCAAGCGCGCCGCGACCGTCGGGTTCGACTGGCCCGACCTCGCCGCAGTGAAGGACAAGGTCGCCGAGGAGCTGGCCGAGCTCGACGCGGCCTCCACTGCGGCCGAACGCCACGAGGAAATGGGCGACCTGCTGTTCGCCATCGCCAACCTCGCCCGCCATCACGGCATCGATCCGGAAGCGGCGCTGCGCGACGCCAACGCCAAGTTCACGCGCCGCTTTCACTATGTCGAAGCACGCGCCAAGGCCGAGAACGTCCCGCTGGCGGAGGCCGGCCTCGAACGGCTCGATGGCTACTGGAACGAAATTCGCGCGGCGGACAAGGCGGCCAAGTAGTCAACCTAGACTCTTGCGACGAGAACAAAGCGAGATCATATTGAGGTCTCTCGGTTTGGAGCGGTGGAATGAGCGTAGGAACGTATATTCGGAGAGCGAAAGCAGCGCGATGGGCCTATGACTGCTTGCACCGAGCGGTCGCCGCGGGAAGCTTCTTGAGGGCCAAGAGGGCCGCAGACTTTATTGGCGCGTTAGAAAACTGGCTTGACAGCAACGCGCCGTCGGAGCTCACCGGCTACGAAGGGTAGGCCTAAGCCGTCTCGATGCGCCCCGCAAAGCGCTGGGTGAAGCTGTCCCGGTGCCGCGGATCGACCCGCACCTCGTAGGTCTGCCCCTCTTCGTCCGGCTCGTCGCGACCGACGATCTCCGCATGACCATAGAGCCAGCCCACATCGCCGCCATTCTGGTGCAGGATGCGGACCCGATAGGTCCGGCTCCGGGCCGCCAGCGCCGTCTCGATCGAGGCGAGCAATTCGCCGGCCCCTTCGCCGGTCACCGCGGAGACCGGCACCACTGCCGCGACGGTGCCTGCCGCCCGCAGCATCTGCAGCGCCTCGGCGCGATCGCCGAGCAGGTCGATCTTGTTCCAGACCTCGATGATCGGCGTCGTCTCGCCCGAGACGCCCAGTTCCTCAAGCACTCTCAGCACGTCGGCCGCCTGCGCCGCGCTGTCGGGGCTCGCAACATCGCGCACGTGGAGGATCAGGTCGGCCTCGACCACCTCTTCGAGCGTCGCCCGGAACGCGGCGACCAGCGCGGTCGGTAGGTCCGCGACGAAGCCTACCGTATCGGAGATCATCGCCGAGCGGCCATGCGGCAGGTCGAGCTTCCGCAGCGTCGGATCGAGGGTGGCGAACAGCAGGTTCTCTGCCCGCACGTCGGCTCCGGTCAGCCGGTTGAACAGGCTCGATTTGCCGGCATTGGTGTAGCCAACCAAGGCCACAATCGGCAGCTGGGCGGCCTCACGATTGTTGCGCTGCTGGCTCCGCGTGCGCTTGACCTTGTCGAGCCGATCTTCGAGCAGCTTGATGCGTTCCTCGATCTGCCGTCGATCGCTTTCGATCTGGGATTCACCGGGGCCGCCAAGGAAGCCGAAGCCGCCGCGCTGGCGCTCGAGGTGGGTCCAGGAACGGACCAGCCGGCTCTTCTGATAGTTGAGGTGGGCGAGCTCGACCTGAAGCACGCCTTCGCGGGTGGCCGCGCGCTCACCGAAGATCTCGAGGATGAGCCCCGTCCGGTCGAGGACCTTCGCCCCGGTTTCCTTTTCGAGATTGCGCTGCTGGGCCGGCGCCAGCGCCGTGTCGACCAGCAGCAGATCGATCTCTTCGGCTTTGACGCGGTCGCGCAAGGCCTCGACCTGCCCTGTTCCCATGAGCGTAGACGGCCGAACTTCGCGCACCTTGACGATCTCCGAAAACACCGTGTCGAGATTGATCGCCGCGGCGAGGCCCTCGAACTCCGCCTTGCGCATCTCCACCGCGTGCGGCGTTACCACCCCGCGAATATCGGGGATCACCAGGCCCACGCGGGTCCGCACTACGGAATGATCAATGGATCGAGGGCCGCCCGAGCGGCCCTCGTCTTCGTGCTCGTCAGACATGACGTCTATCTAGTCGTCCACGTGCTCGGGATCAAACAGCTGGATCGGCGCGCCGGGCATGATGGTCGAGATGGCGTGCTTGTAGACCAGCTGAGACTGCGCATCGCGCCGCAGGAGCAGGCAGAAATTGTCGAACCAGGTGATGACACCCTGCAGTTTGACCCCGTTGACGAGAAAAATCGTCACCGGGACCTTTTGCTTGCGGACGTGATTGAGAAAAGCATCTTGAAGATTCTGGGTTTTTTCGCCGGGCATTTTTGGCCTCTTGTCACTCGGGGCGGTGGGAGACGCCGCGAGATGGTTTGCGCCGTCGGCTCAAATCGAACCATCGGGCGGGGTGGCCTGCGATCTTACCGTCACACTATGGCACATGAGGCACGTACTGCCTACCCGTGCCTTAGCCGGTTACAGGCCGAGGGATTTGATCTTTCGATGGAGCGCCGAGCGCTCCATCCCCACAAACTCCGCAGTCTTGGAGATATTTCCACCGAAGCGCTCGATTTGAGCGACAAGGTACTGCCGCTCGAACACCTCGCGCGCCTCGCGCAGCGGCAGGCTCATCAGATGCGCCGATTCATCGGTGTCTCCCACCGTCGGCAGGACTTCGCCGATATCGGGCGGCAGCATCTGCGCGGTGATCGTGTCGTCCTCAGGTGGCGCGTCCTTGATCAGGATCAGCAACCGCTCGATCGAGTTGCGCAGCTGGCGCGCGTTGCCCGGCCAGTCCTGTGCCTGGAGCACCGCAATGGCATCGCCGCCGATCCGCAATGCCCGCAAGCTGTGCATGCGCGCGATCTGGTCGAGGAACAGGTCGACCAGCGCCGGCACGTCCTCGCGCCGCTCCTTGAGCGGGGTCAGCCCAAGCGGCACGATCGCGAGACGATGGAACAGATCGGATCGGAACTGCCCGGTCTCGACCAGATGCGCGATATTCTGCGAGCTCGATGAAATGATCCGCACGTCGATCGGCACCGCCACGGTGCCGCCGACCCGGTTGAACTTGTTCTCGACCAGCGTCCGCAACAGCGCACCCTGGGCGACAGCCGGCAGCGCCGCGACCTCACTGAGATAGATCGTGCCTCCATGCGCTTTCTCGAGCGCGCCGACCTCGGTCCGCAGCGTTCCAGTTTTTTCGCGCGTCTCGCGGCCGAACAGGACGACGCTGACTTCGTCCGGCGCATAGAGCGAGCAGTTGATCTCGACGAACGGCGCCTCGGCCCGCGGGCTCCCCTGATGGATAAGACGGGCCGCGAGGCCTTTGCCGCTCCCCGACGGCCCGCTGATGAAGACGCGGGAATTGGTCGGCGCCGATTTCTCGATGATCCCCCTCGCCTGCTGCAGCGCCGGTGAGTTGCCGACCAGCTCGACCACGCCGGTGGTGGTGCGGCCGCGCAGCTCCTCAACCTCCGACTTGAGCCGCGAGGCTTCCATCGCGCGCTGCGTCACCAGCAGCAGCCGATCGATCTTGAACGGCTTCTCGATGTAGTCGTAGGCGCCACGACGGATGGCGGACACGGCGGTCTCGATGTTTCCGTGCCCCGAGATCATCACCACGGGCATTTCGGGATGCTGCGTCTGGAACACGTCCAGCAGTTGCAGTCCGTCGAGCCGCGAGCCCTGCATCCAGATGTCGAGAAAGACGAGCGTGGGGCGCCGCCGCGCGATCTCGTTCAAACCGGAATCGGCGTCGTGCGCCTGGCGCGTCTCGTAACCCTCGTCCTCGAGAATGCCGGCGATGAGGTCGCGAATATCGTCCTCGTCGTCGATGATCAGAATGTCACGCGCCATACTAGGTTTTTTCCTCCGCCAGCACTGGCGGCTGTTCCACAGGACTCGAGCCTGGCTCGGCAGGTGGGTTGTTTTCGGCTTCGGAGAGGGGAGCTTCGGCGACAACGGCTTCAGGTCCGGCCGCCGGCTCGGATGGTTCGCCACTCCTCAGCGGCAAAGTAAAGGTAAAACATGCGCCGACGCGGCCGTTGGCATCCGGCTCCGCATCGATCAGGCCGACGGCGCCCCCATGCTGCTCGATGATGCGGGCGACGATGGCAAGCCCCAATCCTGTGCCCTTCTCGCGCGTGGTGATGTACGGCTCCAGCAGCCGCTGCCGATTCTCCTTCGGCCAGCCCTTGCCGTTGTCGGACACCGAAACGCGGGCCAGCTCCCCTTCGATCCGCGCCGCAACGGTAATCGTCGGATCCTTGATGGCGTCGAGCCCGGCGCCCTCCATCGCTTCGACCGCGTTCTTGATGAGGTTGGTGAGCACCTGCGAGACCAGCCGCTGGTCGAACCAGGCGAAGATCGGCTCCTCCGGCAGGTCCATCTTCACCGCGACATCGGGCAGGCGCATGCTTTCGAGAAATACCGAGGACCGCACCGTCTCGGTAAGGTCGGCGCGGACCGGCTTGGCCTCCGGCATCCGCGCGAACGAGGAGAACTCGTCCACCATCCGGCCGATGTCGCCGACCTGCCTCAGGATGGTGTTGATCGATTTGTCGAAGACCTCGAAGTCGCCTTCGAGCTTCTTGGCATAGCGTCGCCGCAGCCGCTCGGCCGACAACTGGATCGGCGTCAGCGGGTTCTTGATCTCGTGCGCGATCCGGCGCGCAACGTCGGCCCACGCACCGGTGCGCTGCGCGGACAGGAGGTCCGTTATGTCGTCGAGCGTAATGACGTAGCCCTTGCTCTCCGCCATCGTGCCTTCGCGCGTCAGCTGCACCTGATAGGTGCGATAGTCGGGGCCCGAGCCGATTTCGATCTGGTCGCGAACCTGGCCACGACGCGAGGCCTTGGCCCGGTCGATGATCGTCCCAAGCGCCGGCACGACCTCGCTGACCTGCTGGCCGACGACGGAGATTTCGTCGCGACCCAGCATCTCGGACGCGCGGGCATTGAACAGCGTGATGGCCCCGAAGGCATCGAGCCCGATGATGCCGGCCGACACGCCCTCCACCACCGCTTCGGTGAACTGCCGGCGCTTCTCGTTGGTCTCGCTGGCCTGGACGAGGGCGACGCGTTGCGACTTGAGCTGGCGCGTCATGGTGTTGAAGCGATTGCTGAGGTCGCGCAAATCGCCCCTGCCCGGCTGCACCGGCACCTGCACGTCGAGATCGCCGCCCGAGACGCGGCTGGAGGCGATCATCAGGTTGCGGATCGGATCGACGAAGCGGTTGGCGAGCGCGATTCCGACCCACAGCGCAGCCAGCAGCAGCACCAGAGCCAGACCCAGATACATCAGCGTGAAGGTGATCTGGAACACCAGCCGGTTCGAGGCGTACTGCCGGTATTCGGTCACGTTGTCGTCGGTGAGCCGCATGAACTCGATGACTTCCGGGTTCACCGGGCGCGCGACGAACAGGTAGGTGCTGTCGTAACCGCGCAGCTTGACGATCGCGCCGACGAGCTGGGTATCGCCGGGCGAGATCAGCGTCGGCACACCCTCATCGACATGCGGGATGACACCGTCGGGCAGCTGCGGCGAGACGCCCTGCGCATTGATCTGGGCGCTCATCAGCGTGTCGCCGGTGCCCGAGACCAGGGTCGCGAACGGCAGCGACCTTGTCACCGCGAGCGCCGTGAGAATGCGCTGGAACTGGTCGCGATCGGTCTCGAACGTGGTGCGCGCCTGTTCGAGTTCGTTGGCGACCCAGATGATGTCGTCGCGCAGCACCGCCGCGTGCTCGTCCATATAGGAGCGCGCAACCTGCCGCGACGCCTCGACCATCGTCTTGGTGCGGTCGGAGAACCACTGATCGAGGCCCTGGTTGAGCGAGATCGTCGCGACGATGGCGACGATGATGGCCGGCACGGCCGCAGCGGCGGCAAACATCGCGACCATGCGCAACTGGAGACCAGAGCCGGCCTGCCTAAGGACGCGCGACTGGATCAGAAGCGTTGCTTCGGTGACCACCAGCGCAATGACCAGAAGCACGAGGATCGCGTTGGCGACCCAGATCAGCGTCCAGATTTCCGGCGTGGGCTCGATGCCCGTCGCCCCGGTCATGATCAGGAACGAGCCCGATGCCACGACCACCGCAAGGCCAACGACCGCGAGGCCGACGACGCGAAGCGCTTGCCGCCCGCGCTCGGCGAACAGCGACCCCGCCCGTTTGGCAGGTTCTGGAGCGGTCGATGACCCGTCCGTGACCAAAACTGTGTCAGTCATGTCACAGAGCGCTTTCCGCAAAGCCACGTCGGGCGTCAGACTGGCCCAATCGGCGCGACCCTTCAAGACAATTGTTGCTGAAATGTGACACCGCCTGCGGTGCCGCTGCGGTGCCCCCTGCGACAACGGCCGACCAGGTGCGATCGGAACTCTGGTCCCACCCGAGGATTACTCAACAATAATCACACTTTTTTGGATGTCGCGATGCCCTCCCGATCCAGATCCGCTCTGCCACCGAACTCCATCGACGTGGCAGTGGTGGGGTTTGCCCTGCTCTCCTTCATTGATGCGGTTTTCGAATATTTCTGGAGCGGCAACGGCATCCACGGCACCGAAGGCGCTCTGCTCGTCACCGTCTCCACGCTGCTGCTGACTATCGCGACCGGAGCGCTTACGCGCCGCTGGGGACCAGGCTGGCTCCGCCTCATCCTCGAAATCCTGGTGTTCCTCGATTTCATCGGAACTCTCGTCGCTGCCTATTTCCTCGAAGCCTGGTTGCTGCTCGTCCTGGTCGCGCTCAGCGCCCTTTTCTGGCTGGCCCACATCTTCGGCGTGCCGGCGAGGCGAACCACAGCGGAGATGGCACCATGAAAGCCGGACTCCTCTTTGTAGCTGCAGCGCTGCTCAGCACCGCCGCACACGCCCAGCAGGCCGGCAGTACGGCCAGCGACGGCAGCCAGGCCTGGTACACGTTCGCCGGCCAGCTCAACGCCCAGAAATACGCTACCGCCGACCAGATCACGCCCGACAATGTCGGCCAGCTGAAGACCGCCTGGGAATTTCACAGCGGCGACGTTTCCGACGGCAAGAACCCAAACGGCCCCAAGGCCTCGGACTGGGGCGCGACACCGCTCTTCGTCAACGATACGCTCTACATCTCGACGGTGTTCGATCGGATTTTCGCGCTCGAGCCGGACACCGGCAAGGTCAAGTGGAGCTTCGACACGCACACCCAGCTCGTCGATCCCACCCAAGGCGAGCTCAAGAACCGCGGCCTCTCGTATTGGCAGGTGGCGACCCCCGCTCAGGGTCAGGCTTGCCAGAAGATCGTCTACATCAGCACGATGGACGGCAAGGTGTTCGCCGTCGACGCCGACAGCGGCAAGCCCTGCGACGGCTTCGGCCAGAACAGCGTCCTCGACATCAACCAGTGGAACACCGTCAACGCCAAATGGCCGCTGTCCATCCTGCAGCCGCCCACGATCTACAAGAACCAGATGTTCATCGGCTGGTCCGGACAGGACTGGACGCAGGCCGTGCAGCCCCCGGGCTCGGTGTTTGCGGTCGACACGCAGACCGGCAAGCTCAACTGGAAGCTCGACACCATCCCGCCCGACCTCGATCCCAAGACCGGAACGTCGAACGTCTGGTCCAGCATGTCGATCGACGAGAAGAACAATTTGCTCTTCCTGCCGGTCAGTTCCCCCAGCCCCGACTATTATGGCGGCGACCGGCTCGGCCAGATGCCTCTGACAACCGCAATCGTTGCGGTCAATCCGGACAACGGTCAGGTGGTGTGGAGCTACCAGATCGTCCACCACGACATCTGGGACTACGACACCAATTCCGCGCCGGTGTTGTTCGACCTGAAGCAGGCAGACGGCACCACCGTTCCGGCCCTCATCCAGTCGAGCAAGATGGGCTTTCTGTTCGTGCTCAATCGCCTGACCGGCAAGCCGATCTTTCCGATCGACGAGAAGCCCGTCCCGGCCTCCGACGTGCAGGGCGAACAGGCGTCACCGACGCAACCCTGGCCAACCGTGCCCCCGGCGACGACGCCGGACCAGTTCCCGGGTATTTCGGCGATCGCCGACATCACCAGCTTCGGCTATTGCAGCCGGACGATGGCGGGGTTGCGCTACGAAGGCCGCTACACGCCACCGAGCCTCAAGGGCACCCTCGCCTTCCCCGCCACGGCAGGCGGCGTCGAATGGGGCGGTGGTGCGGTCGACCCCACCACCAACACCTACATCGTCAACTCCTCGCAGGTCGCGCAGATCTACAAGCTGCTGACGCGCGCCGACTACGACAAGGTCAACGCCGGCGAGAGCATTGGCCAGAAGAACGCCAACGGCTACTTCGCCATGCTGGGCGCCCCCTATGGCTTCGAGCTCCAGACCTTCCTTAACCCGCTCGGCATGCCCTGCTGGAACGGCCCTTATGGAACGCTGTCCTCGTATGACCTCAACACCGGCAAGCTTAATTGGCGCGAGCCGTTCGGCCAGGTCCAGAAATGGGGGTTCTACATGCCCGAATCCTGGGGGTCGGTGACCATCGGCAGCCCCGTCATCACCAAATCCGGCCTGATCTTCATCGGTGCATCGATGGATGCGCGGGTTCGTGCGGTCGACGTCAAGTCCGGCAAGGTGCTGTGGCAGTCCCTCGTCCAGGCACCTGCGGTGGCCGAGCCCGCGATCTACACTTACAAGGGCAAGGAGTACGTGGTCTTTGCCGCGGGCGGCAACTCGATCCTGAAGCCCCAGGTTGGCGACCAGCTCATCGCCTACGCGCTGCCGGGCTGATCATGTTCGACGCGCTCAAATATCTCCTCGATCCCGAGCCGATGATCCTCCCCACCCGCATCGATGCGGAGCAACTCGCCGACGCCCATCGCGAAATCGAGCGCGACATGGACTTTGCGGTGCGTGCCGGGCGTGGCGGCTGGATGATCGCTCGCCTGCGCAAGAATGGACCGTTCCACTCCTGGGTGCTCGGCTGATGTCGCGCGCGTTCACGCGCGAATCCGGCGGCCAGGCGCTCGTCCGGTCGACCGAGGAGAGCGCCCGGGGCATGGCCGACGTCTATCGAAGCATCGAGCCGGATTTCGATTTCGAGGTGCGGCCAAGCCGCGGCGGCTGGATGATCGCGCGACTGCGGAAGGACGGCAGCTTCGATTCCTGGGTCGAAGAGTAGCCGCGCGTCAGCTGTGGCGGCGGCTGTGCTTGACGATCTCGATCGAGTGCGCGCGGATTTTCTTGCGCAGCGTATTGCGGTTGAGCCCCAGAAGCTCGGCCGCCTTGATCTGGTTACCGCCGCACGCGTTCAGTACCATGGCGATCAGCGGCGCCTCGACCTTGTCGAGCACGCGCTGGTAAAGCCCCGCAGGCGGCAGCTTCGGCTCGTGATCGCGCAGCAGCTGCGCGACATGGGTCTCCACCGCGGCCGAGACATCGACCGGCCCGCTCGCTGCGGGCAGCGACTGGCGGTCCGAGATATTGAGCTCGGACTGCACGATCTCGCGCGAGATCGTCTCGTCGGCATAGAGCGCCGCGAGACGGCGCACAAGGTTTTCGAGCTCGCGCACGTTGCCGGGCCAGGAATAGTCCTGCATCAGCCGCACCGCGTCGGGAGAGATCGACTTGGGCGGCTCGCCTTCGCGCTGCGCCGCGCGCAGGAAGTGGCTCGTGAGATCGGGGATGTCGTCCAGCCGCTCACGCAAGGGCGGCAGCCGGATCGGCACAACGTTCAGGCGGTAGTAGAGGTCCTCGCGGAACAGTCCCTGCCGGATCAATTGACTGAGGTCGCGGTGGGTCGCGGCGACGATGCGGACGTTCGACTTGATCGGCGTGCGGCCGCCGACCATCGTGTATTCGCCCTCCTGCAGAACGCGCAGCAGGCGGGTCTGGGCGTCCATCGGCATGTCGCCGATCTCGTCGAGGAACAGCGTTCCACCTTCGGCCTGCTCGAAGCGGCCCGACGAGCGCGCCGTGGCGCCCGTAAAGGCCCCCTTCTCGTGTCCGAAGAGCTCGGCCTCGATCAGGTCGCGGGGAATGGCGGCCATGTTGATCGCAACGAACGGTCCGTTCCGGCGGCGACCGAAATCATGCAGCGCCCGCGCGACCAGTTCCTTGCCGGTTCCGCTCTCGCCGGTGATCATGACGGTGAGGTCGGTCTGCATCAGCCGGGCGAGCGCCCGGTAGATGTCCTGCATGGCCGGCGACCGGCCGACGAGCGGCATCACCTCGCCGGGCTCGTCGGACGCAATCGCGTCGGTGCCCGGCTTGTCGGAATCGGCCAGCGCCCGCGAGACCACCGACAACACTTCGGCGATGTCGAACGGCTTCGGCAAATACTCGTACGCGCCCACCTCGTTGGCGCGGATCGCCGTCATGAACGTGTTCTGCGCGCTCATCACCACGATGGGAAAATCGGGCCTAAGCTTCTTGATCTTCGGCATCACGTCGAACGCGTTGCCGTCGGGCATCGCAACGTCGGTGATGAGCAGGTCGCCCTCCCCGCGGCTGACCCAGTTCCACATGGTCGACAGATTGCCTGTGGGCCGCACGTCATAGCCGGCGCGGGTCAGCGCCTGGTTGAGGACCATGCGGATGGCGGCGTCGTCGTCGGCGAGGAGCACGGTGCGGCTCATTGGAGCGCCACCTCGGCTGTGTCGTCTGGCATTTTCAAACCCCGGGCGACCGGCAGCAGCACGCGAAAGCGCGTTCGACCCGGCCGGCTGTCACTGTCGACGACGCCCCCATGGTCGCCGACTATCTTGGCTACCAATGCAAGACCCAGGCCACTTCCGTTGGCCTTGGTCGTGACGAACGGATCGAACAGGATCGGCAGCAGGTCCGCCGGGATGCCGGGGCCGTTGTCCTCGATGACGATCTCGAGCGGCAGTGAAATCCTCTGGCTAACCCCCTGCACGGCAATGCGAATGCCGGGCCGGAACGCGGTGGTGATGTGGATTTCGCCCTTCGGCGTGCGCTCGAGCGCCTCGGCGGCATTCTTGATGAGGTTGAGGAACACCTGGATGAGCTGGTCACGGTTGCCGTAGACCGGTGGCAGAGACGGGTCATATTCCTCGGAAAACGTGATGTTCCGCCCCACACCGGACTTCGCAAGCAGCTTCACCCGGTCGAGCACCGCGTGGATGTTGATCCCCTGCCGCTCGACGGGACGTTCATCGCCGAAAACTTCCACCCGATCGATGAGATCGACGATGCGGTCGACCTCCTCGCGCACCAGCCGGGCCAGCGGCAGCTCATCGGCCGTGACCGACTGCTCGAGCAGCTGCGCCGCGCCGCGAATTCCCGACAGCGGGTTCTTGATCTCATGCGCGAGCATCGAGGCGAGCCCGGTAACCGAACGCGCCGCACCTCGCGAGACGAGCTGCCGGTCGATCTTGTCGGCCATGGTGCGCTCCTGAAACAACAGTGCGACACGGCCGTCGACGTCGGAAAGCGGGCTCGCAAAGGCGTCGACCACCCGGTCTTCCGCACCTTCCCCGAACCGCACCGAGCCGACGCGCACCCGGTATTCCGTCATTGGCGCCCGCCTCTCGGCAACCGACTGCGCCAGGCTGACGATCGGCGATCCGAACGCGATCAAATCATCCAGCCGCTGGCGCGACAGCACGCCGAGCGACGCTCCGAAGAAGGACTCCGCGGCATAATTGACGAAGACGATCGTCCGGGTCTCGTCGACGACGATCACCGGCTGCGGCAGGGCCTGCAACACTGCCGTCGACAGGCTCGGCGGGGCGAGCTCGGTCATGCCGCGGCCCGCAGGGGCTCGCCGAAGATCTCGCGGATCATCGCGATGACCGCCGCCGGCTCGCGGGACTCGAGCAGAACGGCGCGCGTTTCCCTCGAAATCGGCACCCCGGCGGCTTCGAGGTACCAATCGAGATGCTTGCGTGCCGCGCGAACGCCCACCTCGATCCCGTACTCGTCGAGCACGCCCTCGTACTGTTCGACGACGATCTCGGCCAGCTCGTTGCCGGACGGAGCTTCGGGAACAGGTGTACCCGCTAGGCCAGCGGCGATCTGACCGACAATCCACGGCCGTCCCTGCGCCCCGCGGCCGATCATCACCGCCGCCGCGCCGGACAGCGCCAGCGCTTCGCGGGCTGCTTCGAGGCTGGTGATGTCGCCATTGACCACCACCGGCACCGGCACCGCTTCAACTACCGAACGGACCAGTTTCCAGCGCGCGGTGCCCTTGTAGAACTGCTGCCGCGTGCGGCCGTGGACGGTGATCATCCGCGCCCCGGCATCCACCGCGCGTCGGGCGATCTCCGGGGCGTTGAGGCTGTCATCGTCCCAGCCGAGCCGCATCTTGACGGTCACTGGCAAGTCGGTCGCGCCGGCGACAGCTTCTACCAGCCGCTGCGCCAGATCGGGCACGCGCATCAGCGCCGAGCCGGCGTAGCCATTGGTGACGCGCTTGGCCGGACAGCCGAAATTGATGTCGATGATCTGCGCGCCCGCGTCCTCCGCGACGCGCGTCGCCGCCGCCATCCACTGGGGTTCACAGCCCGCAAGCTGCACCATGTGCGGCAGGCCCGGCGTTGCCCCGAGCTTGCGGCGCATGTCGGCGTTTCCGGCATTCAGCGCACCGCTGGCGATCATCTCGGAGACGACAAGTCCGGCCCCGAAGCGAGCGGCCAGCCGCCGCATCGGGCGGTCGGTAATGCCCGCCATCGGCGCGAGGAAGGCCCGATTTGGGATCTCTTCCCCGCCGATGCTTAAGCCGCAGGCACTCACGACGTCCATTGCCCTATCTTTACGCAACCCGGGAAACTGCCCGAACAATAGCCACAATCAACCGCGGTGCAACCGGATATTCCGTCGCGGGCGGCGCTTGCCGGGGGTGGATATCGCCGCTAGACCACCCCAAGGGCCGGGGCGTAGCCGATGACTGCTCAAAAATCCATCGCCGTCGTGATCGTGGCGGCGGGCAGCGGATCGCGGGCTGGAGGCGAACCCAAGCAATACCGCTTCCTCAGTGGAAAAGCGGTCCTTGCGCGCTCCATCGGCGTCTTTCTGGGACGAAAAGACGTCACCTGGGTGCTTCCGGTCATCAATCGCGAGCACGTCGGCAGCTTCGCGCGGCTGAAGCTCCCCAAGGACAAACGGCTGTTGCCCCCGGTCAATGGCGGCGCCAACCGGCAGGCCTCGGTACTGGCCGGCCTCGAGGCGCTGGCGCCGCAGAAGCCGCAGCTGGTGCTGATCCACGACGCCGCCCGGCCCCTGGTCGACGACGCCGTGATCGATGGTGTTATCGGCGCGCTCGGGCAGGCGGCCCTGCCCGCGATCCCGGTCACCGACACCATCAAGCGCTCCGTCGACGGCGCGCACGTGCTGCGCACCGAAGACCGCAAGACGCTGTTCTCCGCGCAGACCCCGCAGGGCTTTGCCTATGAGACGATCCTCGCCGCTCATCGCCGCGCAGTGCGCGAGACCGCGGAATTCACCGACGACGCCTCGATCGCCGAGTGGTACGGTATTCCAGCGACCTTGACCAAGGGATCGGAGCGCAACATCAAGTTGACGCATGCCGACGATTTCGAGCGCGCGGAGCGGCTGTTGGGCATCAAGACCATGGAAACGCGAACCGGCAGCGGCTTTGACGTGCACCCCTTCGAGCCGGGCGAGGCCGTGTGGCTGGCCGGCGTCCGCATTCCCCATGACAGGAAGCTCAAGGGCCATTCCGACGCGGATGCGCCCTTGCATGCGCTGTGCGACGCCATCTACGGCGCGCTGGGCGAGGGCGACATCGGGAGCTTCTTTCCACCCTCCGATCCGCAGTGGCGGGGCGCAGCCTCGTCGCTGTTCCTCAAGCATGCGGCGGGCCTCGTTGCCGAGCGCGGCGGCCGCATCGTCAATCTCGACATCACCATCGTCTGCGAGACGCCGCGCATCTCGTCCTTCGTTCCCGCCATGAAGGATGCGGTTGCCGCGGCGGCCGGCGTCACCCCGGCCCGCGTCGCGATCAAGGCCACGACCAGCGAGAAGCTCGGCTTCACCGGGCGAGGCGAAGGGTTGATGGCGACGGCCACGGCCACGATCGAAATCCCGCGGGAGGACTGAGATGAACATGCCCGCACAGATCGCCGAACTGGCCAACGAGGTGATTGCGGCGCTCAAGGCGCAGAACCTCACCATCGCGACTGCCGAGAGCTGCACGGGGGGGCTCGTCGCCGGCGCCCTCACTTCGGTCTCGGGCTCTTCCGACGCCGTCTACGGCGGCTTCATCACCTACGCCAACGAAGCCAAGATCGCGATGGTGGGCGTGCCCTACGCGCTGCTCCGCCAGTTCGGCGCCGTGTCCAAGGAAGTCGCCATCGCCATGGCCGACGGCGCGTTGCACGCGGCAGGTGTCCATGTCGCGGTGTCAGTCACCGGCATCGCCGGTCCCACCGGCGGGAGCGCCCAGAAGCCGGTCGGCCTCGTCCATTTCGCGGTCGCCACCGAGGAGCAGACGCGCCACCTCAAAAAGGCGTTCGATCCCAACTGGTCGCGCGATCAGATCCGGGAAGCATCGGTGATCGAGGCGCTGAAGCTGGTCAGGAAAGCCATAAGCCGCTGACCGCCGCATCTGCGGAACAGCGGGCCGGGATCTCGCGTTTCACCGGATCAAGCGAGGGAGCCCCACCATGGCCGATCAGATCCGTCTCAGCGGCGAAGTCACCGACGTCTTCTTTCACCGCTTCGTCCTCGCATCGGGCGGCAAGCGGTATCTCGCCGACATCGGTCCGAGGACTGCTGAAGCGGCGGCGATCCAGCCCGGTGACCAGGTGGCGATCGAAGGCGAGCAGAAGCCCTCGGAAATCAAAGTGTCGCGCGTGTCGCGCAATGGCGTCGACATCAACGTGGACTGGCCCGGCCCAAAACATCATCAGGATGGACCTCCACCGTTCCGTCTCGAGCTTTCTGCCGCGGTGAAGGCTGCGGAGGAAGCCGGTTACGAGGTGATCGGGGACCCCAGGCGCGGGCCCAGACACTTCGAACTGCTGGTGCGGAAAGACGGCTATTATCGCGAACTTCACGTCCGCGAGGACGGAACGCTCGGCAAGTCCCGCATCGTCGAGCCCGCCGATCCAAAATGGCGGGCCAGCATCGCTGACTGAGCGGGAAATAGGCGGCCGCCCCTCGCGACCGCCCTCCACCCCAAGGTCAGGAAACTCGCGCGTAGGTCTCGGTCCGCTCGTTGTAGAGCTTCAGGAACGCCTCGCCCATGCGCGACTGCTCGATGGTCTTGGGGTTGTTCGCCGCCCAGGGCGTGCCCTTGATGGTGCCCGAGATCATCACCTCGCCGACATAGATGCCTTCGGGCTTGAGCTTGGCCGCCAGCAGGCCAACGAGCTTGTGCTTCGTAGCGTTCGCGAGACCGAGACCCATTATGTTGGCGGACGCGGCGGCCTGATCGACTTGCGCGTTGAGATCGCCGAGCCCGCCATTGGTGACGAGCACGGCCCCCTTGCTGGCCTTCAGGTCGGGCAGCGCCGCCTGGACCGTCGCGAGCAGGCCGCTGACGGGCACGTCGAAGATGCCGCGAATCTCGGCCATGCTCGCGGTGGTCAGATCGCCCGCCTCGCCGCCATACGCGTTCCACAAGATCGCTGTGATCGAGCCGAACGCCGAGCGCACGTCCCCGATCATCTTGGCGAGCGCCGCCGGATCGGCCGCATTGGCGACGAACGCCGCGGCGGTGACGCCCTTGGCCTTGAGGGCCGCGACGCCCGCATCGAGCCGGTCTTTGGTCCGGCCGACAAGCGCGACGCTGAAGCCCTGTGCGCCGAACGCCTCGGCAACCCCTGTGGACGTGCCGGGTCCGAACCCGACGACGACAATCGTCTTCGACATGTGTGCTGATCCAGGCCGCCGCCGGCTGGGGCCAGCGCCCCGGCAGCCAACTGAGTGGGAGAAGGGAGCGAGCCGGCTCCGCCACGCCCAGCTAGGGTGGCCCCGCACAGGCGGCAAGAAGGCACCAAAAGGTGCGCAGGTCACATGCGCCTTGCGTCTATTCTCCGAACCGCCGATCCGCCTCCTCGACGAAGGCGTCGAGGATCTGGCCCTGCTTGGCGGCAAAGGCCGGCTCGGCCACGGCGGCGATCATCGGATTGGAAATCTTGAAGTCGATATCGAAGCGGATGCGGCACCCCGTGCCCTCCGGCTCGAACGTCCATTTGCTGTTGAGGTAGGCGAATGGCCCGTCGACCGCCTTGGCGGTGATGGTGTGGTCGGCGCGGCTCGCCTCGACCCGCGATGTGTAGGCCTGGGTGACCGGCCCAAATGAAATCGTCATCTTGGCAAAGCAGACGTCGCTGGCGACGCTGTCATCGCGACGAACCTCCATCGCGGAAACGTTCGGGAGAAATCGCGGATAGTTCTTCAGGTCGTTGACCAGGTCGAACATGCGGTCGGGCAGATGCGGCACATGCCGCTCGAGAAACAGATCAGGCATGCTTGGCGAGCCGGGCGGCCTTGAGCGCGGCGAAATCTTCGCCGGCGTGGTGCGAAGAACGGGTGAGCGGGCTCGCCGACACCAGCAGGAAGCCCTTGGTGCGGGCGACGGTGGCGTAGGAGGCGAACTCCTCCGGCGGCACGAAGCGCAGCACCGGATGATGCTTCTTGGTCGGCTGCAGGTATTGCCCGATGGTCAGGAAATCGACATCGGCCGAGCGCAGATCGTCCATCAGCGCCAGAACCTCGTTCCGCTCCTCCCCGAGCCCGACCATGATGCCCGACTTGGTGAACATCGTGGGGTCGAGCTCCTTGACCCGCTGCAGCAGCCGGATCGAGTGGAAATAGCGCGCGCCCGGCCGAACCGTCAGGTAGTTCGACGGCACCGTCTCGAGATTGTGGTTGAACACGTCGGGCCTCGCCGCGACCACCGTCTCGAGCGCTCCCTCCTTGCGCAGAAAATCCGGCGTCAGCACCTCGATGGTGGTCGCCGGCGTGCGGGCGCGGATGGCGCGGATGACCTTCGCAAAATGCTCGGCGCCGCCGTCGGGCAGGTCGTCACGGTCGACCGAGGTGATCACCACATGCGCCAGCCCGAGCTTTTCGACCGCATTGGCGACGTGCTCCGGCTCGAGCGGATCGAGCGCCGTCGGCAGGCCCGTCGCCACGTTGCAGAAGGCGCAGGCCCGCGTGCAGATCTCGCCCATGATCATCATGGTCGCGTGCTTCTTCGACCAGCACTCGCCGATATTTGGGCAGCCGGCTTCCTCGCAGACGGTGACGAGATTGTTCTCGCGCACGATCTGCTGCGTCTCGCGATAGACCGGCGAGCCAGGCGCGCGGACGCGGATCCAGTCGGGCTTGCGCAGCATCTCGGTGTCGGGCCGGTGGGCCTTCTCCGGGTGACGCGGACGGGATTCGAGCAGGGTAACCATCAATCCAACTACTTTCGGCGGTGAGCAATATTGCGGAAGAAAGTCGGCCCTTGTCTCCGCTCGCCATTCGGATGGACCATATCCTTCCATATGGATATCTGTGGGCGGCAGATGGAGGACCAGGAATGCATCGGATCATCGTTTTCTGCATGGCCGGTCTGCTGACAACACTTGGCGCCGTCACGGACGCCGTAGCTGTTAACATCGAGCTTTCGCCGCAGTTCTTTGCGCCCATCAAGGTCGCCCCGCCGAAGGTTGCGGCAAGCGGCCAGCGCATCATCCTGACGGAGTTTACCGCGCTTAATCCGGATTGCTCCAGCAACGGCCCGGTCCGCATCAAGATCGATGTCGCCCCTGCAGACGGCGCGATCGAAGTTGTGTCGACGCAGGTTTTCCCGAATTACCCGCCGGACAATGTCCGTAACCGGTGCAACTCCCGGCGGGTTCCAGGACAGATCGTCTACTACACGTCGCATGCGGGGTTTACCGGTCTGGACAAAGTCGTATTCGAATCCTTCTTCCCAAACGGGACGGGCATCCTCTCCCGCGTCCCGATTGTCGTCAGATAGCTACCCCCTGCGACGTCCGTTGCTAGACGTTGCGGCCGGTGATCGCGCGCACCACCAGCATGACCAGCGCGGCACCGATGATGCCGGTGATGAGGTAGCCCCAGAAGCCGCCGTACTGCAGGTTCAGCAGGTTGGCGAGAATGAAGTTCAGCACCGCCGCCCCGACGATCCCGAGGATGATGTTCATGAAGATGTTGTTCTTCACCTTGAGCAGGATCGAGGCGATCCACCCCGCAAGCCCACCGATGACGATCGTTCCGATCCAGCCAAATCCGTCCATTTCAGCTCTCCTCCGTCGATTGGTTCAACGATCTAGATGTTGAGGGCCCGGCCATAGGCGTCGAGCACGCTCTCCTTCATCATTTCACTGAGGGTGGGGTGCGGGAAGATGGTGTGCATGAGTTCTTCCTCGGTTGTTTCGAGGTTCATGGCGACCACGAACCCCTCGATTAGCTCCGTGACTTCGGCGCCGACCATGTGCGCGCCCAGCAGTTCGCCCGTCTTGGCGTCGAAGATGGTCTTGACCAACCCCTCCGGCTCGCCCAGCGCGATCGCCTTGCCGTTGCCGATGAACGGGAAGCGGCCCACCTTGATCTCCCGGCCGGCCTCCTTCGCCTTGGCCTCGGTGAGCCCCACCGAGGCCACCTGCGGCTCGCAATAGGTGCAGCCGGGGATTTTGCGCTTGTCGAGGCCGTGTACCTTCATGCCGGCGATGGTCTCGACCACGATGACAGCCTCATGCTCGGCTTTGTGCGCGAGCATCGGCGGGCCTGCGACATCTCCGATGGCCCAGATGCCGGGCACGTTTGTGCGGCCGTGATCGTCCACGGCAATCGCCCCCCGCTCGAGCTTCACACCGAGCTTTTCGAGCCCGAGATTTTCCGTGTTGCAGACCACACCGACGGCCGAGATCAGCGCGTCGCCCGCGATATCGACCTTGCTGCCGTCCTGGTTCTCGACATGGGCGACGATGCCGGTCTTGGACTTGTCGACTTTGGTGACCTTGGCCTCGATCATGAAGCGGATGCCGCGCTTTTCGAACCGCTTCTTGACCTGGGCAGCGATCTCGGCGTCCTCGACCGGCAGGATTTGCGGCAAGAGCTCGATGATCGTCACCTCGGCGCCGAGCGAGCGGTAGAACGAGGCGAACTCCATTCCAATGGCGCCCGAGCCCATCACCACCAGCGATTTGGGCATGGTCTTGGGCGACATCGCCTCGAAATAGGTCCAGATGCGGTCGCCGTCGGGCTCGATGCCCGGCAGCACGCGCGGCCTGGCGCCGGTGGCGACGATGATGTTCTTGGCCTTGTACGTGCCCGCCCCCAGCGCGTTCTTGGGCGGCGGCACCTGCGGCTGCATGGCGGGCTTCTTGGTCGGCTCGACCTTGATCTCGCCGGGGCCGTTCAGCGTCGCCTCGCCCCAGATGGTGTCGACCTTGTTCTTCTTCATCAGGAACTGGACGCCATTGTTCATCTGCGCCGCGATCTGGCGGCTGCGCTTGACGGTGGCGTCGAGGTCGAAGCCGAATTTCTCGGCCGTCAGCCCATAGTCTTTGGCGTGCGCCATGTGGCCGTAGATCTCGGCCGTGCGCAGCAGCGCCTTGGTCGGAATGCACCCCCAGTTGGAGCAGATGCCGGCCATGTGCTCGCGCTCGACGATCGCGGTCTTGATCCCGAGCTGCGCGGCGCGGATCGCGGCGACATAACCGCCGGGGCCGGCGCCGATGATGATGAGGTCGTAGCTGTCGGCCATCGGTTACTCCTTGACCATCAAGAGCCAGTCCCGCGCGTCGGCTGCGGCACCCGGAATCCGGCCCATCGGCCGCTTGTCGCGCACAGCGAAGCCGTTGCGCTCGTAGAGGCGGCGCGCGCCGTCATTGGCATCCTCGACGATGAGGGCGACGCCCGCAGCCCTCGTCTCGCGCCGCTTGCCGTCCGCGACCTTCAGCAGCACCGAGCCGACGCCCTTGCCGCGCCAGCCGAAATGCACGCCCAGCATCGAGATGAACCACTTGCCGTTGGCTTCCGCCTCGAGCTCCTCGATCGGCCGCATGAACCCGGTGACTTCGGGCGCCACCGGCTCGAACTTGTCGTCCTTGCGATAGCCAAGCAGCATGCCGACGACCTCGCCCTCGGCTTCCGCCATCGTGACATTGGTCCAGCCAAACTCACTGTCGCCCATCATATCGAGCCGGCCGACCTCCAGAGGCTCATATGCGCCTCGCTCTGCCGCGCGCGCAGCCCAGCCGCGCGCAATGCCGCCATGCACGGCGATGTTCACCAGCAGCGCGATTTCCGCCGCGTCCGACTTGCGCGCGGGCCGCGTGGTGATCGCTGCCGTCATAGCCCCAGCATCTGCCTGACGATCGGCGCGAGGCCCTCGCCGATGGCGCGCGTATTGGCGGCGTCGAGGTGGATGCCATCCTCGTCGCTGGTCTTGGCGACCGAGCCGGCATTGAAGAAGCCGACGCCCTCTTCCTCGGCGCGCTTCTTGTAGAACTCCGCAAAGCCGGAGCTCGCCTTGACCGCATCCTGGCCGCTGAAATGGAGCATCATTTCAGGGTGCGTGCGCCCCAGCACCGTCGGCGGCGGTGCGACGAGGATCATCTTGGGCTCTGCCGCCCGCTCGGTCGCCGCATGGGCGCGAATGATCTGCACCAGCCGCCGCATCCCCCAGGACGCTTCGAGCGCCGTGCGGCCGTGGAACGGCTTGATGTCGTTGGTGCCGAGCATGATGACCACCATGTCGAGCGGCCAGTGCGACGACAGCAGCGTCGGCAGGATGCGCGCCCCGTTGCGGTCAGCATCGGCATACCAGTCGTCGTGGACTGTGGTGCGCCCGCCCAGGCCTTCGGCAATGCAGCGCGCATCGCCCCCAAGCCTGGCCTCGAGCGCGGCCGGCCAGCGGTCTTCGTAAGCGTGACGTGGGCCGTTGATGAGCGGGCTCGCGCCCCAGGTCAGGCTGTCGCCGTAGCAGAGGATGGTTTTCATGCGAGCATCATGATTGGAGTTTCGATCAGGCCCTTGAAGGCCGCGAGCAGTTCGGCGCCGAGCGCGCCATCGACCGCGCGGTGGTCGCACGCGCAGGTGACCGTCATGAACTGGCCGGTCTTGATCTGTCCGCGCTCCGCATAGACGCGTTCCTCGCCGGCACCGACCGCGAGAATCGTGCCGTGCGGCGGGTTGATGACGGCGGCAAACTCACGAATGCCATACATGCCCAGATTGCTCACCGAGGTCGCGCCGCCCTGGTATTCGTGCGGCGCGAGCTTCTTGGAGCGGGCGCGTCCGGCGAGGTCCTTCACCTCTTCCGAAATCTGACGCAGCGTCTTGGTGTCGGCCGAATGGACCACCGGCGTGAACAGCCCGCCCGGGATCGCAACGGCAACGGCAACGTCTGAACGTTTGTGATAGAGGATCGAGTCTACTGCCCAGGTGGCGTTGGCGGTCGGCACCTTCTGTAGCGCGAGCGCCCAGGCCTTGATGACGAAGTCGTTGAGCGACAGGCGCCAGATCGGTTTGCCGTCCTTGAGCGGCGCGGCGGAATTGATCTTCTCGCGTGCCTCGAGCAGCGCGTCGATCTTGCAATCAAGCGTCAGGTAGAAATGCGGGATGGTCTGCTTGGCCTCGGTCAGCCGCGCCGCGACGACCTTGCGCATGCCGTCGTTTGGAACGACGTCGTAGCTGCCCTCCGGATAGAGCGCCATCACCTGCGCCTTAGTCATCCCTAGAGCCATCGCACCGCCAGCAGAAGCCGCGGCGGAGACCGCTGCAGGTGCCTTGAGCTGCGACTTGCCGGACTTCACCGCCTCGACATCGGCCTTCACGACGCGACCGTGGGGCCCCGAGCCGTTGATCGCTGCGACATCGATATTGGCGTCCTTGGCGAGCCGACGCGCGAGCGGCGAGGCGAAGATGCGCGCGGCGCCGTTTGCCTTCGACAGGCCCTCACCCAGCCGCTGCGCGGCCACCCTCTCCCCCGCGGGGAGAGGGGACGACGGAGCCGATGTTGACATAGAGGAAGGCGCGCCCTTCCCCTCTCCCGCTTGCGGGAGAGGGAGGTCCAAAGGACCGGGTGAGGGTTTTGCCTCACGCACCGGTGGAGCAGCCGGCGCCTTCACATCCGCCGCGTTCTCGCCCTCCGTCAGGAGCACGGCGATCACCGAGTTCACCTTCACATTGTCGGTGCCTTCTGGAACGACGATCTTACCGATCTTGCCCTCGTCGACCGCCTCGACCTCCATAGTCGCCTTGTCGGTCTCGATCTCGGCTATGACGTCGCCGGAGGAGACGCTGTCGCCCTCCTTGACGTGCCATTTGGCGAGCTTGCCCTCTTCCATCGTGGGAGAGAGCGCCGGCATGGTGATGTTGATGCTCATGCTTGCCTCACTGGCTCACTCGCCGATGTCTTCGTTCCACAAATGCGGATTGTTCTTGATGAAATCCGCCATCATGTGCTCGCAGCGCGGCTCGTGATAGTCGACCACGTTCACGCCGGCGAGGCTCATCACGTCCTGGAAGCCTTTGAAATTCTTGCTTTCCGCAACGACGACGCGTGAAATGCCGAACTGGATGATCGTTCCAGTGCACATCATGCAGGGCGAAAGCGTAGTGTAGCAGGTGACATCCCTGTAGGTCTTCTGCCGGCCGGCGTTCTGGATCGCGTCCATCTCGCCATGGAGGATCGGATCGCCCTTCTGCACGCGCCGGTTGTGCCCGCGCCCGATGATCTCGCCATTGCGCACCAGCACCGAACCGATCGGGATGCCGCCCTCGCGCAACCCCTGCTGCGCCTCCTCATAGGCGGCGTCGAGAAACTTGCGGTCGGTCTCGTCCTGACTGGGCATGATCATTCCTTTGTTCGGGAGGAAGCCGACGGCACTTGTGGCACGAGCGATTCCGTGAGCGGCTGTGACCTTGTCAGCGAAAGCTTGACGCCTCCGACCGACTTGCCAATTTGGCTGCCAAACAAGGCGCGAAACAGCAAAGCCGAGAGCACCAGGCCGACAACAAACTGAGCCACTGACGTGACCGATATATCCAGGGGCACGGTGAGCCAGAAAACCAGGCCCTTCCCTGAGAAGAGCGAAACGACAAACGTCACGATCGATGACACCAGGATGTTCGACAGAAACACGATTACCGCGGCAAGTAGGAAGTACCGCCAGAATAGGTTCCACGCGAGGGTGTCGATCGCACCCGCCCGCGCATAGTCACCTTCCCCGAGCTCCTGCATTCCTCAGCTCCTGTAGGTGACCGCGTTCACAGCGGCGACGACCTCGTCCAAATTCGGCAACGCCAGCTTCTCGAGGTTCGCAGCATACGGCATCGGCACGTCTTTGCCCGTCACCCGTGTGGGTGGGGCATCGAGATAGTCAAAGGCTTCGGCGACGACGCGTGCCGCGAGCTCTGCCCCGATGCCGCTCTGCGGCCAGCCTTCCTCGACGGTCACAAGCCGGCCCGTCTTCTTGACGCTCTCGACCACCGTGGCACTGTCCATCGGGCGAAGCGTGCGCAGGTCGATGAGCTCGACGTCGACCCCGGCAGCGACCAGCTTCTCCGTCGCCTGCGTTGCGTAGCGCATCCCCATCGAGAACGAGACGAGCGTCACGTCCTTGCCCGGCCGAGCAACGCGCGCCTTGCCGATCGGCAGCACGAAATCGTCAACCTTAGGCACCTGCCCGGTCGAGCCATAAAGAATTTCGTTCTCGAGAAACACCACGGGGTTGTTCGAGCGGATCGCGGCCTTCAGCAGCCCCTTGGCGTCGGCCGCCGAGAACGGCGCAATGACGTAGAGGCCGGGCACGTGGCTATACCAGGACGAGTAATCCTGGCTGTGCTGCGCGCCGACGCGCGAAGCGGCGCCGTTCGGCCCGCGGAAGACGATCGGCGCGTGCACCTGCCCGCCCGACATGTAGAGTTGCTTGGCGGCGGAGTTCACCACCTGGTCGATCGCCTGCATGGCAAAGTTCCAGGTCATGAACTCGACGATCGGTCTCAGGCCCGCGAAACCTGCGCCGATACCGATACCCGCGAAGGCGTGCTCGGTGATCGGGGTATCGACCACGCGCTTCGCCCCGAACTCGTCGAGCAGGCCCTGGCTGACCTTGTAGGCGCCGTTGTATTCGGCCACCTCCTCGCCCATCAGGAAGATGTTCGGATCGCGCCGCATCTCCTCGGCCATCGCTTCGTTCAGCGCCTGACGCACGGTCATCTCGACCATCTCGACGCCGGCGGGAAGATCGGGATCGGCCGCAGCCTGCAGCGTCGGAGCAGCAGGCGCTTTCGGTGCGGCAGGAGCCGGAGCAGGCGCAGGCGCCTCGGCCTGGACCATCGAGGGCGCCGGCGTCGTCGGCGGCTTGGGCATCTCCTCGCCGGGCTTCTCGCCCTCCCCCAGCACCAGCGCGATCGGCGTGTTCACCTTGACCCCCTCGGTGCCCTCCGGGACCAGCAGCTTACTGACCTTGCCGGTGTCGACGCTCTCGACCTCCATGGTCGCCTTGTCGGTCTCGATCTCGGCCAGCACGTCGCCCGGCTTGACCGTGTCGCCTTCCTTGACGAGCCACTTGCTCAGCTTGCCCTCTTCCATCGTCGGCGAGAGCGCGGGCATCAGAATGTTCGGCATGTCACATGGTCTCCGGCGGCTGGATCATGCCGAATATGTTGCCTTCGCCATCCTCGCAGTAGGCGATCCGGCCAACGCTGGGAAAATCTGTCGGCGGCATGGCTTCCCCGCCGCCATTGGCCAGGACCGTGGCGTAGCTCGAGTCCACGTCCTTGACGCCGAACACCAGAACGGCGCCGCGCGCACCCGAGCTGCTCGCCGGCGCCGGTGTGTTCCGGGCAGTTATCGCCCCCGAGAGCGACGAGTACGGCGCGATCCCCTCGCCGACGACGAGGTGATAGTCGCCCTGCGGCATCGACTTGTACGTCCAGCCGAAGAGCTCACCATAGAACCTTCGGGCGCGAGCCGTATCGCTGACCTGGTATTCGAAATGAACGTTGGGCATCTCACGCCTCGGCGTAAATATCGGTCCACAGCTCGGACGGTGCCGGCTCTGCATCGGCGGTCGCGTAGTCGGCGGCCGCCGTGATGATCGCGCGCACTTCGTTCTCGACCTGCTTCAGCGAGTCCTCGCTGCCGTAGCGCTTCTCCAGAATGCGGGCCTTCACCTGCTCGATCGGATCGTGCTCGGCGCGCATCGTCGTGACTTCGTCCTTCGACCGATATTTCGCCGGGTCGGACATCGAGTGCCCGCGATAGCGATAGGTCAGCATCTCGAGGATGTAGGGCCCGTTGCCCTCGCGGGCATGGGCAATGGCACGCTTGGCCGCGTCGTGCGTCATCCGCACGTCCATGCCGTCGACCTGCTCGCCGGGGATATCGAAGCCCTCGCCGCGCCGGCTCAGATTCGGCTGGCCTGAAGCCCGTTCTACCGACGTGCCCATGCCGTAGCGGTTGTTCTCGATGATGTAGACCACCGGCAGCTTCCAGAGCTTGGCCATGTTGAAGCTCTCGTAGACCTGGCCCTGGTTCGCGGCGCCGTCGCCGAAATAGGTGATGCTGACGGTGTCGTCGCCCTTGAACTTCGCGGCAAATGCCAGCCCCGTGCCGAGCGACACCTGCGCCCCGACAATGCCGTTGCCGCCATAAAAGCGGTGCTCATTGGAGAACATGTGCATCGAGCCACCCTTGCCCTTGCTGAGCCCGCCCTCGCGCCCGGTTAGCTCGGCCATCACGCCCTTGGGGTCGAGGCCCATCGCGAGCATGTGGCCGTGGTCGCGATAGCCGGTGATCTGCGCGTCTTTGTCCTTGCGCGAGGCCATGGTGACGCCGGTCACCACTGCTTCCTGCCCGATATACAGGTGGCAGAAGCCGCCGATCAGGCCCATGCCGTACATCTGGCCGGCCTTCTCCTCGAAGCGCCGGATGAGCAGCATCTCGCGATAGGCGGTGAGCTCCTGATCCTTGGAAAATTCGGGAATATTGGAGAGGGACGCGGATTTCTCCGCTGCCGGCTTGCGTGCCATTCAGCTCACTCCAGATGCCGCATTTCGGCAAAGATTAGCGCAAGTCGGCGTCGCGCACCAATTCGGGCAGCGCCTCAGCAAACCGATCTATCAGTCTATGCCACTGTCGATTTTTGGCATTGCCTGATTTCCGGTTGATACACCCTGTAAACCGCCAAGCGGTTGACCGGTCGTCGGATCGACCATGACCAGCATCGTGCCCGTCCCCGACATCGACAGGAACGAGCGCGCCTTCTCGGTCAGGATATCCGGATCGAGCGAATGCGGGTCGAACAGCGACACCTTGTGCCGGTAGGCTTCGATCTCGGCGGTCATCTCGTCCGACTGCCCCTGCAGATTGGCGATATCGACCTTCATGAGCTTCTGGCTCTCGATGCCGAAATTGCCGCTGATGGCGCTGTAGCCGAGGTAACCCTGGAACGCGACGAGCGCCGCGGTGATGGCAAGCTGGCGCCAGAGCGAGGGGCGTCGAAGGCGGGTGGACATGGCGCCACCCTAGCGACACGTGGTTGAACACGGGTTAAGACCCGCGCCATTCAGACGCGGGGCGAGTGCACCGATGATCATTCTCACAACTCCACGGCTCATCGTCCGAAACTGGCAAGAGACCGACCGGCAGCTCTTTCGGGAGATCAACGCCGATCCTGTCGTCATGGCGTTCTTTCCATTCCGGCGGACGGATGCGGAAGCCGACGCCCTGCGGACAAAGGTTACGCAGGCCATCACGGAGACCGGGCTGGGCTTCTATTGCCTCGAGCTCCGCGAGACGACCGAGCCGATCGGGTTCTGCGGGCTCTCACACCCGGACCTGCCCGAGGTTTTCGCCGAGGACACGGTCGAGATCGGCTGGCGTCTGGCAGCGCGTTTCTGGGGCAAAGGCTACGCGACTGAGGCCGCGGTTGCGCTCCTCGATTTCGCCTTCACAGAGCGCCAGCTCGATGAGATCGTCTCTTTTGCCGTGGCGGGAAACGACCGCTCGACTGCGGTCATGCGTCGGATCGGCATGCGCGAACGCCCCGAGCTCGAGTTCGACCACCCGCGCGTGCCCGATACCTATCCGCAGCTCAGACGCCACGTCGTCTTCACGATCGCTAGGGACGAGTGGCACCTAAGGCGGACAACCGCGCCAAGGTCCGCCAGGTCAGCGAGAGCACGTTAAGTCAGGCCTGACGCCGCTGCGCGCCGAGTGCGGCGGTGTAAGTCGGTCGCGAGAAAGCAGACAGCGCTTCAACGTCGCCCGACCCAACAAATCTCAGGACGATGCCATCGCTTAATCAGCGCAGCGCCTTGAACGCACCCCTGCCCGCATATTTCGCTGCGCTGCCCAGCATCTCCTCGATGCGGATCAACTGGTTGTATTTGGCGATGCGGTCGGAGCGCGACAGCGAGCCGGTTTTGATCTGCCCGCAATTGCACGCCACCGCGAGGTCCGCGATCGTCGAATCCTCGGTTTCGCCCGAGCGGTGCGACATCACCGTGGTGTAGGCATTGCGGTGCGCCATATCGACGGTGTCGAGCGTCTCCGACAACGAGCCGATCTGGTTAACCTTGACCAGAACGGAGTTCGCGACCCCCTTATCGATGCCGGTCTTGAGCCGCGCGACATTGGTCACGAACAGGTCGTCGCCCACCAGCTGGACCTTCTTGCCGAGCAGGTCGGTGAGCGCCTTCCAGCCCTCCCAGTCGTCCTCGGCCATGCCGTCCTCGATGGTGATCAGCGGGAACTTGTCGACGAGGTCGGCCAGAAACTTCGCGTTCTGCTCGGATGTGAACGACTTGCCCTCGCCCGTCATCTCGTACTTGCCGGACTTGAAATATTCGCTTGAGGCGCAGTCGAGGCCGAGCGCGACGTCCTTGCCCGGCTCATAGCCCGCGGCGGTAATCGACTTGACGATGTAGTCGAGTGCCGCCTCGGCAGATTTGAGGTTCGGCGCAAAGCCGCCCTCGTCACCGACATTGGTGTTGTGGCCGTCCTTCTGCAGCGCCTTCTTCAGCGTGTGGAAGACCTCCGAGCCAATCTGCACCGCATGCGCCATGCTCTCGGCACCGATCGGCAGGATCATGAACTCCTGCATGTCGATCGGATTGTCGGCGTGCGCGCCGCCATTGATGATGTTCATCATCGGCACCGGCAGGATGTGCGCGTTGGGGCCGCCGACATATTTGTAGAGCGGCAGTTCAGAGCTCTCCGCCGCCGCCTTGGCGACCGCGAGCGACACCCCGAGGATAGCGTTGGCGCCGAGCCGCGACTTGTTGGGCGTGCCGTCGAGATCGATCATCGCCTGGTCGATGCCGATCTGGTCGAGCGCGTCCATGCCCTCGATCTCCGAGTAGATCTCGGAATTGACGAAATCGACCGCCTTGGTCACGCCCTTGCCGAGATACGCCTTGCCGCCGTCGCGCAACTCGACGGCCTCATGCGCGCCCGTCGAGGCACCCGACGGCACCATGGCGCGCCCGAAGCTGCCGTCATCGAGCACCACGTCCACTTCCACCGTGGGGTTGCCGCGGCTGTCGAGAACCTGCCGGCCGGTGACGTCGATGATGGAAGACATGGGTGCGCCTCTGAATCGTGCGGAAAACCGGACTTTCCTAGACGGCCCTCATGACAATCGGAAGGGGCGTCGGCGAAAATCCCAGCCTAGCGCGAGCGTTTCGACCCCAACACCTTGGGCGTAAAGGCAAAATCCCGGTCACCGGGGAAGGTCTCGTGGTCGTAGCGGTGCCGCGGCAGGCGCTCGACGAACTGGTCCACGACCCCCGGCGACAGCGCCATCAGCGAGGGGTTGGCGATCGGCGCCAGCTCCGGTGACAGATACCCGGATTTCACGACCACGATGTTGGCGGCCTTCGGATCAAGGCCGAGTGCGGTGAAATCGGCGATGTCGTGATAGGGTCGCCGCCGCGCCGCCACCACGACGTCGATGCCGCCCATGCGGAGCACCGCCTGCCGGTCCGCAGGCTTGGGTGTCGAATCGAGCATCATCACCGGCCCTTCGACCGCTACCGGCGTCGACCCGCCGGGATAGAGCGTTGCTCCCACCGAGACCCGCACCGTCGCGCCGACGCCGGCTTTGTACGCCGCCTCGGTCGCCGGCCGGTCGGTGATGCCCGCGACGATCACGCCCTGCGCCTTGGCCGCGATCAGCGCACCCAGCACCTCGGCGCGGTCGCCAACGCCGCCGGCCGTCGGGTTATCGCCGGAATCCGCCAGCACGACCGGATGCGTCGGGCTCGTCAGCGCCCAGCCGACGCATTCAGCGATGGAGCCGATCTTCGAGCCGAACACGAATTTCTCTCGCGCGTCCCAATAGGCCTGCGCCATCTCGGTGGCGGCCCGTTCGAGCGCAGCCTTGTCCGTGCCGGTCATGACCGCCGCGGCAGTCGCCCGCGGCTCGTCAGCCCAGACGTAGCCAACCATCAGCGACGCATCCCAGATGCCCGGCCGCGCATCAATCGACGGCAGTCGCGCATAGAGCGACTTCGCCGGCTCGTCTTCGGTCGAGGTCCGCTCTCCCGGCAGCACCACCGGGATCGGGCACCAGCAGAGATAGGCGCGCTCGCCGGTCCTGAGGTGTCGCACCAGCATGCTGACCGCGCGACGCGAGGTCTCCTCGACGTCAATGTGGGGCGCCGTGCGATAGGTCGAAAAGAAATCGAGGCCATCCATGATGCGCCGTGACAGATTTCCATGGAGATCGTAGCTCGCGGTGATCGGAACATCGGGTCCGACGGCCTCGCGCGCCGCCGCTATCCAGTCCCCCTCCGCGTCCTCCATGCCCTCGACGAACGAGGCGCCATGGAGCGCCAGATAGAGCCCATCGATCCTGCCGAAGTCCTTGAGCCGCTGGAGGAATTCCGCCTTGAGCCGCTCGTACGTCGCCCGCTCGATGGGCCCGCCCGGTACCGCGCGAGCGTGCAGCGTCGGCAGGAATTCGGCCTCGTAATCCGCGAGAAACCGGAACGACGGCGCCTCGAGCAGCGCCTCGCCGCGATAGACCGTGAAGTCCTCTTCCCGCGTCAGCACCGGATTATATGTCGAACATTCAATGTGATAGCCGCCGAACGCGATGCGCATGCCGATCTACCTGGTGCGAATCTGGCCGTCCGCCACCAGCCACCTGACGGCCTCGAAGATCGCCTCGAGCGAGGTGTAGCGCGGTCGATACCCCAGCAACCGCTCGGCCTTGGCGATCGAGTGGTTGGGGCTTCGGATGATATGGCCCCAGCTCGTCTCGGCATCCTCAGCGGACTGGCCGCGCTTCCAGCTGTCGAATGGCTCGTAGCGAAGCTTCGGCTCGTGACCGAAAAACCGATACATCGCCTCGCTGTAGCCGCGAATATTCAGCGCCTGCGCGGAGACGGTGTTGAACGCTTCGCCCACCGCGACCGACCAATTGTCGATGGCGCCCACCACCTGCTGTGCGACATCGTCGGCGTGGACGTGATGGACCGTCTCCATGCCGAAATTCGGCAGCACCAGTTCTTCACCCCGCGCGATGGTCTCGAAAACCTGCAGGTTGATGTTGCCGGTCGGCCCGACCAGGTTCCATCCTGGCCCGACGATGTGTCCTGGACGAAACACCGTTGCCGGAAAGCCCGTCTGCCGCGCTTCATCAAGCAGCCAGGTTTCGATCGCAGCTTTCTGCGTGCCATACTCGCCGAATGGATTGAGCGGATCGCTTTCGACGGCCGGCACCGCGGCGTTGTGGCCGTAGACCCAGATGGTGCCACAATGAAGGAAGTGCCGGACGCTTCCGCGCAGCGCTTTAACCAGCGGCTGCGTGCTCTCTAGCTTGAACGAGATCATGTCGACCACGACGTCCGGCTCCAACGCCGCAATTTTCGCCCCGAAGGCCCCCGCGGCCTCCTCAGCGTCTCGGTCGAGGCGCACCGTTTCGACCGACGACCATGCCGCGTCGACCGTGTAAGGCCGGCTATCGCCGCGCGCGACGTTGATCACGTGATGCCCGGCGCGGACCAGGCGCGGTACGAGATAGGTGCCAACGTGCCCGCTGCCGCCGATGATGATGATTTTTGCCATGCTCGGAGCCTACCGGGCGAAGCCACACACGAAAAGGGCGGCCAAGAGCCGCCCGGTTCGCTCGATCATCTGCCAGCTCAGTTCCAGTAGGGATCGGCCTTGTAGTAGTCGAACGCCTTGTCGCGGATCATGGTGCCGTCGGCCTTGGTGAGGTCCTTGATGTCGTCGACCGGACCTGCTTCGAGCTCTTCCTTGCCGAAGGGCACGACATAGGCATCGTATTTCTCGTCGAAATCGAGCGTCGACCACGGCACGGGATGGAACTTCTCGCCCATCCCAATCACGCCGCCGAACCCGACGACCGCGAACATGATCGCGTTGTCGGTCTTGTCGAGGATCAGGTCCTCGATCTTGCCGATGACGTTGCCACCATTGTCCTTGACCTCGGTCCCGATGACCCGCGAAGCGCGGATGGCCGTGGTATGTCCTGATGCTGTCGGCATCTTTCATCTCCTTGAAGCTGGGTAAGAAAGGCCAACGGACGCGAGCCGGCGGAGTTCCGCCAAATTGACTGCGAACGAAAGGCCCCGCCGGGGGCACCGGCGGGGCCTTGAGAATGAGTGCAGCGGATCGGGCTCAGCAGCTCCAGAGCATCCACTTGCGCGCATTCCGCTCGGCCATGGCCATGCCGGGGGTCGCGCTCAGGCACCAGGCGTAGTGCCCGGCATAGTTGAAGCTCCAGCGGACGCCGAAGAAGCCACACCCTTTGGCGACGTTCTGGCCTTCCTGAAAGACGGCATTCTGGGCGTAGGCATTGCAGAAGAAGGGATTGGCTGCCTGGGCGGTCGTGGCGAAGCTGGCGCCCGCGAGGATCAGCAGGCCGGTGGTCAGAGCAAGTTTGCGCATTTTGGTCTCTCCAGATGTTGGGGCCCTCATGGGCCTAAGGTGGCTCTGGAGTAGCGCGCGGGCTTTGAACCCCCCCTGAGCAGCATTTTCATCCTGGCGACAGACTTCGGCCCGCAGACCGGCGGCTCACGAACTCTCACGAAGGTCGTTTTGGCGATCACAAGGATGCAAGCGGGCTGGATTTCCAGCACCTTGGCGCCAATTTACCCGTTACTGAGATCAGGACACGGCGTCCGGAGGGAGAAGCCATGACGTTCAGCCTCAATTCGATCCTTAAAATCGCAACCATCGCGGCCATCGTTCCGCTGGCCGGCTTCGGCCTCTGGACCGTTACCGCCAACGCCGAGGGCCTGCTCCCGGTCGGCGCGCCCGCGCCGACCGTCGACGAGCATCCGAGCTCTGGCACCGAGACCGCGGTTTTCGCCGGTGGCTGCTTCTGGGGCGTTCAGGGCGTGTTCCAGCACGTGAAGGGCGTCAAAAGCACCCTCGCCGGCTATGCCGGTGGGACCGTCGCGAACCCCACCTATGAGCAGGTCGGCACGGAGCAGACCGGCCACGCGGAATCCGTCGAGGTCGTCTTCGACCCCAGTCAGGTCAGCTATGGCCAGCTGCTGCAGGTCTTCTTTTCGGTGATCACTGATCCCACCACCAAGGACCAGCAGGGCAACGATGTCGGGACCAGCTACCGCTCGGCGCTGTTCACGATGAGCGACCAGCAGGCCAAGGTTGCCAAGGCCTATATCGCCCAGCTCGACGTTGCGAAGATCTATCCCTCGCCGATCGTCACCGAGGTGACGCCCTATACCAACTTCTATCGCGCCGAGGACTATCACCAGGACAACGCCTACACCGAGAAGGATAATGCGCCCTATCTCGAGGCGTTCGACGAGCCCAAGATCGCCGACATGAAGGCTCACTTCCCGGCGCTGTGGGTGGAGCGGCCGGTGCTGGTGTTCGCCTCCAACTACCGCACCTGAGCCTCTTTCGAGTAAAAGTGCGACGCGCCGGCATGTCCGGCGCGTTTTGCTTTTGGAGGATATGATGGAGACCCCGTCAGCCGATCTCGGCGAAGCTCTCGCGACGCACGGCACGATCGCCATCGTTCTGGCCGACGCCAACGGATGCTTCGCGTTCTGGAATGCACAGGCCGAGGCGACGTTCGGCTACAGCGCCGAGGAGGCTCTGGGCCAACGGATCGACCTGGTGGTGCCTCCCGAATATCGCGAGATGCACTGGGCGGGTTTCAACCGCACCATCGGCTCACGCTGGAGAGGAGCCGATGGCTGGGGCGAGATAGAGGCTCTGCACAAGGCCGGCAGGCGCATCGCGCTCGAGGTGCTGCTGACCCCCGTCACGGAGCGTGATGGGCATGTTCTCAGCGTCCTGGGCATGTTCCGACCCAGTGGGATGACGGAACCGGCCTCAACTGAGAGCTAGACGGGACGTTGAGAATACGTCGCAACTGGCCGCCCCGAGCAGGACGCGCCCGACGCTGTCGCAAGGATTACCCTGCGGCCAGGTCGGGTGGAATTGCACCGACAGCCGCCTTTGCGATTGCTTCGTCGACCTGTGCGTCGCCGCCGGAGACGCCGATCGCGCCGGCCGCCTTGCCTCCGCTGATCACCGGCACGCCGCCGGGTACCACCATCACCTCCGGCGGCGCGGGCCGGTCCTTATAGAGCTGCGCCAGAACAGCAGTTGGCACGCCGATGACGGCAGACGTGCGAGCCTTGCGCGCCGCAAGGTCGGCGCTGAAGCCGCGGGCGCCCTGCATTCGCTTGAGGCTCAACAGATTGCCGGCGGCATCGACCACGGCGATGGTCGCGGCAATGCCGGCCGCCCGGGCCGCATCGACCGCCGCCGCAATGGCCTGGTCGGCGTCGTCCGAAGTCAAAGTTGGAATGAGGTGCATGAGGCGCCTTTCGAACATGGACGCCGTGGCGCCAGGCGGAACATGATCGTTCCGCACATGGCTTCCTTTTTTATCATGCGGCCCGATGCCGCCTCAAGCGGTCAGAGCAGCCTTTCGATCTCCGGCCCGATGTCCGCTGGGGCGACCTTGTCGCCGAGGCGCTTCACCGGTTTGCCGTCGCGACCGACGAGAAACTTCGCAAAATTCCACTCGACGTCGCGGTTATCCGAACCAGGCGTCTCGCGCTTCAGCCATTTGTAGAGCGGATCGGCGCCCGGGCCATTCACCTCGATCTTGGTGAACAGCGGAAAGGTCACGCCGTACGTCATATCGCAGAAGGCAGCGATCTCCTCCGCCGACCCGGCCTCCTGCTCGCCAAACTGGTTGCAGGGAAAGCCAAGAACGACGAGCCCTCGCGCCCCATACTGCTTCCACAGTGCCTCGAGCCCGGCATATTGCGGGGTGTTCCCGCAATGGCTCGCAACGTTGACGACGAGTGCGACCTTGCCGCCAAAATCGGCGAGCGGTTCAGGCCCGCCCAGCAGGCGCTTGGCGGTGAAATCGGAGAGTGTGGTCATTCAGGAATCCCGCTTGTGTGCGTCGATGATCTTTTCGGCCAGGGTCTTTTCCGCCGCGGCCTTCTGCCTGTCCGCCTTGGTCCGGCCGAACTGGAGCCGGTTGGCGGCGGCGCCCGCCTCCTTGTCCGCACGTGCCTTGGCTTTGCGGGCCTTGCTGAGGGAGATTACATCGGCCATTGACGATGTTTGCGGCACGGCCTCGCCGCGGTCAACCGACAATCCTGCGATCGGGCGATTGCGGGCCTTAACACCGCCGCTTAACCTGGCGGCGGAGAGGTCCCATCAATGAAAATGTCCATCGACCACGTCTCGCTGCTGGTCCGCAGCCTCGAGGCGAGCACGAAATTCTACACCGAGGTGCTCGGCTTCACGCCAATCCACAACGGCACCGGACAGCCCAACATCCGCTGGTTCGGCATCGGCGGCGTCACTGCCCTCCATATCACCGAGGCCGATTTCGGCGACACCCGGCTCAAGAAGCAGACGCATTTCGCCGTGCATGTCGACGATTTCGACGCCTTCGTCGCGGATTTGCGCAAGCGCGGCGTGAAGTTCTGGAGCTGGGCCGAAAAGACGGGCGAGGTCACCGCGCGGCCCGATGGATTCCGGCAGATCTACCTCGCGGACCCTGATGGCTACTGGATTGAGGTGAACGACCACGACCGCGAGGTGGCGTGAGCACGCGGCTCTACGCCCCCTGCTTCGGTCGGACCTGATGGGCCACCTGCTGGCCATCCACCGACATGTCGAACTCGTTGGTCGTTGACGACAGGATCAGCCACTGGCCGGCGACCTTCGTCCAAACGTCGGACGATTCTGCGTGCACCTTATACTGGTGCACCTTCCCGCCAGCGTCGCGCTGCGAGAACTGGCCGTCCCCGGTTTCCTCGACGAAGGCCGAGTCTCCGGCAAAACGCACGGAGGTAATGACGGTCTTGGTCTGCTGGTTCTGGACGTTCGCCTGCTGCAGGGCTGCGATTTCCTCGTCGCCGGAATGCGATCTCCCATCGGCCGAAATCGACTGGTAGCCGGGTGCCTCGAACGCGCGAGCCGCGACCCAGTCTTTTGCATCCATCGCCCGGCTCCACGCGTCATAGCGGGCCTGGACCTCGGCCTGCGTGCCGTCGGCAAGAGCCGGCCCGGCCATGAGGGCGACGCATGACACCAGCAGGGCAGTGGCGCGCAGCTTCATACCAGCCGTCCTTGCTCAACCGCCGCGGCGATGAAACTCGCGAACAGGGGGTGCGGCTCGAACGGCTTGCTCTTGAGCTCCGGGTGGAACTGCACGCCGATGAACCACGGGTGGTCCGTCCGCTCGACGATCTCGGGCAGCGTTCCGTCCGGCGATACACCGGAAAATAGAAGACCGTTCTTCTCGAGCACCTTGCGGTAGGCCATGTTGACCTCATAGCGGTGGCGGTGCCGCTCGTTGATCCGCGTTGTGCCGTAAATGTCGGCGATCCGCGAGCCGCGTGTCAGCTGCGCCGGATACGAGCCGAGCCGCATGGTGCCGCCGAGGTCGCTTTCGGCGCTGCGCTCGACCTTCTCATTGCCCTTGGTCCACTCGGTCATCATGCCCACGATCGGCTCCTTGGTCGGGCCGAATTCGGTGGAGTTGGCGTTCTTGATGCCCGCGGTGTTCCGTGCCGCCTCGATGCAGGCCATCTGCATGCCGAAGCAGATGCCGAAATACGGCACATCCTTGAGCCGCGCGAATTTCGCCGCCTGGATCTTGCCGGCCGAGCCACGTTCGCCGAACCCACCCGGCACAAGGATACCGTGGATGTTTTCGAGATAGGGCGCCGGATCTTCGCGCTCGAAGATCTCACTGTCGATCCAGTTGAGGTTGACCTTCACGCGGTTGGCAATGCCGCCATGCACCAGCGCCTCGCTCAGCGATTTGTAGGCGTCCTTGAGCCCGGTATATTTCCCGACAATGGCGACGTTGACCTCGCCCTCTGGGTTGTGGAGGCGCTGCGTCACGTCTTCCCATTTGCTCAGGTCCGGCTCGGGCGCATCGGTGATCCCGAACGCGGCCAGCACTTCGCGGTCGAGCCCTTCCTTGTGATAAGCGAGAGGCACGTCGTAGATCGAAGCGACGTCGAGCCCCTGGATCACCGCACCTTCGCGAACATTGGTGAAGAGCGCGAGCTTCCGCCGCTCCGCCATTGGCACCGGCCGGTCGCAGCGCACCAGCAGCACGTCGGGCGAGATACCGATAGAACGCAGTTCTGCCACCGAATGCTGCGTCGGCTTGGTCTTGAGCTCACCGGCGGACGGAATGAACGGCATCAGCGTCAGGTGGACATAGACGGCATGATGTCGCGGCAGATCATTACCGAGCTGGCGGATGGCCTCGAAGAACGGCAAGCCCTCGATGTCGCCGACTGTACCGCCGATCTCGACCAGCACGAAATCGAAACCGTCATTTCCCTCGAGCACGAATTCCTTGATCGCGTCGGTGACGTGGGGGATCACCTGCACCGTGGCGCCAAGATAGTCGCCGCGGCGCTCCTTGGTGATGATGTCGGAATAGATGCGGCCGGTGGTGATGTTGTCGCGCTTGTTGGCATGCCGGCCAGTGAATCGCTCATAGTGCCCGAGATCGAGATCGGTCTCCGCCCCGTCGTCGGTGACGAACACCTCGCCGTGCTGGGTGGGGGACATCGTCCCGGGATCAACGTTGAGGTAGGGATCGAGCTTGCGGAGGCGGACCTTGTAGCCGCGCGCCTGCAGCACCGCGCCGAGCGCCGCGGAGGCGAGACCTTTGCCCAAAGAGGAGACCACGCCACCGGTGATGAAAACGTACCGAGCCATGGGCCTTCACCTTATGGGGGCGACGTTCTGATTCGGAAGGCCGCCGCACCGCCCCCGGCACGTTGGTCCATCACAAAATGAAGAAGGGGATGTCGCCATCCCCTTCGGTCGTCCGCGGGTTGTCCCCGCTTATTGGCTGGCCAAACTGCTCGTTGGCGGCGCGCTGGCGCTGGTTGAGGCCGCCTCGGACGGCGCCTCGCTGCTCGCGATGGAGGCAGGGGTCGGCGCCTCGGAACTGGCGGCCGGAGCGGAGGCAGCCGCTGCCGATGCGGCCGGCTCGGCGGCGGATGCCGCAGTCGCAGATGCAGCAGCGCTGGTCGAGGTGTCGGTGCCAGCCGGGAGGGCCGGTGTCACCGGCGAAAGCGGCAGGGCCAGCCCGCTGGTGGTGTCGTCGGCAGGCGCCGACTGGACCAGCATGCCGGCGTTCGAGGCCGGAGCGGGACCCGTGGCCGTCGCCGAGGCAGACCCCTGCTCCTGCTCGAGCTCGCTCAGCGCATCGAACGCGGCGGGCGGAGCGGCCGAGGCCGACGACGCGGTTCCACCCAGCGAGCTCGCCGGACCGTTGGCCAGGACGTCATTGCCGTGATCGAGGAAGCCCAGCAGCGCGAGACCAATCGCCAGCGCAAAGAACAGAGCCGCGAGGATGGCCGTGGTGCGGGTCAGCAGGTTCGCCTGGCCGCGCACGGTCATCAGGCCGCCGGTATTGCCGCCGATTCCGAGCCCACCGCCCTCGGAGCGCTGCAGCAGAATCACGGCGATCATGGCGAGCACTATCAGCAAATAGGCGACGAGCAGGACGTTCTTTACGGCATCCATAGGTGGACTTTCGGAATCTTGTCTGGTGCGGCGCGTTCACGCGCCTGGAAAGGTCGGCGCGCGTATACACGCCAGCTTCCCCAATTGCCAGCGATCTGCGCCGATTGTTTGGGCAAGCCGGGAACTACAGCGACCGGATGATGGCCAGAAAATCGTCGGCGCGCAGGCTCGCACCCCCGACGAGTCCGCCGTTAACGTTCGCAATACGCAGGATCTCGGCGGCGTTGGCCGGGTTCATTGAACCTCCATAGAGGATGCGGGTTCCCTTCGCATCTTCGCCGAACCTGCTAACCAGTTGATCCCGAATGAGTTTGTGAATGGCCGCGACATCGGCGACCGACGGAGTCCGGCCGGTGCCGATCGCCCAGACCGGCTCGTAGGCGATCACCGCCGCTGCCGTGGGCACCGATCCCAGGAGTTGCCGGATCACTACCGCTTCCGCCTCGCCGGCGGTGCGCTCGGCCTCCGCCTCTCCGATGCAGATGATCGGCGTCAGGCCGGCCGCAACCGCCGCCATCGCCTTGAGCCGCACCTGCCCATCGGTCTCGCCATGCCCGCGCCGCCGCTCGGAATGCCCGACGATGACCAGTTGGGCGCCTGCATCGGCGAGCATTGGGGCGGAGATGTCGCCAGTGAATGCGCCGGCCTTGTCGGTCCCGCAGTCCTGACCGCCCAGCAGGATACCGGCGGGGGCCGCGATCCGGTTCATGGCGTTGAGAATGGTCGCCGGCGGACAGATCGCGACCGTGCCCAGCGGGGCGGGACCTGCGGCCAGGGCGGCGGCCAGTTTTTCGACCTCCACAAGGCTCGCCCGAAGCCCGTTCATCTTCCAGTTCCCAGCGATCAGGGGCGTAATGTTCTGAGCCACTTGGCGGCTCTCCTTTCACTTGCGCTATCAGGCACTTTGCCATAACCCCTCTCGACCGCAACGTTTCCGCCCGGACTCCGCTTCTATGCTCAATTTTATGCGCCAGTTTGCCGGGACCATCTGGGGCAAAATCCTCGGCGGCATCCTCCTCATCGGGCTGGCCGGATTCGGTATTTCCAACGTCATTCTCGACCTGGGCAGCAACACCATCGCAAAGGTGGGAAGCACTGAGATTTCGATCCAGGACTTCCAGCGCGCCTACCAGGATCAGGTCAACGCGTACGCCCAGCAGACCGGCCAGACCCCGACCGGCGCACAGGCGATGCAACTGGGTATTCCGGGCAGCGTCCTCGAGCAACTCGCTGGCTTTGCGGCCCTCGACCAGCTCGCCCAAAAGTACGGTGTGTCGGTCTCGGACACCAAGCTCGCCTCGATCGTGCGCGCCGATCCCACGTTCACCGGCGTGCTCGGCACCTTCGATCGCGCCACTTTCAACCAGTGGCTCGGCCAGGAAGGCTACACCGAGGCGACCTACCTTCAGTACGAGACGGCGGTCGCGCTGCGTCAGCAGATGGCCCTTGGCCTGATCGAGGGCTCGACCGTCCCCGCGGCGGCGACGGACCTCGTCAACCGGTTCAAGAACGAGACACGGACAGTCGACTATTTCACCCTCGACCAGACCAGCATCGGCGATCCGGGCACCCCCACCGACGCCGACCTTGCCGCCTACCTCAAGGATCACCAGGCCGACTTCCGCACCAAAGAAACGCGGACCATCGACATCGTCTATCTCAATCCGGATGTGCTGGCGGCGCAGTTCCAGCCCACCGACGACGAGATCAAAGCCGAGTACGACAAGACCAAAGCCCAAATGGTCACGCCGGAAAAGCGGCACATCGAACAGGTGATCCTCTCGACGCCCGACCAGCAGAAGGCTTTTGCCGATGCGCTTGCGGCCGGCACGTCCTTCACCGACGCGGTCACGGCCTCGAAGCTGACGCCGGTCGATCTCGGGGTCCTGGCCAAGACCGAGGTCAGCGATCCAACCCTCGCCGACGCCGCCTTCGGACTTCCCAAAGCGGGAAGCTTCACCATCATTGCCGGCATCGGCGGAAAGCGCGCCGTGGGCGTCACCGAAATACAGCCCGCGAGCCAGACGAGCTACGACGACGCCAAGGCCGACATCGCCAAACGGCTTGGCGCCGCGAAGGCAAAAGCGGGCTACGCCGACCTGCAGGATCAGATCGAAGAGTTGCGCGCCGCGTTCAAGCCGCTCAAGGACATCGCCGCCCGCTACAAGCTGCCGGTCGAGACCGTAGCGCTCACCCAGGACGGCAGCGAGCTTTCGAGCGTGCCCGGCCTCGCCGACGCCGATCGGCAGAAGATCACCGACGGGGTTTTCGCCGCGACGGCGGGCAAGCTGGCCCCGACCATCAATTATGGCTCGACCTCCAACGCCTGGTTTGACCTGAGCAAGGTCGATCCGGCTCGCGATCAGACCCTGAGCGAGGTCCACGACGCCGTCGCGAATGCCTGGACCAACGCCAAGATCGATGCCGCGCTTCAGGCCAAGGTCGCGTCAGCAATGGCCGAACTCGATGCCGGAAAATCCCTCGCCGACGTGGCCGCCGAGCTCAAGCAGTTCGTCACCTCCAGCCAGCCGCTTTCGCGCCAGGGCGACCCTAATGGCGTCCTCAAGCAGCAGGTGGCCGACAAGATTTTCTCGTCGCCGCCCGACGCGCACGGCTCGGCGGTCGACGCCGACGGCGCGTATGTGGTCTTCCACATCACCGACGTGAGTGCCCCAAGCACATCGGACCCGACGGTGGTTTCCTTCCTCACCAACTCGTTGCGCGGCTCGCTCGCCGACCAGTTCGTCGGGGGGCTGCGAAATCAGTACGGCATCTCGGTCAACCAGCCGGCGCTGGATCAGGCTCTCAACCTTCAGCCGGCACAGTGATGCGATGGCGGCGGATCCTTTCGAGAGTTTCGCGACGGCCTACAACGCCGGTCGCGCACAGATCGTCTTCCGCCGCGTTGTCGCCGACCTCGAAACGCCGGTCGGCGCTTACCTGAAGCTTGCCGCCGGGCGGCAGAACACTTTCCTGCTCGAAAGCGTGCAGGACGGCGCCACCAAGGGCCGCTATTCGATGATCGGGTTCGATCCCGACATCATCCTCAAGGTCGAAGCCGGCAACGCTAGCATCAACCGCAACGCTGCCGTCCGGGCCGACGCCTTTGTGCCGCTCGACCAGCCTCCGCTCGACGCGCTGCGGGCCCTCGTCGCCGAAAGCCAGGCTGAAGTCCCGGAAGGCCTGCCGTCCACCGCGGCCGGTATCTACGGCTATCTCGGCTACGACATGGTTCGGCTGATGGAGGAACTGCCGGACCGTCACGATCGCGGCCTCGGTCTGCCCGACGCCGTGCTGATGCGCCCCTCGGTGCTGGCTATCTTCGACACGCTCAAGGACGAACTCTACCTCACCGCCCCAGTCTATGTGCGCGAGGGTGTGAGCGCGCGGCAGGCCTTCGAGACGGCGCACGGCCGGATCGACGAGGCCTCGGCGCGGCTGAGCCGCACCCTGCCCTACCCGGCGCCGCTCGGCGAACTGGAAGGGATCGCCGTCCGCTCCAACACCAGCACGGCAGACTATGCCGCGATGGTCGAGCGCGCCAAGGAATACATCCGGGCCGGCGACATCTTCCAGGTGGTGCTGAGCCAGCGCTTCGAGGCCGATTTCGCCCTGCCGCCGACCGCGCTTTATCGCGCGCTCCGGCGCACCAACCCCTCGCCGTACATGTACCTGCTCGATTTCGGCGGCTTCTCGGTCGTCGGCTCCAGCCCAGAAATCCTGGTGAAGGTCGAAAAGGGCCAGGTCACCATCCGCCCCATCGCCGGCACCCGCAAGCGCGGCTCGACACCGACCCGCGACAAGGAACTGGCCGACGAACTGCTGAGCGATCCCAAGGAACTCGCCGAGCACCTCATGCTCCTCGACCTCGGCCGCAATGACGTCGGCCGCGTCGCTAAGATCGGCTCGGTGAAGGTCACCGACAAATTCTTCCTCGAATACTACTCGCACGTCATGCACATCGTCTCGAACGTTGTTGGTGAGCTCGACGCCAGTAAGGATTTCGTCGACGCGCTGGCCGCCGGCTTCCCCGCGGGCACGGTCTCGGGGGCCCCAAAAGTCCGCGCCATGGAGATCATCGACGAGCTGGAGAAGGCCCGCCGCTCGATCTATGGCGGCTGCGTCGGCTATTTCGGCGCCGACGGCACGATGGACACCTGCATCGTGCTCCGCACCGCTATCGTCACCAACGGCAAGGTCTATGTTCAGGCCGGCGCCGGCATCGTTGCCGACAGCAAGCCCGAACTCGAGCAGCTCGAATGCGAGAACAAGGCCCGCGCCCTTTTCAGCGCCGCCGAGGAGGCGCTACGCTACGCCGGAGAGGCGAGGATCGGGCAATGAGACGCGATCTCAGCCTCCCCCACGAAGTCATTCCCGCGAAAGCGGGAATTTCCGTCCTCCGATGGCACGGCTGGCCTCAAAACTGAGATTCCCGCTTTCGCGGGAATGACCCGGTCGATAGAAATGGGCCCGGAGCCAGCCATGCGCCTTCTCGTCATCGATAACTACGACAGCTTCACTTACAACCTCGTCCAGTTCCTTGGCGATCTGGGCGCGCACTCGACCGTCTATCGCAACGACAAGATCAGCCTCGACGAGATCGCAAAGCTCGCGCCGGAAGCCATCGTCCTCTCGCCCGGCCCGGCGACGCCCAACGAAGCCGGCGTCTGCCTGGCGCTGATCGACCGCTTCAAGTCGACCACCCCGATCCTCGGCGTCTGTCTCGGCCACCAGGCGATCGGCCAGGCCATGGGCGGCGACGTCATCCGCGCCCCGCAGCTGATGCATGGCAAGACCAGCAGCATCAATCACACCGGCAAGGGCCTGTTCCGCGGCCTCAACTCTGGCTTCGAAGCCACGCGCTACCACTCGCTGATCGTCGACCGCGCCACCCTGCCCTCCGAGCTGGAGATCACCGCTTCCTCCGACGACGGCCTCATCATGGGGATGCAGCACAAGACCTTCCCGCTCCACGGCGTGCAGTTCCATCCCGAAAGCATCGCGTCGGAGAACGGGCACGCGCTGCTCCAGAATTTCCTCAATCTGAGCCGCGATTTCGGCATGCGGAAAGCCGCCTGATGGATATCAAAGCCGCCCTTGGCAAGATCGCCGCTCGCCAGGATCTCACCGGCGAAGAAATGCGCGGCGTGATGAACCTCATCATGTCGGGCGAGGCGACCCCCAGCCAGATCGGCGCGTTCCTGATGGGCATGCGCGTCAAGGGCGAGACGGTCGGCGAGATCGCCGCGGCCGTCTCCATCCTGCGCGAGAAGATGGTGCCGGTCCCGGCCCCCGAGGATGTCGTCGACATCGTCGGCACCGGTGGCGACGGCGCGGAAAGTCTCAACATCTCGACCGCTACTGCCATCGTCGTCGCGGCCGTCGGGGTGCCCGTCGCCAAGCACGGCAACCGCGCGCTCAGCTCCAAATCCGGGGCCTCGGACGTGCTGCAGGCGCTCGGCGTCAAGATCGACCTCACCCCCGAGCAGATCGGCCGCTGCATCAAGGAGGCCGGCATCGGCTTCATGTTTGCGCCGGCCCATCACCCGGCGATGAAGCATGTCGGGCCCGCCCGCGCCGAGATCGGCACTAGAACCCTGTTCAACCTGCTCGGTCCGCAATCGAACCCCGCGGGCGCACGCCGCTACATGCTGGGCGTCTATGCCAAGAGCTGGGTCGAGCCGGTCGCCGCCGCACTTCTCGCCAACCGCGCGATTTCCGCATGGGTCGTCCATGGAGATTCCGGCCTCGATGAACTGTCGACCACCGGCCCCTCCTTCGTCGCCTCGATCAAGGGCGGCAACCTCACGAGTTTCGAGGTGACGCCAGAGGATGCCGGCTTGCCGCGCGCGTCTCTCGCCGATCTCAAAGGCGCCGAGCCGGCCTACAACGCGGGTCGCATGCGCGCGCTCTTCGATGGCACCAAGGACCCCTATCGTGACGTCGTGCTGCTCAACGCCGCCGCCGCGCTCATCGTCGCGGGCCGCGCCGACACCCTCAAGCTCGGCGCCGACCTCGCCGCCCGCGAGATCGACAGCGGCCGTGCCAAACAGACGCTCGAAAACCTCATCCGCGTGAGCAACGCCTGATGGAAGAATGGGCGAACTTTTACGTCGCCATCGTCGGAGCAGCAGGCGCGCTCGCCGGTCTGATCGTCGTCGCCATCTCGATCAATATCTCGAAGATCCTCGACTTTGCCAGTCTGCCTTCGCTGGCGGCACACACCGTGGCAACGGTCGCCATCGCCCTTGTTCTCGGTTGCCTCGCCCTTTTCCCGCATCAGTCGACCTTCGCCTACGGCATCGAGGCGTTTTCCGGCGGCGCCTCGGTTGGCGCTTTCGGTCTGCGGCGCGCCGTTGTCAGTTGGTCGACACGAAAACCGGATGATCCTTGGATCTGGCGCTTCTCCGTTGCGGCGACCGCAGCGCTGTCCTCGCTACCCTATGTGATTGGCGGAGCTGCCCTCGTGTTGGGGATGGAGGCGGGGTTATACTGGGTAGCCGTCGGCGTCGTCCTGGGCTTCATCGTCACCCTGCAAAACGGCTGGGTCCTCCTCATCGAAATCCTGCGTTAGCCATGTCTGACATCCTCTCCCGTATCGAAGCTTACAAACGCGAAGAGATCGCCGCGGCGAAATCGCTCCGCCCGTGGAACGAGGTCGTTGCGGAAGCGCATGACGCTCCGCCTGTCCGCCGCTTCCTTTCGGCGATCCGCCGCAAGCGCGAAGCCGGCGATTTCGCCCTCATCGCGGAGGTCAAGAAGGCAAGCCCGAGCAAAGGCCTGATCCGTCCCGACTTCAATCCGGCCGAGATCGCTCGCGCCTACGAACTCGGCGGTGCCACCTGCCTGTCGGTGCTCACCGACCGGCCAAGCTTTCAGGGCGCGCCGAACTACCTGATCGAAGCGCGCGCCGCGACGCAGTTGCCCGTGCTGCGCAAGGACTTCATGTTCGAGACCTACCAGGTCGCCGAGGCCCGGGCGTTCGGCGCCGACTGCATCCTCATCATCCTGGCCGCAGTCGGCGATGACACCGCCCGCTACCTGCTCGACGCCGCCAATGAGTGGCGCATGGATGCGCTCGTCGAAGTCCACGACCAGATCGAGATGGATCGCGCCCTCGCGCTCGACGCCGAGTTCGTCGGCATCAACAACCGCAACCTGCGCACGTTTGAAACAACGCTCCAGACCTCGATCGACCTCGCCGGCGCTGTCCCCGGGAACGTTCACCTTGTCGCCGAAAGCGGTCTCGGTACCCACGCCGACCTGGTCAGGCTCAATGAAAAGGCCGGCATCAGCACGTTCCTCGTCGGTGAAAGCCTGATGCGCCAGGACGATGTCACGCGCGCCACCCAGCTCCTGCTCTGGGGCGATAAGGGCCGGCCGTGAGCCCCCCGCTCACCCACCTCAACGCGCGCGGCGAAGCGCACATTGTCGATATCGGCGGCAAGGCGGTGACCGCCCGCCGCGCCGTCGCCCGCGCGACCCTCGAAGCGCGGCCCGAGACCGTCGCCGCGATCCTCGGCGGCAGCCTCAAGAAGGGCGATGCCCTCGCCGTCGCCCGCATCGCGGGCATCATGGCGGCAAAGAAGACCTCAGACCTCATCCCGCTCTGTCACCCGATCGCGCTCAACAAAGTCGAGGTCGAGATCGGCGGCGCGGGCTCCACGCTCACGATCACTGCCATCGCCGAGACCGACGATCGTACGGGCGTCGAAATGGAGGCCATGACCGCCGCCTCGGTCGCCGCCCTCACCCTTTACGACATGGCCAAGGGCATCGACCGCGCCATGCGCGTCACCGCTGTCGAGCTCATGGAAAAGTCCGGCGGCAAGTCCGGCGCGTTCAAGCGATGATCTCCGTCGACGACGCGCTCGACCGCATCTTCACCAGAATCCCGACGCCGCTGCCCGAGACCGTACCCCTCGCCCGCGCCCACCGGCGCGTGTTGTTGAAGCCCCTGCTTGCGAAGCGCACGCAGCCACCCTTCGATGCCAGCGCAATGGATGGCTACGCCGTGCGCGCGGAAGAGATCGTGCCCGGCAAGCCGGTGTTTCTGGCCGGCACCTCGCAGGCCGGGCAGCGCTTCACCGGCATGATGCAGCCGGGAGAGTGCGTGCGCATCTTCACCGGCGCGCCGATGCCGATCGGCGCCGACGCCGTCGCGATCCAGGAGAACGCCTCCGCCAACGGCAATCAGGTGACCTTCACCCAGCCCGTGACGGTCGGCGAGTTCGTCCGCAAGAAGGGCTATGATTTCACCGAAGGGCGCGAATTGCTGCAGCCCGGCGTCGGCCTTACGCCTGCAATGCTCAGCCTTGCAGCCGCGGCCAACTACCCTGAGATCGAAGTCGCGCGCCGCCCCAAGATCGCGCTGCTCTCGACCGGTGATGAGCTCCTGCCACCGGGCAGCGAGCTTGGCGCCGACCAGATCGTCGCGTCAAACGCCTACGGACTGATCCCGCTCCTCTCCGGGTACGCCGACAAGGTCATCGACCTGGGAATCGTCCCCGACGACCGCAGCAAGCTCGAGAGGGCGCTGCTGTCGGCGTTCGACTACGGCGTCGAAGTGCTGCTGACCTGCGGTGGCGCCAGCGTCGGCGAGCACGATCTCGTCCGCTCGGTGCTGCGCGACCTCGGCGTCGATCTCGACTTCTGGCGGATCGCGATGCGGCCGGGAAAGCCCCTGATGTTCGGCACCCGCGGCAAGACGCTGGTGTTTGGCCTTCCCGGCAATCCGATCTCGGCCTTCGTCACCGCCGTGGTGCTGGTGCGGCCGGCGCTCCGGCAGATGACCGGACACACCGATCCGTTCTGGCCGTTCATGGGCGTGCCGCTCGTCACCGACCTGCCCGCCAACGGCGAGCGTCGCCATTTCGTGCGCGGCAAGCTCAGCCGCAACGAGATCGGGTTCCTCGAGGTGAAGCCGATCGGAGTGACAGATTCCGGCCACTCCTCCTCGCTCGCGGAAGCCGACGCGCTGATCATCCAGCCCGAGGACAGCCCGGGCATCGCCGCCGGCGAGATCGTCGAGATCATCCCCCTCAGCCTGCTGACCTGAACCCCCAGAGGATCAAGGCACAGCCAGCACGACCTCGAAGATTTCGGTCGGAGGGGACTTGATGCCCCCTTCCTTTTCGACCCGCTCGCGCACCTCGGCATGGGCGTCGAGCTGGCGCAGATTCTCCTCTGTGTCCCACAGCGAGATCACCAGAGATTTCTCGTTCGCCCGGTCGACGAGGTAGTAGAAGCCGGCAAACCCCGGCAGGTCGTGCGCCCCGGGAAGCTGCTTGGCGGCGATCCGCGCCAGCTCGTCGAGCTTTTCGGCCGGCTGATTGACTGTTTGAACGCGTGCAAACATAACGTCTGTCCTCAGTTAGCGGTCTCATTGCGATACACATCTGTCTCATTACGAGGCCGGCGTGTCAAGGCTTCGGCGGTTTGGATGGCATGAATGGGCAAGGGTGAAGCGCTGCGCGACCGCACCGCCGAGGCGATCATCGAAAGTGCCGCGGCGGTGCTCGCCGAGCGCGGTGATGCCGCCAGCATGGAAGAGATCGCCAACGCCGCGGGCGTGGGTAGAGCGACGCTCTATCGCTACTTCGCCAACCGCACTGAGATGCTTTCCGCTATGGCCGATGTTGGCGCGCGCGAGCTTGCCGACCGGATACGCGAGGCCGATCTCCAGACAGTGCCGTTCGAGGAGGCCATCGCCCGGCTCGCGCGCGGCATCATCGCCACAGGCAGCAAATACATCGCGCTGGGCACCGACGGCACAAGGCGCACGGATAGCGCCGAGGTGATCGAGCCGATCCGCGCGCTGTTCGGCCGCGCCATCGCCGATGGCTCCCTGCGGCGCGGACACTCCCCGGACCTGCTGATGAGCCTGTTCAGCGGCCTGATCCGGGGCGCCATCGAAGCCACCCGAGGGCATCGTCTCGGCATTGAAGAAGCCGCCTCCGCCGTAACGGATTTGTTCCTGCGCGGCGTCAGCGCAGAGCCATCTCCGCCGCGGGCTAAACAAGAACGGTCTGCGCGTTAAACGTCTCACCCCTCAGTGCCGGCCGCGGGAATGCAGTCGGGTCGCCGGTGGCGCACGCCCGTCTTAAGCGCAAATTTACCGCCGTGTTGCAGAACAGAGCCGGAACACGTATAGATCGTTCAGCCTTTGTTCTGATTCCCCGGAGGGGCAGATGCTCACGCGCAAGCAGCACGAACTTCTCATGTTCATCCACGAGCGGATGAAAGAAAGCGGCATCCCGCCGTCCTTCGACGAAATGAAGGACGCGCTCGACCTGCGCAGCAAGTCCGGCATCCACCGCCTCATCACGGCGCTTGAGGAGCGCGGCTTCATCCGCCGCCTGCCCAACCGCGCACGCGCGCTCGAAGTGATCAAGCTCCCGGACTCGATGAACCCCTCGATGGGTGGCCGCCGCGCCCGCTTCGAGCCCAACGTCATAGAGGGCAACCTCGGGCGCATCGCGGCCCCGCCAGCGCGCAGCGTCCCGCAGATGCCGGGCATGTCCGACGCTGGGCGTCCGGTCACCATCCCGGTCATGGGCCGCATCGCCGCGGGCACACCGATCGCCGCGATCGAAACCCAGAGCCATACCATCGTCGTGCCGCCCGAAATGCTCGGCGGCGGCGACCATTTCGCCCTCGAAGTCCGCGGTGACTCGATGATCGAGGCCGGCATCTTCGACGGTGACACTGTAGTCATCCGCAAGCAGGACACCGCCGCGACCGGCGAGATCATCGTCGCGCTCGTCGACGACGAGGAGGCGACCCTCAAGCGCCTGCGCCGCCGCGGCAATTCCGTCGCCCTCGAGGCCGCCAACCCGGCCTACGAGACGCGCATCTTCCCGCCCGACAGGGTCAAGGTGCAGGGCCGGCTGGTTGGACTGCTGCGGAAATACTGATCGGGCGATGGCCCCGTGTTTTCGCCCTCCCCGGCGCCATGCGGCTCCTGTATAGGGTCGCGCCGAGGAGCTGGCGGCAGTGGCGCAAACGCAATGGATGGCGGTCGATTGGGGCACCTCGAACGTGCGCGCCTGGGGTCTCGGCCCTGACGGCGCACAGACCTTTGCAGCCGAATCCGACCGCGGCATGGGCCGGATCACTCGTGCCGATTATCCGGCTGTTCTGAGCGATTTGATCGGCGGCCGTTTCGCCGCCGGCGATATCATCGTCTGCGGCATGGCCGGCGCCCGGCAAGGCTGGATCGAAGCCCCCTACCTCGAATTGCCCGCCGATCTGCACACGCTCACGACCGGCGCGGTGACGCCCTCCGATGGGCTCGCAGGCCTCAGGGTTCGCATCCTCCCAGGCATATGCCAGCGCGGCGGCTCCGAGGATGTGATGCGCGGGGAAGAGACCCAGCTCCTCGGACTTCTCGGCCTTCGGCCGGGCTTTGAGGGCACCGTGATCCTCCCCGGCACGCATTCGAAATGGGTCACCATCGAAGGCGGCCGAGTGGCACGCTTTGCGTCTGCGATGACCGGGGAACTGTTCGATCTTCTTTCCAAGCACTCGGTGCTGCGACACACGGTTGGCAGCGGCGGGGACGGGGCGGAAGCTTCGGCCGGTCGCGCCGAAGGCGTCGTCGCCGGCCTCGACGATCCCCAGTTGTTGACCTCGCTGTTGTTTCGCGCGCGCGCTGCGGCACTGTTGAGCGGTAAGACCCCCGACTGGTGCGCCGGTTACCTATCCGGCCTGCTCATCGCGACTGAAATCGCCGGGCACCGCGCCTGGCTCAGAGGCGGCCTCGTCCCCTTGATCGGCTCCGCGGGACTGTGCGCTCTCTATGCGCAGGTGCTGGACCGGATGGGGGCAGAAAGTCTCGTCATTCCGGCCGCCGATGCGACGATGGCCGGCCTCAGGCAGGCACGGAGCCAGCTGGCATGACCACCCCTCGACACATCATCGCGATCCTCCGCGGCGTAACGCCCCCGGAGGTGGTGTCGATCTGCGAGGCGATTGCGTCGGCGGGTATCGGGATGATCGAGATCCCGCTCAACTCGCCCGAGCCATTCGTCTCGATTGCGGCCGCCGCACGGGTCTTCACGGGGCGTGCCGAGATCGGTGCCGGCACGGTGCTGACGCCCGATGATGTCAACCGCGTTCGGCAGGCGAACGGCACCTTCATCGTCTCGCCTGACACGAATGAGGCGGTGATAGCCCGCACGCGCGAGCTGGGCATGGGCTCCTATCCCGGCATCATGACCCCGAGCGACGCTTTTCGCGCCATCCGCGCTGGCGCGACGGGGCTCAAATTCTTCCCCGCAGAGGTCCTCGGCCCACGCGGGATCAAGGCGATGAAGGCGGTGCTTCCTCCCGCCATGCCGCTCTATGCCGTCGGCGGCGCGGCCCCGGATAATTTCCGGGAATATTTCGATGCCGGCTGTGCCGGCTTCGGCCTTGGCAGCTATATCTTCAAGCCCGGCATGGCCGCCTCGGAGGTTGCCGACCGTGCCCGCAAGGCCGTTGCCGCCTACGACGAACAAAGGACCGACCCATGACGGCGAATGCCGAGCTTTTCATCGACTGCCGCTGCGAGCTCGGCGAAGGGCCGTTCTGGCATCCGCTGCAGGAGCGCTTGTTCTGGTTCGACATCCTCAACAAGACACTGCTTTCGGCGACCGCCGGCGGCATCATGGTCGATCGTTTCACCTTCGACGCCTACGTCTCGGCTGCCGGGGTGATCGACGCGGACAATCTCGGTATCGCCTCAGCGTCCGGCATCTTCCGGCTCAATCTGAAGACCGACCAGCGTGAGCTGCTGGTGCCGCTCGAGCCCTCCAGCACGGCGACCCGCACCAATGACGGTCGCGTCAACCCCGCAGGCGGGCTGTGGATCGGCACAATGGGCCTTCGCGATCCCGGCAAGGTCGCGCAGGGCGCGCTCTACCAGGTTCGCAACGGCAAAGCCGCGAAGCTTCTCGGCGACCTCCACATTCCCAATGCCACGTGCTTTTCGCCCGACGGGCGCACCGCCTATTTTGCCGACACCATCAAGGGCGTGATCCGCAGCGTCTCGATCGATCCTGAAACCGGCAAGCCCCGAGGTGAGTGGCGCGAGTTCGTCGGTCGCGACCATCCCGGCGACCCCGACGGCGCGGTCGTCGATTCCGAAGGCTTTATCTGGAACGCGCGTTGGGGCGCTTCCTGCGTCATCCGCTTCGCGCCGGACGGGCGCGTGGATCGCGTCGTCAACGTCCCGGTCAAGAAGGTCACCTGCCCCGCCCTCGGCGGCAAGGACCTCAAGACGCTGTACCTGACCTCCGCCCGGGAGAACATGACGGGTGCAGAGCTGGCAGCCGAGCCTCTGGCCGGCAGCGTCTTCTCGATCGAGGTCGACGTGCCCGGCATCCCCGAGCAGCTGTTCAAGGCCTAGGCCGCCAGGGCCGCTCGGTATCGGGGATGGCGGTGCGCACCTCGAACGCCTTTGCCTGGTCGTTCCAGCGCAGCCAGTGGACACCATGCGCGGCGAGCGCGGTCGCATCGATGACCGTCGCGGTCGCACAGGCCGAAGGGGCGGCGGCGCGGATGATCACCAGATTGGCGGTTGTGCACGCGTCGGCAAAAGCCGCTGCACTTTTCGTGATCACGTAACTAAAGCCGGCGGTGCTTTCGCCGCTGCACACCCCGGACGAGCAAGTCTCGTCGGCGGGGTTCGCGATCGGATCGCTCAGCGTCTCGCGCCAGATGTTGAGCGCGAAACTCTGCGGCTTCCCTGCTGCCAACTCGAGCCCGGTCGCACCTCGCACGACCACCGCCTGCGTCGTGTCGGCAACCAGCACGTCCGGCGGATGGTCGACGGCAAACGCGACGACCAGTGGCACCGCGGCCACTGGCCCCAACAAACGCCAGCGATCCTTGAAGAAGGCAAACCAGCACAACGCCCCGAGCCCGATCAGCAGTGCCGCCGGCGTGAGGAGCGGTGCCGCGCGCAGGTGCTGGCTCCAGCCGGCGACGATCGCCGCCAGGTCGAGCATCCGGTCCACCGACCATCCCATCGCGAGGAGGAATGGGCGCTCGAGGTCGAACGGCATCGCCAGCAGCGCGAGCGCCGCCGACGGCATCATGATGAAACCGACCAGCGGCAGTGTGCCGAGATTGCCCACGACGCCGAGCGGCGAGGTCTGCTGGAAATGATAGATCGAGAACAGCACCGTCGCGGTGCCCGCGACGAGGCTCGTGATGACAATGCCCTTGAAGTAGCCCCAGGCGTGGGCGAGCAGCCCCGCATCGCGGGTCCGGTTGCTGCGAATGGTTTCGTAAGCGCCCACCAGTGCCACCACCGCCGCGAAGCTCAGCTGAAAGCTCGGACGAAAGACGCTGGAGGGGTCGCTCGCAACGACGATCAGCCCGGCGATCGCGACATTGCGCATGGTCAGTGCCCGGCGGCCGAACAGCACCGCGCCGAACACCAGCAGGATCATCAGCGTCGAACGGAATGCGGCGACGTTGCCGCCGGAGATCGCGAAATAGAACAGCGCTGCACCCATGCCGCCGAGCGCCGCAATCCGTTTGACCGGCACACGCGACGCGATCGGCCCGAAACCCGCGAGCAGCAGCCTCAATATCCAGAACGTGCCGCCGGCGACGATCGACAGGTGAAGGCCCGATACTGACAGCACGTGCGCGATCCCCGCGGTGGCCATCGTCGTGCGCGCGGTGTCTGTCACCTCGCTCTCGTCGCCGTTGATGATGGCGCGGGCGACGCCCGCTGACGGCTGCAGCAGCACCGCATCGATCCGTGCCGAGATGCCGCGGCGGATGTCGTCGATCAGCCGCGCCGGGCCGATCTCCTCGGAAGGGACCACCCCTGTCGCACGCGTCGCACTGCCATAGGCACCAATACCCTCGAAATAGGATTCGAACTGAGTATCGTATTGGCCGGGAAAGACCGGCCCGGGTACCGGCGACAGCCGAAGCGAGCCGCTGATTACATCGCCGGGTGACACTGGCGCGGCGTCGTCGATCACGACGTGGGCGCGCCGCACGTCGACCGCGCCGTCGTTCCCGACCGCCTCGATGTGCGAGATCACGAGCTTCTGTTCCGATGCCGTCGCTTCGAGGATCTCGTCGACACGGGCAAGATACGAGCCGTAAGTTGCGGAACCGAGCATCGGCGTGCCGAACAACGCCCCATGGATTGGCAACAGGCTCGTGCCGACCCATGCGGCAGAAAGCAGCGCAAGAGCACGGAAGGCGACAACATTGCCGCGCGACAAGACAAGCGCGACCGCCAGCACCACTGCGCCGCCCGCGAGCACCAAGGGGAAACGTTCGACCGGCTGGCTCGCTGCGATGACCACGCCCGCGATCATAGCGAACGGCATGAGCACGAAGAGCCGCCGGTCGTCGAGCGACGCAGACACGCTTGCGAGGAAGCCGGCCCTGCCCATGCGGGCGCCGGGCAGTATCCGCTCTGTCGGGCGCGAGGCCGAAGCGGGCGGCGCGATCGTCTCGAGCTCGTCGGGCGCAGTCAGGGTTTCCGCCACGAGGCCCCCTGCCCTTGCGATCCCCAAAGCCCATGCTACACACGGCGCCGCTCAACCGCCAAGCAGTTCATGTCCAACGTCGTCACCCGTTTCGCCCCTTCCCCCACCGGTTATCTGCACATCGGCAGTGCGCGCACGGCGCTGTTCTGCTGGGCGTTCGCGCGCCACACCGGGGGCAAATTCCTGCTTCGCATTGAAGACACCGACCGCGAACGATCGACCGAGGCGGCCGTGCAGGCGATCTACGACGGCCTGACCTGGCTCGGGCTCGACTGGGACGGTGAGCCGACGCTGCAATTCTCGCGGGCATCGCGCCATGCCGAAATCGCGCACGCGCTGCTGGCTCAGGGACAGGCCTACTACTGCTACTGCTCGCCTGAGGAACTCGCCCAGATGCGCGAGGACGCCCGGTCGAAAGGCCTGCCGCCGCGCTACAATGGCTACTGGCGCGATCGAGATCCCGCGGAGGCACCCAAAGGGGTTGCACCGGTCATCCGGATCAAGGCGCCGCCCACCGGCCAGATCGTGGTTCACGATCACGTTCAGGGGGAAGTCGTCTTCAAGGCCGAGAACCTCGACGACTTCATCATCCTCCGCTCCGATGGCACCCCGACCTACATGCTTGCGGTGGTCGTCGATGATCACGACATGGGCGTCACCCACATCATCCGCGGCGATGATCACCTGACCAATGCTGCTCGGCAGATCGTCATCTACCAGGGCATGGGCTGGGATATCCCGGAGATGGCCCATATCCCGCTGATCCACGGGCCGGACGGCGCCAAGCTCTCGAAGCGCCACGGCGCCCTGGGCGTTGGAGCCTATCGGCAGATGGGCTACCTGCCCGAGGCGATGATCAACTATCTCGCGCGCCTCGGCTGGAGCCACGGCGACGACGAGCTGTTCACGCGCCAGCAGATGGTTGACTGGTTCAGCCTCGAAGCCCTCAACAAGGGCGCGGCGCGCTTCGACTTCGTCAAGCTCGAGAACGTCAACGGACACTATATCCGGCAGTCGACGCCGGAGCACCTGTACAAGGTGATGGTCGACACCGCCCTTGAGCTGGGCCGGCACGCCGACCACGCGGGTCTCGTCGCAAACGAAGCCATGGTATTGGCGGCGCTGCCCGAGCTGCAGCCTCGCGGCAAGACCATCCTTGAGCTGATCGATCTCGCCCAGTTCATCTACGCCGTCCGTCCGATCGTCCTCGATGCGGCTGCGACCGATCTCGTCACAGCCGATACGCGGCGGCTTCTCGGCCAGACGAAGGCCGTTCTAGAAGCGCTGAGCGAATGGTCCGTGCCAGCAATCGACGCCGCGATGCGAAGCTTCGCGGAGGCCAACGGCCTCAAGCTCGGCAAGATCGCCCAACCGCTGCGGGCGGCCCTTACCGGCCGCACGGTTTCGCCCGGCGTTTTCGAGGTGATGGTGCTGCTCGGACGACCGGAATCGCTGGCCAGAATCGCCGATCTCGCGCCCGGTTAACGCCGTCGTGATAGGTCAGCCCTATTCACCTATCTGTTGCAGTGGTGGGTCAAATGACCTAGCCTGAAGCTTCAGTCCTCGCACGTTTCCGGCCGCCCGACGTTCCTCCCTCACGCCCGCCGGCCACCCAGGAGAACGCCCCCATGTCCGAGCCCGTCGCCAAGCTGACCATCGGTGACAAATCCTACG
>Ga0265313_10000118_pt1 | contig 79605 bp, 70 predicted proteins | sample 4123metaG_FD_203122 | JGI IMG/M metagenome (GOLD analysis project Ga0265313, IMG submission 203122) | Rhizosphere microbial communities from Carex aquatilis grown in University of Washington, Seatle, WA, United States - 4-1-23 metaG | ecosystem: Host-associated > Plants > Roots > Rhizosphere >... | reverse complement strand
GGGCGCGGACTACGCCGCGCTCAAGGATTGCGACCTGGTCATCGAGGCGGTGTTCGAGGACCGCAAGGTCAAATCCGACGTGATCGCCAAAATCCAGGCGGTGATCGGCGACGGCACGATGTTCGCCTCGAACACCTCGACGCTGCCGATCTCCTCGCTGGCCGCCGAGTTCAAGGACCCGGCGCGCTTCATCGGCATTCATTTCTTTTCGCCGGTCGACCGCATGATGCTGGTCGAGATCATTCTCGGCAAGAATACCGGCGACAAGGCGTTGGCGGTCGCGCTCGATTATGTCCGCGCCATCCGCAAGACGCCGATCGTGGTCAACGATTCGCGCGGCTTCTACACCTCGCGCGTCGTCGGTACCTACATCCGCGAAGGCCATCTGATGCTGGCGGAAGGCATTCCGGCGGCGATGATCGAGAATGTCGGCCGCATGGCCGGCATGCCGGTCGGCCCGCTGTCGCTCAATGACGAGGTCGCGGTCGATCTGGCCTGGAAGATTTTGAAGGCCACCGAGGCCGATCTCGGCGCCGGCGCCATCGATTTGCGGCAGAAGAACCTGCTCGAGGAGATGGTGGAAAGGCGCGGCCGCTTCGGCCGCAAGAACGGCAAGGGCTTCTACGATTACCCGGCGTCAGGACCGAAGAAGCTGTGGCCCGGCCTCGCCGATTTGCAATCGAAGAAGCTCGATCCCGACACGATCGACGTGCAGGACATCAAGGACCGGCTGCTGGCGATCCAGGCGCTGGAGACCGCGCGCTGCTTCGAGGAGGGCGTGCTGACCGACGTGCGCGAGGCCGATGTCGGCTCGATCCTCGGCTTCGGCTTTGCGCCGTTCTCCGGGGGCACCTTGTCATGGATCGACATGATGGGGACCAAGGCCTTTGTCGCGCTGTGCCGCAAGCTCGAGAGCAAATACGGCACGCGCTTTGCGCCCAACAAGCTGTTGCTCGACCTCGCCGAGCGCGATGAGAGCTTCTACCAGCGCTTCGCCCCGGCGCGGCAAAAGGCGGCGTAGGCTGAGAACGAATAGACGGTTGCCCTATACTCCGCTCACCCCCGCGAAAGCGGGGGTCCAGGGCAACACGCATGGCGTTCTACGTTTACATTCTAGCAGGCAATCGGAACGGCACACTCTACGTCGGAATGACCGACGACCTGCCGAAGCGCATTTGGCAGCACCGGAGTGATCTCCTTCCGGGCTTTACGCAGCGATACAGCGTAAAAATGCTAGTGTGGTACGAACCTCATGAATCACGTGAATCCGCATTTGCGCGCGAACGCCAGATCAAGAAATGGACGGGTTTGGAAGCTGGAATTGATCGAGCGAACAAATCCGGGCTGGCGCGATTTGTGAGACGACCTGAATCAATGAAGCAAGAACTGGATTCCCGCTTTCGCGGGAATGAGCGGAGGTTGTTGCGCTCATGTCATAACACTGCCCTGGTCCCCGCTTTCGCGGGGACGAACGGTGGTTTAGACCGCAGCAAGACAAACTACACCACCACCGTCAGCCGCTTCACCGCGCGAGTGACGCCGGTGTAGAGCCAGCGCTCGCGCGTGTCGGGAAACGCGAAGCTCTCGTCGAACAGCACGACGTCGTCCCATTGCGAGCCCTGCGCCTTGTGCACGGTCAGCACATAGCCGTAATCGAATTCGTCGTAAGGCTTGCGCCGCGCCCAATCGATCTGCTCGATGCCGCCGGTGAAACATTCCGGCCGCACCGACACCTTGACGCCCTTGGCGCCGGTCTCGTCGTCGGGCAACAGCCGCATCGACATGATGCCGGTCTTGCGCGCGCCGCGATCCTTGACGCTCCACAGCGAGCCGTTGAACAGACCCTTCTTGCGGTTGTTGCGCAGGCAGACCAGCTTGTCGCCGGCCGCCGGCATCGGATCGTCGAAGCCGCGCCGCTCGCGCAGCCGCGTGTTGTAGTTCTTGCGCGTCACGTTGCGCCCGACCAGTACCTGGTCGGCTGACAGCACGCGCTGCGGGTCGAGATCGGCCTTGCGCACCACTTCGGTCTCGCCGTAGCGGCCTGGCTCGAGATAGTCGCCGGCCCGGATGTCCATCGACAGCCGGATGATCGGGTCGCCCTGCGCCTGCCGGTGCACTTCGGTCAGCATCACGTCGGGCTCCGCCTCGGTGAAGAAACCGCCGGCATTGGCGCCGGACTGGATCGGCGGCAGCTGCGCCGGGTCGCCGAGCACCAGCACCGGCACGCCGAACGACAGCAGGTCGCGGCCGAGCTCGGCATCGACCATCGAGCATTCGTCGATGATGATGAGGTCGGCCTTGGAGGCGGGCGCCTCGTCGTAGAGGTCGAAGCTCGGGATCTCCTCGCCGCTTTCGCGGGCGCGGTAGATCAGGCTGTGGATGGTCGAGGCATCGCGGCAGCCCTTGCTGCGCATCACCGAGGCGGCCTTGCCGGTGAAGGCGGCGAATTTCACCTCGCCATCGACGTCGTCGGCGATATGGCGCGCCAGGGTGGTCTTGCCGGTGCCGGCATAGCCGAACAGCCGAAACAATTGCGGCGTGCCATTGGTCCCGGGCTTGGCCTTGAGCCAGCGGGCCACACTGGTCAGCGCGGCGTCCTGCAGGGGGCTGAATTCGGTCATTTTCGCTGCCTCAAAGCGGGCTCTAGCACGAAAAGAACAAAAAAAGAACTAGCGGAAAGTGCCCATCAGCCGGGCGTTTCCGCGTTTGCCCTTTCCGCCGACCCGTGTTTAAGGTCGCGACCTTTTTTTGCGCCGGAACGCGTTCTGATGGCTCGTGACCAGATCGACATGACCCCGATCGAGACCCGCGACGAACTGGTCGCGTGGTTCGAGGCCGGCAACAAGCCGAAATCGCAATGGCGGGCCGGCACCGAGCACGAGAAATTCGCCTTCACCATGAACGGCCACCGGCCGGTGCCCTATGACGGGCCGCGCTCGATCCGCGCTCTGCTCGAGGGCATGCACGACCTGCTCGGCTGGGAGCCGATCATGGAGGGCAACAACATCATCGGCATGTTCGACGTTACCGGCGGCGGCGCGATTTCGCTCGAGCCCGGCGGCCAGTTCGAACTGTCCGGCGCGCCGTTCGACAACGTGCATCAGACCGCGGCCGAGCTGTTCGCGCATCTCGCGCAGCTGCGCGAAGTCGCCGGCCCGCTCGGTATCGGCTTCCTCGGCATCGGCATGACGCCGGACTGGACCCGCGCCGACATGCCGGTGATGCCGAAGGGCCGCTACAAGATCATGACCAATTACATGCCGAAGGTCGGCAAATACGGCCTCGACATGATGTACCGGACCTGCACCGTGCAGGCCAACCTGGATTTCTCCTCGGAAGCCGACATGGTCAAGAAGCTGCGCGTGTCGCTGGCGCTGCAGCCGGTGGCGACCGCGCTGTTCGCCAATTCGCCGTTCACCGACGGCAAGCCGAACGGCTTCCTCTCGATGCGCTCGGAGATCTGGCGCGACACCGACAATCAGCGCGCCGGGATGATGCCGTTTGCGTTCGAGGACGGCATGGGCTTCGAGCGCTACACTGACTACGCGCTCGACGTGCCGATGTATTTCATCAAGCGCGGCGACAAATATATCGATGTCGCCGGCAAGTCGTTCCGCGATTTCTTCGCCGGCAAATTGGCCGATCTGCCGGGCGAGCGGCCGACCATGTCAGACTGGGCCAATCATCTGAGCACGATCTTCCCGGAGGTGCGGCTCAAGCGCTATCTGGAGATGCGCGGCGCCGATGGCGGGCAGTGGCGGCGGCTGCCGTCGCTCACCGCCTATTGGGTCGGGCTGTTGTACGACGAGGATTCGCTCAACGCCGCCTGGGATCTGGTGAAAGACTGGAGCGCGCAGGAGCGCCAGCAATTGCGCGACGAGGTGCCGCAGCGCGGCTTCCGCACCGCGATCCGCAACACCAATGTGTTCACTTTGGCGCAGCAGACGCTCGGCCTGTCGCGGCGCGGGCTGGCGCGCCGGGCGCGCTTCGACCGCAATGGCCGCGACGAGACCCGCTATCTGCGCCCGCTCGAGGAGATCATCGCCCGTGGCGTGACGCCGGCCGAGGAGATGCTCGAACTGTACTTCAACGAGTGGAACGGCTCGGTGGCGCCGATCTACGACCAGTACGCTTACTGAGCCCCGCCACGATCGTTCGCGCCGGCAGGGCATTTCCGGGAACTGCGGTGACTATCGCGCGTTGCCTGACCGGCGTGCTATGCAGGAGTTCTTGCTCCAGAGCGAACGCTCCCACGAAAAAGGGGGATAAAATGTACCTTTCGGGCGAAAGTCTACTCGTCATTCTGTTGGTTGGCGCGATCGCCGGCTGGCTGGCGGGCCAAATCGTGCAAGGCACCGGTTTCGGCCTGATCGGCGATATCGTCATCGGCATCGTCGGCGCCTTCATCGCCAGTTTCCTGTTTCCCCGCCTGGGTGTTCACATCGGCGCCGGGATTGTCGCCGAAATCATCGCGGCGACCGTGGGTGCCATTCTGCTTCTCATTGTCGTGAGGTTGGTGAAGCGAGGCGGCCGCTGGTAGCGTCTCCAACGCGGATCCTTGTGCTTCGCCAACTGGGTGATCGCACCGTGCTAAAATTCTGGTCTCGACTGTTCGGGAAGAAAGCCCCTCCGAGCGAAATGAACGCGCAGGGATTCCTTCTTCACGATCCGGCCGCGCAACGGCCGCACGATCTTGACGATCCGTATTTTGATTCCGAGGTTCAGGCGCGGACCGGAAAGGTTATCGGGAGCGCCATGCAGAAGTCGCGTCGCGGCGATTCCAAAAATAAAAAGACCTAGAGCGGCGTCGACTTCTGAGCGCTCTGGCGCGGAATTGTTCGGCGACTACTCCGCCGCCTGCGCCGAGTGCGTGAGATTGTCGAGCGACGAGACGATGTGCTCGGCCAGCGCGTCGGCGAGCGCGCTGCTCTCATGCGGATTGCGCACCAGGCCGATGCGGCAGGCAGGAAGCTCCGGGAAGCCTTCCGCCGCCGACAGCACGCGCATGCCCGGCCGTAATCCGGATTCCGCCAGCACCGATACGGCAAGGCCGGCCAGCACCGCCGCGGCGACCGCGCCGGCGTTCGAGCTTGAATAGAGAATCCGATAGGGCCGCCCGGCGCTTTCGAGCCGTTCGATCGCCATGCCGCGCCAGCTGCAGGTCGGACGGCCGAGCGCAAGCGGCAGCCGCTCTTCCATATGGGTCGGGTGACGGTTCGAGGTGACCCAGAGCAGCCGCTCCTGCCGGAACGTTTCCGACGGGCGTCGCGTTTCGCAATTGGTGATAATGGCGAGATCGAGCTCGTTGGCGTCGATGCGCTCGAGTAGATCGATCGACGGTTCGCAGATCACCGACAGCTCGACGCCGGGATAGGCGCGCGAGAACCGCGCCATGATCTCCGGCAGATAACGGTCGGCGTAATCGTCCGGCACGCCGAGCCGGACGCGGCCGGACAATCCGGTTTCGGAAAATGCCGCGACGGTCTCCATGTTGAGCTTGACGATGCGGCGCGCGTAATCGAGCAGGCGCTGGCCGTCCTCGGTCAGCTTCGAGGCGCGGCCGTCACGCGCGAAGATCGGGCGGCTGATGCGCTCTTCCAGCCGCTTCATCTGCATCGACACCGCCGACTGGGTCTTGTTCACGACCTCGGCGGCGCGGGTGAAGCTGCCGCTTTCGGCGATGGCGATGAAGGTGCGGAGCTGGTCGACGTCGATGAGTGCGGTCATGGGGGATGCCCTTTTTCAGGATCCGCGGCGGTTTTCGGCCGGGATCGACGCATCATATATTGTCATCAATCATATTAGAAACATTCGTTTCACTTATCAATAGGGCGGGTGCATATAACCTTTCCATCCAGGAAATCGGGTGGGGATTTCGGGTGGTTCGAGACCCGGTTTAGGCCGATCTAACGGGCCTAAACACAAATGAATGGAGAACTGCTATGGCGACATATACCCCCGTTTTGCCGATTGCCGCGTCGACCCTGACGCGCGTTCTGGCGACATTCCTCGGCACGCTGGCGAAGGGCATCAATGCCCTGGCGTGCGCCCGCCGCAACCGCCGCGAGGCCATGGCTTTGGCCGGTCTCGACCGCAGCATGCTCAAAGACATCGGCCTGACCCGCGCCGACGTCAGCGATGCCTTCTCCTCGCCGTTCTGGGAGGACCCGACGGCCCTGCTGCGGGAGCGCGCCATCGAGCGGCGAGTCCATCGGGCCAATGCCAAGGGCGTTTCGCTGCATGTGGTGGAAGCCGAGCACGCTCAGGTTCCTGCCTGGCGGCAGGCCTACAAGATCTGAAGAACTGACGGCCAGCGCCTCTCACTGGCCGTCTGACCCGCGCCGCGATCATCCCCTCTTGCGGACGGGCTTACGCCCCCGCCGGCCCCTCCGGCGGGGGCAAATTTTTTGCGGCAATAAAAATGCGCGCTCAGTGCACGGCAGTGAAGAACCGCGTCAGGCGCAGCCCGGACGGCCACTGCCAGATCGGCTGGTCGCGCATCGTCAGGTCCCACGAGCCGACCAGCGCGTCGACCCGGCCGACCAGATTGTTGACGGGCAACAGGCCGACGCCACCCGAACTGAGCGGCACCCGGCTGTCGGCCGAGTCGTCGCGATTGTCGCCCATGACGAAGACGTGGCCGGGCGGCACGGTGAGCTCAGGAATGTTGTCGAGCGGGCCGGACGTGCTCAGCTTGAAGATCGGATGCGCCGGACCCTCCGGCAGCGTCTCGATGAAACGCGCCGCCGGCAGCGTGCCGCCTTGGCCGGTCTTCACCTCGCCCATGCCGTCGGCTTTGAGGCCGACAGGCGTGCCGTTGATCGAGACGCGGCCTTGCTTCAGCGCGATCCTGTCGCCGGGCAGGCCAATGACGCGCTTGACCCAGATCTGCGAGGTGTCGCCCGGCCAGCGGAATACGACGACGTCGCCGCGATGGGGCAGAGTGGCGAGAACGTGCGTAGTCTGCGGCAGCGAGATGAAGGCCGGCAGCGACGCGGTGCCGTAGCCATAGGCGAACTTCGTCGCCAGCAATTCGTCGCCGATCAAGAGTGTCGGTTCCATCGAGGCCGACGGCACATAGAACGGCTCGGCCACCGCGGTCTTTGCCGCCAGTGCGATCAGCACGATGACGACCAGATCGAGCGTGCCCTTGAGCCAGCCGGAGTCGCTATGCTTCTTTGCCATGTCTGATGAGCTCAATGTTTGTCTTTAACCCGTGCCGCCGACGGTGATGCGGTCCATCCGCAATGACGGCTGGCCGACGCCGACCGGCACGCCCTGGCCGTTCTTGCCGCAGGTGCCGATGCCGGGATCGAGCGCGAAGTCGTTACCGATCATGGAAATGCGGTGCAAATCTGTCGGCCCGTTGCCGATCAGCATCGCGCCCTTGACCGGCGCGCCGACTTTGCCGTTCTCGATCTTGTAGGCCTCGGTGCACTGGAACACGTATTTGCCCGAGGTGATGTCGACCTGCCCGCCGCCGAAGTTGACCGCGTAGAGGCCGTTCTTCACCGAGGCGATGATCTCTTTCGGATCGTGCTGGCCGGCCAGCATGGTGGTGTTGGTCATGCGCGGCATCGGCACGTGGGCATGCGATTCGCGCCGGCCATTGCCGGTCGGCTTCATGCCCATCAGCCGCGCGTTCTGCCGGTCCTGCATGTAGCCGACCAGGATGCCGTCCTCGATCAGCACGGTGCGGTTGGTCGGCGTGCCTTCGTCGTCGATCGACAGCGAGCCGCGGCGCTGCTGCATGGTGCCGTCATCGACGACCGTGACGCCCTTGGCGGCGACGCGCTGGCCCATCAGCCCGGCGAAGGCCGAGGTTTTCTTGCGGTTGAAGTCGCCTTCGAGACCATGGCCGACCGCTTCGTGCAGCATCACGCCGGGCCAGCCGGAGCCTAGCACGACGTCCATCTCGCCGGCCGGGGCAGGGACCGCTTGCAGATTCACGAGAGCCTGCCGCAATGCCTCGTCGACCGCGCCGTGCCATTTCTCGACATCGATGAAGCGCTGATAGCCTTCGCGGCCGCCGAAGCCGTGGCTGCCGGATTCCTGGCGGTCGCCTTCGCCGGCGATCACCGAAACATTGAGCCGAACCAGCGGCCGCACGTCGCGATAGCTCTCGCCGTCGGCGCGCAGGATCTCGACCACCTGCCAGGTCGCGGCGATCGAGGCCGAGACCTGCCGCACCCGCGGGTCCTTGGCGCGGGCATAGGCGTCGATCTCCTCGAGCAGCTTGACCTTGGCTTCGAAGGCCGGCTGGCCGAGCGGATTGTCGTCGCCATAGAGCTTGCGATTGGTGCGGCCGGGCGCCTCGGCGTAACGGCCGGAATGGCCGCCCTTGACCGCGCGCACCGCTTCCGCGGCGCGGGCGATCGCGCCTTCCGACAGGTCGGAGGCGTGGGCATAGCCGACCGCCTCGTCCTTTACCGCGCGCAGGCCGAAACCCTGCGCGGTGTCGTAGGTCGCCTGCTTGAGCCGGCCATTGTCAAATGTCAGCCCTTCCGACTGGCGATATTCCAGGAACAGCTCACCGTCATCGGCGCCTTCGAGGCCGCGCTTGATCAGCGTTCCGACCCGGTCGCGGTCGAGCCCGCTGCGGTCGATCAATGAGGAAATAGCTGGGTCCGAGATTTGGTCCATGAGAAAAAAGCTCCGTTCCCGGCAGACATAAGACCTGCCCGGCGCTTTGGCGAGGGTGTGCCGGTCGCCTTATTCGGCCGGCTGGGGCTTGTACCCCGCGTCGTGCGGCTGGCTGGCCTTCGTTTCGCGATGGCGTCCGGTCAGCCAGTCCGACAGGCGGTCCAGATAGAGATAGATCACCGGGGTGGTGAACAGCGTCAAAGCCTGGCTGAACGCAAGGCCGCCGACCATCGCGTAGCCGAGCGGCTGGCGGATTTCGGAGCCGGTGCCGGTGCCCAGCATCAACGGCACGCCGCCGAGCATCGCCGCCATCGTCGTCATCATGATCGGGCGGAACCGCAGCAGCGCCGCGCGCCGGATCGCGTCGATCGGCGCCAGCCCCTCATCGCGGGTCGCGACAATGGCGAAGTCGACCAGCATGATGCCGTTCTTCTTGACGATGCCGATCAGCAGGATGATGCCGATCAGCGCGATCAGGCTGAAATCGAAGCCAAACAGCATCAGCATCAGCAGCGCGCCGACGCCGGCCGACGGCAGCGTCGAGAGGATGGTGATCGGATGGACGTAGCTTTCATAAAGGATGCCGAGGATCAGATAGACCACGACCAGCGCGGCGCCGATCAGCAGCGGCACCGTCGACAGCGAGTCCTGGAACGCCTGGGCGGTGCCCTGGAACGTGGTGTCGATGGTCGGCGGCAGGTTCAGCTCGTCCTTGGCCTTGTTGATCGCGTCGGTGGCCTGACCGAGCGCCACTCCGGGAGCGAGGTTGAAGCTGATCGTGATCGCCGGAAACTGGGCCTGATGACTGATCGACAGCGGCTGGATCGGATGCGTCGTCCATTTGGCGAAGGCGGACAGCGGCACTTCACCGCCGGTGGTCGGCGAGTGCACGAAGATCTTGTCGAGCGTGCCCGGGTCGCCTTGCAGCGACGGCAGCACTTCGAGCACGACGAAATAGCTTGAGAGCTGCGTGAAGTATTGCGCGATCTGGCGCTGCCCGAACGCATCGTACAGCGTATCGTCCACCGTCTGCACCGTCAGCCCGTATTGGGCGGCGCGGTCACGATTGATCTCCATCGTCAGCGTGGTGCCGTTGGTCTGCTGGTCGCTGGCGACGTCGCGCAATTCCTTCAGCGATTTCAGCTTGTCAAGGATCTTCGGCGCCCACTGGTTCAGCAGCTCGATATCCGACCCCTGCAGCGTGTATTGAAACTGGGTGCGCGACGAGCGCCCGCCGACCCGCACGTCCTGGGAAGCCTGCAAATAAAGTCGTGCGCCCGGCACCTTGTCGAGCTGCGTGCGCAGCCGCGCGATCACCTGATCGGCGCTGACGTCGCGCTGGTCGCGCGGCTTGAGCGCGATGAACATGCGGCCGGTATTGGGCGGATTGCCGTTGCCGCCCATGAACATCGCGAAGTGGTCGACGGCCGGATCCTGCCGCACCACGTCGCCGAGCGCGGCCTGATGCTCCATCATCTTCTTGGGCGAGACGTCCTGCGAGGATTCCGAAATGCCGGTCAGCAGGCCGATATCCTGCTGCGGGAAGAAGCCCTTGGGAATGATGACGAACAGAAACACCGACAGCGCCAGGGTCGCAAAGAACACGCACAGCGTGATGAACTGGTGCCGCAGCACCAGGTCCAATCCGCGCTCATAGCCGTGCAGCAGCGCGTCGAACGCGCGCTCGCTCCAGGCGTAGATCCTGCCGTGATGCGCCTCCTTGGGCGGCTTGAGGAAGCGCGACGCCATCATCGGCGTCAGCGTCAGCGCCACCACCGCCGAGACGATGATCGTCATCGACAGCGTCACGGCGAATTCACGGAACAGCCGGCCGATAATGCCGCCCATCAGCAGCAAAGGAATCAGAACCGCGATCAGTGAGATGCTGATCGACACGATGGTGAACGCGATCTCGCGCGAGCCGCGCAGCGCGGCCTTGTATGGCGTTTCGCCTTGCTCGACATAGCGCGTGATGTTTTCCAGCATCACGATGGCGTCGTCGACGACGAAGCCGACGGCGATGGTCAGCGCCATCAGCGACAGGTTGTCGAGGCTGTAGCCGAGCGGCCACATCATGGCGCAGGCGCCGAGCAGGGCCAGCGGCACCGTCACCGCCGGGATGATGGTGGCGCGCAGGCTGCGCAGGAACACGAAGATCACCAGTACCACCAGCACGATGGTGATGGATAGGGTGAATTGCACATCTCGCACGGCGGCGCGGATGGTCTGGGTGCGGTCGCTCAGCGTGAAGACGTTGATCGAGGGCGGCATCGCCGCGCGCAGCTTGGGCAGCAACGCGTTGATGGTGTCGACCGTGTCGATGACGTTGGCGCCGGGCTGCTTGAAGATCACCAGGATGACGCCGCGCTTGCCGTCGGTCCAGCCGGCCGAGGTGGTGTCCTGCGGGCCGGTCACGGCCTGGCCGATGTCGCGGACCCGAAGCGGGGCGCCGTCGCGATAGGACACGATGACGTCGTTCCACTGCTTCGCCTGGGTCAACTGGTCGTTGGTGTAGATCGTGTACGAGCGCGTGTCGCCGCGCACCGTGCCTTTGGGATTGTCGACGGTCGCGACCGACAGCGGCGTGCGGACATCCTCGAGCGACAGGCCCTTGGCGACCAGCTTGGCGGGATCGAGCTGAACCCGGATCGCCGGCTTCTGCTGGCCGCCGACCAGCACCTGCGCGACGCCGCTGATCTGGCTGATCTGCTGCGCGAGCTTGGTCTCGACATTGTCGTCGACCTCGGTCAGCGGCAGCGTATCGGAGGTGGCGCCGAGCAGCAGGATCGGCGAGTCCGCCGGGTTGACCTTGCGATAGGTCGGCGGGCTCGGCAGGTTCTTCGGCAATTGGCCGCCGGCGGCATTGATCGCCGCCTGCACGTCATTGGCCGCGGCATCGATGTTGCGGTCGAGGCTGAATTGAATGGTGATCGCGGTCGAGCCGACCACGCTGGTCGACGTCATCTGCGAGACGCCGGGAATTTGCGCGAACTGGGTCTCCAGCGGCTGCGCCACCGCCGACGCCATCGTATCGGGGCTGGCGCCCGGCAGGCTTGCGGAAACCTGGATGGTCGGGAAGTCGACTTGCGGCAATGGCGCGACCGGCAGGTGCGGATAGGCGACGAGCCCGACGAACAGCAGGCCGACCATCAGCAACGAGGTGGCGATCGGCAGCCGGATGAACGGTGCGGAGATCCCGCCTTCCATGGTCAGCGCGCCTTGTCCGTCGCATTGTCGGCCTGCTTGTCGGCCGGCACGCCGGTCTCTGCCGGGGCGCTCTGCTCGCGCGGCGCGACCAAGGTGCCCTTGCCGAGGCGGTATTGTCCGCTGACGACGACCTTCTCGCCTTCCTTGAGGCCGCTGGTGACGACGGTCAGCGCGTCGCCTTCGGCGCCGACCTTGATATCGCGCATCGCGACCTTGTTGTCGTCGCCGACGACGAAGACATAAAGTCCGTCGGGGCCGTGCTGGATCGCATCGTTCGCCACCGCGATGGAGTCATTCAGCGTATTGACGAGCAGTCGCGTCGAGACCGAAAGCCCGGGCCACAAGGCATTGTCCTTGTTGTCGAAGGTCGCCTTCATGCGGATCGTGCCGCTGGCCGCGTCCACCTGGTTGTTGACCACCGCGAGATGACCGCGGGCCAGAACCTTGGTGCCGTCGGAGGACTGCGCCAGCACCGGGACCGTGCCGGCGCTGTGCGCGTCATTGATCTGGCCGACCTGCTCCTCGGGCGCGGTGAACACCACGGAGATCGGCTGCAGCTTGACGATGGTGACGATGCCGTTGGTATCGGCGGCATGCACGATGTTGCCCGGATCGACCAGCCGGAAGCCGGTCTTGCCGGTCAACGGCGAGCGAATCGTGGTGTAGCTCAGCTGCGTGGTGGCGTTGTCGACGTTGGCCTGGTCGCCTTTAAGCTGGGCGTTGAGCGAGGCGACGGTGGACTGCTGCGTGTCGACCTGCTGCCGGGAGGCGAACTGGCTTTGGGCGAGCGTCGAATAGCGTTCGAGATCGAGCTGGGCGTTCTTCAGGCTGGCCTCGTCCTGCGCCTTCTTGGCTTGCACCTGGTCGAGCGCGGCTTGAAACGGACGCGGATCGATCTCAACCAGTACGTCGCCTTCCTTGACGATCTGGCCTTGGCGGAATCCGACCTTGATGACCTGGCCATCGACGCGGCTGCGCACCGTCACGGTGTTATAGGGCTCGACCGTGCCGAGCCCATCGAGATAGACCGGAAACGCGGTCTTCTGGACGGTCTGTATCGTGACCGGTACCGCCGTCGGGCCCTGGCTCTGTTTTGAGGCATTGCCGTTGCGGCCCGGCCAATAGTGCCAGCCGGCAAACGCCGCCAGGATCACGACAACGACAAGCGCCGCATAGCCGATTGGGCCGCGCAGCCGGGACGATGAGAGTGCGGCCAAGGCTCGCTCCGCAGTGAACGGGAGGGACGGTGATCCCGTCCAAGCAAGTATACCGCTGAGCCGGGATGGCGGTTCCATGGCAGGGCACATTAAATTTTGACAAGGTCGATTTGTGCAGGAGCTTCAAGGCTTTCGGTGCAGCTGCGCCAGCGCTCCCAGCATGGCCGAACGCGCCGCCGACTCCTGATAGGTGCCGATCAGCGATTCGGCCTCGGTCAGGGCCGCTTCGGCGTCGCAGCCGTGCGAGGCCAGCCATTGCAGCGCCGGCAATTGCGCGGCGTCGTTGCCGAGCCGCGCCAGCAGCTCGCGATAGGGCAGCGGATTGTCCGCCGTCGGCCGGTAGATTTTCGCCATCTCGCCGCGGATTTCATAAAGCGCTGCGCCGCACAGCGCCTCGTTCGGTTCGAGGTCGAGCACCGGCAGATAGCGCAGCGCGATCCACGGCGCGCTGATGTCGTATTTGTCGTGCAGCATGTCGACGGCGTCGCTGGTGCGATGGTCGAGCTTGCGCGCGCCGTCGAGGGCCCGCTCGCGCAGCGTCGTGTCTTCGGCGAAGGACAGCCAGGCCTTGAGGTGCGCCCGCGGCGTCAGCATCGAGAACCGCGCCGGATGCACGCGCACGATGCCGCCGAGATTGTTCGGATCGCGCAATTCCCGCAAGCGCACGAGGTCGAAGCCGGGATCCTTGTAGCTGTTCGCCGTCGCCTCCCAGGCGCGGGATTCCGCGTCGCAGGAACATTCGTAGCCGACCAGCCAGTTCATCGCCGACACTGCCTCGTCGACCTCGCGCCCGATCACGTAGAACGGCTTCGATTGCGGCTGTTGCAGCACTAGCGCGGCGGCGCGTTGCCGCAGCAGGGCGCGCGCCTTGTCGCACAGCGACGGGGTCGGATCGAGATCGAGCGCGCCGAGGGCGCCGAGCGGGAAGTCGCCGCGCTCGAGCATCAGCTCGGTCTCGGCCTGCCGCCGTGGCAGCTTGCTCATCTTGCCGCGCAGGTCGCCGGCCAGCGATTCGTTGCGGGTGTTGAGGAACGGCGTCCATTCCCATAGCGGCGCGTCGGGCGCGAGCTTGGCCAGCGCAGTGTCGTATTGCGCCTGGACGTCGGCTTCTTTCTGGTAGGCCGCCGAGCGAATCTGCTGCAACGGCACGATCGAGGCGCACAGGATCAGCATCATGCCCCAGGCGAGGCCGGTGGCGAGCGGGGCGGAGAGTCTTGCGCGCAACGACGGCAGCAAAGACCACAGGCAGAATGCGATGATCAGCAGCGGCGCCAGCGCCGGGATCACGATCGGCCACCGGTAAGGCGGGTACAGCGGATGCGACAGCATTTCCAGCGCTTCGCCCGACACCAAGCCGGACATCGGAATCAGGATCAGCGCGGCGATGCCGCCGATCCAGCGCATCGAGCCATTGATCGCCGCGACGACCGCGATGATGGCAAGCAGCGCCCACAGGATGATGAGCTCGATCGCGGCATAGGCCTGCGCATAAGCGTTGCCGGCGGCGTCACTGCCGGCGAGGTCGGTGAGCGTCGCCACCGACAGCAGCCAGAACATCAGTGCCAGCACGCTCAGCGCGATGCACACCGCCGCGGCGGCCGAGGAATGTTTTGCCGGCGGCGCTGGTTCGCCGGGTTGGATTGACGATGGCGCGCTCATGCAGGTCTCGCCGTAAAGTGATGGGCCGACGGCGCAAACCCCGCGCAATAAACTGTTCAACAGCGGCGGAGCAATTTACCGTCCGCCGGCGTTATTCCGCCACCAACCCAGTCGCCGGGAGTGAACCATGACCACCGCGCCCCTCACAAGACATGTCGACGACGAGCATATCGATTTCGCCGATATGCGGCGGCGGATCAAGGCGATCTTCATCGGCTCGGTCGGCAATCTGGTGGAGTGGTACGACTTCTATGCCTATGCCGCCTTTGCGCTGTATTTCGCCGGCGCGTTCTTCCCGAATTCCGATCCGGTGGTGCAGCAGCTCAACGCCGCCCTGCTGTTTGCCGCCGGCTTCCTGGTGCGCCCGCTCGGCGGCTGGATGTTCGGCCATCTCGCCGACAAATATGGCCGGCGCGGCGCGCTGATGCTGTCGGTCACCTTGATGTGCTTCGGCTCGCTGATGATCGCGGTGACGCCGACCTACGCGACGATCGGGATTTTCGCGCCGATCCTGCTTGGCCTCGCCCGCATCGTCCAGGGCTTAAGCCTCGGCGGCGAATACGGCACCAGCGCGGTCTATCTCACCGAGATGGCCGATCGCCGCCATCGCGGCTTCTATTCGAGCTTCCAATACGTCACGTTGATCGGCGGCCAGATTTGCGCGCTGCTGGTGTTGCTGGCGCTGCAAAAAGTTTTCCTGACACCCGAGGAGATCCGCGCCTGGGGCTGGCGGATTCCGTTCTTCATCGGCGCGCTGCTGGCCATCATCGCGCTCATCATGCGGCGCAATCTGCACGAGACCGAGGCCTTCGAGGCCGCGAAAAAGGCCGTGACGTCCCGCACGTCCTCGATCCGCGCGCTGCTGAACTATCCGCGCGAGGTTCTGCTGGTGGTCGGACTGACCGCCGGCGGCACCGCGGCGTTCTACACCTACACGACATACATGCAGAAATTCCTCAAGCTGTCGGTCGGCCTGACCGACGACCAGACCACGATGGTGACATTGGCGGCGCTGGTGTTCGGCATCATCCTGCAGCCGATCTACGGCGCGATCTCCGACCGCATCGGCCGCAAATGGCTGCTGATCGGCTTCGGCGTCAGCGGCGTGCTGTTTACCATTCCGATCCTGACGACGCTGCAGACCGCCAAGGGCCCGATGGCGGCGTTCCTGCTGATCGCGGCGGCGTGGATGATCGTCTCCGGCTACACCTCGATCAATGCGGTGGTGAAGGCGGAGCTGTTCCCGACCAAGGTGCGCGCCATCGGCGTCGGTCTGCCCTATGCGCTCACCGTGTCGATCTTCGGCGGCACCGCCGATTCGGTGGCGCTGTCGTTCAAGTCGGCCGGCCACGAGAGCTGGTTCTATTATTACCTGACTGGGATGATCGCGATTTCGCTGATCGTCTATGTGTTCATGCGCGACACCAAGGCCGACTCGGCGATGCACCGGCACGAGTAATGGCGCGCCGAGGAGGCGCTAGTCGCGCCTGATCGCGGTCCAGATGAAATGCTGCGCGCCGCCTTGCGGCCCCTTGGCGCGCACCGGATGCTCGGTGACGTCGAATCCGGTGTTGCGCAGCCGCGCGGTGAATTTTGCGTTCGGCGTCGACGACCACACCGCCAGCACGCCGCCGGGACGCAAGCTGGCATGTGCGGCGCGTAACCCTTTTGGGTCATAAAGCCGATCGTTGGCTTTGCGGGTCATCCCCTGCGGTCCGTTGTCGATGTCGAGCAGGATCGCGTCATAGGCCGCCCGGCCGGATCGGATCAAATCGGCGACGTCGCCTTGGTAGATGGTCACGCGCGGATCGGTCAGGCTGCCGCCGGACAATTTCGCCAGCGGCCCGCGCGCCCAGGCCACCACCGCCGGCACCAATTCGGCGACGATAATCTTGGCCTTGGCGCCGAGGACGGTGAGGGCCGCCCGCAACGTGAGGCCCATGCCCAGCCCACCGATCAGAATGTGCGGCTGTTTGCGGTTTTGAATTGTCGCGCAGCCAATCGTGGCGAGCGCCTGCTCGGTGGCGCTGAGCCGGCTGTTCATCAGTTCGTTGCGGTCGAGCCGGATGGAAAATTCGGCGCCGCGCCGCCACAGGTGGAGCTTTCCGCCGCCGGGTACTTGGGCGGTATCGAGCAGGGACCAGGGGATCACAGGTTTTTCTTCACGCGAATTGCGACAGGTGACGCGAAAATCGCGCGCGCCGCGACGCTGGTCGGTTCACTGCCACGCAAGGCTCACGCTGACCTCGCCGATCGGATCGAGCACGTGACCGAGCTCGGTCTCGTCGCGTTCCAGCACGATCGGCGGCGTGATCGAGCCGGTGATGATGACGTCACCGCCGGCGAGCTTCTCGCCATAGGCGGCGAGCGTATTGGCGACAAGGGCGACGATGTCGGTGAGCTTGCCGGTCAGTGATTCGGGATCGGTCGTGCTTGCAGCCTCCGCACCGCGCCGGAACAGCCGCGAGGTGAGGCCGTCGAGCGCGCCGCCCGGCCTGGTGGCGCCGCACAAAATGACGTGACGCTGGTAGATGTCGGCGGCGATGACGGCGTCGAGATTGTCGACCGTCGGCGGCGGATCGAAGTCGGCGAGCTCGATCGCCGGCAGGATTTCCTTGATCGCCCCAAGCGCCAAGTCCGGCGTCGCGCCGCCGGGCAGGTCGCGCGCCATCCGCACGCAGATTTCGCACTCCGCCGCGGGCCTGGTCCAGCCCGCGAAGGACACGGTCGAGCCGGACAGCAGCAGGCCGCGCTGCATCAGGAAGCCGACCACCGGCGCTTTAATGCCAAGCCGCTCCATTGTCGCGGGCGCGCCGAGGCCGACCTTCCAGCCGAGTGGTTTCTCGCCGCGAGCAATCCGTTCACGGCGCTTGTCGAGCTGCAGCTTCATGCCGCGCGCGATGCGCGGGTCGTCCCAGGCCGCAGAACCCGTGTTCACGTGTCGCTCTCCATCTTTCTTGTCATGGCCGGGCTTGTCCCGGCCATCTCGATAAGGGGCGCAGTGCGCGCCTAAGCGGGATCACCGGGACAAGCCCGGTGATGACAATCTCACTTATGACTCTCCGGATGCACCTGATAGCCGGAATCCTCGATTGAGCCGGCGCCCATCCAGCCCCAGACTAGCACCACGTCCTCGCTCGATGTGTTGTTGAAGCCGTGCCAGCAGCCGCGCGGCGAATAGACCACGTCGCCCTCAACCGAGGGCTCGTTGCCGGTGTCGGTGTAGATCTCGCCCTTGCCCTTGAGCACGATGAAGAACTCGTCGCAATTGTGGTGGCGGTGGTTCTCGTGGCGCGCGCCGGGCTTCAGCACGGTCCAGCCGACGACGTGATCGGCACCGGCGGATTTCTTGTCGATCAGAAACTGCACCTGCATGTCGACCCAGCCGTCGTCGCGCTTGAGGCCTTCGACCTTCGGAACGTTCTTCATGTTGGTGCGGTACATCTTGGTCGCCGGCTTGTCGGCGGTCATCCTGGCGGCGGTGCCTTTCAGCGCCTTGGCGAAGGCCGTGCCGAATTTCTCACCCTGTGTGGTCACGATTGTCCTCCTAACCGGCGATACGCTTGGTGCGCGACAACAAAATCATTGTGGTCGATGCCGAGCCCGCGGCAGGCATTCATCATCTCGTTGGCGGCGGCGGCCAGCGGCACCGGCGAGCCGAGCTTGCGGCCAAGCTCGAGCACCAGCGCCATGTCTTTTTGCTGCAGCGTGACATCGGCGAGCGGCACTTTAGGCATGTTGCCGTCGAGAATGAACGGCCCGCGATAGCCCAGCACCGGCGAGGCCGCGACGCTTTTCAGGATGGCGTCGACCGCGACGGCGCGGCCGACCCCGCCTTTTTCGGCCAGCGCCACCGCTTCGCCGAAGCAGATCACCTCGACCATCAGCAGCAGGTTGATGGCGAGCTTCATCTGGCAGGCGAGGCCGTTGCCGCCGATGCGCGAGACCTTGGGGCCGATGGCGAGCAGCACCGGCTTGGCGCGCTCATAGGCCGCTTCGTCGCCGCCGATCATCACCGAGGCCTGGCCGGCCTTCACCGTCACTGGCGAGCCGGACAGCGGGCCGTCGAGCATGGTCGAGCCGGCTTTGGCGAACTGCGCGGCGATGTCGCGGCTGGCGTCGGGATCGATCGTGCTCATGTCGATGTAGATGCCGCCTGGCTTGAGGCCGGAGACGATGCCGTCGGGCCCGAGCGCCACAGCCTTGACCGCGGCGGCATCGGTGACGATCGAGAAGACGATGTCGGATTGCTCGGCGACTTGTCGCGGCGTGTCGGCCCGGAGCATCCCGGCTTCTATGAGCGTGTCGGCCTTGTCGCGCGAGCGGTTCCAGCCGGTCACTCTGTGCCCGGCCTTCATCACCCGCGGCACTATCAATTGCCCCATCGCGCCGAGGCCGACGAAACCGAGATTCACTTGCGCTACTCCGGCACCAGACTGTCATGCCCCGCGCAGACGGGGCATCCAGTATCCAATGAAGTCGCGGTGAAGGCGAGGCCTGCGATTACTGGATCGCTCGCTTTCGCGGGTGACGACAGCCGTGTTCAAGGTAGCTTGTCGTAGCCGTCGGCGAAGCCCTTCAGGCTCAGCGGGAAGCCGATGCCTTCTTCCGGGGTCTGGAAGATGATGAAGGTGGCATTGGTTCCGGTGCGCAGTTTCTTGATCAGGTCGTCATCCATGACCACTTCGGCGATGCAGCCATTGGGCAGGCAGCGCACGAAGCCGGCGCGGCCGATGTCGGCATTGTCGATCTTGAGGCCGAGGCCGGACGGCAGCAGAACGCCGAGCGGCGCCACCACCCGCATCAGGCGGCTTTTCGCGTCGGCCGTCTTCAGCACGATGACGGTCAGGCCGACATTGGCGCGGTCCTCGGCGGTGACGCTCTGGATCAGGGCGCATTGCTCGCTATGGGCGCCGGGCGGCGTGTCGCAGCGGACCTGCCAGTCCTGGTGCACCGAGCGCACCGCGCCCTGCGCGAGGGCGCTCGAGACGGCGGCCGTCAAAACGGCCAGCGCGAGGGCCAGCCGGGCGATAACTGCCATGCGCCGCCTGCCGAGCTCCGCGAAAACCGCTGTCATCCACGTTTCCTGTTGAAGCCGAATCGCCGCCGCGCCCGCCATATTATTCGTTCCGGCGGGGCGTTGCCGCATCCGGCCTCTAACATAGTCAAATAATCGCAGCATTATGGCGCTGCGCGACAGAATGTGGCGAAAAGCCCGATAATCGGCCCACAGCGGAACCATCAGGTGCATTGCGGCAGCGCCTGAATTATGGTTTGAAAAAACGGGATTTCCCCGTCCCGCCGCACGACTGCAAAGCTGCCACGCCCGTGGCAAAACGCCGTGCTACGCGGGGTCGAAACCGGATAAGAGCCTGTCAATCCATGGCCGGCCGGGCCCGACGGGCCGACTTTCGTCGAAGGAGTTCAGACGGCGATGCTCCCTAAAAAACTGATCGGCGTTGCGATGATTTGCGCGGCCATATTTGCCGGCTTGGCCTTAGGCGGCGGGACCGCTTGGGCGGCGTCGGGCCAGCCCTCGCCCTGGCAACTCGGTCTGCAACCATCGGCGTCGCCAGTGATGGACGATATTGCGTGGTTTCACGACTTCCTGCTGTGGCTGATCGCCGCCATCACGCTGTTCGTCCTGGTGCTGCTGGCAATCGTCGTGGTGCGCTTCAATGCCCGCGCCAATCCGGTGCCGTCGCGGACCACGCATAACACCACCATCGAGCTGCTCTGGACCGTGGTGCCGGTGCTGATCCTGGTCTCGATCGCGGTGCCGTCGTTCCGGCTGCTGTTTCTCGAGCTCGACGTGCCGAAGGCCGACATCACGGTGAAGGCGACCGGCAAGCAATGGTTCTGGAGCTACAGCTATCCGGACTCCAAATTTGAGTTCGACTCGCTGATGCTGCAGGACAAGGACCGCAAACCCGATCAGCCGCGCCTGCTTGCCGTCGACAATGAAATGGTCGTGCCGGTGGGCAAGGTCGTGCGCGTGCAAGTGATCGGCGCCGACGTCATTCACTCGTTTTCGGTGCCGGCTTTCGGCGTCAAGATCGACGCCGTTCCCGGCCGCCTCAACGAGACCTGGTTCAAGGCCGAGCGTGAAGGCACATATTATGGCCAATGTTCGCAGCTGTGCGGCCGCGATCATGCCTTCATGCCGATCGAAGTGCGTGTCGTGAGCGAGAAGGACTACACCGCTTGGCTCGATCAGGCGAAAAAGAAATACGTGAACGACGACGACCGCCGTACGACGGTGGCGGCTGCGGTCGACAAGGACTAAGCGCAAGCGGGCGATCGAGGCGAGAGAACAACAAGGTCAAGGAACGAAGGCGATGGCGCACGAAGCAACGGCACACGGCGGACACGACGCCCACGACGCGCATGGTCATCCGACCGGATGGCGCCGGTTTGTCTATTCGACCAACCACAAAGACATCGGCACCATGTACCTGGTGTTCGCACTGATCGCCGGTGTCATCGGAGCCTCGCTGTCAATCGCCATTCGCGCCGAATTGCAAAATCCGGGGTTGCAGATCTTCCCGAGCCCGCACGAATACAACGTATTTGCGACCGCGCACGGCCTCATCATGATCTTCTTCATGGTGATGCCGGCGATGATCGGCGGCTTCGGCAACTGGTTCGTGCCGCTGATGATCGGGGCGCCGGACATGGCGTTCCCGCGCATGAACAACATTTCGTTCTGGCTGCTGCCGGCCTCGTTCATGCTGCTGCTTTCGTCGATGTTTGTTGAAGGCGAGCCGGGCGCATTGGGCGCCGGCACCGGCTGGACGATGTACGCGCCGCTGTCGACCAGCGGCCATCCCGGGCCGGCGATGGATTTCGTCATTTTGTCGATCCATCTGGCTGGCGCGTCGTCGATCCTCGGCGCCATCAACTTCATCACCACGATCTTCAACATGCGCGCGCCCGGCATGACGCTGCACAAGATGCCGCTGTTCGTGTGGTCGCAGCTTGTCACCGTGTTCCTGCTGCTGCTGGCGCTCCCGGTGCTCGCCGGCGCCATCACCATGCTGCTCACCGACCGCAATTTCGGCACCACTTTCTTCGCGGCCGATGGCGGCGGCGATCCGCTGCTGTTCCAGCATCTGTTCTGGTTCTTCGGCCACCCCGAAGTGTACATCCTGATCCTGCCGGGCTTCGGCATGGTCAGCCAGATCGTCTCGACCTTCTCGAAGAAGCCAGTGTTCGGCTATCTCGGCATGGCCTATGCGATGGTGTCGATCGGCGGCATCGGCTTCGTAGTATGGGCGCATCACATGTATACGGTCGGCATGTCGACCGGCGCGCAGGCCTATTTCATCGCGGCCACCATGGTGATCGCGGTGCCGACCGGCGTGAAGATCTTCTCCTGGATCGCCACGATGTGGGGCGGCTCGATTGAATTCCGCACGCCGATGTTATGGGCGCTCGGGTTTATCTTTTTATTCACGGTCGGCGGCGTCACCGGCGTGGTGCTCGCCAATGCGGGCGTCGATCGCGTGCTGCACGACACCTATTACGTGATCGCGCACTTCCACTATGTGTTGTCGCTCGGTGCGGTGTTCGCGATTTTCGGCGGCTGGTACTACTGGTTCCCGAAGATGACCGGCTACATGTACAACGAGACCATCGGCAAGCTGCACTTCTGGATCACCTTCATCGGCGTCAACATCGTGTTCTTCCCGCAGCATTTCCTCGGCCTTGCCGGAATGCCGCGCCGCACCGTTGATTATCCGGATGCGTTCCACGGCTGGAACGAGGTTTCATCCTACGGCTCCTATATCGCCGGCTTCGGCGTGATTGTGTTTTTCATTGGCGTGGCGGAAGCCTTTGCCAAGAAGCGGCTCGCCGGCAACAATCCGTGGGGCGTCGGCGCGACGACGCTGGAGTGGACCTTGTCCTCACCGCCGCCGTTCCATCAGTTCGAGACGCTGCCGCGCATAAAATAAGGTCGATCGGTACACGATGTCGCTTGTCAGCGAAGGCGCAAATCTCCGCGGTATGATCAAGGCTGGCGACGCTCTGCCGCAGCCGAGCCTTGCCGCGGCCGGCGATTATTTGAGCCTGCTGAAGCCGCGGGTGATGTCGCTGGTCGTGTTCACGGCGCTGACCGGGCTCGCCATCGCGCCGGGCTATGTTCATCCGGTGATCGGCTTTACCGCGCTGCTCTGCATCGCGGTCGGCGCCGGCGCTGCCGGCGCGCTCAACATGTGGTACGACGCCGATATCGACGCGAAGATGGCACGCACGTCGCGCCGTCCGGTGCCGATGGGCCGCATCCAGCCGGGCGAGGCGCTGGCCTTTGGGCTGACTTTGTCGGCCTTCGCAGTGATGGTGCTCGGCCTGATGGTCAACGCGCTGTCGGCGGCGCTGCTCGCCTTCACCATCTTCTTCTACGTCGCGATCTACACGATGTGGCTCAAGCGCTCGACGCCGCAGAACATCGTGATCGGCGGCGCCGCCGGCGCGCTGCCGCCGATGATCGGCTGGGCGGCGGTGACCGGCTCATTGTCGCTCGAGCCCATCGTGCTGTTCCTCATCATCTTCATGTGGACGCCGCCGCACTTCTGGGCGCTGTCGCTCTATCGCAGCGAGGACTATGCCCGCGCCGGCATCCCGATGCTGCCGGTGGTGGCCGGAGAGATGGCGACGCGGAAGCAGATCCTGCTCTACACCTTGGTCCTGGTGCCGCTCGGCGTCGCGCCGTTCGTGCTCGGCTATGGTGGCATGATGTACGGCGCCGCCGCGCTGGCGAGCGGCGCCATCATGCTGTCGCTGGCCTGGCGGGTCTATCGCGAGCGCAGCCCGGCCGAAACGGCGAGCCGGCAGCTGTTCGCGTTCTCGATCCTTTATCTGTTTTTGCTGTTCGCCGTGCTCCTGATCGAGCGTGGCTGGGGCGGGTTGCTGGTGCGGTGGGCGACGTGATCGAAGGTATGGTGATGGCAAAGAAGCCTGAGACCGACGGCGTCGTGCTCACCGATGCGCAGAAGCGCGCGCGGCGCTCGCGCTCGATCGCGATCGCGTTGGCGCTCGGCGTGCTGGTCGTGCTGTTTTACGCCATCACGCTGGTCAAGGGGCCGGGCGTTCTGGTGCGGCCGCTGTGACGCCATGACGACTCATGACCAGCAACCAAAGACACTGCGGCGCGACCTGATCGTCGCCGCGAGCTGCGGCGTGTTCGTCGCCTGCATGGTCGGCGCAGCTTATGCCGCGGTGCCGCTCTATAGCTGGTTCTGCAAGACCACAGGTTTCGCCGGCACCACGCAGGTGTCGGACAAGGCGCCGGGCGAAATTCTCGGCCGCACCGTCAAGGTGCGCTTCGATTCCAACGTCACGCCGGGCCTGCCCTGGCTGTTCGAGCCGGAGCAGAACGAGGTCACCGCCCGCATCGGCGAAGTCATGACCGTGCACTACAAGGTGATCAATCAGGCCGCGCGTTCGGTCACGGCGCAGGCATCCTACAACGTGTCGCCGCCGACGGTCGGCAGCTATTTCAACAAGATCAACTGCTTCTGCTTCACCCAGCAGCGCCTGGCGGCGGACGAAACCCGCGAAATGACGGTGGTGTTCTATGTCGATCCCGCGATCGCCGAGGACAGCGACCAGGACGGGCTCGACACCATTACCCTTTCCTATACGTTCTACCCGCTTCGCGACGCGCCGACGCCGATGGCGGCTGCGGACGGCAAGCCTTCCGGAAAGCTGTAGCGGGATTGCAACAGATCAACTGAGCGACTGAACGAGCGACGACGGAGAGCACTGACGATGGCCACGGCCCACACCAAGCATCACGATTATCACCTGGTCGATCCGAGCCCGTGGCCGGCGGTCGGCGCCACCGCCGCCTTCATCACCGCGGTCGGCGGCATCATGTGGATGCACCACATCATCTCGGCCGCGCCGGTGATCTTCGGCATCGGCGTCATCGGCATCCTCTACACCTTCATCGGCTGGTGGCGCGACGTGATCCGCGAAGCGCAGTTCGAGGGCTACCACACCCGCGTCGTGCAGATTTCACACCGTTACGGCATGATCCTGTTCATCGCCTCGGAGGTGATGTTCTTCGTCGCCTGGTTCTGGGCCTATTTCAACACCGCGCTGTTCCCCGACGAGCTGAAGGACGTCGCCCGCATCGCCTTCACCGGCGGCGTCTGGCCGCCCAAGGGCATCGAGACCTTCGATCCGTGGCACCTGCCGTTGCTCAACACGCTGATCCTGCTGACCTCGGGCACCACGGTGACCTGGGCGCATCACGCGCTGCTGGAGAACGACCGCAAGGGCCTGAAATGGGGCCTCGCCATCACCATCGCGCTCGGCCTCACCTTCACCTGCGTGCAGGCTTATGAATATTCGCACGCCGCGTTCCACTTCAGCGGCAACATTTACGGCGCCACCTTCTTCATGGCGACCGGCTTTCACGGCGCCCATGTCATCATCGGCTCGATCTTCCTGATCGTCTGCCTGCTGCGCGCCATCAACGGCCAATTCTCGCCGACCCAGCATCTCGGCTTCGAGTTCGCCGCCTGGTACTGGCACTTCGTCGACGTGGTCTGGCTGTTCCTGTTCGCCTGCATCTATGTGTGGGGCGCCGGCATGCCGCATCCGGAGTGATCCGGGGGGCACGGGTTCGCCGACCAAGAGACGCCGCGTTGATCGCGTCCGCAGTGCATCGTCATCCGCTCATTCCCGCGGAAGCGGGAATCCAGCCTTTGCGATAATGCGTGTCGCTCTGGGTCCCGCTTTCGCGGGGACGAACGGATGAGCGGAGGTACGCGATGTCCAAGCCGCCCCTTTCGGTCTCGGTCAACCGCGGCCTGCGCGGCCGCTGCCCGAATTGCGGTCAGGGCCGGCTGTTCAGCGGCTTCCTGACCGTGCGGCCGCGCTGCGAATCCTGCGGGCTCGACTATAGCTTCGCCGATGCCGGCGATGGGCCGGCGGTGTTCGTCATTCTGTTCGCCGGCTTTGTGGTGGTGTTCGCCGCGCTGATCACCGAGGTCGTGTATCAGCCACCTTACTGGGTGCACGCGGCGCTGTGGGCCCCGCTGATCCTGATCGTGACGCTCGGCCCGCTGCGGCCGATCAAGGGCCTGTTGATCGCGCTGCAATTCCATCACAAGGCGCAGGAAGGCCGCCTCGATTTGCCGGACAAGAGATGATCGTGGCGCCGGCGCGACCCCGTTCGATCCTGCTCGCCACGATGGTGGCGATGGTCGGCTTTGCCTTTCTGATCGGGCTCGGCGTCTGGCAGCTCGAGCGCAAGGCCTGGAAAGAGAATTTGATCGATACGCTGACCGCGCGGCTGTCGGCCCCGCCGCAAAGCCTGCCGCCGGCGCCGCAATGGCCGAAGCTCGATCAGGCGCAGGACGAATTCCGCCGCGTCAGCCTGCACGCCGAATTTGTGCCGGGCCAGACCGCGCTGGTCTATGCCGCGGCTTCCGCGTTCCGGCCCGATGTTTCCGGGCAGGGCTATTGGGTGCTGGCGCCGGCCAAACTGCCGGATGGCGGCACAATCGTGGTCAATCGCGGCTTCATCCCGGCCGAGCGCAAGGATGCCGTGCCCGCCGCGCCCGCGGGCGCCGTCGACATCGTCGGCGTGCTGCGCTGGTCCGAGTCGATCGGCATGTTCACACCGGCGCCCGACGTTGCGCATGGCATCTGGTATTCGCGCGACCCGGTCGCGATTGCCGCCGCGAAAAACTGGGGCGCGGTGGCGCGATTTTCGCTCGAGCAGGAATCGCCGCAGCTGCCTGACGCGCCGCAGGTTGGCCGGCTGGTGGTGCAGCTGCCCGACAATCACCTGCAATATGCCATCACCTGGTTCGGGCTGGCGGCGGCGCTCGCCGGCGTCTATGCGGTGTGGCTGTTCGGCCTGTTGCGGCGGCGTTAAGTTCGCAGTCTTGTGCTCGGCGCACATCACGTCCGCTCATTCCCGCGGAAGCGGGAATCCAGTTCTTTGGGCGCCATATTTGGCAAAGTCTGGGTCCCCGCTTCCGCGGGGACGAGCGGAGTATGATCTGTAGGCCATTGAGTGACGGCATTGTTGCGTCCGACGTGGCATGATCTATTGCCCGAATAAAACAGGGGGACCGTGATGTCGCTGAAGGGCAAGAAAGTCGTCGTGGTCGGAGGCACCTCCGGCATCGGGCTGGCGACCGCGGATCTGGCAAAGCGCAATGGCGCCGATGTGGTGATCGCCTCGCGCAATGCCGAGCGGGTGAAAGCTGCCGCCGGCAAGATCGGCGCAACCGGCATCGTTGCCGACGTCACCAGCGAATCCAGTGTCGTCGAACTGTTCAAGGCCTGCGGAGCAGTCGATCATGTCGTGGTCAGCGCCGCGCAGCTGCGCACCGGCCCGTTCAAGACCGTGGCGATGGCGGATGTGCGCGGCACGATGGAGAGCAAGTTCTGGGGCGCCTGGCACGTCGCTCGCGCCGGGGAGATTCGCACCGGTGGTTCGCTGACCTTGGTGTCCGGATTCCTCAGCGTGCGGCCGCGCCCGAACGCGGCGATCACCGCGGCGGTGAACGGCGCGCTCGAATCGCTGACGCGCGCCTTGGCGCTCGAGCTGGCCCCGGTCCGCGTCAACTGCATATCGCCCGGCATCATCGACACGCCGATCCGCGCGGCGATGCCGGAGGCCGCGCGCCGCGACATGCTCGCCAAGGCCGCCGCCTCGCTGCCGGCCGGCCGCGTCGGCGAGGGCGAGGACGTCGCCCAGCAGATCCTTGCCTTCATGACCAACGGCTTCATGACCGGCTCGGTGGTCTATCTCGACGGCGGCAATCTGGTGATTTGATCCGGGATGCACTTCTCCGTTTCTCGGTTCGTCCCCGCGGAAGCGGGGACCCAGCCTTTGCCAAACATGCCGCCAAAGAACTGGATTCCCGCTTCCGCGGGAACGAGCGGGTGGGGTTAGCGCCTTCTGACCCGACCGGTTTCTTGTGCCGCACACCGCACGGGGCTAGTGTGGCCCGCAGCGTCCCAATAGTGCCTAAAACATAAGCCATTCAATGCGTTACGTCTCAACCCGGGGCGAGGCTCCGGCGCTCGATTTTGTCGACGCGATGCTCGCGGGTCTCGCCCGCGACGGCGGCCTCTATGTGCCGGAGCAATGGCCGGCGCTCGATGGCGCAGCGATCGCGGCTTTCGCCGGCCGGCCTTACGCCGAGATCGCCTGCGAGGTGATGCGCCCGTTCGTCGCCGGCAGTCTCGACGATGCCGATCTCGCGCGCATGGCGCAGGAGGCCTATGGCGGCTTCCGCCATCCGGCGACCGTGCCGCTGGTTCAGGTCGCGCCCAACACATTCGTGCTCGAGCTGTTTCACGGCCCGACCCTCGCCTTCAAGGACCTCGCCATGCAGATGCTGGCGCGGATGATGGATCACGTGCTGCGCAAGCGCGCCGAGCGCACCACCATCGTGGTCGCGACCTCCGGCGACACCGGCGGCGCCGCGGTCGAGGCGTTTCGCGGCCGCGCCCAGGTCGATCTCGTCGTGCTCTATCCGCACGGCCGCATCTCGGAAGTGCAGCGGCGCATGATGACGACGGTGCCGGATGACAACGTCCACGCGCTGGCGATCGAAGGCACGTTCGACGATTGCCAGGCGCTGGTGAAGGCGCTGTTCAATCACCACGGCTTCCGCGACCGGGTGCGGATGTCGGCGGTCAACTCGATCAACTGGGCGCGCATCGTGGCGCAGATCGTCTATTATTTCACCGCGGCGGTCGCGCTCGGCGCGCCGGCGCGCAAGATCGGTTTCACTGTGCCGACCGGAAATTTCGGCGACGTCTATGCCGGTTACGCCGCGGCGCGGATGGGGCTGCCGATCGACCGGCTGGTGGTCGCAACCAACGTCAACGACATCCTCGCCCGCACCTTGGCGACCGGCGCCTACGAAATCCGCGACGTGACGCCGACCACCTCGCCGTCGATGGATATCCAGATCTCGTCGAATTTCGAGCGGCTGCTGTTCGATGCCTATCGTCGCGACGCGCAGGCGATCCGCGCCCTGATGGGCTCGCTGGCGCAGTCGAAACGCTTCACCCTCGCGGCCGGCGCGCTCGGCGACATCCGCGACCGCTTCACCGCGGCGCGTGCCGACGAGGACGAGGTCGCCGCCACCATGCGCGCGACCTGGCGCGAGGCCGGCTATTGCGTCGATCCGCATACCGCGGTGGCGCTGGCGGTCGCCGAGAAGGAAACCCGCGATCCCGCGGTGCCGATGGTCGTGCTGTCGACCGCGCACCCGGCGAAATTCCCGGACGCGGTCGAGGCGGCGACCGGGGTGCGGCCGAAACTGCCGGAATGGCTGCACGATCTCGGCGCGCGGCGCGAACGCATCACCGTGCTGCCGGCGGAACAGGCGGCGGTCGAGAAATTTGTCCTGTCGGCTTCGCGCGCGGCGCGCGAGGGCGCGGCGGCATGAAGGAACAACAATGAGCGTCGAACTCACGCGCCTCGCCTCGGGCCTGACCGTCATCACCGATGCGATGCCGCATCTGGAAACCGCCTCGCTCGGCGTTTGGGTCGGCGCCGGCGGCCGCGACGAGCGCCCGGACGAGCACGGCATTTCGCACCTTCTTGAACATATGGCGTTCAAGGGCACCAGCCGGCGCAATGCGCGCCAGATCGCCGAATCGATCGAGGCGGTCGGCGGCGACCTCAATGCCGGGACCAGCGCCGAAACTACCGCCTATTACGCCCGTGTCCTCAGGGCCGATGTGCCGCTGGCGCTCGACGTGCTGGCCGACATCCTGACCGATCCGGCTTTCGATGAGGCCGAGCTCAAGCGCGAGCAGAACGTCATCGTGCAGGAGATCGGCGCCGCTGACGACGCCCCCGACGACGTCGTGTTCGAGCATTTGCAGGACACCGCGTTCCCGCGCCAGCCGCTCGGCCGTTCGATCCTCGGCACGCCGGAAACCCTGCGCTCCTTCAATCCGGCCAAGCTGCGCAGTTATCTGACGCGCAATTATCGCGCCCCCGACATGATCGTCGCCGCCGCCGGCGCCGTCGACCACGCCAATGTCGTCGATCTCGCTGAGCAGCACTTTGCCAGTTTCGCCGGACCGGCCGCGCCACTGCCGACGCCGGCACAGTTCGGTGGCGGCACCCGGATCGAAGCGCGCGATCTCGAGCAGGTGCATCTGGCGCTGGCCTTGCACGGCCTACCGGTGCGCGATCCGCAGCTTTACAGCCTGCAGGTCTTCACCAACATCCTCGGCGGCGGAATGTCGTCGCGGCTGTTTCAGGAAGTCCGCGAGAAGCGCGGGCTCTGCTACACGATCTACGCTTTCCACATGCCGTACAGCGACACCGGCATGTTCGGGCTGTATGCCGGCACCGATCAGGCCGACGCCGCCGAGTTGATGAAGGTCGTGGTCGACGAGATCAACAACGCCACCGCGACGATCGAGGAGAAAGAAATTGCCCGCGCCAAGGCGCAGATGAAAGCCGGCCTGCTGATGGCGCTGGAAAGCTCAGGCGCCCGCGCCGAGCAACTGGCTCGGCAGATCCTGGCCTTCGGCCGGCCGATTCCGCTCGAGGAGATCGTCGCCAAGATCGATGCGGTCAGCGTCGAAAGCGCGCGCGCCGCCGGCGCCGCTCTCATCGGCCGTGGCCGGTTGGCGATCTCCGCATTGGGGCCGGGCGGCGGCCTTGCCAGTGCCGCAGCGATCGCGGAAAGTCTGACGAGGCGGGCCGCGTGATGGCGGACCGGGGGCTGCATGGCGTTTTTTCGTAGCGTGAGCTTGAGCGACGTGGGGCCGGCGATTTCCGGCCACGGCGTCACGTTGCGCGCGCCGCAAATGGCCGATCACGCGGAATGGGCGGCATTGCGCGAGGCGAGCCGCGACTTCCTGACGCCGTGGGAGCCGATCTGGCCGGGGGACGATCTCAGCCGCGCCGCCTTCCGGCGCCGTCTCAAGCGCTATGCCGAGGACCAGCGTACCGACCAGGCCTACGCCTTCCTGATTTTCCGCAGCGAAGACGATGTCTTGGTCGGCGGCCTGACGCTCGCCAATCTTCGGCGCGGCGTCGCGCAGGCCGGCAGCATCGGCTACTGGATCGGCCAGCGCTTTGCCCGGCAAGGCTACATGACCGCGGCGATGCGTGCGCTGATGCCGTTCGCTTACGACTCGCTGCGGCTGCACCGGCTGGAGGCGGCCTGCATCCCCACCAATTCCGCCTCGATCCGGCTGCTGGAAAAGAGCGGCTTCGAGCAGGAGGGCTATGCCCGCCAATACCTCTGCATCAACGGCATATGGGCCGATCACCTGCTTTTTGCGCGGCTGAAAGACAAAGCGAGCTGACCGGCCTTTGGATTGCCACGCTGGCATTGCTATAACTGTGCCGACCACAGCCACACCAACCACAGCGTCGAGTAGAGTAAAAAAATGCACGGGGAGCGAAATAGTCTGGGACGTGCGGCAGGGACGCTGGCCGGCGTCGCCGCGATCTCATTGGCGATTGCCGCCTGTTCGTCGGTATCCAATTTGATCGGCACGTCGAGCGCCGACAAGCCGGCCGCATCCGCCGCCACCGGCGTCGCCTCGGCGGATCCCGCCGCCAACATGGGCACCGGCGTCGCCGAGCTCAAGCCGGAAGACTATGCCTGTCCGGACGTCACCGTGCGCCCCGGTGCCGGCACTTTATTGATTGGCGGCCAAGCCTCGGCCAAGGACCCCGGCGCGATGGAGCTGCGCTATCAGGGCACGCTGGTGCGCTTTGCGCGTGACTGCACGCCGCGCGCCGGCACCATGACCATGAAGGTCGGCATTGAAGGCCGCGTCATTACCGGACCGGCCGGCGTTCCCGGCAGTATCGATGTGCCGCTGCGCATCGCGGTGGTGCAGGAGGGCCCGGAGCCCAAGACAGTGGTGTCGAAGCTGGTGCATATTCCGGTGACGATCGCGCCGGACACGTCGAGCGCGGACTTCACCCATGTCGATCCGGACATCGCGTTCCCGGTTCCGAGGCCGACCAGCAACCTCGAATCTTATGTCGTCTATGTAGGGTTCGATCCGGCGGCGACGGCACCGCAAAAGCCGAAGCCGAAACGCAAAGGCTGAACGCCGCTCACCAGCCGCGCAGATCGGCAATCGTGCTCTTGAGCGCGCGCATGTCGCCGACGATGGCACGGGCGCCTTCCTCGCGCAGATGCGTCTCGAGGTGATCGCTGGCGTGACTGCCGCCGACAAAGCCGATCGCGGTCATTCCCGCAGCAACCGCTGCCGCGACGCCGACCGGAGAGTCCTCGACCACGATGCAGTCGGCGGGCCGCACCCGCATTTTCGCCGCCGCAAACAGGAACAGATCGGGAGCCGGCTTGCCGTTCGGCACTTCGCCGGCCGAAAACAGATAAGGCTCGAAGAACCGGATCAGGTCGGTGGTTTCCAGGCTGAGACGGATGCGCTCGAACGACGACGACGACGCCACGCATTTCGGGCCGCGCAGCCAGCTCAGCGCGTGGGTCACATGAACGGTGGCGCGCAATTCACGGCGGAAGCGCTCGAGCGTGGCATTGGCGACCCGCGCCGGGAAGTCGGACGGCAATTTGCGGCCCGCGGCGGTCTCGATCTCGCTGAACATGTCGGCCGGGCGGCGGCCGGTAAAATAGCGCGCGATCACCTCAGGCGGCAGCGGAAAGCCGACGCGCATGAATTCCTGTGACACGACGGCGGTCGCAAGGCGCTCGCTGTCAACCAGCACGCCATTGCAATCGAAGATGACCACGGGGTCCCCCGACTCCCTGACCGGCCGAAGGCCGGACTGCCACGCAACGACGCAAACGAATCAGCGCGACCCACAATAGACCGGGCGAATCGGCTGGCAATGTGTCGATAACAGAATAGCGGGGATGGCCGGCCGGCTGCCGCTTCTTACCCCGCCCGGGCGTGCGCAAGCGCGGCCCGGTGGGGAGGGTGAAAGTGGCCTAATTCTGGTCAGTTCAGCTTTTTGCGGACGTCTTCGACGCCTTTGGCGACCAGGTCGTTGGCGACCTGGCCCTTGGCCTGGTCGGTGAGGATCGCCTCGGCGGCGGCGACGGCGGCGTCGGCGGCGGCGGCGCGAACCTCAGCCACGGCCTGGGCTTCCGCCTGGGCGATCTTGGCCTCGGCCATTTTGGTGCGGCGCGTGACGAACTCCTCGGCCTTGATCTTGGCTTCCGCGGCCATCCGCTCGGCCTCGGCCCTGGCGTCGGAAATGATCGATTGCGCCTCGCCTTCGGCCTCGTGGCGCTTGCGCTGATACTCGGCGAGCAGCGCCATTGCCTCGTCCTTGAGCCGGCGCGCTTCGTCGAGCTCGCCCTTGATCCGGTCGCGGCGCGCATCGAGCGCTGCGACGATTTTCTTGTGAACGCCGACATAGGCGAGCAGGCCGACGAACACGAAAAACGCCAGCGCCACCCAGGTTTCGGCTTCATACAGCATGCCGCTCTCAGCCCTTGATCACGGTTGCGACCGCCGCATCGACGGTCTTGTCGTCGGGCGCCTTGCCGATCAGCCGCTCGACGATGGCCCGCGCCGCGTCGGTCGCGATGCCGCGGACATTGGTCATGGCCGCCTGCTTGGTGGCGGCGATGGTCTTTTCGGCGTCGGCCAGTTTGGCGTTGAGCCGGTCCTCGAGCGCCTTGCGGGTCTTGTCGGCTTCGGCCGTCTGCCGCTCGCGCGTCTCATTGGCGATGCCCTGGGCGCGGTTGCGTGCATCGGCCAGCGCCTTCTCGTAGGCGGCGACCGCTTCTTCCGACTGGGCCTTGAGCTTTTCGGCTTCCGCTAGGTCGCCGGCGATGGCTTTTTCGCGGTTCTCGATGATCGTGGCAATGCGCGGCAGCGCCAGCCGCGACATCAGCACGTAAAGCACCACGAAGGCGATCGCGAGCCACACCAGTTGCGACGCATAGGTGTTCGGATTGAAGGGCGGAAACTGGCCCTTCGCCTCGTGCGGCACCTCGGTGTGGGCGGCAGTTGCCATCGATTACAGCGCGAACAGCAGCAGCAGCGCGATCAGCAGCGAGAAGATGCCAAGCGCTTCGGTGATGGCGAACCCGAAGATCAGGTTGCCGAACTGGCCCTGCGCGGCCGACGGGTTGCGCAATGCGGCGGCGAGATAATTGCCGAAGATGATGCCGACGCCGACGCCGGCGCCGCCCATGCCGATGCAGGCGATACCGGCACCGATGTATTTTGCTGCGATTGGATCCATGACAAACTCCTTCTGGTTCTCGTTGGCGGGCCTAATGGCCCGGATGAATGGCGTCGTTGAGGTAAATGCAGGTGAGGATCGCGAACACATAGGCTTGCAGGAACGCAACCAGCATTTCGAGCGCGGTGAGCGCGATGATCATCGCAAACGGCAGCACGCCGCCGGCCCAGCCAATGGCGCCGAGCGCGGTGCCGAGCAATATGATGAAGCCGGCGAACACCTTGAGCGCGATGTGCCCGGCCAGCATGTTGGCGAACAGGCGGACGCTGTGCGAGATCGGCCGCGAAATGAACGACAGCACCTCGATGCCGACGATCAGCGGCAGGATGTAGATCGGCACGCCCTTCGGCACGAACAGATTGAAGAAATGCAGGCCGTGCCGATACAGCCCGTAAAGCAGCACGGTGAGGAACACCGTAATTGCCAGCGCCGCGGTGATGATGATGTGGCTGGTGACGGTGAAGGCGTAGGGAATCAGGCCCAGCATGTTGAGCGTCAGCACGAACATGAAGATCGTGAACACGAAGGGGAAGAATCGCATGCCTTCGCTGCCGGCCGTCGAGCGCAGCATGTTGGCGACGAATTCGTAGGTTAGCTCGGCGGCCGATTGCAGCCGCGACGGCACGGTCGCCGCGCGCATCGTGCCGCCGACCAGGAACAGCGTCAGCACGGCGACCGCGAGCGCCATGAAGGCGGCCGAATTGGTGAAGGCGATCTCGGCGCTGCCGAATTTGCCGAGCGGAAACAGGCTCTGGATCTGAAACTGGTGGATCGGGTCCATATCGCGTCTAGTCGTTCAAGGTCCTGTCGCGCACGACGCCGGCCGCGCGCATCACGTTCAAAACCCCGGCGGCGAAGCCGAGCAGCAGAAACACGATCATCCCCCACGGCGAGATGCCGAGCCAGCGGTCCAACAGCCAGCCAAGCAATGCCCCGACGGCCACGCCCGCCACAAGCTCGGCTGACAGCCGGAACCCGCGCGCAATCCCCGACATATCGGCGGATTGACGAGGTGCTGACCCAGTTTCGGAATGCCGGCTCGCCTGCTGGTTGAGCCGTTCGCCGAGACGCTGGAGCCTCGCGGAGAGAGCAGCTTCTTCGTCCGGTCGGTTTCTAAGTGGGTCCTGTTCGTGCGGGTCGTCAGCCATGCTTTCGACCTGCGCAGATCAAGACATCCGCAATTTCCGCCGCCCTAAAAGCCGCGCGGACCATACTGACCGGGTTTTGGCGAGTCAAGAAACCGAATTCGGGGGATAAGCGTTTGAAATCGGAAAGGAAAGTTTGAAATTCGCGCGCCGAAAAATTCCGGCTTGCGCCGATCGGCCAAGGAACTATGCGCCCATGATCGGCGCATTTCGTGCAATGCGGGAGGGTGTTAGCGTGCGGGCGCCACTTTACAGGAGGCCGCGATGGTCCGGACCGCGCTGATCGTTCTCGCCGCCGGCACGATGCTGAGCTCCCTGGCTTATGGACAAAAGGCCGCACCGGAGGCCGGCGCCGGGCCGGACAAGGTGGTGCCGGCGCCGCTGCGCTATCGGTTCAGCCATACCGCGGACGGTATCATGCGGCTCGACAGTCAGACCGGTGACGTCACGGTGTGCAGCGCCAAGGACGGCGCCTGGATATGCAATGTGACGCCACAAAAGAGTGCACAGCTGCAAACCGAGATCGAGCGCAAGGACGGCGATATCGACAGACTTGCCGCCGAGCTTGCCCAGCTCAAAAGCGCACATGCCGCCATGATGACCGCGCTTGCCGCGCTCAGGCAGCAGATTGCCGAGATCGGCCGGCAGACCATCACGCAGGAGGAGCGCCGCGATCTGGTGTCGCGGATCGCACTGCTCGAGCAGGACAATAGCGGGCTCAAGGGCGCGCTGGCACGGATCGAGGCCGAGGGCGCCGACCGGAAAAAGCAAGAGATAGCTGCGCAAGCCGCTCGCGACGACCTCAAGTCCGCGCTCACGCAGCGGCAGGAGGAAAACGCCAGGCTCAAGGACGACGTCGCCGCGCTCAAGGACCAGGTCGCGAGCCTCAGCAAAAACATGACGTCGCAGGACGCCACCGCCGCACAGCGCGCGCAGATCGAGCATCTCGCGACGGAAAACGCCAGCCTGAAGAATCAACTCGCCTCGCTGCAAGATGCCGCGGCGGCGATGCGGCAGCAGATTGCCGCTCTGACGCCGCCGCCGCCGCCAAAACCGCCCGCCCCGGTGCCGGCACCGAAAGACCAGGAGCTGAAACTGCCGTCGCGCGCCGAGCTCGACCGCGCCGGCGCCGCGCTGGCAGAGGCCTGGCGCCGCGTGGTCGAGATGATCGACAATCTGCGCAAGGACATGACGCGTAAAGACGAACCGCCGGTCCGCCTGTAGCGATGGCCGCGCGACGATCCGCCATCGAAAGCGTGACGCCGGAGCTTTTGCTGACGGCGACGTTGACCGTGCCGACGGACGGCGCTGGTTTTGTCGACATCACGCGCGACGTCAACGGCTTCCTGGACGACTGCAAGGCCGGGCAGGGGACGTTGCTGGTGTTCCTGCGGCACACCTCGGCGTCGCTGACGATCCAGGAAAATGCCGATCCGGACGTACAGGTCGATCTGCTGACGGCGCTGTCGCGTCTGGCGCCGGAAGGCGCCGGCTGGGTGCATGATGCCGAAGGCCCGGACGACATGCCGGCGCATGTCAAAGCCATGCTGACCGGCGTCTCGCTGACGCTTCCGGTCAAGGACGGCGCCGCCGCGCTCGGCACCTGGCAAGGCATCTATCTGATCGAGCATCGCCGCGCGGCGCACCAGCGCGACATCGTGCTGCAGTTCATCGGCAGCCGCCGTTCATTGTAACGTGCCGGCGTAAGCGGCATTTCGGCGCAGGGCGGCTCCGCAATGTTTCGGGTTTGTCGCCGCCGCGAAAAGGCTTAGCTTTGGGCGTTGGTGGGCGGAGCAGGCGATGGAGCAGAACGATTGAATGAGGGCGCGCATTATCGGCTGGTGATCGCCGACGATCATCCGTTGTTCCGCGGTGCGCTGCGCGAAGCGGTCACCGGATTGTTCGCGGATGCCGATATTGCCGAGGCCGGGTCGTTCGACGAGGTCGCCGAAATCCTCGAGCGCGGCGGCGAGGTCGATCTGATCCTGCTCGATCTGGCGATGCCGGGCGTGCGCGGATTTTCCGGCCTGATGTATCTGCGCGGCCAGTTTCCCGGCGTGCCGGTGATCGTGGTCTCGGCCAATGACGATCCTGCGGCGATCCGGCGCTGCATGGATTTCGGCTCGTCCGGATTCATTCCGAAGACGCTCGGCGTCGATGAGATGCGCACGGCGATTTCCCGCATTCTCAAGGGCGGGGTGTGGACGCCGCCGGATGTCGATCTCAGTTCCGGCTCCGACGCCGCGACCGCCGAACTGATGTCGCGCATGGCGACGCTGACGCCGCAGCAGATGCGGGTCTTGATGATGCTGTCGGAAGGCCTGCTCAACAAGCAGATCGCCTATCAGCTCGGCGTCTCGGAGGCGACCATCAAGGCGCACGTCTCCGCCATCCTGCAGAAGCTCGGCGTCGAAAGCCGCACCCAGGCGGTGATCGCGGCGGCCAAGATCGAAGGCGGCCAGTGGCCGCAGACCGCAAGCGCGGAGAGCTGAAAACTATCCTCCGTTCGTCCCCGCGAAAGCGGGGACCCAGGGGCGCCGAATCCAGGTCCAAAGAAATGGATTCCCGCTTCCGCGGGAACGAACGGAGTGTGACGCGTCGTGGGCTTTACTCCGCCGCGGCGACCCGCAGCACGCGCCATTGCGCCAGCATGGCGCGCAGTGCCGCCGGCTTGATCGGCTTCGGCAACACCTGGACGTTCTGCGCCCGCGCATCGGCACGCACCCGCGGCGAGCGGTCGGCGGTGATCAGGATCGCCGGCAATTCGGCGCCGAATTTTTGCCGCAGCCGCACGATGGCGTCGATGCCGTTGCCGCGGTCGAGGTGATAGTCGATCAGCAGCCCGTTCGGCGCCTGGTCGGCGGCATCGAGGATGGCGAGTGCGCTGTCGAGATCCGCCGCCTTGATGACGTCGCAGCCCCAGCCGCGCAGCAGCAGGTCCATGCCGTCGAGGATCGACGGGTCATTGTCGATGCAGAGCGCGGTGGTGCCGGCGAGCTGGCTCGGATCGCTCAAGACCATTTCTCTGGCCGGCAGGCTTGCCGGCGCAGCGTGGCTGCGCGGAATTTCGATCGAGAACCGCGCGCCCTTGCCGCTCGCCGACTTCACTTCGATGCGGTGGTCGAGCACCCGCGCGATGCGCTCGACGATCGACAGGCCGAGGCCGAGGCCGCGCGCGATCCGGGCGCCCTGGTCGAGCCGGTGGAACTCGATGAAAATGTCGCGCTGCTTGGATTTCGGGATGCCGACGCCGGTGTCGAGAACGTCGACGCGCAGGCTGGTCTTGCTGCGGCGGCAGCCGATCAGGACGCGGCCTTTGGGCGTGTATTTGATGGCGTTCGACACGAGGTTCTGCAGCACGCGGCGCAGCAGCCGGCGATCCGAGCGGACCGCGAGCGACGACGGCACGAACACCAGATCGAGGCCCTTGGCATGGGCCAGCGGGGCGAATTCGACCTCGATCTGGCGCAACATATCCTCGATGCGGAAGCTGCCGAGTTCCGGCTTCATCGCGCCGGTATCGAGTCGCGAAATATCCAGCAGCGCGCCGAGGATTTCCTCGACGGCCTCGAGCGAAGCGTCGATGTTGTGGACCAGCTGGCCGTCGCCTTGCGCGCCGGGGGCGGCACTGCTGCTGCGCTCGATCAGGCTGGTGACATAGAGCCGCGCTGCGTTGAGCGGCTGCAGGATGTCGTGGCTGGCGGCGGCGAGGAACTTGGTCTTGGAGATGTTGGCGGCATCGGCCTCGCCCTTGGCATGGGCGAGCGCGATATTGAGCCGCGTCAGCTCCTCGGTGCGCTGCTGCACGCGGCGCTCCAGCGTCTCGTTGGCCCGCGCCAGCGCGTCGGCGGCCTCGACGCTCGGCGTCACGTCGGTGAAGGTGGTGACGATGCCGCCATCCGGCATCTTATTGGCGCGCACCTCGATCACCAGCCCATGTTCGGCAAAGCGCTCGCGGAACGGCTCGGTGGCCGAGACATAGCGGCCAAGCTGGCGGCTCACGACGTCGTCAATATGCTCGGCGGCGCTGTCGCTGCGCCGCGCGTTGAAGCGCAGGATCTCGTCGAGGCCGATGCCGGAGCGGATCAGGCTCGGCGGCAGATCGAGGATGTCGCCGAACTGCCGGTTCCAGCAGATCAGCCGCAGGTCCTTGCCGAACACCGCGATGCCCTGGCGCACATGGTCGAGCGCGGTCTGCAGGATTTCGCGGTTGTATTGCAAAGCCGAATTGGCGTCGTCGAGCAGCTTGAGCGCGGCCTTGGTCGACACCGTGCGCTTGCGCAGCAGCATCGACAGGACGAGGCGCGACGAGGCGGCGCCGATCGCCGAGGCGAGGATGTATTCGGCATAGCGGACCAGGCGGACATCGGCTTCCTCCTTGTCGTCGATGCTGATGCGGTCGCTGGCGGCGAAGCTGGCGAACGAATTTCGGGTGCGCTCCTCGCCGAGATAGCGCGCCACGGTCGCGGTCAGCTCCTCGACCGTCACCGATGAGCGCCACAGCCGGAAGCCTGGCGCCATCGGCGTCAGGTCGGACGGCACGAACAGATTGGCCTGCAGCAATTCGATCGGCGAGGGCCGCCGCCGCAGCGATACGCCGATATAGCAGGCGAGGTTGACAAACAGACTCCACACCACGCCATGCACCAGCGGCGGCAGATCGAGCCCGAACAAATGCTGCGGCCGCAGCAGGCCGATGCTGAACGGGCCGTCGCTGAGCAGCCTTTCGTCGATCATGCCGGTGTCGGCGAAGCTCGGCAGCAGCAGCGTATAGGCCCAGATCAGGATGCCGACGCTCATGCCGGCAATGGCGCCGCCGCCGGTCGCCCGGCGCCACATCAGGCCGCCGAAGAACGCCGGCGCCAGTTGCCCGATGGCGGCGAAGGCCAGAATGCCGATGGCAGACAACTGCGCCTCGCCGGCCGAGCGATAATAGATGTAGGCGAAGCCGAGAATGACGAAGATCGCCAGCCGCCGCGCCGTCAACAGCAGGCCGCCGACGTCGTCGCGGCCGCGGATCAACGCCTCGCGCCGCCGCAGCACCAGCGGCATGATGAAGTCGTTCGACACCATGATCGACAGCGCCACGGTCTCGACGATCACCATGGCGGTCGCCGCCGACAGGCCGCCGACGAACGCGGCGATGGTGAGCAGGCCCGAGCCGCTTTGCAGCGGCAGCGCCAGCACGACCATGTCGCTGTCGACGGCGCCCGGCGCGAATTTGAGCAGCCCCGCGATCGCGATCGGCATCACGAACAGATTGATCAGGACCAGATAGAGTGGAAACAGCCAGCGGGCGCGGCGGATTTCCTGCGGGCCGCGGCTTTCGACCACCGTGACGTGGAATTGCCGCGGCAGCAGCAGGATGGCGAAGAACGACAGCACGATCGACACCAGCATGGTGTCGGCGCGCGGCGCATGTCCGACGATCGCGGCGGTGTCCGGCCTTTGCATCGCCTGATCGAACAGCGCCGCCGGCCCGTCAAAGATCCAGAACGTGACAAAGACGCCGACCGCGAGAAACACGAAAAGCTTCACGATCGATTCGGTGGCGATCGCCAGCATCAAGCCGTCCTGGCGCTCGGTGGCGTCGATATGCCGGGTGCCGAACAGCACGGCGAAGGTCGCCATCAGCAGCGCGACGAAGAACGCGATGTCGCCGAGCAGCGGCCGCGGCGCGCCGCTGCTATGCACGGAATAGGCGATGATGGTCTCGAGCGAGGACGACACCGCCTTGAGCTGCAGCGCGATGTAGGGAACCGTGCCGACGATCGCGATCAGGGCGGCGGTCGCGGCGACCGCCTGGCTCTTGCCGTAGCGCGCGGCGATGAAGTCGGCGATCGAGGTGATGTTCTGGGCCTTGGCCAGCCGCACCACGCGCGCGATCAGCGGCGTCAGCATGCCGACCATCAGCACCGGGCCGATATAGATCGCGAGAAACTCGTAGCCGTTGTGCGAGGCGGCGCCGACCGAGCCGAAAAAGGTCCAGGAGGTGCAGTAGACCGCCAGCGATAGCGGGTAGATCAAAAGCCGCGGCCGCCGCTCGCCGCCAGCGGCGGCTCCGGCGTCGCCTGCCTTTCTGCTGATCCGGTCGCCATAGCTCGCCACCAGGAACAACAGCCCGATGTAAACCAGTGCGACCGCGATGACGGCCCAGCCTTGCTGCATCTGTCTGTCCTCGCGCAGGGCGCGGCTTTCCCGGCGATTTTAGCCGTTCCGCGGCCAAAACAGAAACGCCGGCCGAGCCATGCGCATGGCGCTGCGGACCCGGCGTTTCTGCGCGTTGACGCCTCCGATGCGAGGCTGCATTGATCGCGTCACGGCGTTCCCCGCGCCGTGCTCTGAAGGCCTCCCGCGTGCCGCTTCTCCTCACTGCCGATCGCAGCCGGCTGCTCGCGCACTTCGCCGAGACCATGGTCTTTGCGGCGGCCGGCGGCGGGTTGCTCGGCATGCTCGGAATGCCGGGCGGCTGGCTGTCCGGCGCCATCCTGTTCGTCGCCGCCGCGGCGCTCGCCGGCCGGCCGATGCATGTGCCGCTGCGGGCCAATCGCGTCATCTTCGTGCTGATCGGCACCTCGCTCGGCGCGGTGGTCACGCCGCAGACGCTGCAAGGGGTCGCCACCTATCCGCTCAGCATCGTCGTGTTGCTCGTCGCCATGCTGGCGGTCAGTTTCGTCGGGGCGGAATATTTGCGCCGCGTCCACGATTGGGACCGCGTCTCGGCCTATCTCGCCGCCGCGCCGGGCGGGATGTCGCAATGCATCGCGATCGGCACCGAGCTCGATGCCGATGTGCGGGGCGTCGCCATCGTGCAGACCATGCGCGTCTTCATCATTGCGATCGGCCTGCCTGCGGCTCTCACCGTTTTGGGCCTCGTCGCGCCGGCGTCACGCCGGATCGGCGGTGCGTTAAACCTCGCCAATATCGACGAGCTTGCGATTCTGCTCGTCATTTGCGCCGTCGTCGCGGCGATTGCCTACCGCGTCCGCTTTCCCGGCGGCCTGTTGTTCGGCGCCATGCTGGCGTCGGCGGCGCTGCACGGCACCGGCTTGATCCACGCCGTGATGCCGTGGTGGGCGGCGAATGCCGCGATGGTCACGCTCGGCGGCATCACCGGCTCGCGCTTCGCCAACACGCCACTGCCGCTGCTGATGCGCTACATGGGCGCGGCGCTCGGCTCGTTCGTGCTGTCGATTTCGATCGCCGCGCTTTTTGCGACCATCCTCGTGATCGCGGTGTCGGCCCGCATCGCCGACGTGATGCTCGCCTACGCGCCGGGCTCGGTCGACGCGATGATGCTGCTGGCGCTCGCGCTCAACACCGATCCGGTCTATGTCGGCGCCCACCACCTGTCGCGCATCTTCTTCGTGTCACTGACCACGCCGCTGGTCGCCAAGAATGCGGCGCGGCTCGAGCAGAAGACCATCGACGAAAGCAAGCTGCCGCCGCCGACGCCGGACGATGAGGATTGAATCGCCGTCATTCCGGGGCGCGAGCGCCAGCGAGCGAACCCGGAATCCATAAACACAGACAGCGCCTATGGATTCCGGGTCCGCGCCTTCGGCGCGTCCCGGAATGACAGGACTCTATTACTTATTATTCCGCCGCGATCGCCTGCCGCCGCGGCGGCAGGTCGAGCCGCTCCCACACGTCGCTCAGCGCCTCGGCGAGCCGGTCGATCAGCGCGTCGTCGTGATAGGGCGACGGCGTGATGCGCAGCCGCTCCATGCCGCGCGGCACGGTCGGGTAATTGATCGGCTGGATATAGATGCCGTGCTCGGCGAGCAGCATGTCGCAGGCCGCCTTGCACTTCTCCGGATCGCCGACCAGCACCGGCACGATATGGGTGTCGCTCGGCATCACCGGCAGGCCGGCGGCGTTGAGCACCGCCTTGACCCGCGCGGCGCGATCCTGCTGGCGGTCGCGCTCCCATTGCGAGGTCTTGAGGTGGCGGATCGCCGCGGTTGCCGCGGCGCAGATCGCCGGCGGCAGCGCGGTGGTGAAGATGAAGCCCGGCGCATAGGAGCGCACGGCATCGACCATCTCGGCCGAGCCGGCGATATAGCCGCCGAGACAGCCGAACGCCTTGGCCAGCGTGCCTTCGATGACGTCGACGCGGGCCGCGGCATTGTCGCGCTCGGTGATGCCGCCGCCGCGCGGACCGTACATGCCGACGGCGTGGACCTCGTCGCAATAGGTCATCGCGCCGTAGCGCCGGGCAAGGTCGCAGATCGCGGCGACCGGCGCGATGTCGCCGTCCATCGAATAGAGGCTTTCGAACACGATCAGCTTCGGCCGGCTCGGCGCGGCCTTCAGCAGCTCTTCGAGATGGCCGAGATCGTTATGGCGCCAGATTTTCTTCTCGCAGCCGGACTGGCGCACGCCCTCGATCATCGAATTGTGGTTGAGCGCGTCGGACAGGATCAGGCAGTCCGGCAGCAGCTTGGCAATGGTGGCGATGCCGGTCTGGTTGGAGATGTAGCCTGAGGTGAAGACCAGCGCGGCTTGCTTGCCATGCAGGTCGGCGAGCTCGCGCTCGAGCTCGACCAGCGGATGATTGGTGCCGGCAATGTTGCGGGTGCCGCCGGCGCCGGTCCCCATACGCGAGGCCGCCTCGACCATGGCGCCGATCACCTTGGGATGCTGCGCCATGCCGAGATAGTCGTTCGAGCACCAGATCACGACGTCGCGGGGGCCTTGCGGCGAGTGCCAGACGGCGTGCGGAAAGCGGCCGGCCATGCGTTCGAGGTCGGCAAAGACCCGGTAGCGGCGCTCGGCGCGCAATTGGGCCAGCGCCTTGTTGAAATAATCGTTGTAATTCATGGCTCTAAGTCCAGCGTCTCGCGCGCCCAAGGTGTTTTTAGAAGGCTTCCAGGGCATTTGTCGAGGCCGATATTCGGCAAATTCCGTCGAAAAACGCCCGTGGCCACGCAGGGGGACTCCGTTACCGCTCGGAATAAATCAAGCCGTCAGGTTTGAGCGACGCGCCCATAAGCGCCGGAGGCGGCACGATTGGCACGATGTCTATCGAGGACACGGAAAAGGACTGCTTGGTTCCGTTCGGCGGTGACGGCATCTCGGCGAAGACCATGACGTTGCCGGACGTATAGGTGGAGTCGTGAGCGCTGCAGGCCAAGCTGCCATTGACATAGAGCTGCAGCTGCCCCTGCTTGCTCACCACCTTAAGCGTGTTTTGGCCGTGATTGACGCTGCCGACCCACGCGAAACAAAGCTGGGTCTGGCCGCCGGTGTCGTTACTCAGGTTGTAGTTGTCGAGCCGCCAGATCTGCACGATGTCCTCACCCGGCGGATCGCTCATATCCACGATGTTGAACATGAGTTGGTAGCCCGAAACGACTTTGCTCTTTTGATCGATCGTGCCGTCAACGAGAATGCCGGTGCTCCAAGCTGTCGATTGATCTTTGTTGACGCGCGTCATGACCGACGTGATCTCGGCGTCGCCGACGCAGGCCTGCAGCCAGATGCCGTTCTCTTCATTGCCGGTATTGCGCTGGGTAAGAACATAGGCGCCGTTGGCGAGAGCCCAGGTTCCGAGGAACGGCGTCCAATATTTTCCTGCCCGCGCGTCAGTGAAGACAAATTTTTGCTCCTTGTTCGGCGCATGCTTCAGGATGTTGTAACTGTCGAGCAGATCGAAGCGATTTCGACTGACCTCGTCGACGACGATTGGCTGCCCGCCGCACTTCAAGACGTTTGTAAGCAAATCCACATCGGCATGGGGCCGGAACTGACGGAGCGCCGCGTAAGCTCCGGCAACAGCCGGTGCGGCAAACGATGTGCCGCCGGCGGTTTTATAGCCGTGATTGAGGGCGGCCAGCTTGATCGCGGCTCCGGGCGCGAACATTGCGACCTGCGTGCCAAAATCCGAGGAAGCCGAAATTTCATCTTCACTGGTGGAGTTGGCAATCGCTACGGCGTTTGAGAGACAGGCCGGGAATGCGATTTCAGTGCGCGAACGGCCATTGCCGGCAGCGATCACGGTTGGAATGTTGGCCTTTTTCAGCGCGTCGATTGCCGCGAAGAAAGCCGGTGACTGATCGTCGCAGGGGCCGGTGAAATGGCCGCCGCCCACGCTGTAATTCACGGCCGCGATCTTGAAGGTCTTCCGCAAGGCATGGACCCGCTTCAGCCCCTTGATCGCGTCGGCGTCGAGAAAGCGGACACACGGCGAAGCATTCTTGCAGCCGGTGGAATACTGCGAGCCGGCCTTGATCGAAATCAGTTTCGCACCCGGCGCGATTCCGGTCGTCGCCGCCTCGGCGCCCACGGCGACCGATGCAACGCCGGTCCCGTGATCGCAGCCATCGACCGCCCCGGGGCAGTTGCTTCCCGAGCCCGCCGCAGTCGAGCTCGCAGCCCCGCCCGGACACAGCGATGTTGTGTGGGTTCCGTTGTGCGAATAGCACGCTTCCGACACCAGCTTACCCGTCAACATCGGATGAGTTGCGTCGACGCCGCTGTCCATGACGACGACGACATAGCCGGTTCCATCGAATCCCTTGGCCCAGACTTTGTCGCTTTCGGTGATCGTGGCGTTGTAGCCGACGCCCAAGGGCTGGAGAACAAAGTCCTCTTCAACGCTGACCACGCTGGGATCGGCCAGCAGGCGTGATAGCTGAGAGGGCGTCACTGTCAGCACGACGAAGGGAATGAATTCGAGATTGGTGACGTCATCATCGCCGGTCGCGCGACCGAGCACCCGTTCCACCATTTCGCTCGCCATTGCATTCAGTGCTTGCGCTTGACGTTGCTGTTCGGCCGCCGTCAGTTCGTTGTCAGGGCGCAGCTTCGTGTCGAGTCCCGCGATAACCCGGATGCGGCCCTCGCGTGCCGCATCGCGCATCAGCAGGCCGGCCGCGCCGCGGGATTTTGCGGCGTCGCGCGTGAACGCAACGACCGGAGCGCTCACCCCGGTCTGACCGACGGCGGTCGCCGTTCCGGTGCCGACCAGGCCGGCAACGAAAATCAATACACTGGCAAGTTTCCCCGCCGTTGCGACAATCCTGACCATTGGCGGCTTCCCCCTCGACCCCAAGTGCAGCGTCCAACATAGCCGCTGGGTCCCGGCGGTAAAAGGAGATTGGCAGTTGAGGAGCGGGGAATTGAACAATGCCGCATCAGGGTTCTTGACAGGATCGGCAATAGGACTATATTCCGCCCAGTCTGATCCGCGAAGGGGCGCTGTCATGAGGCGTTCTGATGGCGGGATCGGATGCGGCGCCCGCGCCCAGGTTTCGCAAACCTGCTCTCGGGAGGCCCCGGGACCCCGCCCGGGCGGCATTAAGACCGCTCTGCAGGGAGCCTGCTGGACGGGGACAGGGCGAGCCGGGTAACTCCCGAGGAGCCCAAGTCCCCGGAAGCGCGGGCCTGGGGCCTGTGTCGGCGGCGCAAGCCGGCGATGCAAAACCGCCAATGGAGCGCCGGATGGCGAGCGTGCCGATCGCAAGGCGCGCGGCGCCGCAAGGCGTCAGAACTTTGGTGCGCCAGCCGGCGCTCCATTCCCTTCGCCTTGCGCGAAGGGGAGAAAACGGAAGACGGCGTACCCCGCGCCGCAAAGAACAGGGGTGATGACACGCGCCTGGCGTTTGCCAGTGAGCCAGCCACTCACGAGGCTCGGCAACGACACCGCGGCATAAGCGCTTGCCTCGCCACCGACCTCGCTGGCACAACCTCAGCACACTGGACCACATGCACATGACCGACCAACCGACCGGCTTTGCCCACGGCCTTACCAATTACGGCGACAAGGACTTCTCGCTGTATCTGCGGCGCTCATTCGCGCAGTCGATGGGCTATTCGCGCGAGATGCTGGAAAAGCCGGTGGTCGGCATCGCCTATACCGAATCCGGCTTCAACAATTGTCATCGGCATTTTCCCGATCTGCTGGAAGCGGTGAAACGCGGCGTGCTGTCGTCCGGCGCGCTGCCGATTCCGTTCCCGACCATTTCGCTCGGCGAAGTCTTCCTCAATCCGACCAGCCTCAAATTCCGCAACCTGATGGCGATGGACACCGAGGAGATGATCCGTGCCCAGCCGATGGACGCGGTGATCCTGATGGGCGGCTGCGACAAGACCGTGCCGGCGCAGTTGATGGGCGCGGTGTCGGCCAACAAGCCGGCGATCATGCTGATCGGCGGGCCGATGATGACCGGCCGCTACAAGGGCGAGCGGCTCGGCGCCTGCACCGATTGCCGCCGATTCTGGGCGCTGTTCCGCGCCGGCAAGATCAGCGCCGAGGAAATCTCCGAGGTCGAGGGCAATCTCGCGACCACGGCGGGCAGTTGCGCGGTGATGGGGACGGCCTCGACCATGGCCTGCATCACTGAAGCGCTCGGCATGTGCCTGCCCGGCACTGCCGCGATTCCCGCGGTCCACGCCGACCGCCTGCGTGCCGCCGAAGCCACCGGCGTCGAGGCGGTGCGGTTGATCAAGTCCGGCCTCAAGCCCGACAAGATCGTCACCGTCAAATCGGTCGAGAATGCGATCCGCGTTCTGCTTGCGATCGGCGGCTCGACCAATGCCGTCATCCATCTCACCGCGATTGCCGGGCGCGCCGGCATTCCCGTGTCGCTTGAGCGGCTCAACAAGCTGTCCGATACCACGCCGGTGCTGATCAACCTCAAGCCGGTCGGCAATGGCTACATGGAGGATCTGTTCGCCGCCGGCGGGGTCGGCGCGCTGCTGCGCGAACTCAAGGACCTGCTGCATCTCGACGCCATGACGGTGACCGGCGAAACCCTGGGCGACCGGCTGGCATCGGCGCCCGGCTTCGTCGACCGCACCTACGTCGCCGAGCGCGCCAAGCCGCTCGAGCCCAATGGCGGCCTGGTCGCGCTGTTCGGCAATCTCGCGCCCGGTGGCGCCATCCTGAAGCGCTCGGCCGCCGATTCAAGATTGTTCGAGCATGAGGGCCGCGCGGTTGTGTTCACCTCGCTCGAGGACCTCGCGGCGCGGGTCGACGATCCCAGCCTCGACGTCACCGCCGACGATATTCTCGTGCTGCAAAACGCCGGCCCGCATTCGGCCGCGGCGATGCCGGAGGCCGGCTATTTGCCGATCCCGAAAAAGCTCGCATCCGCCGGCGTCAAGGACATGATCCGCATCTCCGACGCGCGCATGAGCGGCACCGCGTTCGGCACCATCGTGCTGCACATCACGCCCGACGCCGCCTCGGGCGGGCCGCTCGGCGTGGTGCGCAGCGGCGACCGCATCAGGCTGTCGGTCAAAGAGCGCCGCATCGATCTGCTGGTGGGCGAGGCGGAAATGAAAAAACGCGCCGCCGGCCACAAGGGCGCCCCCGAGACCCCAGCGCGCGGCTATGCCCGGCTTTACGCCCGGGAAATCCTCGGCGCCGATCAGGGCTGCGATTTCGCGTTCCTGCGGCCGCGATAGCCACGCCGGCGGCGGTATTATCGTACATTTACAATGTCTTAGGGCTAACGGCGTGGAACTTGTTCGACACGCAAAACGTTAACGCCTGACAAATCCCGCGTCTTTAGGTTGTGACTGGCCCGCCGAAGCGGCGTGGCGAGTGTACGTATCATGGTCGAACTGGTCAGCGCCGTCGCACAGTATATCGGGCAATTCGCGACCTATGAGACCGTGGTGCTGGTGGCATCGATTGCCGCGGTGTGCTTGCTGGCTGTCATTGTCGTGCAAAGAGTGCTGCGCAAGATCAGTGTGCAGGCCCAGCAGCTCGACGCCGCCATCAACAACATGAACCAGGGCCTGTGCATGTTCGATGCGCAGGACCGCGTGGTCGTCTGGAACCGGCGCTATGTCGAGATGTACCGCATCGATCCGTACCGAATCTGGCCCGGCGCCTCGCTGCGCGATCTGCTCGATGCACGGGTTCTGGCCGGCACGTTTCCGCTCGACGCCGACACGTACGAGGCGGGTCTGCGCGAAAAGCTGCAACGCGGCGAGACCTTCACGATCACGATGGAGCTTGCCGACGGCCGCGTCATCGCCGGCGTCAATCAGCCGATGCCGGATGGCGGCTGGGTTGCAACTCATGACGACATCACCGAGCGCACTCACGCCGACCGCGAGCTCCGCCGCACCCGGGCATTTCTCGACGCCGTTATCAGCAACGTGCCGACGCCGATCGTTGTTAAGTCCGCCGCCGATATGCGCTTCGTGCTCGTCAACAAGGCGGCCGAAAAGTTCTTCGGAGTCAGCGCTGAGGTCATCATCGGCAAGACCGCGCACGAGGTATTTGCTCCTGCGATCGCCGAGAACATCCGCCGCCGCGATCAGGAAATGCTCGACCTCGGCCATGAAACTTTTTCCGGTGAACATTCGGTTACGACGCCGGGCGGCGACTTGCGGGTCGTGAGCACGAAGCGGTTGCCAATCCGCGACAGCGATGGAAAGCCGCAATATGTCATCGGAGTTCTCGACGACGTCACGCAACGCAAGCGTGACGAAGCGCGAATCAGCTACATGGCCCAACACGATGCGCTCACCGAACTGCCGAACCGCGCCTCCTTCAATCAATGCCTTCAGGCGACGCTCGATCTCGCCGGCTCGTCAGGCCATCGTTTCGCGGTGCTGTCCATGGATGTCGATCGATTCAAGGCGATCAACGACACGTTTAGCCCGGCGATCGGTGACATCTTGCTTCGTCAACTGGCGAGCCGATTGTCGGACGCTTGCCAAGGCGCCTTTGTCGCGCGGATCGGCGGCGATGAATTCGCCGTTATTTCGCCGACCGGCGCGCAGCCTGCAATCGCCGAGGCGCTTGCCGATCGCTTGCGCGAAGCCACTACGGCCGATTTCGAGATTGACGGCCATCCCATCAGTGCCAGCGTCTCGATCGGCATCTGCATCTATCCGATCGACGCCGGCGACGTCGTCGGCCTGATGGCCGATGCGGAAGCGGCGCTTTACCGGGCCAAATCCGAAGAGCGCGGTTCGATCCGATTCTTCGAGCCGGGAATGGACAAGCAGCTGCGCGACAAGCGCGCGCTGCAGCACGACCTGCGCTTGGCGCTCGCCAATGGCGAGATCGAACTTTACTACCAGCCGCAGGCCGATATTGACGGCACCATCACCGGGTTTGAGGCGCTGGTGCGCTGGCATCATCCGCGCCAGGGCATGGTGCCGCCGTCGACCTTCATTCCGCTCGCCGAAGAGAGCGGCCTGATCATGATGCTTGGCGAATGGATATTGCGCACGGCTTGCAGCGAGGCGGTGTCGTGGCCGCGGCCGTTGCGCATCGCGGCCAACCTGTCGCCGGTGCAATTCCAGCACGGCGAATTGCCTCATCTGGTTCATCAGATACTGCTTGAAACCGGCCTTTCGCCGGGGCGGCTCGAGCTTGAAATTACCGAGGGCGTGCTGATCGGGGACTTCTCGCGCGCCATGGCGATCCTGCGCCGGCTCAAGACCATGGGCGTGCGCATCGCCATGGACGACTTCGGCACCGGTTATTCGTCGCTGTCCTATCTGCAGTCGTTCCCGTTCGACAAGATCAAGATCGATCAGGTGTTCATCGCCAATTTGCTGCACAGTCCGCAATCGGCCGCGATCGTACGCGCGGTGATCGGACTCGGGCAGGGTTTGAAATTGCCAGTGGTCGCCGAAGGCGTGGAGACCAAGGAGCAATTCGACTTTCTGGCCAGGGCGGCTTGCGACGGCGTGCAGGGCTATTTCATCGGCCGGCCGCAGCCGATCGCACATTACAGTGAGACGGTTGGTCGGGTTGCCACCGCCCCAAAGTCGGTCGCTGCTGCGGGCTGACCAGCGCCGCGAAAGATTAACGCCGAATTGTAGCCGGGACGTGATATACCGCCGTAAGGCGGCGACGCGGTCGGCACCGGCTAGTTGAGGTCGGGCCAACGCACCGTGCTCGGCCGAAGCGATCCGGTGATTAGGCGCGAGATCGCCCGACACCGATCCGACGCAACGTCATATTCGGAAGATCGATGACGAGTACGAGCCACCCGCCAATTCTGCGTCGACGCGTCACCATCGCGTTCGACCCGGCGAAAGCCAAAGGTTGGCATCTCACCAGCAAGGAAATCGAAGATTTCCTGAACGCTATCTCATACGTCTTTCCTCCCGGTGAAAAATTCTTCATTCAGTCCGTGCAGAATTATCAGGACCACATCACCGATCCGGTGCTGCAGGACCAGGTCAAGCGTTTCATCTACCAGGAGGCGATGCACACCAAGGAGCACGCACGCTGCAATGACGTACTTGATGCAGCCTATCCCCATGGTCATGAAATAGAAGAGTTCACCGCGAAAATGCTCGCGCTAAATAGCCGGGTCTTGCCCAAGTCGTGGCAACTCGCCTCGACCTGCGCGCTGGAGCACTTCACGGCCATTCTTGCCGACGGTCTGCTGCGGACTCAGGAAAAGTTCATCGCCGAGAGCGATCCGGCTTTCGCGTCGTTATGGCTGTGGCACGCGGTCGAGGAAGCCGAGCACAAGGCGGTCTGTTTCGACGTCTATCAGCATGTCTGCGGCAAGGGCGTCTTCAGCTATCTGCGGCGTGTCGGCGCCATGGCCATGATCACGGTTTCTTTTCTTATCACGGTGTTTGTGGCCGGCAGGGCGGTCAAGAAGACCAGCCATTCAGGCGCGCAACTGGCAGCGTCAAAGCCTGCCGACGATTCTGTGCCCAGACACAGCGCATGGCATGTGCTGAAGGAAGTCGTCTCGCCCAGATTGTATTTCGATTACTACCGGCCGTCATTCCAGCCCTGGGATCACGACAATGTCGATCGGATCGAGGAATGGAAAGAACGCTACAAGTATTTTGGCGCCGGACTGGATGTTCCATTTGCCGACAAATCCGGTGAGGACGGCCATGCGCCTGCGGCGTCAGGCCTTCCTGAACGACAATAGATAATAGCTCAACAGCCGGAACACCGCGCGCAGTTCGGTGACGCGCAGCAACGTCCCGGTCAGGCCGGATGACGTGCTGGCGAGCTGGCGGCCGATCTGCTGCAAATATTGATAGGTCGGCACGATATTGTCGGTGACGTTGCGCTCGGCCACCGGCACGAAGCCGATCGCCGCGGCGAGGCGCCGGTAACGGTTGATGGTGAACTGCACGTCGCAACGGCCGAACACGTTGAATTTGTCGAACAGCTTCGAGGTCGCCAACCAGGTGAAGGGCAGGAACATCGTCATCGGGATGAAATCGGACAGCGCCAGCATGCCGCCGGGCTTGAGGACACGATGGGCCTCCTTGAAGAAGGCCTCGCGGCTCGGAAAGTGAAAGATACATTCGACCGCCAGCAGGCGGTCGAAGCTGGCATCGCCGAACGGCATTGCGCAGGCGTCGCCCTGGCGAAATTCGATGGTGTTGTTCTTGAGCGGCTGGACCAGTTGCCGCGCCCGCTCGAGCTGCCGGTCGTCGATATTGAGGCCGGTCAGTTGCAGGCGGTTGAAGCGCTCGTTGAGCGAAGCGATCGTGCCGCCGAATCCGCAGCCGGCATCGAGCACCCGGTCGCCCTCGGCAATCCCGGCGAGCCGGCATAGTTCCTGCGTCAGCGCCTCGGCGGCATGGCCGTAATCCTCGTCGTCGCCGGTCGCGCTGGCGGGATCGGCCCAATAGCCCCAATGGACGTGGCGGCCGAAGCTTTTCTCGATCGCCGGATTCTGCTTCGACAATTCGGCAAACAGAAAATCGAAATAGGGCAAATTGGTCATTGTCCGGCTGTCGCTCCGCCATCGGCGCATGGTCGCCGAGCCTGCAATCAACAGATTAGCAGTGGAATTGTAAACGCCGGGCGCTGCCGCGGCGAGGCCGCAGGAACCAACCAAAATGTGCGTCAGGACGACCCAACTGACTGGCGGTATCTTATCGGCTAGGCTTCGGCTCGCACGGACGAATACCATGAAGGCGGTATAAGGCCGGGGCCCGGGTTATGCCGATATTGGAGATCGAACACCGGATAGCGCCGCGAATTGAAATGACACGCGATCAACGGGGAAGTGCGAGCCTCTGCCGTATCTTGCTCATCGAGGACGATGCGCCGGTCCGCGAGCGGTTGGCGCGCATCATTCGGGGCTGGCCCGGAGGGCAACTCATAGCGTCATGCCCGACGCTCGAAGACGCAATGCGCGTCATGGACAATAATCCGGTCGACCTGCTCATTACCGACCTCAAGCTTCCCGACGTCACGGGGTGCAAGCCATCCGCAGGTTGCGCGCAAGTCAGCCGCAAGCTGAGGCGATGGTGATTTCGGCGCTGGCCGATGATCGCAACGTCATCGAGGCCATCGAGGCCGGCGCTTCCGGCTATCTCTTGAAGGACAGCGACCCTATCAACGTGATCGATGCCATCGCCGAACTTCTGGCCGGCCGCTCACCCATTTCGTCGACGATCGCCCGAACAATTGTGCGTCGGCTCGGAAGTCGCGATAATATGCCCGAGCAGGCGACCGGCGAGTCCGGTTCTCAGCAGCTTACGCCGCGTGAAATGGATATATTGTGGGGCATTGCCAAAGGGTTCACCTATAGCGAACTTGCTGATCGCTTGCAGATTTCAAAGCAGACGGTGCCGGTGCATATCAAAAACATCTACCGCAAGCTTCAGGCGAACAACCGGTCGGAGGCCGTGTATGAAGCCTCGCGCCGGGGCCTGATCCGACTGTGAATTGGGCAAGCCGGCTCGGTTGGGCGGCATTGGCAATTGCCACTTTGGCCGTGGCGGTCGGCATTTTTCTGGTCCGACTGCCCGAACCTGACGCTGCTGTCTCTATCGACACAGCCGTTTATCAAGCCAATGATGGAACCGACGTCGACATCGCATTGCCCTATGCGGCGTTCCCAAGCTTAGGCCGGAAATCCGACAAGGTGCGTTACGTCGCTCATTTTGATCTGGCCGCCCTGCCGGACGATAGCCAGTTTTTGCTGATTCCGACCGTCAACCGACGCCTGTCGCTGCGGATCAATGGCGAGACGGTTTTCGACAGTGATGCTCGCTCGCTGTGGTCAGGCCCCTTGGTCGGGGCTTCGGTCCTCGTACCCTTGTCTCGCTCGTTGGTCGTTGCTGGCCGGAATAAAGTCGTGGTCGTGCTCGATGTCGGTCGCTTCGCCGTGCCGATCTACTTGTCGAGGATCTATATCGGCACGGAGGCGGCGCTGGCGCCGACCTTCAAATTGCGCGTGTTTCTTGAAGAGCGCCTCAAGACCATGGCGCTTGCGGCACACGTATTACTCGGAATCGGAATTATCTGTGCCTATTTCTATCGCCCGAGGGATCCGCTGTTTTCCTATCTCGCGGCCATGGTTGCCGTCAGCTTCGTTCTTTCGGTTGGCATGTTCGCCGGCTTCCAGTCGGAGATGCAAAATATTCTTCCGTACATCGGAACGCTCGCGCCGACACTCGGCTTGCTTTCCGTTGCGGTTGCCTTTGCCTTGATTGGCAAGCCACCGCCAAGAATAATTCCTGTTCTGAGCGTTGGCTTCCCGTGTGTCATGGCGCTGGCATTCATCGCCGGTATGGCTCCCGCCAGAATATTGCTGCTTCTGATCAGTGGACCCGTCCTGGTCACGGCGTTTGTTTCGTCGGCCGGCATCGTCGCCTGGGGCGCGCTGCGCAACGGGGGCGTCGATGCACGCTTGATGCTGGCGCCGTTTTTTTTGACCTGTGCATTTTTGATCAGAGATATTTGGATTGTGGTCAGTCTTCCTGAGCATCCGTTCGTTCTGTTCACGCCCTATGTGCGGCCGATGTTTCACGCGTTCCTGATCGTCGTATTGATGCGGCGTTTGGCCAGGAGCCTCGACGATCTCGATCGTTCCAACGAAAATCTCAATGTGAAGCTTGCACAGCGCGAATCCGAACTCGCCTTGATGCATCGGGAAGACCGCATTGAGGCAGCGCGCCTGGTCCGTGAGCAGGAACGCCAACGGCTCACCCGAGACCTGCACGACGGCATCAGCGGCCACCTCGTGTCGATCATTGCCATGACGGAGCGGGCCGGAGGTGACGTGAAGTCGATCGAGCAAGCCGCGCGCGAGGCGCTCGACGATCTGCGCTTGGTCATCTATTCGCTCGAGCTTGGTGATCGCGAGTTGCCGCTGGCTCTTGCCAACTTCCGAGAGCGCCTCATTCCTCAATTGCAGCGGACAGGAGTTGATCTCGATTGGTCAACCGCAAACTTGCCGGAAGTCACCGGTGTGACGCCGGCCAATGCGCTCATCGTACTGAGGATATTGCAGGAAGCGATCACGAATGCGCTGAAGCACGGACCGGCCCGGAAAATCAAGATTCGGGGTGCCAACGCGGATGATATGGTCGCTATCACGGTTGAAAATGATGGCTGTCTGTTTGCGGAAGGCAATAATGGGCACGGACTCGAAAACATGCGCCGACGCGCCGGTCAGCTTCGCGGCTGTATTTACGTCAGACCATTGGAGCACGGTGCGGAGTTAAAGCTGCTCCTTCCACGAAGTTTGCCGGATGTGGATGTCAATGCGTACTGACGCTTAAATCGACATTGCCTGTGTCTAACGGGCTTTAATGGTGCTGCCGCACAGGATTGAACTGTGGACCTCCCCCTTACCAAGGGGGTGCTCTACCACTGAGCTACGGCAGCATGTGCGGGCGCTTCGAGCCGGCGGCTTGCGAATAACCGATCATCGCCGCCGTGTCGAGAAGGCTTGGCAGGTCGCCGGCCGCGGACTTATGGTGCGTGGCATGAATGAACGGATTCCGGCCGAAAGGACTGCAGCTGAGAAGGCGCGGCAGACACAGCGTCAGGCGCGGCTGGCCCGGCAATTGCGGGAAAACCTCAAGCGCCGCAAGGCGCAAATGCGCAGCCGCGCGGTGCAACCTGCCGACGGCGAAGCCAAGCGCGGCGGCTGAGGTTCCGCCCGCCGCCGGACTTTCGTCGCCCAAATAGGTTTCAGCGGGAAAGTCTGTCTAAAGGAACGGCGATGTTGACCGAAAGACCGTCGGGCAACCAATCATAGGAAATGGTACCTCCAAGTGGGTCGACGACGGTGCCTTTCGCCAACCTGGTACCAAAGCCACTGCTCTTCGGTTCTCCCGACATTCCGGGACCACCGTGTTCGCGCCAGACGACGCCAAGATCGCCATTGTCGCGCAGCCAGCACACGCTCACCGTTCCATTCTCAGCTTTCAACGAGCCGTATTTAACGGCATTCGTCACGAGTTCGTGGAACAAGAGCGCCATACTGTTGGTGGCGTGGTCGCCCAAATGGACAAGAGGCCCGCCGATAGTGAAACGGTGCGGGGCACTTTCGTGCGGCAGCGTGATCGCGCGCATAACATCTTCAAGCGACGTCTCCTGGCCAGTGGTTCCAGATTCATCGAACGTAGAATGGACAAGAGCATGGGCGCTGGCGAGTGCGTGCAACCGGCCAGATAAAATATTCGCCATCTCCGTTGGGTCGGAGGCCGCGCGCGCGCTGACTTGGACCAGCCCTGCGGTAACAGCAAACGCATTCTTCACCCTATGGCTCATCTCAAGGGCCAACATTTCTTGCTCGTGAAGCGCGCGCTCCAGACTTTCTTCAGTACGAAGCACGCGGACCGCCAACCCGGCGAATGAAGCAAGCTCCGCCATCACACGAGCATGACCACTATCGAAATGACCTTCGCGGTCGGAAGCGATCCAAAGGGTTCCCAGCGGCACCGCCCCATTGATATAAAGCGGCACAAGAAGGCACTCGGGGAGCGTGATGCCGGCATCGGCAAGCCAGGTGTAGTACCGCTCCGGCCGCCGGCTCAGAACGGGCGCGTTATTGTCGAGCGTGATCCCGCACGGGCTGAAATTACGTGGGGTCGTTCCACCATTGAACTTAGCGAGCGTGCCCCGAAGATAGTGCCAGCGGAATACACCGGGTGCCGGGCTTTCTTCGTAAAGACTGAGGCCGCCTGTCGCGCCGCCGGTAATCTCGATGGCCAGATCCACCAGCCGCGGCAATAGTTGGGCGGGTCGGTCCGACATCTGCGCCGCCAAATCTTGCAGCGCCAGTTTTTCCTGGAGGTAATCGATCTTTTTTGGAGTTCGCTTCGGGAGCTCATTCGTGATGAACAAGTCCGCGGGCGCCTCCGATTCAACCAATTTGACAGGACCCAACATGGCGACCGCTGCCGACACGGAACGCCCTGTCGTTTGATGCTCTACGCTTGTCATTGACGTGTCCCATCTGCGACGCCCCGAAAATGCTAGGTCTTTCTCCGGCTCAGCACCGTATCCAGCCCAGAACGGGACTGTCTGAGCACAATTGAACACGTCACGCTTCTTGATTTTCTTGATGCCCTGGCAATGGAGAAGCGCGCGAGAGTTCCCGTTCGCCACTTTAGGGCTCGGTTCTGAGACCCGCTGCCGGGTTCTCGGCGCGATCCGCCGGCTCGCAGGCTCTCAAATTGTTCCGGCCGATGGTCTAAGATCGGCAGCATCGCATTCGCAAGGTGAACCATGATCGTCGTGACCAATAATGAAGGCACCTCCGGCGCGCCGGTGACGGCGCGGCTGCTGCAGGAGGGCAAGACCGCGCTCGACGCCATCGAGGCCGGGATCCGCGAGGTCGAAGTTGATGACAATATCCGCACGGTCGGCCGCGGCGGCTGGGCCAATCTGCTCGGCGAGGTCGAGCTCGACGCGGCGATGATGGATGGCACGACGCTGCGCAGCGGCGCCGTCGGCGCATTGAAAGGCTATCTGCATCCGGTCAGCGTCGCCCGGCAGGTTCTGGAGCAGTTGCCGCATGAATTGATCGTCGGCGACGGCGCGGCGCGCTTTGCCCGCGAGATCGGCGCCGAGCAGGGCGAACTGCTGATGCCGCACGCCAAGGCGGCGTGGCAGAAATGGTTCGGCACCGAGGTGAGCGCGGAGGACCGCAAGCGCTGGCCGGACGTGCCGCTCGCCAAGTACTGCCGCCATGCCATTGATCCGGAAGTCGGCCGCGACACCACGGTGTTTCTGGCGCTCGACAATAACGGCGACATCGCCAGCGGCACCAGCACGTCGGGCTGGGCGTGGAAATATCCCGGCCGTCTCGGCGACTCGCCGCTGATCGGCGCCGGCTCTTACGCCGATAGCCGCTACGGCGCCTGCGCCTGCACCGGCGCCGGTGAGATGGCGATCCGCTGCGGCACCGCGCGATCGGTCGTGCTCTATATGAAGGCCGGTGCCGGCGTCGAGGATGCAGTGCGCGAGGCGGCGCAGGACATGCGCGCGCTCAAGGGCGGCCTGATCAGCCGCATCACCATCCACGCCATCGACCGCGACGGGCGCCACAAGGTCGTCGCGGTGAACGGCGACGGCAGCCAGACTTATTGGCACTGGCAGAGCGGGATGGACAAGCCAATGTCGATGCCGGCCGAGCCGGTGATGATCAGCGACCAACCGATCAAGTCGTCGGCGGTGGTTTCGGCGCGCTACACCCAGGCGTAAACCATCCGGAACGGCGCGACGTGCCCGGCGGCCGGATTTGGCCTATTCCTCCGCTGCCGGACTTTCGCCGCAATCCGGCGGCGAGGGTGCTAGTGTTGAGAGCCGGCCGTTGGCCGCAGGCATGTTGGGGGCGGAATGGATCGTATTCGCATTGTCGGCGGGCAGCGCCTGAACGGCACGATCCCGATTTCCGGCGCCAAGAACGCCACGCTGCCGCTGATGATCGCGAGCCTGCTGACAGAGGGCACGCTGATCCTGGAAAATGTGCCGCGGCTTGCCGACGTCGTGCTGCTGCAGCGCATCCTCGGCAATCACGGCGTCGATCTCCTGATCGCCGGCAAGCGCGCCGATACCGATCCCAATAGCGGCCGCACCATTCACCTGTCGGCGAAAAACATCGTCGATACCACGGCCCCCTACAATCTGGTGTCGCAGATGCGCGCCAGCTTTTGGGTGATCGCGCCTTTGGTGGCGCGCATGGGCGAAGCGAAAGTATCGATGCCGGGCGGCTGCGCCATCGGCACGCGGCCGGTCGATCTGCTGATCATGGCGATGGAAAAGCTCGGCGCCGACATCGAGATCGAAAGCGGCTACGTGATCGCGCGCGCCAGCAATGGACTGCGCGGCGGCAATATCGTGTTTCCGATGGTGACGGTTGGCGGCACGCATACGGCCATCATGGCGGCATCGCTGGCGCGCGGCACGACGGTGATCGAGAATGCGGCGCGCGAACCCGAGGTGGTGGATGTCGCCGATTGCCTTAACAAGATGGGCGCCAGCATCAGCGGCGCCGGCACGTCGCGCATCGTCATCGAGGGCGTCGACAAGCTGAACGGCGCGCGCCACAGCGTGCTGCCGGACCGCATCGAGACCGGCACCTATGCGATGGCGGTGGCGATGACCGGCGGCGACGTCATGCTGCAGAATGCGCGGCCGCAATTGCTGCAGGCGGCGCTCGACGTTCTGACGCAGGCCGGCGCGACGGTCAGCTCGACCAATGAGGGCATCCGCGTCGCCCGCAACGGCGCCGACCTCAACCCTGTCGATGTCTCGACCGCGCCGTTCCCCGGCTTCCCGACCGATTTGCAGGCGCAATTGATGGCGCTGATGACCCGCGCCAACGGCACCTCGCACATCACCGAGACCATTTTCGAGAATCGCTTCATGCACGTCCAGGAGCTGGCTCGGCTCGGCGCCCGCATCCAGCTCAGCGGCGAAACCGCCACCATCGAGGGCGTCAAGCGGCTGCGCGGGGCGCCGGTGATGGCGACCGATCTGCGCGCCTCGGTGTCGCTGGTGATCGCGGCGCTGGCGGCAGAAGGCGAGACCGTTGTCAATCGCGTCTATCACCTCGACCGCGGCTTCGAGAAGCTGGAAGCCAAGCTCGGCGCCTGCGGTGCGCAGATAGAGCGCCTGAGCGCGTAGCCTGCTATTGTCATTCCGGGGCGCGCCGAAGGCGCGAACCCGGAATCCATATTCCAGAAACCGCGGATTATGGATTCCGGGTCCGCTCGCTGCGCGAGCGTCCCGGAATGACGAGGAGGCGATTAGGAGACATGGCCAAGATCAAAATAATGAGCGCCGGCGCGGTGCAGTCGATGGTGACACAGCTCGGCAACGAATTTGCCCAGGCCAAGGGTCACGAGATCGATTTCAATTTCGCCACGGTCGGCGCGTTGCGCGAGCGGCTGGCCGGCGGCGAGGCGACCGATCTCGCCATCCTGTCGGAATCGGCGATCGCCGCCTTGGCGAAAAACGGATTGTTCGTCCCCGGCAGCATCAAGGATCTCGGCCGCACCCGAACCGGCGTCGTCATCCGCGAGGGCGCGCCGAAGCCGGACATCTCGACGCCCGAGGCATTCAAGCGCGCGCTGCTCAGCGCCAAGGCCGTCTCTTATTCCGACCCGAAAGGCGGCGGCTCGTCCGGCACCTTCTTCGCCGGGCTATTGGAGCGGCTCGGCGTCGCCGAGCAGATCAACAAGAGCGCGGTGCTCAAGAAGCGCGGTTTCGAGGTGGCGCAGGCCGTCGTAAGCGGCGAGGCCGACATAGGAACCACCTTCATCAGTGAAATCCTGACCGTGAAGGGCGCGGTGGTGGCCGGCCCGTTGCCGGCCGAGCTCGACAACGCCAATACCTATACGGGCGCGATCTTCGCCGGCAGCGCCGAGCGTGATGCGGCCGCCGCTCTGCTGGCCGCTCTCAGCGATCCGGCCGGGCGCGGCCGCTGGACTGCCGCCGGGCTGGAACCGGCATTCTGACGCCCTTATGTGACGGCTTGCGCTGGCCTTGCGGCCTGCCTAACTAGCCCGCAAGGGAGCCGCCCATGAATGCCGCGAAGCTGGACCTGCTGAAGTTCGTCGCGCTCGACAGCGAGGATCTCTCGGTGGTTTCGACCCATCTGCAGGACGCTGTGGTCAAGGCCTCCGAGATGCTGTGGCGGCCGCAGGAGCACCGCTTGGTGGTCGCGCTGAACCGCTTCGATTGGGAGGGCGCCCAGGCGGCGACCCCCGAATACCGCCGCCGCCGCGCCGCTTTGCGCTTCGAGCGCGTCAAGTCCTGCAAGTGCCGTGACATCGACCCCCAGAGCAAGGACGCAGTCCTCAATCTGCTGTCGGTCGAATTCGCCGAAACCGACGCGCCGGCCGGCATTGTGACGTTGACCTTCTCCGGCGGTGCCGCGTTGCGGCTCGACGTCGAATGCCTGGAAGCCGAACTGGCCGACCTCGGTCCAGCCTGGACCACCACCAAGTGTCCGGCCCATACCGACATTGACCTCAATGCCGGCGGCGCACCCGATCAGCGCGAGCGCGCCTGAGCTTTTCAAGCTGGTCCATTCACTGAAGACCTTCGATCATGGGCGGGGTTGACGGGTCCGCGCCTATCAACCATTGACCTGTCCACGGGCCAATGCCCGCCGGACCTGAAGGTCATGCCGCTCCGTCTCGACACCCAAGCCGCCGATTTCAGCGCGCGCTTTACTGCGTTCCTCGCGGTCAAACGCGAAGCGGCCGCCGATGTCGAGGCCGCGGTTCGCGCTATCATCGCCGATGTCGCCGCGTGCGGCGATGCGGCGGTCATCGAGTACACCCGGACATTCGATCGCCTCGATCTCGACAAGACCGCCATGCGCGTCACCGCCGCCGAGCTCGACGCCGCGGAAAAGATGAGCGACGGCAGGGCGCTCGATGCGCTGAAGCTCGCGCGCGACCGCATCGCGGCCTATCACATCCGGCAGAAGCCGAAGGACGAGCGCTACACCGATCCGCTCGGCGTCGAGCTGGGGTCGCGCTGGACTGCCATCGAGGCGGTCGGGCTTTACGTGCCGGGCGGCACCGCGGCTTATCCGTCATCGGTGCTGATGAACGCCGTGCCGGCCAAGGTCGCCGGTTGCGAGCGGCTGGTGATGGTGGTGCCGGCGCCGGATGGCAAGCTCGCGCCGCTGGTCCTCGCCGCGGCCAAGCTCGCCGGCGTCGACGAGATCTACCGCATCGGCGGCGCGCAAGCGGTGGCGGCGCTGGCCTACGGCACGGCGACGATCAAGCCGGTGTCGAAGATCGTCGGCCCCGGCAATGCCTATGTCGCCGCCGCCAAGCGGCTGGTGTTCGGCAAGGTTGGCATCGACATGATCGCGGGGCCGTCGGAGGTGCTGATCATCGCCGACAAGACCGGCAATGCCGACTGGATCGCGGCTGATCTTCTGGCGCAGGCCGAGCACGACGTCAGTGCGCAGTCGATCCTGATCACCGACGATACCGAGCTGGCGGCACGGGTCGAACAGGCGGTCGAAAGCCAGCTCAAGACGTTGCCGCGCGGGGAAACCGCCGGCGCGTCGTGGCGCGACTTCGGCGCCATCATCACCGTCGGCAGCCTCGACGAGGCTGTGGCGCTGTCCGATACGCTGGCGCCCGAGCATCTCGAGATCGAGACCGCCGACCCTGAAAAGCTCGCGGCGCGCATCCGCAATGCCGGGGCCATCTTCATCGGCGGTTATACGCCGGAGGCGATCGGCGATTACGTCGCCGGCTCGAACCATGTGCTGCCGACCGCGCGGTCGGCGCGCTTCTCCTCCGGCCTTGGCGTACTCGACTTCATGAAGCGCACCTCGATCCTCAAATGCGGGCCGGAGCAATTGCGGGCGCTCGGCCCTGCCGCCATCGCGCTCGGCGAGGCTGAAGGGCTCGTCGCTCATGCGCGTTCGGTGGCGATCCGGCTGAACCTGAAATGAGCGCGGCCAAGGCGACGCCTCCCGGCGGCAGGCAGCGGCTGGTCAAGGTCGAGCTCGACGAGGAATCGATCGGCAGCTCCAATCCCGATGTCGAGCATGAGCGCGAAGTCGCGATCTACGATCTGCTGGAGCGGAATTCCTTCGCGCCGGCCGGCGACACGAACGGGCCTTATGTGCTGCGGCTGCGGATCGACGGCACCCGCCTGGTGTTCGACATCCGCCGCGAGGACGGCGAGCCGGTGGTCGCGCATCTGTTGTCGCTGTCGCCGATGCGGCGGATCGTGAAGGACTATTACACGATCTGCGACAGCTATTATCAGGCGATCCGTACCGCGACGCCCGACAAGATCGAGGCGATCGATATGGGCCGGCGCGGCGTCCATAATGACGGCTCACGCGTCCTGATGGAGCGGCTCAAGGACAAGGTCGCCCTCGACATGGACACGGCGCGCCGCCTGTTCACGCTGATCTGCGTGCTGCACTGGAAGGGTTGAATCGATATGCCCTCCGAGCGCAGCGCGCGCCCGCAATCGGTGCTGTTCGCCTGCAACATGAATGCCGTGCGCTCGCCAATGGCGGCCGGCCTGTTGCAGCAGATGTTCGGCTCGACGATTGCGACCGCGTCCGTCGGCGTCGAGCCGGGCGACGAGCTCGACCCATTCGCGGTCGCCGCGATGAAGGAGATCGGCATCGACATTTCGCAGCATCGGCCGATCAGCTTCGAGGGCTATGAGGACCTCGAAGGGCTGGACTTCGACCTGATCGTCACGCTGACGCCGGGCGCCCATCACAAGGCGCTCGATGTCGCCGAGCGCCTGCCGGGGGCGGCGGTCGAATATTGGCAAATGCCCGACCCGACCGGCGTCGAAGGCAATCGCGAGCAGCGGCTCGATGCCTATCGGCAATTGCGCGACCAGCTGACCGCCAATATCCGCACGCGGTTTGGCGGGGTCGGCAGCGGGAATGAGTAATCGGCCGTAGGTTGTTAAAACCCTTTGATTCCGTTAGCTTTCGCGCGCCTTAGAGATTCCCGACATTATGATTGGCCGTCCCAAATTTGTCCTCGCCTCCGGCTCGCCGCGCCGTCTCATCCTAGTCAATCAGGCCGGGATCGAGCCGGACGCGCTCAAGCCTGTCGATATTGACGAGACGCCCCGCCGCGGCGAATTGCCCCGCGCCTATGCCAATCGGCTCGCGCACGGCAAGGCCTTTGCCGCGCTCGAGGCGGTCAAGCTCGACGATGAATTGCGCGGCGCTTTTATCCTCGCCGCCGATACCGTGGTTGCGGTCGGCCGCCGCATCTTGCCGAAGGCCGAAATGCTCGACGAAGCCGGGCAGTGCCTGCGGCTCTTGTCCGGCCGCAATCACCGCGTCTATACCGCGATCTGCGTGGTGACACCGCGCGAGGCGTTCCGCCAGCGTCTGGTCGAAACCCGCGTGCGCTTCAAGCGGCTGGCGTCGGAAGATATCGAATCCTATCTCGCCTCCGGCGAATGGCGCGGCAAGGCCGGCGGCTACGCCGCGCAAGGCATTGCCGGCACCTTCATCGTCAAGATCAGCGGCTCCTACAGCAACATCGTCGGCCTGCCGCTTTACGAAACCATCACGCTGCTCGGCGGCGAGGGTTTTCCGATCCGCTACGGCTGGCTCAACGCGATTTGAATGCGCATCATGCGCAAAAATGCTCCGCCATGAATATCGCGTTATGGCTGGCGCGCGCCGGATCGAGCCATCCGATGCGCCCGGCGGTCGGTTGCGGCACGTGCGTCGTCCTCAATTACGGCGAGCTTGCGGAACGCGCGGCTCGGCTCGCCGGCGGCTTGCGGCGGCTTGGGCTTGCGCCGGGCGATCGCGTCGCCATTGCCGCCAAGAATTGCGTCGAATATCTCGAGGCCGTTTACGGCATCTGGCACGCCGGGCTCGCCGCCGTCCCGATCAACGCCAAGCTGCATGGCCGCGAGCTCGGCTATATTCTCGAGCATTCCGGCGCGCGCGTCTGTTTCACCAATGGCGGTCTCGATGGCGACATCGCACCCCATGCGCCGGCGAACCTCGAACAGCTGATCGTGTTCGGCGGCAAGGCTTACGCGGCGCTGCTGGCCGGAGATCCGATCGTCGCCGAGCCGCGCGACGGCGCCGATCTCGCCTGGCTGTTCTACACGTCGGGCACCACCGGCAGGCCGAAAGGCGCCATGCTCAGTCACCGCTCGCTGGCGCAGGCGAGCTTTGCCTATCTCAGCGAAGTTGACGCGACCGCGCCGGGCGACGCCATCCTGCATGCGGCGCCCATGAGCCACGGCTCCGGCATCTACATGATGCCGCATGTCGCGCAGCTCGGCGTCAATGTCGTGCCGGAATCCGGCGGCTTCGAGCCGGAGGAGATTTACGCGCTGGTCGAACACTGGAACAACATGTCGATGTTCGCCGCGCCGACCATGATCAAGCGGCTGGTCGACTCGAACGCCGATTGCGACCCCGCCAATATCCGCACCCTGATCTGGGGCGGCGCGCCGATGTATGTCGAGGACGCCCGCAAGGCCCTCGACCGCTTCGGCCCGCGGCTCGCGCAAATCTACGGCCAGGGCGAAAGCCCGATGACCATCACGCGGCTGACCAAGCAGGAGCTCGCCGCGCGCGAGCATCCACGCTGGCTGGAGCGGCTCGGCTCGGCCGGGCGCAGCTATGCCTGCCTTGAGGTTGCGGTGGCCGACGCGGATGATCGCGCGCTGCCGGCCGGCGAAACCGGCGAGATCATCTGCCGTGGCGATGTGGTGATGTCGGGCTACTGGCGCAATCCGGACGCCACCGCGCAGGCCATGACAAGCGGCTGGCTGCACACCGGCGATGTCGGCCTGTTCGACAGCGACGGTTTTCTCACGCTGAAAGACCGCTCCAAGGACGTGATCATATCCGGCGGCTCGAATATCTATCCACGCGAGGTCGAGGAGGTGCTGCTCAAGCACGGCAATGTGCGCGAAGTCTCGGTGATCGGCCGCGCGCATCCCGACTGGGGCGAGGTCGTGGTAGCCTATGTGGTCGGCCAAGCCGACGCGCGGGAACTCGATGCGCTGTGTCTTGCCGAAATCGCACGCTTCAAGCGGCCGAAGGATTATGTTTTTGTCGATGCGCTGCCGAAGAACAATTATGGGAAGATCTTGAAAACCGAACTGCGAGAGCGCGACAAAGCCCGGGAGGCGTCCAATGGCTGAAAAGCCCTGCGCCAATTGCGGCAAGCCGGCGGTCGAGCAGTTCCGGCCGTTCTGCTCGGCGCGCTGCCGCGACGTCGATCTCAACCGCTGGCTGTCGGGCGTCTATGCCATTCCGGTGAAGGACGACACCGACGAGGACGGCGACAAGCCGCGCAATCCGGAGCCATCCGATGAATAACGCCGCATCCTGGCCAGACCGGCTGTTCGACGCCCTCAAGCGCGCCAATGTGCGCCAGGTCGGCTATGTGCCGGACGCCGGTCATTCGCGGCTGATCGCGCGCTGCCGCGACGATGCCGAGATGCACGACGTCGCGCTGACCACCGAGGAGGAGGGTGTTGCGCTGGCGGCCGGCGCCTGGCTTGGCGGCGAGCGCGCCACGCTGCTGATGCAATCGAGCGGCGTCGGCAATTGCATCAACATGCTGTCGCTGGCGCGCGCCTGCCGCTTTCCGCTGCCGATGTTCATCACCATGCGCGGCGAGTGGGAGGAGTTCAATCCGTGGCAGGTGCCGATGGGGCAAGCGGTCGAGCCGGTGCTCAAGCTATGCGACGCCGAAGTGCTGCGGGTACGCACGCCGGACGAGGTCGAGCGCACCGCCGAGCGCGCGCTGCAATCGGCCTATGGCGACGAGCGCGTGGTCGCCGTGCTGCTGTCGCAGGAATTGATCGGCAAGAAGGTGTGGACCAAATGAAGCTCGATCGCCGCGCCGCCATGGCGGCTTTGGTCGCGAATCGCAGCGAAAATCTGCTGATCGTGCCGGGGCTGGGCTCGACCACCTGGGACCTCGCCGCGGCCGGCGACGATCCGCGTAATTTCTATCTGTGGGGCGCGATGGGCGGCGCCGCGATGATCGGGCTCGGCCTCGCTTTGGCGCAGCCGGATAAGCGCGTTGCCGTCATCACCGGCGATGGCGAGATGCTGATGGGACTCGGCGCGCTGGCCACGATCGGCGTCAAGCGGCCCAACAATCTCGCGGTGATCGTGTTCGATAACGGCGTCTATGGCGAGACCGGAATGCAGCCGAGCCACACGTCGTCCGGAGTCGATCTTGCCGGCGTCGCGCGCGCCGCCGGGTTCCCGGTCTGCCTTGATGTCGCCGATCAGGCTGGCCTGGATGACCTCGCGGCGCGGCTGAAAAGCTTCAACCAAACCCTGTTCGCCCGCGTCGCGATTGAGGCCAATGACCCGCCGCGCGTGCTGCCGGAGCGCGACGGTGTCGCCATCAAGCGGCGGTTCCGCGCCGCGCTCGGCCTTGAGGCGCAGGGCTAAGGTGTAGCGAAATCTGCTGCGCCCGGTCCCGGATCCGAGGGTGCGGCACATTGTCCCGCACGACCTGCGATTGCGTGTCTTGTCATCCAGTCGTCGCTTGAGCAGCGGCAACTTATCGGTTTAGATGTTCGCAATCGTCTGGGGGGCGAACCATGCAGCCATCAAAGCGTCTATTCGCTATCGTTTTGTTCACCACGGTTTTGAGTGGTGGACTTCCATTTCATGTCAACGCGCAGACGGCCGGTAACGGCGGTGCCGCTTATACTGTCCAGCCCGGGGTCGAGATCGCCCGTCACGCCCAGACCGGACTCGTCACATGGATGTCCGGAGCCGTGGACCAGCCGGCAGCCCGCGCTTTGAATCAGGCCAGCGCTTTGACGCCGGAGCAGGCTGCGGCGGCATTTCTGAACAGCCAGGCCCCGGCCTTTGGACTTCGCACCGGCAGCGCCGAACTGGCGGCCATGAAATCGCAAACCGATCAGGTCAACCGCACGTTCGTTCGGTTCCAGCAGCAATACCGCGAACTGCCGATCATCGGCGCAGAAATGACCGTTCAGCTCGACGGGTCGCGCAACGTGGTGTCGGTCAATGGCAAGACGGTCGGCGACATCAACGTGCCCACTCAGCCGCAAGTCTCTGCTGCTGACGCGTCGCAGACGGCGATTGCTTTCACCGCGCGCGCGCGCGGAGTTGCGGCTGACAGCCTGAACGGTTCGACGCCAATACTGTCGATCCATGATGCGCGCATCATGGGCGGCCCGCCTGCCCCTCCGGCTCTGGTGTGGCGCATCGAAGTGAAGAGCCCCACCGCGCCCCATATTCACGAGTTCGTGCTCGTCAACGCACAAAACGGCAGGGTCGCAGTGCAGTTCAGTCAGACGCCGCATGCGGCGCCACCGAACAATGCCAAGCAATGGGTTTGTGACGCAGCCAATTCGCATAGCAAGGTTCCTTGCACGCAGGCTGACGCCGTCGCGGCGCCGGGCTCCAGCGCAGTAGGAGACGTCAAGAAAGCCTTCGACTTCGCGGAATTCACCTACGATTTTTACGCCAAGCGCTTTGGCCGCAACAGCCTCGACAATAAAGGTCTGAGGCTCATTTCAACGGTGCGGTACCAAGATATTGCGGGCCAGGATTATGGCAATGCGTTCTGGAGTTCTGATCTTGGGCAGATGGTTTACGGCAAGGATTACGCATCGGCCATCGATGTGGTTGGCCATGAGCTGAGCCACGGGTTTACGAGCTTCACGTCGAATCTGTTTTATTACTACCAGTCCGGGGCAATCAATGAATCGCTCTCCGATATTTTCGGCGAATTGATTCAGCGCCAAAGTGACGGTTCAACGGAATGGCTGATGGGAGAGGACCTCCCCATCGGCGCGATCCGTAGCCTGCAGGATCCCACACTGTTCAACGATCCGGATAAAATGACCAGTACACTGTGGACCGGGGATTTTAGCTTTACGGACCAAGGCGGCGTGCACACCAATAGCGGCGTCGGCAACAAGACCGCCTATCTGATCACCGATGGCGGCACGTTCAACGGAAAGACCGTTACCGGCATCGGTATCGATAAGGCCGTCGCTATTTACTTCAGGGTGAACGCCATGTTGCTCCAGTCGGCGAGCGACTATGCGGATCTGGGCAATGCTCTGAAGCAGGCGTGCAAGGATCTGGTCGGAACCCAGCCACTGAATAAGAACGGCAATCCGACAGCGGCGATCACGAACGGAAACTGCAAACAGGTGAACAATGCGGTTGCCGCGACTGAGTTAAGCAAGAAACCGCAATTCTGGCCAATCCCGGCCGAAGCGCCGACATGTGAGGCCAATCAGACAGCTTCCAATAAGGTGTTTGAGCATTTCGAAGCTAACGATCCGGCAAAATTCAAATACCAGCCTTCGGACGGACATTGGTTCCTGTTCGACCAGTATGCAGCGAGCAACAGTCACGCGGTCTATGGCTATGGCACGGGCCAGTTCGACACCAATCTCGCTTCGACGGCAGGAACGGTTATTCCGGCCAATGCATTTCTCCGCTTCGCGCACCTCTATAACCTGTACACGTCGGGCGGTGAATTCTATGCCGGTGGAGTCATCGAATATCAGATCGGCAATCAAACAACATGGAAGCGCGTCAAGCCGGGTATGTTCGAAAACAACCCGCCCAAGGCGAAACTCAAGACCGGGACGGGCAATGCGCTTGCGGGGCAAAAGGCCTTTTCAGGCTTTTCGGGTGGCTGGACGTCGAGCCGGATCAATCTCTCCTCCCTCGAGGGCAAGAGAATCAAATTCCGTTTCCGGCTGGCGACGGATGTTCACGGCTCGTGGGATTGGTGGCTGATTGATGACGTCCAGATCTACACATGCGGTCCCGCACCTACCGTGGCCCTGGCTCAGTAGGATCGTTTTTGCTTCGATGTGCACGTTCGCGGCTGAGTTGAAAAACCTCAGCGGCCGGCTGTTCCCCGCGTCGTGATCGGGTCCGATGATCCGCCGCGCCGGAGCGCGATGGCGTCGCCATCAATTGGTGGTTCCGCCGCGCCGCGCCCGGGCTCAAGGCATAAGGCCGGAAACATGAGGTCAGGCTTGGCGTTCTAGACACGCTCCGGCCGGGCCTTTATAACGCGCGCTCTCATATCCGTCGGTCACCGGCGGGTTTCGGCGCCCAGGTAGCTCAGTTGGTAGAGCATGCGATTGAAAATCGCAGTGTCGGTGGTTCGATTCCGCCCCTGGGCACCATTATTTCAAACACTTCGATAGTATTTATCGCCCGCGCGAGCGAGCTTGGGTGACGATTGGGTGACGCAAGCCTCGGAGTTTAAGTCGAGCCGCAGAAATCCTGCTGGCCGCGAGTTCGCAGCGTCTTGGACGACATGATCCTCGTACCACTGCTGGCCGAGGAAGTGTCACCTCGTCCGGAAAGGTCCGGGCGGTTGTCATCAAGTCGGCGAACGTAATGCGATTGGGCTCAGCACGGCACTATTTCTCTGGCGGGATCGAGAATTTTGAAGATTTTTGATGAAGCTTCTGGACTCTTTCTAGCCGGTAAATTACATAACGAAAAGACGTCTAATTTGTAAGGCATTCCGGCTAACATCAGGAGGCGTAGATGCTTGAAAAAAACGCTGACACAACAAAGTCTTCGAAGTTTGACAAGCGCGATAAGTTCGTCAATTTAGCGGAAAATCGGACCCGGAATGCAATAAAGGCAATCCGCGTAATCGGTAAGCTGGGCAACAAAAACGCCTATCAGTTTGATGATTCGGACGTGCAGAAAATCGCCCGGGCGCTCACCAAAGAGATCGAGGCGCTCAAGACGCGCATGTCCTCGAACAGCGGCAAAGAGTCGGTGGACTTCAAGCTGTAACGGCATCATCCTGCAACCGCTGCGCGGTTCTTAGGGGAGGGGCGTGTGAAGTACGAGGACGCAAAAAAGCTTTGTCTCGAACTCATCAACACGGACAGCGAGGAAGAGGTTGTAGCTATCCTCAAGAAGTGGGGGTTCTGGGACAACCCGGCGTGCTGGCGCTACTACGGCGACGATGAGCTGAACTGGAATCGCGCCGGCAATCAACAAGCACGGTCCGACTTCGCCGCGAACGAGAAGCTGGTGAACACCATCGACTCGCGCCTGATGCTCGAATGCATGCTCGCCGGCATCGACCCGGAGGACGAGGAGAAAGCCCCCAAGTCGATGCGCGAGGCGGTCAACCGCTTCATCGAGAAGACGTGGGCCGGTGTACTGAAAGTCACGGGCGGCCGTGTCGAAGAATGGCCTCCCAAGATGCGCACGCAAGTCGCCGAGGGCATCTCGGTCTTCACCACCGGACCGAAGGGCCTGAAGCCGTCCGTCAACGTCGCCGACCTCGGCGAGGGTCAGACGCCCGAGGCTTTCCCGGTCACGCTTCTCAGCCTCGGCAAGCGCAACAAGTTCAAAGTCCGTTTCGCGCAGGGCAAGTACGGACAGGGTTCGTCCGGCGCCGTCCGCTTTTGCGGCAAGCGCAAACTCCAGCTCATCATCTCTAGGCGCCACCCGAAGCTGCTCAACAACCCTGCCGTTCGTGCCGATTATCCGAAGCACGCGGATGACGACTGTTGGGGCGTCACGGTTGTTCGCCGCGAGGGCGAAGGCTTGAACGTTCCGACACCATTCCTTTCGTATTTGGCGCCTATCGACGCTGACAAGCACCCGCGTGCGGGCCGCGTGCTGCGCTTCAAGGCAGACACTATGCCACTCTTTCCGAAGGGCGATGACGCCTACCAGCGTCACGTCGAGCACGGAACGTTGGTGAAGCTCTACGAGTACAACCTCACCACGGCATCCAACATCCTGCGCCGCGGCGGCCTGCGACCCAAGATTGACCTTTTGCTGCCTGAGCCGGCCCTTCCGATGCGCTTCCATGAGTGCCGCGAACACATGAAGACCGGCAGCGAGCAGGCCGAAACCATGAGCGGCCTCTTCGCCCGGCTCAACGGCAACCCGAACCTTGAAGACATCAAGCCGGCGGAAATCACCATCACCGTGCAAGGCCATGAATTGATTGCGCGGATTTTCGCTTTTGCTCCCGGCTCCTCAGATACCTACCGCAACAACGAAGGCGTCGTGTTCACCATCAACGGGCAGGCTCAGGGCTACATCAAGGCCAATATCTTCGCTCGCAAGAAGGTCGGATTGCAGCGCCTGGCGAAGGACCTCCTCGTGGTGCTGGATTGTTCGTCGCTCACCGCGATGGAGCAGCACGACATGTTCATGCCGAGCCGTGACCGGCTCGTTGAGGACAATCCCTTCGCCGTGGATGTCGAGAAGAAAATCGAACAAGCGCTGCACGACCATCCCGGCTTGCGGCTCCTGAAAAATGCCCGGCAGAAGATGGATATCGACGAGCAGCTTGCTGACAACAAACCGCTCGAAGATGCACTGAACCGGGTGCTGAAAAATTCTCCATCACTTGCTCGTCTCTTCGGTCTCGGTCAGAGGCTCCACAATCCTTTCAAGCCCGAAACCAAGGAGCCGTCAGACAAGCCTTTCGACGGAAAATCCCACCCGACATTCTTCCGGTTCGCCGGCAAGGAGGCGGGCGAAATGCTGGCTCGCGCAGCTCACCTGGATGCCAAAGCGCGTATCGCATTCGACACCGACGTGGTGGACGATTATTTCACCCGCAAGGTGGATCGTGGGCAGAAGGAGTTCGTCCGTAAAGTCAACGGCGAGCGCGTTCCGTTGACCGATTACACCGGCCCGAATCTGGCCGATGGCCGGGCGAACCTTTCCATCGACCTGCCGGAAGGGCTGACAGCCGGCGACGTGCTGGAGCTTGAGCTGATCGTCCGCGACTCGGTGACGGGCGCCGAATTCGTCAACAAGGCCAAGCTTGCAATTTTGGCCGCTGTAGAGAAGCAGAGCGGCGATCCCAAGAAGAAAAAGCCGCCGTCGGAAAAGCCCGGCGAAAAAGAGGACGGTCAGGCTGGTCTCGCCTTCCCCGAGGTCAAGTGGATTAAGCCCGATGCTCCGAATTGGAAAAGCTACTTTGAGACGCTCGACGACTGCCTGACCATCATCGACGACGGCGAGGAGGACGAGCAGGGCAAGGAGAAGACGGAATACGTCTTTTACTTGAACGAAGGTAACAAGGCCCTGCAGAATGAGTTGAAGGCCACGAAGCTCGCCGCCGCGGCGGTCAAGAAACAATTTGAGATTGGCATCGTGCTGGTCGGCATGGCGATGCTGCACGATGACAAGACGCACAAGGCCAAAAAACCTCTCGTTGTTGATGATGATGACGACGGCGATACCGAAAAGACAAAGAGCGCTGGGAAGAAGGACGAGGCGCTAGTCCTCAAGCAGGCGTCGCAGTTCACGCGCGCTATTGCGCCGGTCATCATTCCGATCATCCAGAGCTTGGGTGACTTGGGCGACGATGAGGTGGACTCGAGCGATCTCGTCGGACAGGCGGAGGCTGCTTAGTTCTCAGCCTTTTTGTGGACGAGCACGACTTCCTGCGAAGCGGGTGTCTCGCCGCGTTGGTCGCTATACCAGCGCCGGCTCGGTACGCTTCGCCATAGCCGGCCGTCGCGTTCACCACGGAGCGTGGACAACTTCACTTCGCGTAGCCCTGCCTCTTCCATCGTTTCAAGGTAGCGCGGGAGCTGCCAGTTCGGTTCAGAGAACGCTACCATCTGCACAATGACCGTACGCTTATTTGCGAGCGCCGCGACTGACGACATCGTTGCGCGGATGTTGTCGAAATAGGTCTTCAGCTCGGGGTATTTGCGGTCGCCCATCGTGTAGTGGCTGCTGCCCGCACCATCGAGCTTGTTGGCAATCATGAACGGCAACGGCGCTTCCTTCCGGCCGTCCACTTGCCATCGGTGATACAGGACGTGGACGCCCGGATATGGCGGTGAAGTCACCACCAGCCGCGGCGCGCGCAGTCCCCACAGGCGTATATCGTCTTCGACGCCCGCCGCGCTCCGGCGCAGGACCGTGACCGGTTCACGACCATTCGCTTGTACGGCGGCGCGCAGCTCGCGCGCGCCATCGACCATTGCCGTCGCAGTCTCCTCAAGGAACGTGCGGAATTCGCTCACAGTTGGCACCTTGATGCGCCCATCGAGCGCCCATTGTGCCGTCCGAAGAACGACGCAGCGGCCGAAGTTCTCAAGCCGGGGCGTGCCGAGTGCTATCGCGCTCGAAATGCCTTGTTCAATAGCCTTGCGCAGCCGCCACCGCGACGGGTGGTCAAGGTGCTTGTAATAGCCTTGCTCAGCATACGCGTCGAATTGAAGCGAGCCCCGATGAATATGGACGTTGCGAGCCACGCACGCTGACCACGCTTCGAGCGTGTCCAGCTCTTGCTCGGAATAGACCGTGCATTTCACGTTGGCTACGAACTCGGCCAGCGTGCTGATATCGATGCCGACCGCCTCGCGCCCGGCAGCGCGTGCTTCCACGAGAGTCGTGCCGCCGCCAACATGGGGGTCCAGAACCACCTCACCTGGCCGGGTGAACACGTTGATAGCAGCGCGTGCGAATACCGGGGAAAACCGTGCGGGGTATTTGTAGTAGCCGTGTGTCAGCCCGCGCACCGGCTTGCCGTCACGAGCAGCCGCAATGAGGGCTGCTTGGGCCTCATGGGATAGCTGCAAATAGCCGCTGCGTCTGGAATCCCCCATGAGGTTCCATCTCCGTCTGATTTGGTTAATGACAGGTTACGAGCGCGCTGCGGATTATCGCGCCACGGCCTCGTACGGCTCGCGGCAAGGCGTTCGTTGACAACGCCCGCACCGTGTTCTCTTTTCGTACCCATGTCAATCGAGACGCTGGGCGGGTCACTCAACAAGCCGAGGTGGCGTGGCGTCTGAATGAAGCCACGCCCTTCGCCGGGGACCTCTGTGGTTATGCGCTGAGCGCGGCTCTCACTTCCTTTAGTGCCAGCGAGCTCTTCGGCCATTCCCACGCGTGGCCTGGCTTATGTGACTTGGCCAGTTCGGGGTTCTTCTTTGTGTCGCGCACTGCAAGGCGAAGCTTCTCGCGCGCTTCGCGTGGATCGACCTTCAACTCGGTGCAGAGCTGCTTGAGTGTGACCGTTTCAATCGTCGGCTTAGGAATAGGGTGGTTCATCGTCATCTCCCGTTACGGATTAAGTGACGGCATTTCAATAAGGCCATTAATGCGGATATGTCAGGTGTGATCTTGGGAATGAAATTTGCGCGGCAACACCGCTTCTCAACGAAAAAAAAGCCCAACATGGCTCAGCGCGTCTAGTCACCATCAATTACTGCAAATGCGATGTCCTGCATTAGCGATTAGGAGGCGCTGAGGCGGTTTATTGTGCTCGTGACGGGACTTTGCCTGGAGCAGGTCCAGGTTCTGCCCTGACATCACTCACGTCGCATTTCGATACCCTACTAAAACCCAAGGTATGCGGGCGATAGCGCAAGCGAAAATAAGGGCGTTGATTTGAGGCGGTAAATTTCTCTGGTTCGCGAATGAGCGGGCTGACAATTAGTCACAGTGTCGGCTAATCGACCGGACCCGGCCTTTTGACATTGCTTTTCGTCAAAGCCACAATTCGAGACATGAAGCCCAGCGAAAGCCAACGCGGTCAACAGTGGCTGTCTAATTTTCTAGAGAATGAGCGCGCTATTGCCGCGCTCCTCCTGGATAGTCTCGAGCTTGTAGGACAAGATGATTTTAGAAACGGCTTGCAGAACCTAGTCAGTGACTTGGCGTCTTCGATACTTAAGCCAATTGCGCTTGTGCCGGTGCGCGAGCTTGCACCTACACAAACGTACTACGGACAGAGCCGGAATGCTAAACCGAAGCTTTTGTTGTCTGAGTCATTTCCAGGGAGCGAAGCGATAGTAGCAAACATCGCCGGCGGTCTTCGCCGTCAAGCTAAGAACTCAGGCCCTTTTGTTGCGTCACCGAGTCTTGCAAATCTTCGAGCAGCAAGATGTAGAAGCATCCTTTTTCTCGATGATTTTTCCGGTTCTGGTGACAGGATCGCCTCGTTTTATAAAAAATTTCGAGATCATGGGACTATACGTAGTTGGGAATCGTATGGATTGCTCTCGTATCATGTTGCTGCCTTCGCGATGACGCGGGCAGCTTACAATCGGCTAACAAGACTCTTTGGTCAGGATCACGTGCACCTTGTTAAATTCTGTCCAACCTTTGAAAATCAAAATTGGGGTGCGGCCGATCAGTTTGCGATTGAAGAACTGTGTCGTAACTACGCTCAGAACGATGAGTTAGCGCTTGGGTATGGAAGATCTCGTTCGTTATTGGCGTTTTCCCATACTGCCCCAAATAATCTTCCGAATATATTGTGGCAGCCAGGATATTATTCTTGGCGATCGTTTTTTAATGAGAAAGCGGTGCCACCGGATCTTCTTCCTTTATTCGGCCAATTAGGCGGAGTCGAACGCATAAAATCTGCACTTGAACAGCTAGGTCAAATACGACTGTCTCAAGGGAGTTGGGAAGGAATATCAACAGAGCAGCTTCAGACAGTTCTTTTAGTGCTTGCCGCCGTAAGTACTAAGCCGCGTAACGAAACCGTAGTCACGGAGCTAACGGGCCTATTCAGCCATGTTGTTCGGCAGACCCTGACTTTTTGCAGAACACTAAGTCTGATCGCCGATAATAGCCTGCGATTAACTGATAGTGGCAGGTCGGAGCTGGCCCGAGCAAAAAATGTTGTTTTGCCGCCCCGAAAACTCACCTTGCATGGTAGCAACGATCCTTACTATCCTCGCTCCCTGAGGGTGGGGCGTTGATCCTCTAGTGTTTGGCCGGCAGGTTCGCTTGCTGGCTCCAGTCGGGAAACCGACACGGCAGACGCGTCGCGTCTTGCTTGGTAAAAGCCCTCGCCAGTCGCGCCGGGGGTGAAGCGGACTGTTTCTCTCGGTGTCTCGAGGCGTCCGCTCCACCCACAGCTCGCGTTGCGAGTCAAAGTAGATGGTCTCCGTCTCACCCCACCTTTATCGGCAAGCGGGCGCCTTACGAAAAATTGATCCAGCGCTGATTGAACGCGCTCTGACGCAATCGGCACCTCCCGAAAGGAGGGATCTGCCCGCAATCTTGACGCTGGCGCATTTAGCACATTTGACGGGTGCGGACCCTGTGTATTTGCGTTCGGTGGCGCGAAGGGAAAAGGAAGGCTACCGAACGTTTTTTATTAGGAAACGTAGCGGAGGACGACGCCTAATTGCCGCGCCTGAACCTGTATTGGCCGAAGTACAGCGATGGATAGCAGCAAACATATTGAACAAATTGACCCCACATCCGGCGAGCTACGCTTACCAACCAGGTTCATCAACGATAAAATGCGCCAAACTCCACCTGGGGGCACGCTGGCTTATCAAGGTAGACATACACGATTTTTTCGAGAGCATTGACGAGCGCAGAGTATATTGCGTCTTCAGAGAGATTGGCTATCAGCCGCTTGTGGCGTTCCAGCTCGGACGGTTGTGTACACGAATATCGGCGGGAAAAAGCGTTAGGAATTCTCGTTGGCACTCGAATCGAAAAATGGCTTCTTCGGGAATACCTGAGTATTCCGATAAGTTGATGGGTCATCTGCCGCAAGGCGCACCCACGAGTCCCGCCCTTTCCAATCTTGCAAGCAAAAATCTTGATGATTGCCTTGAGCGAGTAGCTCGCAAATACGATCTTACATATACGCGTTATTCTGACGATATTGCTTTTTCGACAGGTGGCCAATTCACCAGAGCACAAGCATTAAAGCTAGTGGTCGAAATTGAGCGGGTATTTTTTTCATTCGCGCACGAACTCAATCGAAAGAAGATTACGATCGCGCCGCCCGGGGCGCGTAAACTGGTTCTTGGCCTTCTTGTTGATGGAAACAAATTGAAATTGCCGCGCTATTTTCGAGAGCGCATAAGAGATCATGTGCGTGGGATTAAAAAGTTTGGATTGGCAAATCATGCGAAAGTAAGAAATTTCGCTTCTGTTTGGGGGATGGTGCGGCATATCCATGGCCTGTTAATGTATGCTCGCGCTATTGATGCAAATTTTTACGCGTCGTACGAAGTAGAATTTGATGCGGCCCTGCGAAATCAAGGTTTCGTCACGCCCGCAGAGCCGACCAAATGATTAAACGGTCGAGCCCTTTGATACGGCACCAAAGAAATATTGGCGCACGCGTTGGCATCTTATGATCATAAGGAGCAGCGCAGACATGGCGTGTATTTCACATTACTCTCGTAAGATGCCCAAACGTATGGGGGGAGCATGAGAAGCGCGCTCTATTACCCACACACCTCGATCCGAAATGAGAACCTCGTTAAAACGGCTCTACTGCTTTGGGACCGCCTTGAGTACATCGTGCCGTGGCCGCATTTCCGACCTAACCTCACTGACAGTCGCATCGCACGCGCGATGGAACTAATCGGCGTCCCTCATTATCCCGACAGTGATGAAAAGCAGGAAGCACATACCCGGCTAGAAGAACTGCTCAACCGTCGATTACCTCCACAATTCTATTTTAGCCGCAGAAGCAGTGAAGATTATTTCGAAATCTATCCCGAAAAGCTATTACCTGGTTCATGGCGGCTGTTACAGAAAGTCCGTCTCTCCAGCAAGCTTCAGAACTCCGATTATGCCTTGAGTGAATTCGGAGGCCTTACGGTGATGTCAATCCTCGCCGATTGTTGTGCCGGTACGACGCGAAGTCGAGTCACGGATCGAGGTGAGGCCTACGCGACGCTGACTGGTTTTCTTGGCAACCGGCCCGGAGGATCCAAAATCAGGAAAGCCGACGCGCATGACCATCTCGTGTCGATCAGTCTAAACGCGATAGACACGTCCCGCATGACCTTAAATGCGCTGATCAAGCTGCGCGAACGGGAAACGAAAGAGTCAGGGCACACGTTGCGCGACCTGAGGCACCGCTATGTGGACAGTCTCGAAATCTATGTTGGCAAATTAGCAAACGAGAAGACGAAAAAAGCTGATGCTAAGGAAATTCAGCGGCAATTTTCCGAAGATATGAAAGCCGATCTCAAGGACCTTCAGACCGAGCTCGGCTTTGCTAGCAAAGAGGCTCTGCTCTCAAAAGAGTTCCTCGTCACAGCCGTTACCGTCGTTGGCACTGCCGCGAGCTGGCTATTTGGGGTCCCTCTCGCCTTGGAGGGCGTGGTTACGGCAGCCGGCACGCCCGTTGCGATCGGAGGTTTGATGGGGGCTCGCAATAAGTATCTCAAGGAGCGGTATATGATCATGAAAAAGCACCCAATGGCTTATTTGTACGAAGCACGGCGCGTGTGAGTTTTGACTCGGAAAATTATCACGCGCCAGAAGCTTTTAGGGGTGTTGGGCACAGCGCCGATTTGCAGCGGGGCATAAGTAGGGACGTTGAAAACAAAATCCCATGCCTGAAGCAGACCAGCACGACGACGATCCCTTCTTCAAGAGAAACTTCGACAGTAATTGGAACGCCTGCATTGGTAGTCAAGGCGACGAGGAGAATTACCTCGATGGCTATATTGAAGCAGCGATTGAGCTTGTAACGGCCATCATCGAAAAGAAAATGTTCGAGAAGCGCGATACACTCGTGCTTCCCATCCTCTACAATACGCGGCATTCCGTTGAACTTGCTCTGAAGTTCGTCACGGATCGATTGGTGACCGCTGGGTTGATGTCGGGCCCTGCGCGACGCAATCATAATATCAAAGCCTATTGGGATAGTCTGCATGCCGCCAATCTGGGTGATGAAAAACTATCCAAAACTGTCCAGGCATTGAAGCCGTTTGTCGACAGCCTCTCGCGTATCGACGACGATGGCCAGGAGCTCCGGTATCATATGAATCGATCCGACAGCCCGAGCCTATCCAGCTATCCACTTGCGAATATCGAAGTAATTCGCGCGAGCCTGTCCGAAT
>Ga0265313_10000117_pt1 | contig 79664 bp, 68 predicted proteins | sample 4123metaG_FD_203122 | JGI IMG/M metagenome (GOLD analysis project Ga0265313, IMG submission 203122) | Rhizosphere microbial communities from Carex aquatilis grown in University of Washington, Seatle, WA, United States - 4-1-23 metaG | ecosystem: Host-associated > Plants > Roots > Rhizosphere >... | reverse complement strand
GTGGCGCAATCACCGACCATTCTTCGTCCGTTACTCCGATCCGATCCTTCACCGATTCACCTCCTCACAAGATGAATCGTTGAATCAAAACAAGAGTCAGTCGTCAAGCTTTGTCAACAGAACCTAGCTCTGTTGAGGCGCAATCATTGGCCGACGGGCGTCAGATCCACCGAGGGCTCAGGGGTCGCCAGCGAGAGGGGATAGTGGTTCGGCGCGATGGGCGATGACGATTTCAGCGACCAGCTCGTGGCTCTCCTTCCCAGGCTGCGCCGCCTTGCACTTGGCCTGACAGGATCCACGGAAGAGGGGGACGACCTGGTGCAATCCGCGTGCGAACGTGCCTTGTCCCGCCGGCAGCAATTCCAGCCGGGCAGCCGGCTGGACCATTGGATGTTCAGCATTTTGCGGAGCATCTGGATCGACCGTATCCGCCAGCGTCGGCGGCGCGAGGTTTCAGTCGATCCGTCGTCCTTAGCGGATCATCCCGGTGGGGATCTCGAGACCGAGACCCATGCGCGAATCTCTCTTGCCGAGGTGCGTCGCGTGATTGCGGCCCTGCCCGAAGAGCAGCGGGAGGCCTTGCTCCTGGTCTGCATCGAAGGCATCGGCTATCGGCAGGCCGCAGAGATTCTCGATCTGCCCATGGGTACCGTCACGAGCCGGGTATTTCGCGCCCGGATCGCCATCGGTGAAGCGATGGAAGAGTCCGGGCGCCGCGAGGCGCAGATCATCAGGATAAAGCGATGAGCGAGAATCGAACGAAATTCAGTCAGGAATCCCTGTTGGCCTTTGCGGATGGGGATTTGCGGGGCGAGGAAGCAAGGGCAATCCAGGCAGCGCTCTCGGAAGATCTGGCGCTTCAGGAGACAGTGCGCCTGCTTCGCCGCAGTTCCTCGGCCGTAAGCCATGCCTTCGACCAGTCTTTGAAGGAGCCGGTGCCGCCCAGGCTCCTCGCCGCAACGCGGGGCGCGGAAGCGGGGACGGGCGAGCGTTCCCGCCGCCGACCCTTCGTCGCCGCCTGGGTCTGGGGCGTGGCCGCCAGCCTCGTGGCCTTCGCGATAGGTCTCAGCAGCGGCAATTTGTTGTATTCTCCAGCACACGGTTACAGCCCGGCGGCGGAGACACCATTGGATCCTCTCACGGCTCGCTTCGAGGTCACATTGCTGGGCGCGCTCGACACGGGCGCCGAAGGCCAGCTATTTCCCTATGCCAGCAAGGATGTCGGGGAGGGCGCCATCGAGGTGGGGCGGAGCTTCGTGACGGCTTCCGGTTCCGATTGCCGCGAATTCCGCCGGCAGGAGACCAGGGGTAAGCAACAGCTTTCCGACGGTGGCATTGCCTGCCGGGGCGCGAACCGGGCCTGGAGCATGATGATCCTGCCGGGCAGGAGCTAGGCCGGGGCGCCATGAGGCCAGATTGGTTGCAGACTCGGTTGCGGCCGGCGTTGGCGACGCTGTTGGCCATCTTTCTTGTTTCGGTCACGGCTGGTTCCTCCCATTTTCTCGTCGCCGCAGCCCGAGCGGACGATGGTTCCGACAAGGGCGAATCCGGCGGGCATAGCGGTACAACCGCTGGCGGCGGCGAGGATGGCGGCGCCGGATCTGCCGGCGGCGGTGGTGGCTCCGAGGACGCAGGGCAATCCGCGGGGGATGGCGAAGGAGAAAACAACGGCGGCGTGCGCGGGGGCACGGCCAACGGCTCGGGATCCCCCGGCGGCGGGCTCCAGGCCGGCGCCGGCGGCAACTATAGCGACCGCGCGGAGTCCGGCGAGGTCGTCGTTCTGGCCGATCGGCCGGACATCCTGATCAAGGCCCGGCGAATGGGATTTAGCCTGATCGACGAACGGCGCTTCGCCTCCCTCGATCTCTCGATGCTGCGTCTGAAGACCCCGGCCCATGTGGACGGGGAACTGGGGCTCGCCATGTTGCGCGAGGCATTTCCGCATCTGACGGCGGACCTGAACTCGCTCTATGCGCCCTATTCCGAGCAATCTGATCAGGTGGTCTCCCTGCCGGAGCCGGACTATGCCCGAAGGATGATCGGCTGGAGCGGGGGCGAGGGTTGCGGGGCCGGGTTCCGAATCGGCATGATCGATACGGCGCCCGGACCGTCGCCGGCACTGTCCGGGCAGAAAATGCACGTGCAATCCTTCCTGGACAGTGACGCCCCGCCGGCCGACAGCGGCCACGGGACGGCGATCGCATCGCTCCTGGTCGGTCATGGCGTGGCTGGCCGGGCGACTGCCGCAGGGCTATTGCCTGCCGCCGATCTCTACGCCGCTGGCGTATTTGAGCGGGATGGCACGCGCAGCGAGGCCAGCGCCTTTGCCATCGCGGGGGCTCTCGATTGGATGGTGGCGAACCACGTGAGCGTGGTGAACATCAGCCTTTCGGGCGAAGCCAACAGCCTGCTGGCGATCGCGGCCGAGCGCGCAACCGCCAGGGGATCGGTGCTGATCGCTGCCGCGGGCAATGGCGGGCCCGGCGGGAAACCGGCCTATCCGGCGGCTCTGCCCGACGCGATCGCGGTCACGGCCGTCGATCAGGACGGCCACGTCTATGCCAAGGCGAACGAGGGCGACTACATCGCGTTCGCCGCACCCGGCGTGCGCATCTGGGTGCCAGAGCCCGACGCTCTGGGTGAATATCTGACCGGCACCTCTCTAGCCGCGCCCTTTGTGGCTGGGGCGGCAGCGCTGGAACTCATCGCCGGCGGACCGCCCAGTGCGGAGCTGGTCCGCAAGCAACTGGCAACCCGGGCCATCCATCTCGGGCAACCAGGCAAGAACCCGGTCTACGGCTACGGGCTGGTCCAGGCCGCTCACGGCTGCGGAATGCCCGTTTCAGGACAATAGCGACAAATCCCAGGACGGCCCGATGACCGAAGCCACGGCCCATGGGGTCGCAATGGTCTCGGTCGTTCGGTCGGGCTGACTCTTCCCGGAATTCAACCCGAGTTCTCGCCGTCGCTTCGCTTTCCGAAAAAATCTGCGACAAAACAGCAGGGGCCGGGACAAATCGGCGGCGGCCAATCGTTCTAGCAATCGAAGCCTGTCGGCGAGCGCTTCCAACCGAGGCGCGCCGGCGGATTCGGTCATTTTGTCCAATTGGTTTACCGATCGTTAAGGCCGATCGGTTGGCGACAGTCGGGGGAAGATGCGTTGATGCTGTGCCGCGGGTTGGCCTCAGACGGTCCTGTCGAATCCAACCAGCTTGTGCCCGGCGTCCGACAGCGCGCGCATGGCCCGGGCAAGGTCGTCCTCTCGCACGAGAATGAAATCCGTTTCCCAGGTCGAATGGACAAAGAGGCTGACGCCAGCCGCCGCAATCGGCCCGACCGCCGCGGCAACGACCCCGACGGACGAAATCGCGAACTCGCCCCCGATTTGCAGGCAGCGGAAGTCCCGTTGCGCGGTGACCTCCCGCGGGACCGCGCTCTCTTCGGCTACGACGGTCAAGCCGTGATTCGAGAAAACGGCGACGGCGAACCGACCGCTCATCCAGGGCGGCACGACACTGCCGGTTGGCAGCCGCGCCAGAGCAAATCGGCCTTCTAAGAGTTTGAACTCGAGCAGCAATGTCATTCTCCCTCTCTCGCCTGCCACACGAAGTGGCGACTGTTTCATCCGCCCGCAATTTTCCTGCCGTCTCGAAGTCATTCACCGATTGGCATGCAATCGGCATGCCGCTAAGGGGTTTTGATGACGAACGTTGAATTTGCCGACCGGCCGGTTGCCTCCGATCCGACGTCGGCCTCCATCGCAATCGGGCCGTGGATCGAGCAGTCTATTGCCGCTTCGTCCAACAGTGCCTCGCTTAAGCGACAACTGGACGCCCTCTCGAGCGACGCGCTCCTCACTCGCTTTCTGCATCGGTTTGTCCTGTTCAATGACGCCCTCGCAGCGCGGGTTCCCTTTGTGGCGGGTCTGATTCACCTGACACCCAATGTGTTTCTCGATCCCGAGGGAAGCGTGGAGTTCTGCCGACAGGCAAACGGGCGCGTCGCGGCCTATGTTGCCGAAGCGGCGAGCGACGAATATCACCTGATCCCGGGTAAGAACAGCATCCATCAGCATTTGTCCCAGATATTCCTCGACGGCGTTCTCGCCTATTTGGCCGTCGATCGGAAGCATTTCGATCGGAACAATCCGCTTCCGCCGGTTCTGTCCGGCATACTTGAGGAGGCCCGGGAAAAATTCCTGGACGATCGGAGCGCCGACAACATCTTCCGCGCTCTGGGCTTTCATGTTGGGCTCGAGTTCTTCGCGCACCAGGAATTCAATCTGGTCGACTCCTATCTGAGGACCCGTCATCCGGGCCTTGTCGCCGCTTTGGAACAAGATGCCGGGATGGGCCCCGCTTATGCGTGGCTGGGACTGCACACGGTCGTGGAGATCGGACATTACCGTGCAGGGATGCAGGCGCTGAACGCGGCGTTGCACTACTACCGTGACCCGCATGACGTGCCGCGAATGGCGCAGGAGATCAAGAGCGGCTTCACCGCCTTCATCGACCTCCAGTCGCGTTACTACGCTGCGATCCTCCGCGAGGCGGATTGACGGACGAACGGCCTTGAACCCCGAAATTCGCGGACATCCCGTGAAAGAGCGTGGGCAATATGCAGTCCCGGCGGACGCGCGCCATTCGGGCGGCGGGAGTCTCGGCCGATGATAACGGCGATGCTTGGCGCTGCCGTTCGCGCCGATCCCGAGAAGCTCGCCATTGTTTGCGGCCGCGAGCGGATCAGCTATGGCCAATTGGCAGGCCGGGTCCGACGCTGCGCCGCTGGGCTCCGGTCCCTTGGTGTCGTGCCGGGCGATTGCGTCGCGGCGGTGCTCCCCAATTGCCCGGAGTTCGTGGTCTCGTTTCTTGCCTGCGCGGCTCTGCGCGCCATCTTCCTGCCCCTCAACCCGCAATACACCAGGGGAGAGCTTCATCGGTTCCTCGCCGACGGGAAGGCCAAAGTCATTATTTCCGGCGGCGCCAGTCTGGCCGCTTGCCAGGATGTCGGGAGAGATATGGATCCGGCGGCGGCGATCGTCTCGGTGGGCGGCGTCCAGCTGAGCGCTATTCCTTTCGAGCACCTGTCGGGACCGCCGGACGGCCCCGGCGGCGAGGAAAGCTATGCCGGGCGGGCCCTCTATCTTTACACGTCGGGATCGACGGATACCTATAAACGCCTCTGCTGCACCCAGGAGAACCTCTACCACGAGGCGCGCAATTTCATCGAGACGGTGGAGTTGACGAAAGACGACACGATTCTTTGCGCCATTCCGCTGTTTCATTCCTATGGGATCGGCAACTGCCTGCTGGACGCGCTCTACCTCGGTGCGACGCTTGTGATGCTGGAGCAGACACCAGCCGAGGGCCAGGGCGGAGAATCGCCCTTTCTGAATCAGTGCTGCAGGCTGGCCGAACTGATCCGGCGGGAAAGAGTCCGCTTCTATCCGGGGGTGCCCTATCAGTTCTCGGTGCTGGCGGGATTGCCCGAGGACTTCCCCATCGATTTCAGCACAGTCCGGCTCTGCATATCCTCGAGCGACGTGTTGCTGCGGCGAACCTACGACCGCTTCCTTGCGCGCTTCGGTTATCCGATCCGGTCCCTTTACGGATCGACCGAGGCCGGATCGATCGCGATCGACCGCGAACCTAAGGTGCGGATCGAGTTCGGATCCCTGGGAAAGCCGCTCCACCACGTGACGATCGAGATCCGGGACTCGAGCGGCCGAGTGCTCGCCGCGGAGGAGGAGGGCGATATCTGGGTCAAAAGCCCGACCCTTCCGCCGACCGGCTATGACAATCGTCCGGTATTGACCAGCGAGGTATTCGTAGGCGGCTTTTATCGCACCGGCGACGTCGGCCTGTTGGATCGGGAAGGGCGTTTGATCATCACCGGCCGCAAGCAGAGCTTCGTCGATATCGCCGGGTACAAAGTCGATATCGGCGAGGTCGAGGAAGTCCTGCATGAATGCCCCGGCGTGGAGGAAGCGGCAGCCCTCGGCGTCACCATCGAGAACATGGGCACCCTCATCAAGGCCGCGGTGGTCGTCAAGGAAGGCCTGCGGGAAGAAGACATCCGGGCCTTTTGCCGCGCACGTCTCGCCTTCGTCAAGGTGCCGCGGCTGATCGAGATGCGTAGCGCCTTGCCGCGCAGCGCGACCGGAAAAGTGCTTAAGAGCGAACTCAGTGACGTCGCTCCTTATCTCTCAAGAATCCGCGACGAGAAGACGCTTCGGGCGGTCAAGCAGCTGCGCAGGGCTCTGCCGGAGCAGCGCCGGAAGCTGCTCCGCGCCATCGTCGAGACCCAGGCCGCAGCCGTCCTCGGGCTGCCGCCGGGCGGGGTGCCGGAGGATCGAGGCTTCACGGAACTAGGCATGGACTCCTTTGCGTCCATCGAGTTGCGTGCACGTCTCGAATGTCTGCTCGAGCGGAAACTGCCGGAAACCATGACTTTCGATCACCCGACGGTCGCCGCGATCGTCGAATACCTTCTCGCTCTGCTTGCCGCGCCCACAGATGAACTCAGGCCTGTCAGAAGTGGATGAGCCGATGAATGCGACCTCTCGGAACGAGCCGATCGCCGTGATCGGCATGGCCTGCCGGTTCCCCGGCGGCACAAACCTCGACGAGTTTTGGAATTTCCTCGTCCGCGGTGGCGATGCGGTCCAGGAGATACCGGCGGACCGTTGGGACATCGACGCCTACTATGATCCGGACCCCGAGGCGCGCGGCAAGATGTATACGCGTTTCGGCGCGTTCATCCCCGACTTCGATCACTTCAGCCCGGCGTTTTTCGGCATCTCGCCGCGCGAGGCCCAGTTCATGGACCCCCAGCAGCGTCAGTTGCTGGAGGTGCATTGGGAAGCGCTCGAGAACGCTGGCGTAGTTCCCCAGAGCCTATCCCAGCGCCAGGTCGGCATCTTTGTCGGCATGGGCACGACCGACTACGGTGACCTGCAGGCAGCGCTGGGTGCCACCGGGGCCGACGCCTACAACGGGACTGGCGGCTCCCACGCGGCGGCAGCCGGGCGGCTTTCCTATCTTCTTGGCGTGCGGGGCCCCTCGCTTGCCGTCGATACGGCCTGCTCGTCCTCGCTGGTGTCGGTCCACCTGGCCATGATGAGCCTGCGCAGCGGAGAGAGCGACGTCGCGCTGGCGTCGGGCGTCAATCTCAATTTCGCCCCGGATGTGTTCATCAGCCTGTGCAAGGCGAAAATGCTTTCGCCCGACGGCCACTGCAAGGCGTTCGACGCCAGCGCCAACGGGTATGTCCGCGGCGAAGGATGCGGCGTATTGGTGCTGAAACGGCTGTCGGATGCAGTCAGCGCCGGCGACAACATCCTGGCGCTGTTGCGCGGGAGCGCCACGAATCACAACGGGCGTTCGAGCGGACTGACCGTGCCTAGCGGGCCGGCGCAGCAGGAGGTGATCCGCACGGCGCTGCGCAATGCCGGGGCCGACCCGTCCGAGATCGGCTACCTGGAGGCTCACGGAACCGGCACGGCCGTTGGCGATCCGATCGAGGCCAGCGCGCTCGGCGCGGTCTTCGCCGGAAGGCAAGAGCCGCTGCTGGTCGGCACCGTCAAGACCAACTGTGGCCATCTCGAGTGGGCTGCGGGGGTGTGCGGCCTGATCAAGGTGATCTTGTCGATGGATCGCGGCGTGATCCCTTCCAATCTGCATTTCCACCAGCCCAATCCGATGATCCCCTGGGACAAACTCCCGATCCGCATCGTCTCCGAGACGACGCCATGGCCGGCCGGCAAGCGCTTGGCTGGCGTGAGCTCCTTCGGCTTCGGGGGAACCAACGCTCATATCGTGGTGGAGCAGGCACCCTCGGGTCCGGCCGCCGTCTCGAAGGAGGTCCGGCCGCTGCACGTCATCACGCTTTCCGCCAAGTCCGAAACCGCGCTGCGCCAACTATCCGATCGCATGGCCGAGACGGCTGATCGTCTGCCGCCCGAGGCTCTCCCCGACTTCTGCTATTCCGCCAACACGGGACGCTCGCGGTTCGAATACCGACTTGCGGCGACCGCGGGATCGCTGACGGATCTCGCGGCCAGCCTGCGCGGATTTGCCGGCCGCGTATCGGCGCCCGGCGTCAAGAGTGGACGCAAGCCCCAGGAATCGCCCGGACTGGCCATGCTGTTCACCGGTCAGGGATCGCAGCATCCGGGAATGGGTCGCGAACTCTACGAAACCGAGCCGTCGTTCCGCGACACGGTGGAGCGGTGCGCCGAGCTGCTGCGGGGCGCGCTCGATCGCCCGCTCCTCGACGTTCTCTACCCCGCGATAGATCAGCCGGATTGCGGCGCCCTGATCGATCAGACGCGCTTCACCCAGCCGGCCTTGTTTACGATCGAATACGCATTGGCACAGCTATGGCAATCCTGGGGCATTGTCCCCGGCGTGGTGTTGGGGCACAGCATCGGCGAATACGTGGCGGCTTGTGTCGCCGGCGTGCTCGATCTCGAGGACGGACTGCGGTTGATTGCTGCGCGTGGGAAACTGATGCAGGCATTGCCGGAAAACGGGGCCATGTTGGCAGTCCGCGCCGGGGAGGAACGTGTGGCGCCGTTGCTTGGGCCATTCCGTGCCCTGCTTTCGATAGCGGCCGTCAACGGCCCGAATGACGTCGTCGTCTCCGGAGCAAGCCACGCGATCGAGTCGATCGCGACCGCCCTGTCCAACCATGGCATTCAGACTCAGCGGCTCAAGGTCTCGCATGCATTCCATTCGCCGCTCATGGAACCAATGCTGGAGGAATTCGCTGCGGTCGCGAAAACTGTCCGCTTCCGGGAGCCGCGGCTGACGCTGATCTCCAACATTACCGGGCGCGAGGCGGGCGACGAAATCCTCGAGCCCGAGTATTGGGTAAGGCATGTCCGGCAAGCAGTCCGTTTCGCCGATTCGGTGCGCGCCGCGGCAGCCATGGGGTGCGGGATTTTCCTCGAAGTGGGGCCGCAGCCCGTCTTGTGCGCCCTCGGGCGGCAGTCTCTGCCGTCCGGCAACGAGACCTGGCTGCCCAGCCTGCACCCCAAGCGCGGCGCATGGGCACAGATGCTGGACAGCGCGGCGGAGCTTTGGACGCGAGGCGGCGAGATCGATTGGGTCGGCTTCGATTGCGGCCATGCGAGACGGAAGATCGCCCTCCCCAGCTACCCCTTCGAACGGCAGCGTTATTGGTTCCCGGCAGGCGCGACCGACGTCAAGAGGACAAGCGGGGCGCTTAGGCCCCTGGTCGAAAGCCTGACCCGATCGCCCATGGTCAAGGAGACGCTGCTTTCAACGTCGCTCGGCGTGGTGGCGCAGCCCTATCTGGCGGACCACAAGGTGCATGGCCAGGTCGTGGTGCCCGGCGCGGCTTACCTGGCAATGCTCGTTAGCGGGGCCGAGCTCCTCGGTTGGCCTTCCTGCCGCATCGAAGATGTCTATTTTCTCGCGCCTCTGGTTCTCCCCGATACTAAAGGCCGCACAGTGCAGGCTGTCTTCGCGCCCGCGGAGCCTGACAATGGCCCTTCGCAGGCGCAAACCGTGCAGATTGCCGCGATTCCTTCAGGCGCGCCCGGTGAAGATATGCTGCGCCTGATGTCGGGCCGGATTTCACCGGGCGAGCCGACTCAGTGGGAGCGGGTTGATCTGCCCGCACTGAAGAAGCGCTGCACGGATCCATTCGACACCGAGCGGCTCTACGACATCATCCAGTCGAGCGGCGTGGACGTGAAGGCGAGTTTCCGCTGGGTCGAGAAGCTCTGGCTCGGCCGGGACGAGGCCCTGGCACAACTGCGTCTTGCCGACGGCGTCGGCGCTCTGGATGGTTACCAGCTGCATCCGGCTCTTCTCGATGCTGGTTTTCAGGTGGCGGGTGCGACCCTCGGCAAGGACGAGCAGAGCGACACATTGTTGCCCTTCTCCATCAAGACCGTGCGCCAGGAGCGGGCCGCAACCGGTACGAGCTGGTGGTGCCATGCGGTTCGTAGGGGCCCGGCCATCTGGGACATCCAGATCTTCGATGCCGAGGGTAACCTGGTTGTCTCGCTTGAAGGGTTCGAGATGCGAAAGGCGCCGGCCGCCGGCTTCCTCCGCCGGCGAGTCGCCGACTGGCTCTATCGTATTGACTGGCAGGCTCAGCCTCTGGCCGCAGTGGTTGCCGCCGAACCCGCCACTTGGCTGCTGCTCGACAACGGCAGCAAACTCGGGGCCGAGCTTGCGCAGCGTCTAAGCGCGCGTGGCGACCATTGTCTGATTGCCTCGGAAGGGGCGGCTTTCCGCCGCACGGATTCCGATCCGTTGGGCGCTCGCTTCACGGTCGACCCGGCGGAGCCCAGCCAATTCGTGCGCCTCCTCGAAGCCTGCGCGCGGCATGACGGACCGCCCTGCCGTGGCATCGTTCATCTGTGGGGCGCTGGCGGGAAAACGGCGGCGATCGCCCCGGCGATACGTGCCGAAGGCCTCGCCGTAGGCCTGCTCCATCTCGTGCAGGCCGTGGCGACAGGGCCGGCCAAGCTCCGCCCCTGGGTCGTGACCGGCGGCGCACAAGCCGTGAAACTGGGCGAGGAGGTGCACCCAGAGCAGGCGCCGCTATGGGGCATCGTCCGGACCCTGATGCAGGAGGCACCTGATCTCCGTGCCGCTTGCATCGACATGGACGCGGACAGCGATGCGGGCGGCCTGGTGGCGGAGCTGGACGCCGCGCCGCGCGAGGCGCAGGTCGCCTATCGCGGCGGCGTGCGCTATGTAGCACGCCTCGTCCGCTGCCCCGACGCCGCACCACCCGCCATCGAGCGACCCTTCCGGCTGCAGCTGAAGGCCTATGGATCGCCGGACGACCTTCAGCTGGTGCCGATGACACGGCAGAAGCCCGGACGTAGTCAGGTGGAAATCGCGGTCAAGGCGGCCGCGCTTAACTTCCGCGACGTGGTGATCGCGCTTGGCATGCTGAAGGACTTCTATGCCAAGGAGATGGGGATCTCGCGCGCCCAGGACATCCTGCTGGGATTCGACTGCGCCGGAACGGTTTCCGCGGTGGGCGAGGGCGTGACGGACCTCGCCGTTGGCGATGCGGTGATGTCGCCGGCGGTAGGCGGCTCGGCCAGCCATGTCATCGCCTTCCGAGAGGCGGTGATGCGCATGCCCAGGGGCATGGATTCGGTGACCGCGGCGTCGCTCCCAAGCGTGTTCTGGACCGCCTATCACTCCCTGGTCCAGCTCGCCAAACTGAAGGCAGGGGAGCGGGTGCTGATCCATGCCGCGGCCGGCGGCGTGGGGCTCGCCGCCGTCCAGGTCGCCCAGGCCGCCGGCGCGGAAATCTTCACGACGGCAAGCCCGGGGAAATGGGACTACCTGAGATCCCTCGGCATCACGCATATCATGAACTCGCGCAGCCTCGACTTCGCCGAGGAAATTCGCGCCGCGACCGGCGGCGAGGGCGTCGATGTCGTGCTCAACAGCCTGGGCGGTGCCGCGGTCGAGCGGAGCTTTTCGGTCTTGAAGCGCGGCGGCCGCTTCGTGGAAATCGGCAGGCTGGGTGGCGGGACGCCGGAGGAGGCGACAGCGCGGCCCGACACCGCATACTTCACCTTCGAGCTCGGCGCCGTGATCGCCCGCGATCCGGAGGTCAGCACGAAGACCGGCGAGGAAATCTGCACACTGTTCGAGAACGGCATCGCGCATCCCCTGCCTCTCACCGTCTTCGGCATCGACAACGCCGCCGAGGCCTATCGCTTCATGCAGCAGACCAAGCATATCGGCAAGGTCGTGCTGACCCTGGGCGACTCCTCGATCCGGGGTGATGCCAGCTATCTCGTGACGGGCGGACTCGGCGGGCTGGGGCTGAAGATAGCGGAATACCTCGTGTCGGCCGGCGCCCGCCATCTGGTGTTGGCAGGGCGGAGCGGGGCGTCGCCAGATGCCGAGCGCGCGGTGGAAGATATGCGCAAGCGCGGCGCCTCGGTCGCCATTTTCCGTGGCGATATTGCGAAGCCCGAGGCCGTCGGCGCGATGATCGAGGAATGCCAGCTCGCGGCCCCTCTGCGCGGCGTCGTTCACGCGGCGGGCGTGCTGCAGGAAGCCTTGCTGCACAATCAAAGTGCGACCCACTTCACGACCGTCATGGCGGCCAAGGCCCGTGGCGCGTGGGAACTGCACCGGCTGACCGCCGGCGTTCCCCTCGACTTTTTCGTCTGCTTTTCGTCGATGGCCTCGCTCACCGGCTCGCCCGGGCAAATGAACTACGCCGCCGCCAATGCCTTCCTCGATGCGCTTGCGACGTTGCGGCGCAGCCAGGGGCTGCCGGCGGTCAGCATCGCTTGGGGGCCCTGGGCGGAGGTCGGAATGGCTGCCGGGCTCGAATTCGGGGCCGGCATCGAAAAGCTCTCGCCGGACGAAGGAATCCAGGCGTTCCGGACCCTACTCAAGCCGCAACGCGTGACTGGCGGAGACATCGGCGTCATGAAGGTGCGCTGGGACGCTTATGCCAAGCGCTGGCCGTCGCCGGAGAATGTGCACTACTACAGCGCTCTCGCGGACCAGACCGGCCGTGCCGCACAGACGTCGAAGGAGGACTTCCTGAAGCAGTTCCGCGCCGCGCCCGATGCTACCCGCCGGCAACTGCTCGAGGGGCATATCCACGACGCGGTGCGTCAGGTGCTGGGCTTGAGTGCCAGCCACGAGATCAAGAACGGCGTGCCCTGGACCGACCTCGGCGTCGACTCCCTGATGATGGTCGAGATCAAGAACCGGCTGGAAGCGTCTCTCCATCTGACCTTCCCGATCGAGCTGCTGATGCGCGACGTCAGCATCGAGTCCGTCTCGGATTTCGTTCTCGCCAAGCTGGCTGTTGCCGGGACAGAGGAAAAGCCGCCTGCCGAGGCGCCTTCGCCGGAGGACCCGGTCGCCATTCGCTTCAAGATCCGGGAGAGTCTGCTGGCGATCCCGCAGTTCTATGCCACGGTTGAAGACCAGCGGGGCCGGCAGGTGCGCATCGGTGGCCGCTGGCGTTGCGACTTCGCTTCCTGCAATTATCTCGGATTCGATCTGGAGCCGGAAATCAAGGCCGCAATTCCAGGCGCGGTCGAGAAATGGGGCACCCACCCGAGCTGGACGCGGGCGGTGGCATCGCCGGCGCTCTACGGCGAGCTCGAACGGGAACTGGCGCGAACCGTGGGCGCGCCTGACACTTTGGTTTTCCCCTCGATTTCCCTGCTCCACCTGGGCGTTTTGCCCGCCTTGGCGGGATATCAAGGCGTGATACTGATGGACGCCTCGGCGCATCACTCCATGGCCGAGGCATGCATGCGCGCGCAGGCCGACGGAACCGAGTGGGTCGAATTCGCCCACAACGACACCGGCGACCTGGCCAACAAGCTCGCCAGGTATCCGCGCGCGCGCACCAAGATCATCGCAACCGACGGCGTCTACTCCATGGGCAGCCCCAATCCGCCGCTGGCGGAATATGGGCGCCTGGCCAGGGAATACGACGCCACTCTCTACGTCGACGACGCGCACGGCTTTGGCGTCGTGGGCGCTACCCCTGACGAAGCCTTGCCTTACGGCTATGGCGGCAACGGCATCGTCCATCACCTGGGGCTCGATTACGAACGGGACCGCATCGTCTATGTCGCCGGTCTTTCCAAGGCGTTTTCCAGCTACGCCGCTTTCGTGACCTGCAGGAACGAAGAGATGAAGATGATGTTGCAGACGGCGGGACCCTATGTGTTCTCGGGGCCGACGGCGGTCGCCTGCCTGGCCACGGCGCTGGCAGGCCTGCGTCTCAACCGTCGGGACGGCGATGCAAGACGCCTGCGCATTCACCAACTCACCAAGCGCCTGGTTCGCGAAGCGATCTCGATCGGCTTCGAAGTGGACAACGACAGCGACTTTCCCATCGTCGGGGCCGTGATGGGCGGTTGGGACGAAATTGTGACCGCATGCCGGATACTTTGGGAACACGATATACTGATCACACCGGCGACATTTCCCGCAGTTCCGGCCAGCCGCAATCTGGTCCGTTTTTCGATCACCGCCGCGAACACCGAACAGGAGCTGGATCAGGCGGTTGGCGCCCTGCGCGCGGTCTGGAAGGCGCTCCACCCAATGAGTGCTGTAACTGCGGCGCAGGATGCCGTCATGGCCATGGCGGACTGAGCGATGGCGATCCGGAGCATTCGAGGCCGCGCAGCGGGCGGCGGCGAGAGCCCGGCGGTGAATTGGTCCCTGTTCTGCTTTCCCTATGCCGGTGCAGGCGCAGCCGTGTTTCGCCGGTGGCCGGACCACCTCCCGGACCACGTCGAACTATGCCTTCCCTGCCTGCCGGGGCGCGACGGGCGCATTGGCGAACCGCCGGCCTTCTCCATGGCCCCGCTGGTCGCGTCCCTGGCGCGGGAAATTCTGGCATCCTTGACTGGTCCCTACGCATTGTTCGGTCACAGCATGGGCGCCTTCGTCGCCTTCGACCTTGCCCACGCGCTGTCCGAGCTGGGACGGCCGCCGGCCCATCTATTCGTTTCGGCGCAGCGGGCCCCGCGTCTCCCCTATGCGGGGCAGCCGATTTTCGCCCTTCCGGACGATGAGTTCCTGGCCGAGATCCGGGCGCGCTACGACAGCATCCCCGAGCAGCTCCGGCAACAGAAGGACCTTATGGCGAGCCTGCTTCGCACCCTGCGCGGGGACTTCACCCTCGCCGAGAACTACCGGTACCGCGCTGCGGGCCGGCTCGCCTGTCCCATAACCGCATTCGGCGGCCTGTGCGATCAACTGATCGCTCGCGGCCAATTGGAGGCATGGGCGGCGGAAACCAATGACCGGTTCGGCCTGCACCTGCTGCCGGGCGGGCATTTCTTTCTGAATGACTCCCGCAATGAGCTGCTCTCCCTCATGCGGGATCAGCTCGAAACCGGTCGGAAGCGGAAACTGCGGATAGCCTCATGAGCGCTGGACTGGGCCTACACGACCTCGGGGTGATGCCGCGCCTACATGCCATCCGGGCAATGTCGGCGCGAGCAGTTCAGCCACCGTCCAACATCCCTATTTTGGCGAGATGAGATTGGCAAAAACGATCCTTATTACGGGTTCCAGCACCGGCATCGGCTTGGGTGCTGCCGGTGCCTTTGCTGAGCGCGGCTACCGCGTGATCGCAACGGTGCGCTCCCAAGCCGATGCCAATCGGGTGCTGGCTGACGGCCATGGGAATATTCTTCCCGTGATCTGCGATGTCACCAGCCAGGAGCATGTTGCCGAATTGCCTGATTCCGTCCGGAAAATAACCGGGGATGGCGTTCTGGACGGCTTGATAAACAATGCCGGCATCATGATCGCGCCGGGTCCGGCCGAATTCCAGAAGATGGAAAACATCCGCGCCCAGTTCGACGTCAATGTGTTTGGCACGATGGCGGTAACCATCGCGCTGCTGCCCCTGCTGGGGACGTCGGATACCGCCCGCAAGCATCCAGGACGCATAATCAATATCAGTTCGATTGAAGGAAAGATCGCCAGCCCGTTCATTTCCGCCTATACCGCAACGAAATATGCGATCGAAGGTTTTTCCAATAGTTTGCGCCGTGAGCTCCGGCTGTTCGGCATCAAGGTGATCATCGTAGGTCCCGGCGGTGTCAAGACCGAGATGTGGCGGAAGAACGCCCTTGATATCGCCCCCCTGGTCGGGACCGCTTACGAGGAGTCTTTTCGCAAATTGATCAAGATTTCAGAGAAGATGGAAAATGACGCAGCGACCGCGGACGACTTAGGAAAATTCCTCGTGCGCGTGTTCGAGGCGCCACGCCCCAGGGCTCGATACGCCCATTCGCGCAAGCCCCTCGTGGACGGAACATGGCCAGCCATGCTTCCCGACTTGTGGTATGATGAGGTACTTGGCGTCCTGTTGGGGCTGAGGCGGCGCAACTCATCCGGACAGTAAAACGGCAAAGCACTGCTTCGTGTAATTCGCTTATCTTCCGCGCTATTTTAGTCCCCTGGAAGCTGGCTACCTGATTGCCCCGTTCCCGCCGCCGCGAAAGACCCTGTGAGTGCTGGCAAGACCTCCTTGGCCGCGCGGGGTTGTCGCGCTTTCCAACGTCCGCTGCCTATTGAATCATTGCGATATGCGAACAGGTACTGGCCTTCGGAAGGGAGTCCCCAAAAGCACAGTATAGCGATCCTCGCTAAGGCAGCCGGCCTAGCTGGTGGTGTCGGGCGCGCACCTGATGCGATGGCTACACAGTGAAAAGCGGCTTCGCAACGAGACAGTGGAAAGCGGGCCTGATGGTTGGCGCCAGAAAATCATAGAACGTGAAGGGCCAACGGGACCGCTGGTGAGGGCATAGCGGGTCCGCCTAGATGTTGAACTGCAGACCCGGCCGTTCGGCTCTCCAGTCTTTGACGGTCGGGATCACACGTGCGCCGGCCGTCGACACTATGGCTGAGGGTTGTCCTTCTTCGGCATGTCGGATGCTGCCGCGTCCGCGGCATCGCCTTGCCCGGGCTCGCCGGCATCGCCGGCCCTCTGCTGGCTGGCGCGGGCGCGTTTCTGCTCCAGCTTCTCCTGCCGCCGCGCCTGCTTCTGCCGGTTGCGCTCGGCCCTTTGCTGGCCGTAGTTCGTCTTGAAAGGCACGTTCGACCTCGCTTCGCTAGAGCACTTTCCGCCGAAGTGAGTACCGGTTCGGCGTAGAAAGTGCGACCAAATCAAAGAATCGAGCGCATGTTTTGATCCTATCGAATCGAAACACGCCCTAGTATCCCTCGCGTTCCATTCGTTTGCGCATTGCCTTGCGCCTGCGACACACGCCCTCCGCCGCCTCGCGGGCGCGCTGCTCGGACGGCTTTTCATAGCAGCGCACGCGCCGCAGGTCCCGGAACAGGCCCTCGCGCTGCAGCTTGCGCTTGAGGATGCGCATCGCCCCGGCTACATAGTTGTCGCGAACGAATACCAGCATCCTGGAATTTGTCCTTCTTGATAGCGCTTGGCGCAGCCGGCCGCCGCCTAGGCCGCTGCGGCCGCTGGATGTCCCGTCAATCGGTCGGCCTCGTTGTTCGCCGCATTCAAGGCGTCCTCGAGCGTCCGGCGCAGAGCCTCGCGGCCGGTCGGATCGAGGTCGGCGGGAACCGCGATCTCCTGCCCGATGACGAACACGCCGCGCCCGAAAGGCAGCGGCAACTGCTCCTAGTTCTGGCGCATCAGTTGCGCGATTTTCGGCCCGGAGATCACGGCCGCGCCGGCAGCCACACCGTCATCCCTGGCTGAAGCCCGTCGGTGCTGCCGAGGGGATCAAGCCTCAGCGCGAAACTGTTGAGGTCATGGTCGCCCACGGCCCTGGCGGCCCGCCAGGTCGCGAATTCGCCCAGGGGCAGCAGCTCGGTCACGCGGGCATTCAACGCCGCGCCGGTATCTGTGATAACCGGAACCGTCTCGCCGATGGCGAGTCCCCTCAAGAAATCCTCGCGTAGCGTGAAGGTGAACCAGCGTTCCTTGTCGACTTCCAGGGTCATGACCGGTTTGCCAGGCGCCGTCACCTCCCCGGGTTCGCCAACCAGGAGGCCCACGACGCCATCGACGGGCGCCACGAGCCTCGTCTTGGCGAAGCTCGCCTCCAGATCGGCGACCGTCGCCTTGGCAAGAGAGACCCTCGCATCCGCAGATGCGCGTTCCTCGGCGGTGGGTCCGGCGTTCGCCGCGGCGAATTCCGAACGCCGAAGATCGAGATCGGCCTGAGCCTTAGCCAGCGCGGCGGTGCTGTCGTCGAGCTGCTGTCGGCTGGCGAAGTTCTTGGCCGCCAGGGCAGCGATCCGGGCGAGTTCCTGCTTGGCCAGGGTCAGATCGGCCAGGGCCGTCTGGACGTTCTGGGCGGCTATCGCCACTTCTTCGGCGCGAACCCCGGAGTAAATTCGGTTCCGCTCTGCCATGGCGCTGGCGGCAGCAGCCCTGGCTTCGCCCAGGGACGCGGCCAGTTCCGGATCGTCGAGAATCGCAAGCAGATCCCCCTTGCGGACATGCTGGCCCGCGACGACGGCAAAGGATGCGAGCCGACCCGATATCTCCGGTGCGATGCGGATTTCGGTCTGGCGTACCACGCCGGGAATGGGCTGCGCTGCCGCCGATGCGGTCCAGGCGCGAACCAGCATCAGCGCGCCGCCGCCGGCGACCAGGATCGCCAGCAAAGCCAGGACTCGCCGCTTAGGCCGGGCGCGCATCCGAAACCCTCATGCCGGCGGAAGATCGGGCGGCCAGGATAGCGAGTGCTGCATAGACGCCGGCTAATACCCACAGCCTCGTCCAGTCCGCCGACACGTCCTGCAGAGAGGCGCCCATCTGGTTCAGGCGCACCAGACCATCGATCCCGGATGTGCTGGGGAAGACTAGGCTCGCCATTCGAAGGGCGGCGGGGATTGCCTCGATCGGCCAGGCCACGCCCACGAGAAAGAACAGGGGCAGGCTCACCGCGATAATGAGCAGGACGGCAGTCTCGCGCCGCGGGAACCAGGCGCCGAGGAACTGGCCGAGAAAACTAACCGAGAGGATGAAGGGGGCGGCCAGGGTGAAGAGATCGCCCACATTCGAGCTGACCGAGAAGCCATAGATCCGCGGCAGGACGATGAGGTAGAGCGCGAAGGCCGGCAGGACGAGGAGAAAATGGGCGATGGCTTGGCCAAGGACAGACGCGACGGCGCCCCGCTGGCGGCGGGCGACATGCCCGCCATGCTCGAAGGCGACGCCGCCGAGGGTGGCGGCGCCCATGAGCAGCGTCTGCTGCAGTATCAGGACGAAGGCCGCCGGAACGACATAGCTGCCGTAGCCGCCGGTCGGATTGAACAGGGGCTGGTTGAGAATTTCGACCGGCGAACTGCGGACCAGGGCGGCGCGGTAGAGGCTCCCGTCCGGGCGTGCACCATGGGATAGAAGCCCGGCGGTGACCTCCCCGGTCGATTCGAGAAGACCCTGGAGGGTCCGATTGTAGAGCAGGAAATAGGCGGAATCGACGTAGGCCGGCAGCCGCGCCTTGTTCCCCTTCAGGGCTTCCCGCTCCGTACCCGCCGGAATGCCGAGGATCGCGAAGACCTGGCGGTTCGCGAGCGCGACCCGCGCCTCGGCCAGGGTTGTCGGCCGTTCAGCGACCTTGATGGCCTCATCCGCATTCAAGACCTGGATGAGCATGCGGCTCAAGTCCGAGCGGTCGTCGTCAACGACGGCGATGGGCACGCCGCGCAGGAGCTGACCAAGGTAGGGCTGCGGGTAGAACACGCCATAGACGAGCGGGGCGAGGACGATCAGGCCAAAGGCACCGGCATCATGGAGGACGCGCCGATATTCGGCGGCGAAGGCGGCGACGAGCCCGCCGCCGGGCATCGGATCTTCGGGCCTGGGGTCGCTCGGCCCGGAGAGGCCCTTGCGGACCAGCAGGACGAGGCGAACCCAGGCGAGCCCGAAGAACGCCATAGCCAGAATGCTGAGCATCGCGAAGGGCTCCGCGCTGTCGCGCAAAGGCACGCCGCGGGCCGCCTGATCGAAAAGAATCTGGATGTACCACCGCAGCGGCAGGAATGATCCCCAGCCGCGGGCGAATGCCCCCATGGCGATCACCGGAAATCCCACCCCGGCATAGCCGAATGCGGGCGAACAGAAAATTCCTGTGAGCGAGAGGCCGGTGGCGAGGTTCCGCACCAGGAGCTGGAACAGCGCCCCAAGAGAGAGATAGGCCAGAATCAGGAGGCAGGCGGCGCTAACCACGATCCCGGCGTCGCCGCGAAAGGGTATCTGGTAAAGGCCATGGATGATGACGAGGTCCACGGCCATCATGACGACGAAGATGGCGAAATAGGGCGCCAGCTTGCCGATCAACGCCGCGAGCGGACTGCCGCCCGCTGTCCTCAGCCATTCGCCGGCATCGCGCGAGGCAAACTCCGAGCCTGCGGCATAACCTCCGGCGATGCCGATGATGATATGCAAGACCGTCGGCAGGATCGCCCGAAGCAGGAACTGGGCGTAGTTCAGGGCCGGGTTCGTCAGCACATATTGCTCGACGACCAGCGGGCCAGGGGTGAAGCCGCCGCCAGCACTGGTGCGGGTCGGCAAGGCGGCGGTGGCGGCGGAGATCGCCACCTGAAGTGCACTCGACGCGATATTGCCCGGCGTGAAATATTGCTTGTTGTAGAAGATGACGATCTGCGGGCGCTTGGCCTCCATGATGTCCCGCTCGAGATTCTTGGGAATATAGACGGCGGCAATCGCATCTCCCGAACGAACCGCGTGCATCGCGCCATTCAGGTCGACGGAACGGCGGACAACGCTGACGCCGGGTGCTGAGTTGATCGCCTGCACGTAAGCCATGGAGGTCTGGGACTGGTCCTGATCCACCACATCGACGTGGAGATCGCGGATCACGGCATTGCTGAAGGTCGTACCCAGGATGGCGAAGGCGAGCAACGGGATGACGACCACGAGCAAAAGAGCGATGCGATCGCGCCACATCCAGCGCAATTCGCGTGCGCCGACGGCAAGGATGCCCGCTGAAGGCGGGTCTCGCCTCAAGGTTTCGGGCTCCAGTTGGCGTAGGCGCTCATGCCAGGGCGAAGCCCCGGCAGGGGATCGATGGGATAGGCGCGGACTTCGAAGGTCCGGAGGTCGAAATCGCCGGTGGCGCGGGTGGCGCGCCAACCCGCGTATTCGCCGCGGGTCGCGATCGTTCGGACCTGGACGGTGACCCGCTGGTCGCCGAGACCGGGAATCCTGACTTCGAACCGGTCTCCGACCTTGAGTCCCCTTATCAGATCTTCGCGCAGATCGAAGCTCAGCCACACGTCGCTCAGATCGACCAGCGAGAGCAGCGGCACGCCGGGCGACACATATTCGCCTTGCTCGGCGCCGATCTGATAGACCTGCGCCGCCACGGGCGCCGTGACCGTCATCTCTGCGACTTGCGCCTTCAACGTGGCGATGGATGCTTCCGCCGTCCCGACATTGGCCTTGGCCACGGCCCGCTCCTCGGCGGTGTAGCCAGCGACCGCTTCGTCATAGGCGAACTTCGCCTCCTCGGCGCCACGCTGGGCGACCTCGAGCGATGCGGTCGCCTCGTCGAGTTTCTCGAGGGAAGCGAAGTCCTGGGCGGACAACTGTTTGATCCTGGCGTAAGTTTGCTGTGCCAGCTTCGCGTTCGCCTCGGCGGCCCCGACCGCCGCCTTGCGCTCGGCGATGACCTCGGCCCGGGTGCCGACCTGAATCCGGACCAGCTCTGCCACCGCCACCGCCTCTGCCGCTTCGGCTTCCTGAAGCCGGGTCAGCAGCTCCGGATTGTCGATGGCCACGAGAAGCTGGCCCGCCGCGACATTGTCGCCGCGCTCGACTGGGCGTTGGCCGACGCGGCCATCGATCCGCGCAGCGATGTCGATCCGTCTGGCGTCGGCCTCGCCTTGGACCAACAAAGGTTGCGGCTGCACCAGATACCAGAGCGACGAGCCGATGATGGTGGCAAGCGCGGCCGTGACGATGACAGCGGCGGCACGCGAGGGTCGCCCTGGCGCGGAGATTGGCTCTGCTTTAGCCGTGGGGATATTCTTGGGAGGCGGGACGCCCGTATCCGAGCCACCGTCTTGATGCCCGCGATTTTGCGCGATCTCGCTCATCGTCGCACCCCGACTATTCCATGGCGAGCTTTTGCATCATTTGGGCATTGATGGCTATCGAAAATCCAAGCCGGGAATCGGTTTTGGCTTCGGGGTTGGGGCCGCAGGTCAGCGCTTCGGCCTCCAGAGTTGGGCCCGTCTTGCGGCCGCCGCCACTTCTTCGGGCGTTAGCTCTCGAAGAATGCGGTCGCCTCCGGATCGGGCCCGTTCCCGGTAAATGCCGTCCAGGCTCGCTCCCGCCAGAAGAAACCAGAAATAGGCTCTGGCAAGACCGCCGGAGCTATTCGGCCTAACCGCATAGGCTTCGGCCAGCCTCATTTGCGCCTGGGGCAGGCCTTGCTTGGCCGCCGCTAGCAGCCACTTGATCGCTTCTCGAGGTTTGCTCGACATGGGATGGCCGTTGTCGTCCAGGCCATTTCCATAGAGAACGCCCAGATTGAACTGGGCATCGGCGTTTCCGGCCATGGCCTCGCGCAAAAGGCGCTTCATCCTATCGCTCCCGAACCGGCCGCTGCCGGCCGTTGATGTTTCCCGGAAGCGGTGGCCTTCGAAGTCACGGAGAAACGACGCCATGCGGCGGCGCCGGCGACCGGTGCGCGTCGATCAACGGATGTCGGTCGGGAAACAGGATGAGCAACGTCGCCACGACGACGATCAGGTAGAAGAGCCAGAGCAACCTGGGGGCTGCTTTTGCCCTTTGGCTGGAAGGCCCGGCCCCGATAGCCGGCATCAGCGCTCCGTTCGCCGGAAGAAGCATGCTGAGGCGGCTTGCAATGCCTGGCGCCTCTGAAGGCGTCCACCGCGCCGAAGGGACGGCAGCGATGAGCGCGGCCAAGGTCTCGGATGCCCTTGCCCGCGGCAAGCCCGCGAGCCTGATCGCTTCGGTCCACGGATCGAAGCCCCGCCGTGCCAGGGCCGAGGCGACGCTGAGCCGCATCCCGCTCTGCTCCTCGCCGATGGTGGCAAAGAGAAAGTCGTTGAGGCTCGTGTCGAGTTGGCTAAATCGCGCCGCCAGGGCCACGGAATTGCCTCTCGCCAGGAAGGGACTGCGAATGCACAAGTCGATATTATTGCAGGAATTACAAGGTCCTCGGGCCGGTTTATTTCGATAGTGCTTCACGGCCTTGGGGAAAGGGGATAGAATAAGGCTTCAGAGACAGCATTTGGTCGTGGAGAGCGTATGGCCCGGACTCGCAAAGGCTCGCCGCACCAAGCCAAGCACTTCCAACCCGAAGATCATGCGCACGCGGCGCATCAGGAGGAGGCCACGCGCGGCCGCGCGCCAAAGCCTGATCGCTCCGTCAAGGGCAGCGGGAGGAGTGAGGCAAGCAAGACCAGCCATCCGATGGAACTTACGCCGAAGAGCCCAAGGAAGGGTCAGTAGCGCCGGCGTCGCCCGCTACTCTCACCTGGGCCACACGCGGCCATTGGCGAACAGTAGGCTCCTCGTTCGTTGACTTTGCGGTCGGGTGGCGGCTCGCCATGGCAATGGCGTCAAAACGAGTCAATGCACCGGCCGTCGCATATAGTAAATTTGCCAATAAAACGCACGTTTCGTGCAAATCATATATAAGGCGTTGATACAAGAGGCAATTGAAAAGTTTTTAACGTTATTTATTCCTCTCATATTTCATTGGTAATTTTCCGAATGAGACACCATATCAGCTCTGGCGGCAAGTTTCTGTCGCTCTGCCGAAAAAGGGGTACTCAGACATGACAGAGAGTCAGTGACTGGCGCGTCCTAACGCTGTCATGTTGGCACAGGACCTCAGGATGGCAGATGCGAAAGGGGGTAGGAGCGGACAAGCCGGTCCGAGACGTCGTAAGAAAGATGGGCGACGGTGGAATTGACTGCCCGTCTGTTAGCGGATGGGAGATAGCGAGCGACGGCTTCGCATACCTGCAGCACCCCGTGGCAGAGAAGGTCAGCACCGCATAGTCCGCCCCTAATGATGTGGGCCAACGCGTCAACGCACCTCCGTGGTGCAAGGAGATAGACCGATGAAATTCCGTCCATTGCAGGACCGCGTGCTAGTTCGCCAGATAGAGCAGGAAGCGAAGACCGCTGGCGGCATCATCATTCCCGATACGGCCAAGGAAAAGCCGATGGAGGGAGAAGTCGTCGCAGCCGGGCCGGGCGCCCGCTCCGAGGATGGCAAGATCCAGCCGCTCGACGTGAAGGTAGGGGACCGGGTTCTGTTCGGGAAGTGGTCCGGAACCGAGATCAAGCTCGACGGCGAGGACCTCATGATCATGAAGGAATCGGACCTCATGGGTATCATCGAGGTCAACGTGAGTTCCAAGCGCAAAGCCGCTTAAAGAAGGAAGAGGAATAAGAGAATGCCAGCCAAGGACGTAAGATTTAGCACCGACGCGCGCGAGCGGATGATCCGCGGCGTCGATATCCTCGCCAATGCCGTCAAGGTGACGCTCGGCCCGAAGGGCCGTAATGTGGTCCTCGACAAGTCGTATGGCGCGCCCAGGATCACCAAGGACGGCGTCACCGTCGCCAAGGAGATCGAGCTTAGCGACAAGTTCGAGAACATGGGCGCGCAGATGGTGAAGGAAGTCGCCTCCAAGACGAGCACCCTTGCCGGCGATGGCACCACGACCGCGACTGTATTGGCTCAGGCCATCGTCAAGGAAGGGGTGAGGGCGGTTGCCGCCGGTCTCAACCCGATGGATCTGAAGCGCGGCATTGACATGGCCGTGGAGGCCGTGATCGAGGACATCAAAAAGCGCAGCAAGAAGATCTCGACCAATGCCGAGATCGCCCAGGTCGGCCGGATTTCAGCCAATGACGACCGCGAGATCGGCGACATGATTGCCCAGGCCATGCAAAAGGTCGGCAACGAAGGAGTGATCACCGTCGAAGAGGCCAAGGGCATGGAGACCGAGCTCGAGGTCGTCGAAGGTATGGAGTTCGATCGCGGTTATCTCTCGCCTTACTTCGTTACCAATGCCGAGAAGATGACCGTCGAGCTGGAGGAGCCTTATATTCTGTTGCACGAGAAGAAACTTCCGGGTCTGCAGGCTATTTTGCCTTTGCTTGAATCCATCGTGCAGAGCGGCAAGCCGCTGCTCATAGTGGCCGAGGATGTCGAGGGAGAATCCCTTGCGACCCTGGTCGTGAACAAGCTGCGCGGCGGCCTGAAGGTGGCTGCGGTCAAGGCGCCGGGGTTCGGCGATCGCCGCAAGGCAATGCTCGAGGACATCGCCGTGCTGACTGGTGGCCAGGTGATCAGCGACGATCTCGGCATCAAGTTCGAGAACGTCACGCTGGACATGCTGGGCAAGTCCAAAAAGGTCCGTATCGACAAGGACAACACGACGATCATCGACGGTGCCGGCAAGAAGAAGGATATCGAGAGTCGCATTGTCCAGATCCGGGCACAGATCGAGGAAACGACCTCGGACTACGACCGCGAGAAGCTGCAGGAGCGATTGGCCAAGATCGCCGGTGGCGTGGCCATCATTCGTGTCGGCGGGGCAACCGAGATCGAGGTAAAGGAACGCAAGGACCGGGTCGATGACGCCATGCATGCGACCCGCGCCGCAGTCGAGGAGGGCGTAGTACCCGGCGGCGGCGTGGCGCTGCTCTATGGCACGAGAGTATTGGCCAAGCTGCACACGGCGAACAACGACCAGAAGGTGGGTGTCGATATCGTCCGCCGAGCGCTCGCCTATCCGGCCCGTCTGATTGCCGAGAACGCCGGTGAGGACGGTTCGGTTGTCATCGGCAAGCTCCTGGAAAAAGGCGACGTCAACCACGGCTTCGACGCGCAGAAGGGCAGCTACGTCGACATGGTGAAGGCCGGCATCATCGATCCGACCAAGGTCGTCCGTCTGGCGCTTCAGGGCGCCGCGTCGGTTGCCGCACTCCTTGTCACCACCGAAGCAATGGTCGCCGAACGGCCGGAGAAGAAGGCGCCGCCGGGCATGCCTGGCGGCGGCGGCATGGGCGACATGGATTACTAGCCCGGGGTGTCGCCAGCGGGTGCTGACCGAATGGCGGTTCCGCCATGACCTGTATCAGCGCTGTCTTCCTCGGACCTGCGGTCACCTTCTCGGTCATCGGCGCCATGGCGTAGCTCGTGCCGTGGCGCCGAAGCCCGCCGGCGATACCCCTTGCCATGGAGAGCGAGATTGCCCAACACAGACCTAAAGCGCGCGCGCATCGTGGAGAGACTTGCACAGAAGATGTACGAGGCAAGTGAACCAGGCAACATACTCTGGTTGCGGCGGGGTTGGATTGTCCGAGAAGCCTGGCTGAAAAGAGCGCGGGAAAGGCTTCAGGGTGCCGGCAAGCCAGTCAATCGGCCACATGCTTGGTCGAATTTCTGGGCGAGGATCAAAAGATTTGCATTTGTAGAGTCCGGGCAAACGTGACCGGCCTGCGCTGTCTGGGAAGCAAACGTCGGCGGTGCACGCGCCGAGATGCTACGCGGTTACCCTTGCAGTCCGACTAGCCCTCGGGCCAAACGCCACGGCGATCCCGCCCGAACTTTCCCCTTTGGGGGCGCTGGTTTCGCTGCTCATGCAGCGAGCAGCGCCAGCGATTGCCTCGATCCCGCTGTCAAAAGACGACGCACGACGGCTTGGGAAGCCAGAGTGACGGCACAAATCTGTCTGATTCCGTGGCGCATCCGGGGGCGGCGTAAAAGGTTAACGATTTATGAATTGACTCAGGGTTTCTTGCAACTAAGGTCACCTCGCAAAGATCCCCAGTGGCGAACGTGCTTCATCGAAAGACACAATGAATCCGACATCTTCCGATTCCCGGCGTTGGTCCAAGGCGTTGCGCGCCCGCGGCGCCGAACACTTGTGCGTCGCAATGTCGGGGCGCAGTGTTGGCCCTGGTCCTGACGCGCCAGTATTCGGCGTGGTTGATGCGGCTCCGCACCCCACCAGGGCGTTCGTCGAGGCATGGCTTGTCACGAACAAGAGGAAATTGAGACCCCGTGCTGTCGCCGTGCACATCGTGGCCTTCTTCAGCGCAGCGGCAGCGCTCGGCAGCGTCATCGAGAAGAATTGGGGCACGATTTCACACTTTGTCGGATGGTCCTAGATAAGGACGGCTGAGCTGCCTTCTGGGCGCACTGATCGCCAGGCGGTAACCCCAACTCGACATCTATCGCGCCCCGCAGCGTCTGAATCGGGAGCGCTGCCACGCGTGACGCCACCCAAAGGGAGCGCGGCGGCCGCTCTTGCCTTTCGGCGCGTCATTCTAACAGCGCGGTGCGTGCGGGCGTCTCTGCAGATCATGCCTGGTCCCACAGGCCATCATTGCTCCGCCGTTCCTCGAACAGGCGCGCCGTTGCGGCACCGAAGAGGAAGCCGACAATGTGAGCCACATACGCCACCCCACCTGAGCCGGCCTCCGTGATAGCGCCAATGCTGACAAGCTGGGTAAGAATCCAAAATCCGATGAGGAACATGGCGGGAATGAAAGTGATGCGGACATACCAGCCGACGACAAGAAGGGTGCGTATCTGATCCCGCGGATAGGTGATGAGGAAGGCGCCCATGACCGCGGCGATCGCGCCGCTGGCGCCCAGGTTCGGGATCGTCGATGCCGTGTCAGCGAAGACTTGGCCCAGCATGGCAGCCAATCCACCTAGAAAGTAAAACATGGCATATCGGCGAGAATTCATCGCATCCTCTATTTCGGGGCCAAAGGCCCAGAGGAACACCATGTTGCCGAGGATGTGCGACCAGCTTGCATGCATGAACATGGCCGTCAGCAACGTGCTCAAGTGCCGACCGGACACGATGTCGGCCGGGATTACCGACCAGCGTTCCACAAAGCTGTCGCCGTTTGTCAGCTCGAGGAGAAACACGACCGCATTCGCCGCGATGATGAGGACGGTGACGATCGGAAACCGGGATGGGCGGCGGGTCTCGTCTTGAAGCGGAATCATGTCAGCCTTTGCTCTCTGACAATCGGTGCCATTACAGGCGGTCTTGCAGCTCACCAAGAATGCCACTTTGGCGAAAGAGGTGGCTCACCGAACGCGCTCGAATGGCAATCACTCGGATTCCAGCTCCATTTGTACGGCTGGGATGTCGCCGCGGCGGCTCTTTCAGTCATGCCCCGTCTGCGGACTGGTCGGCCAGGCTCTTACTCACCAAAGGGTATGGGAACCCCGGAATGCGGCAGCGCGACCCGGCTCCAACTGTGCTGAGCTACGCGCAAGGAACTTGCCGTAACGGCAACCCGCATAGCTTCGGAACTATTGAATAAACCCGGCGTCCTCGCGCATCTCGATGAGTGTCGGCCGGTCGGACGCGAAGGCCTTCCGGAGGCTTGATTCGAATTCGCCGAAGCTCTGTGGCGTGGCCGTCCCGCAGCCATAGGCGCGGGCCAGAGCGATGAAGTCGGGGTTGAATTGATTGACGCCGATAGTGGGTATTCCGCGAGCCTTCATGCCGTCGCGGATCTGGGCCAGGCTGTCGTTGTTCCACAATACGATGGCGATCGGCAGCCGGTTCTCGACGGCCGTCCCCAGCTCCTGCTGCGTGAACTGAAAGCCGCCGTCGCCGACCAGCACGACCGTGGGTCGCTTCGGCGCGGCCAGCTGCCCGCCGATGGCGGCAGGCAACGCGAAGCCGAGCGTGCCGTAGCCGGCGGGAAAGAACCAGCTCTTCGGGCGCTGGCAGGCAAAGAATCCATAGCCTGTGTAGGCGATCTGCGTCATGTCGGTGAAGACTTGTCCTTCTGCCGGCAAGGCGCGGCGCAGCGATTCCAGCACGCGCACATGCTTGTGCTCGAGCGGTGTCAGCTTTTCACGTTCGGTCCGGCGCAGCAGGGCGATCTCCTCGCCGCCGAGGAACCCTCGCCGATTTCCGCCGGCTTCGCCCAGGGCAGCAAGCAGCGCCGCGACCGTCGTCCGCGCGTCGGCCGCAATCGCCACCGCCGCGTCATAGTCACGCGCCAGCGTCGCCGGGTCGATGTCGACGCGGATCATCGGCCCGCCGAAGGCGAGGCGTTTGTCGACCCAGATGTCGGGCTCGGCCAGCTCCGTGCCGATCGCCAGCACCAGGTCGGCGGTCCTGAGAAAGGCCTGGGTCGCGGGGCGGTCGAGGGTCACCTCCAGTGCCAGGGGGTGATCGTCGGGCACCACGCCCTTGCCGGCGATGGTCGGCGCCACCGCCGCGCCCAGGCGCTCCGCCAACGCCAGAATCTCCCCTGCGGCACCAAGGCTGCCGCCGCCGGCAATGATCACGGGCCGGCTGGCTCGGCCCGGGAGGTCGGCCGCTGCCTTGACCGCGGCCGGGTCGGGCAGGGCCGGGAGCGCGGCGGCCCTGCGTCGCGGCTTGCCGGTATCCGGCAGCTTGAGCACGTCCAGGGGAATGGAGATGTGGGCAGGCCGCGGTCGTGCGCTGGCGAAGAGCGAGAATGCGCGGGCCACGAGTTCATGAACCTGTTCGACATTCATGGCCACGGTCGAAAAGGCCGTCAGCGGCTGAGTGACTTGGGCCTGGTCTCGAATCTCGTGCAGCATGCCACGGCCCATGCCCAGGTCGCCCGTGGCCGCCACGCTGGAGATGATCAGCATCGGCTGGGAATCCGAATAGGCCTGGCCGATCGGCGTGGCGGCATTGGTGATGCCTGGGCCTGAAATCAGCAAGCAGACGCCAGGCTTGCCGGAAACGCGGGCATAGCCGTCGGCCATGAAGCCGGCACCCTGCTCGTGGCGCACGCCGATATGGCGGATCCCCGCCGCCTCGATGCCGCGATAGGCCTCCAGAGTATGCACGCCGGGCATGCCGAAGACGGTGTCGACCCCATAGGCGCTGAGGAGATGCATGAGCTGCGTGCCGCAGGATACTGACGTGGTCATCTTGCTCCCCATGATCCTCTATGCCGTCCGCAGCGGCTGGCGGAACCCCGTATTGAGGGCGCCCCCTTTGTCAACCGCAAGCCTAGAACCTGATTGTAGCGGCCGGGCGAAGTTGGGTGCGGCTCCGCTTCATCCCGCGTCCTCCGGTGCTGCCGCAAGCTCGATCGGCGGGTAGCAGAGGCCGTTGCGTTCCTGGGATGGGGAACGAGGCGCCTCGATCCATTCGGCAGCTGACTCGGACCTACTGAGTTTGCTTTTGGGGCAGGGGGAGGCCGGTATCGGGCGTTCGTGAAACGGGTTTGCGGGGTACCAGTCGACAAGCGTACGAACCGCGAACACGTAGGGATTCGGCGCACAAAGGCCGTTGCGGTAAACCAGAACGCTAGGTATAATTTCGTTTGTTATTGTCTACGTTGGTATGAACTATGGCTGGACACCAGCTGCGCACCGTCGGATTCCTCGTCCACGATGTGGCCCGGCTATGGGGCAAGCGGTTTGATCAGCGGGCTCGCACCCTTGGTCTCAATCGGGCGCAATGCAAGCTGCTGGGTTACCTCGTCCGCAACGAGGGGATCAATCAATCGGGATTGGCCGAGCTTCTCGAAGTCGAGCCCATAACCATCGTCCGGCTTCTTGACCGCATGGAGGAGGCCGGCTGGGTCGAGCGCCGCCTCGATCCTGCCGACAGGCGCGTCTACCGGCTCTATCTCGCCGAGAAGGCCAAGCCCATCTTCAGCGCGGTCCAGGAGGTTGCCAACGCGACCTCCAACGAGGCGATGGCGGGGCTTGAAGCTGCGCAGCGGGATTTCCTGCTCGAGATGCTTGGTCGGATCCACGGCAACTTGACCGCGCTTGAGCCGATCGTTGCGGCCAGGGCCGAGCCGGCACCATGACTTCCGGCAAAGACGACGGCGAATCTTCGTGGGGCAGGCGACTTCGCCTGCCGCTGATGCTGGGTGTCCCGCTGGTGGCGGCTGTGATCGTTGCCTACCTCTACTTGACCAGCGGTCGCTTCGTTTCAACGGATGACGCCTACGTCAAAGCGGCACAGGTGACGATCAGCGCCAATGTCGCCGGTCGGGTCATCGAACTCGACGTGCGCGACAACCAGGAAGTCCATAAGGGTGACGTCCTCTTCCGCCTCGACGACCGCCCCTATCGGATCGCGGTGGAGGAAGCCGAAGCCCAGCTCGCCAATGCCAGGCTGCAGGTCGAGGCCCTGAAAGCAACGTATCGCCAGAAACTGGCGGACATGCGTTCTGCCCAGGACACGATGACCTACGAACAGCGCGAGTATGATCGCCAGTCGCGTCTACTGGCCACCGGAGTGTCCTCCCAGGCGCAGTACGATCAGGCTGTCCATGCGCTTCAGAACGCACGCCAGCAGGTCGCTGCGACGGCGCAGCAAATCGCCAACGCGCTGGCGAACCTTGGCGGAAATCCGGACATTCAAGACGAGCGTCATCCCATGGTCCAGCAGGCGCAGGCGAGGCTCGACCGCGCCAATCTGAACCTTTCCTACACGGTCATCCCCGCGCCCGATGACGGAATCGTGGCAAACGTCGAGCACCTGCAGGTGGGAGACTATCTGGATGCGGCAAGTCCGGCCTTCTCCCTGGTATCCACGCGCGACATCTGGGTCGAGGCCAATTTCAAGGAAAACGACCTTGAACTGATGCGTGTCGGCCAAACGGCAACGCTGGACTTCGACACCTATCCGGACAAGACCTTCACGGGTCGGGTCGTCAGCGTGAGCCCTGCGACCGGCTCCCAGTTCTCGGTGATGCCCGCGGAGAACTCGACCGGCAATTGGGTCAAGGTCGTCCAGCGGCTTCCCGTGCGCCTCGAAATCGAAGGCAATGATCCCGCGAGACCCATGCGCGCCGGCCTCAGCGTCACGGTCGCCGTCGACACGAGGCATCGCCGGCACCTGCTGAGCCTGATCGAGTCGGCTTTCGCCGGGGGTCCGACCGGCAAATGAGCCTGCTTCGTGGGGCGTCCAATGCGCTTCTGGGCGCAACGGCTCTGCTTGCGGCCTGCACCGCCGGTCCGGATTTCAAGGCGCCCGCAGCGCCCACCACCGCACAGTATGTCACTCAGGGGACTCCTGATCTTTCAGCCCAGGATCCTTCGATCGCTGAACAGCGAGTCATCCTAGGCGGCAAGGTTCCGTCCCAGTGGTGGGCGCCGTTCCAGTCGCCGAACCTGGATGGCGTGATCCAGCGGGCGCTCGCGGGCAATCGCAGTCTTGCCGCCGCCAAGGCCACCCTCGCCGCGGCGCAGGAGTCGGTGACGGCCTCGACCGGCGCCCTCTATCCACAGGTCGATTTGGGAGCAAGTCTGGGCCGGCAAAAATACGGCGCCGCCTTCATCGGTTCGGGGCCTGCAACACCAGCCTTCACGTACTACTCCGTGGGTCCCGGCGTCAGCTATTTGCTCGATATCGCAGGCAAGACCAAGCGCACAATCGAGCAGCAGAGCGCAATTGCCGAGCACCAAAGCTATGAGGTGGCGGCGGCCTACCTTTCGCTGACCGGCAACGTCGTGATGCAAGCGCTGGCCGTGGCCTCGACCCGGGCTCAGATTCTGACGGTCGAAGACATCCTGGCCGACGACGAGAAGAATCTCGACCTCGTCAACAGCGCCGAGCAGGCTGGCTCGGTCGCGCAGGTTGACGTGCTCATCGCCGAGAGTCAGCTGGCCAATGACCGAACGCTGCTGCCTCCCTTGCGCCAACAGCTTGCTGTCGCACGCCATGCGATCGTCGTTCTGGTGGGCCAAGCGCCGGCGGGCTGGGTGGCGCCGGATTTCGACCTCTCGGAATTTACTCTGCCGGCGAAGCTTCCCGTCAGCCTGCCGTCCGCTCTGATCCACGACCGACCCGACATCATGGCCGCCGAGGCCAACCTGCATGCCGCAAGCGCTGCGATCGGCATCGCGACGGCGAATCTCTATCCCAGCATCGATCTGACGGCCTCCTTGGCCCAGGAGGCGCTGACCGTGCCCAGCCTCTTCAATGCAGCCAGCGCCGCCTGGAGTCTCGCTGCGGGACTGACGGCGCCGATCTTTCATGGTGGGGAGCTGGAGGCAGAGCGGCGCGAAGCAATCGACAATTTTCATGCCGGCCTGGCCAACTACGAACAAACGGTGCTCGAGTCGTTCGGACAGGTGGCCGATGTGCTCGATGCCCTGGCACATGACGCCGAAGAGCTGTCGGCCGAGAAGCATGCGGTGGAGGTGGCCGCCGCTTCTCTGCGCCTGACCCGGCTCAGCTACAGCGCCGGCAATACAGGCGTGCTTCAAGTGCTGGACGCACAGCGTCAGTATCAGCAGGCACAGCTCGGCTATGTGCGCACGGAGGTCCAGCGCTACGGGGACACGGCGCAGCTCTTTCTTGCATGCGGCGGCGCGGCCATCTCTGCTCCTCGACAATGACCGCGGCCGAGCCGAAGGGCGACTTCGCGCCCCTTGGGCTGACCCGGAGATCCGACGCTTGGGCCTCAGGCCATGGGTGGGCGGGAAGCGATATGCGGAGCTAAGATTCGAGCGATCGACATCTATGTGGCGGCGGAATATCTGGGTACGGCGGTTGAGTTGCGATCTGCCCACTTTCGGGGTTTGATCTCGACGGGCGATGCTTGAAGTCGCGGCCGTACGGAAGCGGCACGATGTGGCGAAAGCGGATTTTCGGGGGCGTCGATGGCGAATCTCGTGACACCGGACTGGTCGGAGTCCAGGAAGAAATTCGCCAATGGCGTGGCTTCCGTTCTCTACGGCGTCATTGCCATCATGTCGGCGGATCTTGCCTATGCGCCCGGGATTGCCTCGAGATATGCGGTCGCGGCCGGTGCGCTGCTGGTCGGGTTCGCCATGTCCTTGACCCACACGTTCGTCGAGCTGGTCAACAGCGAGACCCAGCGCGGTGCGCATGTCGGAGTCCATGAAGCGTGGGAGCTGCTGCGCTCGTCGCTTCTGGTGATGACCTTTCCCGGATTTGTGGCGGCGCTGGTCCTGGTGGCTCAGCTCCTGGGGCTCCAGCAAGGGGCGCTCGCCGAATTGCTGCCCTATTTCAGCGTCGCGACGGTCATGATTCTGGGCTTCGGCTCCAGTTTCGTACTGGACCGCAGGACGGTGCCGGCATTGATGCGCGCGGCCTCGTGGACGCTGCTGAGCCTGCTGCTGTTCGCGGCCAAACAGATGGTGCCATAGGCGTCTCTTGCGGGCGCTACCGGGTCGGGCCAAGAAGCGCGAGCATCCTGTCGAGTTGGCGTTCCCAATCTTGCTCCCACAGAACCGGATGGTCCGGCGCAATGGAATACCGTGCGCGATTTGCCAGCACGTCAGAGATAGCAGCTGCGAAACCGGCCTCGTCTGCCGTTCTGTGGAGACTGCCGTAGGCGCGCAGAGCCGGCAGGTCCGTTGAGACCACCGGCAGGCCAGCCGCCAGATACTCGAAATACTTCATGGGAAAGATGGCTCGCGTATAGGAGTTGTCCTGCAGCGGGAGAAGGCCAATATCGAGTCCGCGGAAATAATTGGGCAAGGCGCGGTAGTCGCGCCAGCCCAGCATGTGGACATTGCTGCGGCCGCGCAGCTGCCGCAGGATCGGATCTCTCTGGCCCGCTCGCTCCTCGCCGATGAGCACGAACTGCCAGCCCGGCCGACTTTCGGCCAGGTTCGATATGAGCGGGAAGTTGACCTTGAAGTCGCTCAGCGCCCCGGCATAGCCCAATCGCGGTCGCCCGATGGCGGCGAGATCCGGCGGCAATGCCAAAGGCTGCCTTGCCGCCGCGAAGTGTTCGATATCCGCGACATTGGGCAGATAGTGGCACTCCGGGGAAAGAGCCTTGCATTTCTCCTGCAGCGCCGGACTGGTGGCGAACACCATATCCGCCGCGAGCAAGAGTTCCCGTTCGGCGACGCCCATGGATTGCGCGTCGATGCCGGGAATGGCCGCGAGCTCGTCGACGCAGTGATACACCAACGCGGCCCGGTCGATCCCGGCGACCGCCGCGAGCATGAAGGGATGATAGGTCCAGATGAGGGGCCGGCTGAACCCGAGCTTGGCCAACCAGAATTTTAGGGCCGATGAAAGTGCCCGGACGTTAAGGTCGCGAACGGCAGAGAAGCGATGGGCGACGGGAATCGTCAGGGGCGAGGCGACCCAAAGCCGTTCGGCGACCGGACGCGGCGAGGCCACAGCGCCGCCGAGCCGGCGCATCAGCCGCGCTGCGTCGACGCAGCCGATGCCCGGTGCGCGCAGGCCCACCGTTTCGACGTAGAGCACCGACCAGCCGCGTTTCGCCAGGCGACGGGCGACATGCTGCTTGTTGGTCCAATATGGCGTCTCCCAATCGGCCGTCGAAAAGATGACGATCTCGCTTGTCTCCGGCCGATTCATGGCAGCTTTGCCAGGATATCCGCCACGCGAGCCGCCGCGTTGCCGTCGCCATAGGGATTGGGACGGCCCACGAGGCGCCGAGGTTCGCCGCGGAGCCACGCCTGTGCTGCCTTCACGATGCGCGAGGGATCGCGACCGACCAGCTGCGCAAAGCCGGCGGCGATGGCCTCGGGACGGTCCGTCTCTTCTCGCATGACCAGCACGGGTACGCCGAAGGAGGGCGCCTCCTCCTGGATGCCTCCGGAATCGGTCAGGACGAGAGAGGCATGCTGCAAAAGGAACAGCAGGCTGCGATAGGTGACCGGCTCAACCAGGTTGAGCTGTGGTATATCCGACAGGCGGTCCAGCACCGTCCGGCGGACATTCGGATTCGGATGCATCGGAAGGACGAAGGCAAGAGCGGGAAAATCCACGGCCAGCCGGCGGATAGCTTCACAAATGCCGCGCAGCGGAGTGCCGAAGCTTTCCCGCCGATGGCAGGTCACCAGGACAAGCCTCTCCGCATGGGATTCCACAAGGGCGCCAAGCACCGGATCGATGCCGACACGGTCTCCTCGGTTCAGCGCCTTGGTCTCCCGCATGAGCGCATCGACCACGGTGTTGCCGGTGACATGCACGTTCGCCGCCGGCGCGCCTTCGGCCCGAAGATTGGCGGCGGCGGCCTCCGTCGGCGCAAAGTGAAGATCGGCCAGCCGCCCGATCAGCCGGCGGTTCATTTCTTCCGGAAATGGCGCACGTTTATTGACCGTGCGCAGTCCTGCCTCGAGATGGGCGAGATCGATGCGTGCCAGGTTTGCCGCCAGTGCGCCGGCCAGCGCGCTGGTGGTGTCGCCCTGAACCAAGACGATGTCGGGCGCCCGTTCGACCATCGCTCGATGGCAAGCCGGCAACAGGCAGGCGAGGAGGTCGACAGGCTCCTGGTCCGGGCGCATGACATCGAGATCGACGTCGGCGGCAAGCCCGAATTCGGCAAGCACCGCGCGCAGCATGTCGCGATGCTGACCCGTTGCGCAGAGGGTCACTTGGAATCCGGCAGGATGCCCGCGCAGGGCATGTATCACAGGCATCAATTTGATGCCGTCGGGCCGAGTTGCGAGTACGACCATCACATGCCTAGCCATCGATGGCCACCGGGGCGTCGGCCGGCCACCAACGGCCGCGATAACCCGCCGCGAGCGCCAATCTGCCTTGGACAGCGCCTTCGACGGCAAAGTGCCGAGCATCGGAAGGCCACAGTATCGCGCAAGCGCTTTTCATGGCGATGAAATCCAGGCATTCGGTCTCGCTCATGAACAACAGCCGGCCGCCTTCGGCCTGGAAGAAGTCGAGCAGACTTGCATGGATGGCCGTTCGGGCCGCTTCGCTCTCCCAGCCATAGCTGTAGCGGCGCGAGAAAGGGTGGTCGGTATAGCCGAAGATGCTGTACCCGCGACGAGCGTCGCAGAACGCTGCCTTATAGACTGCCAGAGGATCTCCATGATCCGCCAGGCAATCGCCGTGCAACATGCATTGTTGGCAATGGGAGACAAGTGGCCGATCGAAAAACGGCAAGACGCCTGCGCGGCCGAGCAGATGCTGCGGCTCGCTCGCGATCGACCCGCCGATGACGCCGCTATAGCCGGCACGCCAGAGTGAGGCAAGGGCGAAGGGAGGAGTCTGATGGAAAGGCGAAACGGCATAGGGAATGGCGGTTCCTGGCAGTGCTGCTTCGAGCCAGGCCTTCGAGCGCAAGGCCTCTTCCAGCGCCGCGCTACCGGAACCACCCCAAGCGACCGGGTGGCTATGGGAATGGGACAGGATACTGCCGCCCGCTGCAGCGACTTCGCGCAGAAGCGCCAGAGAATGGTCGGCCTCTGAAATGCCGGTCGTGATCGCCAGCGAAAACGGGATGCTGCGCGAGCGGTAGAGTTCGAACAGCGGTCGCGCCGAAGCGATCGCTTCGTCGCAATCCAGGCGCATGGTGACGGCGGCGTCATAGCCGATCGGGATCTCCCGCAGATGTGGCCGACAGGGCAGTGTCTCGGGTCGATAGTCGCTGAAGAAGGTCTCGACCAGGCGCCATTCCTGGCTGTCGACAGGCCCCACCTCGCGGTTGAACCAGAGGAGGCTGGCCGTCGGAAGGTCACGCGACGCAGCATAGACCATGCGGTCAGGCAGTCCTTCGACGACAAGCTCAGCGACGAGCGCCGCGCCGTCGTGATACGCCATCTGGCAGATCGACCATGGGCTTCCGTCCAGCGAGATGCGGCCATAGCCAAGGTTGTTCCACTCATCGGCAAAATCGAATCGCACAAGAGATCGCTGGCGCATGGGGCTCAGCGCTCCGAAGCCTGTATCCGCGTATACCACATGGCCTGGGCTCGAGGTGCTCGCATGCGGCAAAGCCGGGCTGCAGTCGGACCAACCGGCGCCGGCCGGTGCGACGCCATCGATGGTGACGCCTAGCAGGCCGGCGATGGCCGGTCCGAGATGTCCGAGCAGCAGCACCTTGGAACGCCGTGCGGCTGCACCGTCAAGCCAGGTGGCGCTGGCTGACTCCGGGTTGAGCAAGACGGCACAGGTGCCATCCGTGGGCAAAGGCAAGTCCCGGGATGCGAGCCGAAGCACTTGGCCCCGGGTAAAAGACCGGCACAGGGACGCCTCGACGATGCCGGCAGCTTCGCTGTCCTGCTCTTCAGCGACGAGTAAGATCATGCAAGATCCAATAGCCGTCCGCTTGCGCGGTCCTCGGGAGAAAGAAACAGAGAGGGGAAGCGTCCCCCAGAGTTTGCTGCCATGGGATGGGCTTCATGGCCTATCGCCCGAGAGGACATGGCGAAATTTTCCTCGCTCGCCTGTCAGCTCAAGCGCCGTTGGCGGGATGAATTCGACCTGGACGGCGGCGCCCCACCAGCTTGCGAGCCGGGTGCGGATGCCCTCGGGATCCCGATCTGGCTCAAGAACAAGCCGCAGGATCGGTCTCTGGCAAGGCAAGATCTGGAACTCGGCGATTCCGCCGACGCGCTGCAGGAGATCCTGGATGTAGTGGGTGGCATAGGTTTTGCCGTCGATCGAAACAAGATCGTGGACGCGTCCGACGAGATTCGAGAGCATATAGCCCTCCTCATGGTGCGTGAGCGTGGCGAGATCGCCGGTCCGATAGCGGATCAACGGCATCATCCGGTTGGTCAGGCCGGTCAAGACGATCTCGCTTTCGTTCGTCGTCTCCGGCCAGACCAACTCGTCATAGACGCTGAGCGCATCGGAATAATCGTCCATCTGATAGGCCACAACTCCAAACTCGGCCAAGCCATAGCGGTCGACCACGCGACACTCGAAGACCCGAGCAATGGTCTCGCGCTGGTGCGCTTGAAGAAGCTCGCCGCTGGATTCAAATACCGTGAAGGCGCCAGCCCCACCACCACGCGCGGCCATGTGCCGGGCAAGATGGTAGAGGGTCGAGGGATGGCCGTGGACCAGATAGGGCCTGAGTTGGCTGATCTGATGCCATAGCAAATCAAGCCTCGAGGGCTCGAAATCGGCAATAAAGGCGTTGGAGCGGTTCATGACGAAGCACTTGGCCGCCTCCTTGAGGCGGTCCTTGAGCGGGAATAGCTCTGGAAAGCGGCTCGCCAGATGCAATTCGGTCAGGGCATGGCTTTTGCCGATTGAAGAGCGCGCGTGGCGCGTGACGGCCGAGGACCAGTCGACGCCCGCTTGATCGTAGCAGATCTCGATCGATGGGCCAGTCGACCCACCGGTTCGCGACCGATGCGTCACGAGTTCGGCATGGTCCTCGCGTAGCAGCCGGGTGCCTTCGGCGCGGATGATGTCTTTGGACAGATAGGGAAGTACGTCGAGATAAGCGGTGTCGTGCTGAAGTTTCTTGGGGTCGAAGCGAAGCCGGGCGAAGAGGTCCCGGTAGTAGGGCACTGCAGTTCCCGCCCAGGCCACCATCTCCGCGAGGGCCAGGCTGGCCCGGCGCCGGCGTTCGGCGCCGGGCAGGGCCCGGGCCGCAGAGAGCTCCGTCAGTTTGGCGCGAACTTCGCGTCCAGCCAGCCGCTCCACCACGGGGTAGGCCAGGTGGCTCGCCGTCACGCTTCGGATGCTTCGCCAAAGCATCGGGCCCCTATCGCGACATGGCCGGCATGGCGAGCCGCTCGTATAGGGCCTTCAACTCGCCGATCACGCGATCCCAGGCGAATTGCTCGACGATCCGCCGGGCCAGGGCCGGCGGACTTGGGCCAGCCAGCGCCCGGTTAATTGCGGCGCGCAGGCCGCGGATGTCACCGGGTCTGACATAGACGGCCTCATCGTCGAAGTACTCCCGGGTCGAGCCTTCAAGCGTGACAACCAGCCGCGCGCCTGCCGCCGCCGCTTCCAGCGCGGCAAGGCCTGGCGTCTCCAGTTCGCTGGGCAGGGCGAACACGCTGCAAGCGGCGTAGGCGGCGTGCAATGCCGGATCGTCATGGGCGATCGGACCCAGATAGCGGATGATTCCGCCACCTTTGTCCATGACCTGCTGCAAATATTTGCGGTCTCGCAAGTGGCCGATGATGACGAGCGGCAATTCGCCGCCCCGGAGGGCGCGTGCCAGGTCGAGTTGGTTCTTTCGCGCCTCGACATTGGCGACGTTGAGGACGAAGGGTCCCTGGATGCCGAAGCGCTGGCGGAATATGCCTGCATCGATCCGCTCCGCGAACCGCCGGTCAACACCATTGAGCACCGGCACGAATCGCTCGCGGGGCAGATCGAGGACATCGGCCAAGGTGTCAGCTTCCAGCCGCGAGTTCGTCACGATGGCCTCCGCAAGGGCGAATTGCTGGCGGATCTCTCCGACAGGATACCGCTCGCGTGTTGTCTCGGTGATCCAGAGGCTTGAACTGATCACCAGCGGTAGCTTGCGGCTGTGAACGTGGTTGCAGAAGTGCACGGAGCCGCCGATCCCCGAAAAGAAATGCACCAAGTCGACATCGTCGAATCGCGGGCGCCAGAGGTCATGCAACAGCACCTCTATGCCAAGCCGCGGCAGATGCTCGGCGTACTTCATGAGCTGCATCTCGCCGCCGCCAGGGCGATCGAAGGCCCAAGGATAGGTGTTAAAGAGGACTCGCATCGAGCCCCAAGAGGCGCTCAAGCGCCTGCCAGACGAGCCGTCCGTCGGTTTGCGCCGCAACCGCGGAAAAGCGAGCCTGTTGGCGCGCCTGAACATCCTCGCGCCAGGCGAGATCGTCGAGCCCGCGCGCCAGGATGCCGGCGTCGGCCACCGGGTCAGCGTTGAACAGACAGCCCACGCCACCCAGGAGCTCGCCAATGGCCCCATCGGTTCCCGCCAGCACCGGCAGGCCGAATTGCATGGCCTCGAGCACAGGCACGCAGAAGCCTTCGTGTTCGCTCGGCGCGACGAAAAGCGTCGCGGTTTCATAGAGGTCGCGCAGCTCGGCCATGCTGACGTCCTCTCGGAAGGAAATGCGCTCCCCAGAATCCGCCGAGATCGAGCGGGCGAGGGCTTGAATCTCCCTATCGTAACTTGGCGACACTTCGTTGCCGACCATGACGAGGTTCGTGCGGGGATCGGCGGCGGCGAGGGAGCGAAATGCGGATAGAAGGCGGTGCAATCCTTTGTTCGGAGCGCGCCGACCGATGAAGAGGATAAAACGCTCGCTGGGCGGCGGCGGGGCAGGTTTGTCTGACAGAGCGAGCCACCGCCCTATGCCGAGGACCGGCGGGCAGACAATGATATCGGCCAGTGCTGCTTCGTCCAGTTGCGTGTGCAAAGCCTTGGCGCTCGCTTGCGAGTTGCACATCAGCAGGTCGAAGCGGCGTGCCCAGGCGGTTTGCGCGATTCCCGCGCGGCAACGCGCCGCTGCTGGGGGATCATGGGGCTCAAAAAAGGACGATGGCGTGACCCCATGAAAGTAGAGCAGCTTGCGGCATGGCAGCCCGGCGATCGAGGGCAGGGCCGGATCTTCCGTTGAGAGATGGAAGAAGACGATGTCATGTTGGGCCATGACGCGCGCCAGCGAGTCCGTCGGCTCAATCCCCGGCGTCTGGCCGCAGTTCCAGTTCTCGGCATGGAGTTGAACTGGCACCCCGTTGCCGGACAGGAGATCTGCGAGTTGCAGGCAGAATTCGCCGACCGCGTCATGTCGCCGGATGTCGCGCGCCACAATGCGGACGGTACGGCCTGGCGGCCAGGCAAATTCTGGACCGACAAGATGCGTTCCGAGAGGACCGAGCGAGGCCCTGAAGTCAGCAGGCGGCAATGGCAGGGCGGTCAGGGCAGTCATGGATCGGGATGTTGGTGTGGGGACATGCCACTCCAGAGAGTATTGCGCGCAAATGGCTGGCGCGCGTGAACCGCCCCTCGGTAGACTGCCTGGACGCCCGCCAGAAAACCTGTGAGGCTGAACTGATCGGCGACCCTTTGCTGACCCGCGCCGCCAAGCTTGGCCGCTCTCACATCGTCGTCGAGCAACTGCTCCAATGCATTTGCCAGATCATCGACAGCACCCGGGGCTACGGTCACGGCTTCCACGCCATCGCGTGCCACCCAGGCGACCCCGGTCGAAAGCCGAGTGTTGACGACGGGCTTGGCACAGGCCATCGCCTCGAGTTGAGCAATGCCGAAGGCCTCGTTGTCCGCGATCGAGGGCAGTACGAAGACGCGGCTTGCATGCAGCATGCATTTCAGCTGCGGTTGCGGGAGATAGCCGGCGATCTGGATCCGATGCACCAAACCGGCTTCGGCGATTTGACGGCGTAGGGCATGTTCCAATGGCCCCGTGCCGACGATGGTCAGTTGGCCTTCCACCTTGCGCATGGCCTCGATGAGTACGTCGAAGCCTTTGTAGCGAACGAGCCGACCGACCGCGACGACGAGGCGCGGGCAGCGCGCGCGCAGCTCGGCGACCTTGGCGGATTCCTCCGCACTCAGCGTAGTCCAGGCCGAGGCTTCGATGCCGAAGGGGATTACCGCGCATTTGTCGGCAAAGGGGCGCAGGGTGGGTGACCCGTCGATCATTGCCTGGCTCGACACGATGATGCGCTCGGCCCGCGCGAGAGTTCGGCGGATCAGCGGCGCGACGATCGGCAACAGCCGACGCTGCGCCACGATCTGCGCATGCCAGTGGACGACGAGGGCGGTGTGGCGTGGAAAATGCAGGCTTACGGCCAGATCGACGAGCGGGAACGGCGCGTGGTAGGCGACGAGATCGGCATGACGGGCGTCAGCCCAAAGCGAGATTGGATAGGTCGGGGCGAGTGGCATCGACAGGAGGTTCCCTAGCGAAGTCACGCGGCGCACGGGCACCTCGCCTATCATTTCCTCGCCACCGCGGCCCCGCATGCGGGAAACCAGGATTCGGCTGCTGCAGCTCTCGCCAAGCCCGCCGGCTATGAGGCGGATGACTTCCGGAATGCCGCCGATGACCTCGGGCGTGTAGACTTTGTACGCGTGAACGACCTTCAGCAAGCCGGCAGGGCCGGCCGGCAACCGTGCGTTGCGCTGCCGACACGGGGCCAAGGATACGCCGCGACCAAGGGACACCTCATGACCCCGCGGCAAGACGAGCCACGGCCGTTTCGAGCAAGTCCCAGATCGATAAGTCGTCGGCCGAAGAATCGAGTCCTGCGAGAGTCTGGCGCTGTTGGTCGACAAGTCCGGCCAGCGAGCCTGCGTCGTTCAGGAAGTGTTGAATGCGAGCCGCCTGAATCTCCCTGTTTGTCCCGTAGAGACGATATCCCGCATGTGGAACCGCTAAGCCGCTGGTGAACAGGGGCTTGGCGAAGTGGACCGCTTCCTCCAGCCGGGGAGCGGCGTCGGGGCCCAAATGAAGCAGGACGTCGCAACGCCGGTAGAGTGCCTTGATCTGCCCGTCATCCAGATCGGCAAACAGGGTGACCCGCTCCTTGATTGTGGCAAAGCGGGTCGCCAGCAAGTACTCCAAATAGTCGGCGAAGGCCCGGACCGGCCGGTCGCCGGCGATCACCAAATGGCATTCCGCGGCGTTGGCGGCAAAGGCCGCGAATAGCTCGAGGGCGCTGACGATCCCTTCGTCAGGCGACAGGCGTCCGTGGAAGAACAGCAGCGTTCCCCCGCACGGTAGGTCGGGCAAGGCAGCATCTGCGACGCTGTCCCAGAAGGCGGCGCGGCCGGGGAGGCGGCAACACAGCGTCCGGCGGGCGATGGCGGCCTCGCAGGCCGCCCGTGTGTCGGCGTCGAGTTCGGACGCCGCATGCAGCAGCGGCGTCAGCGAGGATCGATCGGCCGGCGCGAGACGGGGCAGGAACTTCCTTGCTCCCAGGACTTGGGTCTCGCCACTCTCTTCGGTCGGCTCTTCGGTCCGACGCCCCAGGAGATGATGGGCAAAAATCCCGGCCAGCCTGGCCGTGCCGGCCGCCCATAGCTCGCAATCGGCGGCATGCTGAATGAGAGTCTGAGCTTGGACATAGCGTTCATAGACTTCTGCGTCGAAGACTTGCAGTCGGCTGAAATCGGGCAGGCCAAGGAAATAGAAGATCTTCGTGCAAGATAACCGGGTGAGCCAGGGCAGGGCCGCAAGGTGGTCATCGAAAAGGATCAACAGAAGATCGTTCTTCTGCACGTCCTCGGCCAAATCGCCGATATGCGCAACGGCCCCCCGAAGTTCGGGGTCGAACTCGGTAGCGTAGAGGCGCGCGGCAATGCCGTCTCGGGCAAGCAGCTTCATCAACTGCCCTGCAAGAGCGCCGTGCGCCATGCGCGAGGGCGCAGGCAACCTCTGGGTTACGATCCGGATCGTGCTGCCGGCAGGCCACTGGAACGGCGCCCTGGACAGGGTTTCGATCGCGGTCCAATCGCCCGCCAGGTTCGCGCGCTCTCGCGAAGCTGCCTCGGCGGCGGCCGGGTCACGGTACAGCGACAGGGACTGGATGTGGACGATTTCGTCGTTGATGCGATGGCGCAGAACGAGATGCAGCAGCAGTGTCGTCGATGCGGGCAGGTCCAGTTCCTCGTTGGTCCAGCGGCCCAGACCTTCTACGCTTCCGCCGCTGACCTCCAGTCGGCCATTGTCGGCACTGACCACGAGGGCCATTGCGCCGGTGCGGCTCAGCGGAAAGCTCCACCAGCCAATATGTCCCTGGGGGTGGACGGCAAAATCGCGCCGGTAGATGTCCGCCACCAGGTAGAACTCGCTGTTTCGCAGATGCCTGGGCAGGACGACATCCAGCCCGGCCTTGGCCTGGCGACCCGGCAGGCTGATGAACGGGGGATCGACACGAAGATGCACCACGCCATCCGGCATACCCACCGAAGGGGACGGCGTGCCAATCTGCGCAAAATGGACCCGGTGGCCGATCTCGTTCATCGAATGGCGCGCCGCCCGTCGCCCTGGTCAAGGCCGGCAAGCTCGTCGCCATCAAGTGCCGCGCGCCGGCGCGCCTTGGCTCGGGCCTCCGCGATCAGGTCGCGGGTCATCGTGACATAGAACCGGCCCCAGTTCACCGAAGGCTCGACGTGCGTGTTTTCATGGAATTCATTGAAAGTCGAGACTATGAGCATCTCCGGCGGATCAGCCTGCCGCAGCGCGAAGTCCGCGCTCCGGCGATAGGTCGCGCCATCGTCGCGCGGCACACGCCGGTAGGGGTTGCCGTGCCGGTTGGGGTCTTGCAAATGCGTGTCGTCATAGCCGGGCGATACAGTCGCGATCCTCAGACGCGCCGGCATCCCAGCGGCGCCGTCATAGGCTCGTTGCCAGGTCTCCTCCCATAGCTCCGGCGCGCTGAGTTCGAGCGGAGAAAACAGGGAGGCGCCGTCGAACAAATCGAAGGTTTGGCGCGATTCCGTTGCCGGGTCGAAGAGTCTTAGACTGGCGGCGATTCTCAGGCAATCCTCGCTCAGCGTTCTCAACAAGCGGATCGCCATGTAATCGCCATCCAGCAGACCCGTCCAAAGCAAGAACAGCAGCGGCTTGCCGCGAAGCTTCTGGTAGCGCGCGTGCGCCATGATGCCCTGGCGAATTTTGAGCATGGCGGCTTCGATGATGGGAGGTCGGGCCGTATAGAGGCATAAAGTAACGGCGAAATGCAGCGGGGAGCCCCGTTGCGCAGCCACGTCGATCATGGTTTCAGCAGCGGTGAGCTGATGAATGTCGATGCCTTCTTCGTCGACATGGAGATTGAAGATGACGAAATCGATGTCCATCTCCTCCATTAATTCGATATGCCGGGCCGCGATGTCGCCGCTGAGGGAGCCGTAATAGCCGAGCTGCGGCGCGTCCGACACGCCGCCGAACGCCGGATTGTCGGACCAGTGGCGACCGCCGAGGCCCTCGCCGTACCATGTGAAATAGTGGATGCCGACCAACGGCATCCGGCTGACCAAATCGGGTGGCGGCCTCCGCGCGGCCGCCCATTCGGCCCGACAACCCTCGATGATGGCGAGGATTTCTGCGGCGGTCCGGTCCCATGTGAAGTTGCGAGCCACCTCGCGGCCATGGGCGCCCATGCGAAGCGCGAGCCCCCGATCCTCTTGCAGCCTCCGAATCCGGCCCGCAATCTCGGCCGGGAGCGGCGGAACAAGGAAGGCGCATTCCTCGTCGACGACTTCGCAGAACCCCCCTTCGTTCACGGCGACAAGCGGCTTGCCGGCGGCCAGGGCTTCGAGGGCGACAATGCCGAACGGCTCCCGGATCGGCGCAAAGACGACACAGAGGCAGCGCGCCAAAAGAATCTGTACTTCGTGATTGTCGAGACCATGAAGAAAGAACACCCGATCGGACACGCCCATCCGCTTGGCCACGGTCATGAGGCGCTGTTTCTCGGGGCCGGAGCCGACGATGTAGAGCTGAACCCCCTCGACTTGGCGGATAGCCTCGATGATGAGGCGCGTGCGCTTGTGGCGCCACAGCTGGCCGATGGCGAGGACGATGTTGCCAGCCTGCGGCAACTCGATCGTGCGTTCCAGAGTCACGCCCGGATAGACGACCTCGATATCCGGCAGCTTATAGATCTTCTGCAGATATTCGGCCATGTACTTGCTGTTGGCCACGACGCGATCGGGCCGCCCGGTCGCGTCGAGGACCGACAAGGCCTGTAGCGTCGCTTCGAGCTCCAGCTTCGATCCGAGGACGTCGCCCACCGGGTCATAGTTCTCCTTCGGATACAGGTGCAACCGGAGGTGGCCCTCGGCGGCCATATCCTCCTTCTGGTCGTGGCGAAGGTCATGAATGCCGCGGAGCGGCTCATGCGGGTACCACACCATCGGATGCAGATCGAGGAGGTGCATGGGCCACAGATGCGCGTGATAGACGTCATGGACGCCGACCTGCCCCTCCCAGATCTTGGGCAGAAGAGCGGCATTGAGGATGACCGAGTTCTCGCCTTCGAAGGGCGGCCTCAGCTTGCGCAGTGTGACCTTATGGAGCCCAGCCTCGGCCAGCAGGCCTTCATCGACGACTGCCGTATAGACGGTAAGGCGGTGTTGGTGTTGCCAGCGCACCAGGCATTCGACGAGAAGCCTTTCCGCGCCGCCATACTTGGCCAGCTCCGGGATAATGATTCCGATATCGAGCATATGCTCCCTCGGCTAGTCTCGACGAAGGGAGCGTGCGGGGCAAGCAACGCTCATGTGCAATCGAAGATCCGGCAACCCCGGCAACCGGCGCTTGTGAATGATCGAGATGTGCGGCATATCACAGCCGGCACGACATGCCAAGCCTCGGTGCGCCGGGCCGTGGGCCTCGAACAATAGCTTCACCGTCGCATTTCGCGTGGATATGTCCGTTGCTCGGATAGGGGGCCCCGGAAAGGCATGAAATTGGCATCGTCTCTCGTGCGGTTTGCTGACCCGCTAGTCTTGCGCATGAGCCCGGTCTTGGCCGCGACGGCGGTCGTCCTCTGGATCTTGGTGAGCTTCGGCATATTCAACGCAAACGGTAGAACGATAGCCAGCGGCGACACCGTGCCGGCATCGCTGATGCCAGTCGTGGTACTGCTTGACGGCACGGTGATGCTGGATCGCTTCGCGGAAGAGGAGCATCGCCGCTTTCCCCGGCCCTATTGGCTCCAGCAGACGCGTTTTGGCACCGCCTCGCGCTATCCGCTTGCAACGGGCGTCCTCGCGATTCCAATCTACGCGGTCCCGGTGCTCTATCAGGCTTGGCGCCAGCCGCTTTCGACCGACGAGTGGCGCGACTTTGCCGTCGGCCCCCTGCAGAAGCTTGCGGCTTCCATTTTCGCGGCACTGTCGGTCGGCGTCTTCTGGTCGATCTGCGTCTCGCTTGGCTTCCGGTCCTGGCTCCCGTTCGTGCTGACGGCCCTCTACGCGTTTGGTAGCGAGACGTATACCATTGCTTCTCAGGGTCTCTGGCAGCATGGGCCCGGCAGCTTGGCATTGCTCGCGGCGATTCGCGCCATGTTGTGGGCCGACAAGCGCCCTCGTGCGGCCGCGCTCGCGGTTGGCTTGTCCTTGGGACTGGCCGTCGCGATCAGGGACAACAATGTTTTCTTGGTCGGTCCGATCGGGCTGGCTGCCCTCTGGCGACAACCGCGCCAATGGCTTTGGCTCATGGCGCCCGCCGTGGCCATTGCGGTGCCCGTCGGCATCTACAACTACGTGGTGCTGGGCAGCATACTCGGCGTGGGCCAGGATCAAATTGGCGACTTGGCACTGCGCAATATGCGGGAGGGTTTGCCGGGCGTCTTTTTCAGCCCGGCACGCGGCATCTTTCTGTATTTTCCCGCTGCGGTCCTGGCGCTTGTTCTCGTGTTCCGCCAAGCCTCGACCTTGTCGCGCGAGCCGCTGTTTCTTGCGCTCGGCGCCTGCGTGATCCTCGCAACCGGGCTCAATGCGAGCTACAAAGTGTGGTATGGGGGCGACTGCTTCGGCCCAAGGTATTTCACCGAGGTCCAGGGCCCGATCCTGATCCTGCTGGGTGCGGCCGTCGAAGCAGGCGGACGTCGGCTCGTTGCATCTCTATGCCTCATGCTCATACTGCCATACTCGATATTCATCCAAGCCATGGGCAGCTGGAGCATCGCGACATTTGATTGGGATGCCAAGCCGCCGCCGGGCGAAGTCGCGCGGTATTGGGACTGGAACGACAACCCCATATTCCGCGGCATCCGCGCGAATTTGTAGCGGCGCGCCATGACGAATGGGGGCGGGCACAGCGCAGTGGCAGAGTTATCGGTTTCCGTGATCATGCCCTGCTTCAATGAGGGGGCCACGGTCGAGACCCAGGTGCAGCGCGTGCTGGCTGCATGCACGCCCGGCTTTAAGCTGGAGGTGCTTGTTGTCGACGATGGCTCCTTGGACGGATCAGCCGAGATTCTGGATCGTCTCTCCGAGCGGGTCGGGTCTCTAAAGCTGATCCGCCACGAACGCAATCTTGGCAAGGGAGCCGCGTTTCGCAGCGCGTTTCGGGTTGCATCCGGAGACGTCATCCTCATCCAGGACGCCGATCTGGAGTACGATCCGTCCGAATACCCAAGACTGCTGGCGCCAATCGCAAGGGGAGCCGCCGACGTTGTCTATGGCTCTCGGTTCCGCGGCGGCGACGAAGTGCGCGTTCTATATTTCTGGCACAGCGTTGCCAATCGCATGCTTACCCTGATGGCCAACATGTTTACCGACCTCAATCTCACCGACATGGAAACCGGTTTCAAAGTCTTCCGGCGGAACGTCATCGACCGCATTGCGTTGCGGGAAGACCGCTTTGGTTTCGAGATGGAGGTGACCGCCAAACTTGCTCGGCTGCGCCCCAAGCCTCGTATCTTCGAAGTGGGCATCAGCTATCACGGCAGGACTTACGCCGAGGGAAAGAAGATCGGCCTGCGCGATGCCTTCCGCGCGCTGTATTGCATCGTGCGTTACTCGATCTGGTAGAAGGGGAATTGAGTTTCAGATCGAACGGCGACCCTTCTGCGGCGCCGCATGGAAAATGACTGTGCCCAATGTGGTTTGCGGTCCACGCGCCGGCTTGGGTTGAGGCTGGGGCGGTTCGCATCAAGGGTCTAACTATGCAAGACGCATGTCGCACGCTGCCAAGCCGGGGTTGGGCGATCGCCAGCATCTTTGGCAATCGCTGACTAAATGCCGTTTGGGAGAAGCAACCGCTCTGGCTGGAACTCGAGCCGTCCGGGAGGAATAGCAGAAGATGCCGGATTTTATAGCGGATCCGCAGATTTGGGCGAGCCTGGCAACGCTCACGGCCATGGAAATCGTCCTCGGCATCGACAACCTGGTTTTCATCACCGTGCTGGCGGGCCGCCTGCCGCCGGCGCGCCAGGCGCAGGCACGCCGGATCGGACTGGGTCTGGCGCTTGCCATACGCCTCCTGCTGCTAGGTGCCGTCGCCTGGATCGTCGGGTTGACCCGACCGATTTTCGAGATCGCCGGTCATCCCGTCTCGTGGCGCGACCTGATCCTTGTTGGCGGCGGTTTTTTCTTGCTCTTCCAGGGTACCCGCGAAATCCATGCCCAAATCGAGGGCGACGCGCGTGCGCCCGCGGCCGGCACGGCGAAGACCTTCGCGGGGACCATCGCGCAGATCGTATTGCTTGATATCGTCTTCTCTCTTGACAGCGTGATCACCGCCGTCGGGATGGTCAACCAGTATTGGGTCATGGCGACCGGCGTGGTCATCGCCATGGTGCTGATGATCGCCGGCTCCGGGCCGGTCGCCAATTTCGTCAATCGCCACGCCACCATAAAAATGCTGGCGCTGAGCTTCTTGCTGCTGGTAGGCGTCACTCTGCTGGCCGAGGGAATGAGCTTCCACATCCCAAAGGGATATATCTACGCCGCCATCGGCTTCTCGGGCTTGGTCGAAGGGCTGAACCAGCTTATGGCTCGCCGCAAGGCCGCCGTCGGCAAGCGGCGCTAGGTGTGTCGTCCCCGGCTAGCTTAAGGGGAAAGTCGATCAAGATCCGTGCTAAGGTCGTCAGCCACGGCCGTTAACTCGCGTTTAAGCCACGTGAACATCGACGGCTGGGCCGAGACAAACGGGCCATCCCCCGCCACCATCGACGGGATAAGCCAGACGGCCCAGATTACGCGGCTGGGCGCCGAGGGACGGTACATCCTTGCGCCCGGCGAATGGCTATGGGGCTCGCTGGCTTGGGCGCACGAGCTCGAGGATGTCGGCGCCCCGGTATCCGGCGAGTTGACCGGCCTCTTCGGTCTGTCAGCGCCCGGGGCACCCCTCGGCCAGGACTGGATGGAGGCAACCGTTGGTGCCCGTCATGACGTCGGTGCCGGCGGGGCGTTGACCGCGGCCTTTACCCTGAACACTGGCGGAAGCGACGTGCCAAACCTGAGCGGGGACATTGGCCTGAGCTGGCAGTTTTGAGAGCAGAGGGTGTCCAGCTTGCGGCAATGAGAGCGCCGGATGATTGCCGACAGGCGCTGCAATCGGCGCGAATTGGCCACGGGACGCCGTCGGCCAGCCGGAGACGCTGAAGTTTGCGCAACGCTTTCCCGGCGAGCTAAGCAGTGGGCAGAAGCAGAGAGTCTGCATCGCCCGAGCACTTGCCGCGGAGCCGGACCTGCTCATTTGCGATGAAGTGACGTCCGCCCTCGACCCCCTGGTCGCGGAAGGCATCCTCGAGCTACTGGGCCGCCTGCAGCGCGACCTGGGTTGTGCGTATATTTTCAATACCGACGACATCGGCACAGTCAGGCGCATTGCAGACGGCGTCGCGGTGATGCTGGAGGGGCAGTTCGTTGCCGAGGGGCCGCTCGCAAAAGTCTTCGCCCCGCCGTGTCACCCTTATACGCAGGCTTTGCTCTCTTCCGTGCCGGAAATGCGCACGGATTGGCTCGATGGCGTGCCGGGGGAGCGCGGGCAGCTCGGAGAAGCCGCCACTTTGGGAATGTAGGTGCGCCGCGGCGGAGCTGTTAGGGTCGGCTTCCCTCTCGTCGCTATAACCACGCTGGATATGGAGCATCAATAGCTTGCCCGCAGACGAGTCTCACAAGCATTTCCGTTCTCGCGACTCCTCGGACCCGCAGGCTTTCCCGACCCAACGCAATCCGCGTTTACGGCTGATCATACCTCTGGTCGTGGCCGTCGCCTTCTTGATGGAGCAGCTGGATTCGACCGTCATCACGACGGCGATTCCCCAGATGGCGAAGAGCCTCGACGCCACGCCGTTGCGTATGAATCTTGCGGTGACAACCTATGTTCTCACCCTGGCGGTGTTCATACCCGTGAGCGGCTGGTTCGCCGATCGCTTTGGCGCGCGCAAAATCTTCGTCCTCGCCTTGCTGATCTTCACGATCGGCTCTTGCCTTTGCGGCGTGGCCGACAGTTTTGCGATGCTCGTGGCCACCCGGGCGCTGCAAGGCTTCGGCGGCGCCATGATGACACCCGTGGGCCGATTGATCTTGTTGCGCAGCTTTCCGCGCAATCAGCTTTTCACCGCGATGATATACATGAGCCTTCCGGCGCTCATCGGTCCGGTCATCGGACCCCTGCTGGGAGGCGTGCTGACAAGCTACGCGTCCTGGCGCTGGATCTTCTATGTGAACATTCCGTTCGGTTGCCTGGGTATCCTGCTTGCCTTGCGCTTCGTGGAAGAGGTCCGGGGAGAGCGGCGGGTCAGATTCGACCTGCGCGGATTCCTGATGGTCGGCTTTGGTCTCGCGCTGCTGCAATACGGCACCGAAAACATCGGACGGCCAGTCATCGGTCCGGCGGCAATTGCGGCCGTATTGATCGCCGGAGGGTCGCTTCTGTCCGCGTTCGTATTGCACGCGCGCAGAGCGGCGGACCCGGCGGTGGACCTGACGCTGTTTCGCCTGCGGTCGTTTCGGATCGGCACCCTGGCCGGCGGGCTGTGCCGGATCGGCATGAACGGCGTGCCTTTTCTCCTGCCGGTCATGTTGCAGGTCGGCCTCGGGATGAGTCCGGTCCGATCCGGCTCCCTGACCTTCCTCAGCAGCATCGGTGCGCTGTTGATCCGGCCGGTTTCCTCGCGCCTGCTGCGCCTGCTGGGATTCGACCGGGTGCTGTTCTGGAGCGCCATCCTGGCTTCCGTCGTGATCGCGGGCTTTTCCCTGGTCGGACCCGGCACCTCGCAATGGACTATCGGTGCCTACATCGTGCTCTTCGGACTGGTGCGGACGACACAGTTCATGACCTCCAATACGCTTTCCTACGCCGACATGCCCGCCGACAAGTTGAGCCGCGCCACCAGCCTGGGCGGCGTGCTGCAACAGCTCACCGTCAGCTTCGGTGTCTCATTCGGCGCCATGCTGCTTGGCCTGCTTACCTGGCAGAGCCATCTGTTGACGCCTGCGCGCTTCCACGAAGTCTTCCTGCTGATGGCGATCATTCCGCTGCTTTCTCTCCCCGGCTTTCGCTCGCTCCGGCCGGAAGACGGCGTGGAGATCAGCGGTCACCGTCGTCGCGGCAAGAATCGAGCCGCGTAGTTCTCGCCGGCGGATCGATGACGTTCACGAGCCGCTGCCAGGCTGCCCCCAGGATTACTCCTGCAATCGACCGGATGTGAATCTCGACTGCGAACAAGGAATCTCGCCATGACCGAAAAATTTTCCATCGATCCCGCGACGACGGCGCTTCTCGTCATGGATTTTCAGGTGTCGATCGTCGACGGCTTCGCCATGGACAAGGACGGGCTTCTCACCCGGACCGCAAGCCTTCTCGACGCGGCCCGCAAGTCAGGCTTGATGGTGGTCTATGTGGTCGTCGGCTTCCGCGCAGGCTACCCGGAGGTAAGCCGACGCAACATGTCGTTCAGCGCAATCCGGGAGACGGGGCGCTTTGCCGCCGGGGATTCGGGTGCTGAGATACACCTCGCCGTGGCGCCCCGGTCCGGCGAGGTCATTGTGACCAAACATCGGGTGGGCGCATTTGCCGGAACCGACCTGGATATGATCCTGCGGTCGGGCGGCATCGAGACTGTCCTGCTCACGGGCATCGCCACCAGCGGCGTGGTGCTTTCGACCGTCCGCCACGCCGCCGACGCCGACTATCGGATCGTGGTGGTCAAGGATTGCTGCTCCGACCGCGACGACGAAGTCCACCGCGTGCTTGTCGAGAAGGTGTTCCGTCGGCAGGCGGTCGTGGTGACGTCGGACGAAATTCTACGCGAGTTCTAAGCGACAACTGCCGATGGCGGCACGCCGATCCATTGCCGGCTAGGGACTCATCCGAGATGCTCTCCACCCTCCCGCGCCACCGACGCGGCTTCGCCGGTGGGCCGCCCGCCGAGGTATCGTTGCCGGCCGGGCAGCAGCCCACCTCGGGATTGTGTGAACAGAGGGCGTGGCGTGTTCCCGGCACGGCGTTTGCCCAGCGGTACGGTCTCTCGATTGCAGTCCTCTACCAACGGTCGTTGTCGTAATGGTGATGATGCCAGTTGCCGTAGCCGCCATAGCCTCCGTATCCGCCGGAGTAGCCGAAACTGAAGTTGTAGCTTGGTGCATAGCCGTAACTTGGGGCGTAGCCATAGCCTGAGCTGTAGCCATAGCCTGAGCCGTAGCCGGACCCATAGCCATAAGGCTGCTCGTAGACGCAGCCTGCCAGGATGGCGACGAGAGCTAGGGACCCGAGGGTCGTCTGAATGGCGCGCATGGGATGAACCTCCCGATAGGTCTTCCTGACCTCTGCACGCTGACGTAACGCGCTTTCCTGCGCTTGTCAGAGGCTGCCCGCGGAATACCTCCGGATTGCCACAGTTGCCAAGATCGAACCGGGCAGAGGGGGCGGATCAGCACATGTCCCGGGCGATGCGCTCTGTCCAGCTGCGGGAAAACAACCGGATCCCGGCCTCGAAGGCTTCCAGGTCGGCTTCGACGACAAATTCCGTGGCCGTGCAGGCGATGGCGCATCGAGTGCGAATCCGGCTGTCCCAGCCCTGCGGGTGACGGTTGGTGAGCTCGTGTTCGACTTCGGCCCGGGCCGAGCTTGGATCGTCGGGACGCATCCAATATCGGATGATCTTTCGCAAGGCGGTTTCGACGCCGATCTCCTCGATGATCGAAGTTCCGTCGTCGCGCAGCACCTCGATCCGTTGCTCGCCGCTGGCGACATCCTGACAAATGCTGCGATGGACTGCGCCCGGCTTCAGCATGCGTCGGCGCGTCGGCGTGGGTCTCTCCGGTTCGGCGAAGACAACGCGGGAGTCCTCCGGACGGGAATGGCGAACGGGAAGCAACAGGCTGGAACGGCCTGTCCAGAGGGTAAGGCGGACAGGCGCTGGCGCCGGCCAGATGATCGGCCAGTAGGCGGTCGAAACTGCGACGCGAATCCGATGGCCCGCCAGGAACCTGTGCCCGATGTCGTTGAGTTGGAGCTGTACGCGCTGGCGTCGGTCAGGTTCCAGGGGCTCTGGCGCCGAATGACCGCCACGATGGGTCAGATTCAGCACCCCGTAGCTGACACGGGTGACTGAGCCGTCGGGCGCTACGTCGTTCAGACGGACGATGAGATTTGCGACCGGCCGATCCGCCGCCAGCTCCAGCTCCACGGTGGGCGCCCCAAGGATCTCGAGTGTCTCCTCCAGGGGCTTGCCGTCAAAGCACAGCGAATATGCGTCATCGGGCCTTTGATCCGTTGGCAACTCGGGCCCAAGGCCGCCCAGGCCATAGGGACACCATTCGCCGCCGGCCGCACCTGCCGTCTCCGGCGAGTTGACCGACAGCGCCTGGACTTCGCCCGGTTCCCTGGCCAGACCATCGCTATTGAGCGTCAGGCGCTCTTGCACAATCGCCTGGGAAGGCCAGGAAGGCTCCACCACCCAATGGCCGGGCCGGTGATCATAGTGGCTGGCCGGCGCAACGGAGTCCTGGACATAGGCTCTCAGCATCGGCTCGGCCATGATCCCGGTATCCCGGCCCTTCAGCCAATGATCCCACCAGCGCAGACATTCGGTGAGGAAGCCGATGGCCGGACCCGGCACGCCGTTATGCGGATACTTGTGGCCCCAGGGTCCGACGATGGCCAGGCGCGGCGACTTGAGATCGCGCAGCAGGCGGAATACGGCGTTGGTGTAGCCATCGGCCCAGCCGCCAACGGCCAGGACGGCGCATGTGATGGCGCCGATGTCTTCGCACACCGAGCCGTGGCGCCAATAATCGTCGCGCCGCTGGTGATGCAGCCAGGTGGCGAACACGGGTGTGACCGCCTCCAGGCGCTGCATCCACATCTGCCGCCAGCGATCGCCGACGATGAGCGGATCGGGTGCGCGCCCCATGATGGAGAAGAAACTCGAACCCCATTCCAGATTGCCGGTCATGTGGCAACCGCCCATGTAGTGCATGTCGTCGGCATAGCGGTCGTCGGTGGAGCAGGCGGTCATGATCGCCTTCAGCGCCGGCGGGCGCCGGGCGGCGACCTGGAGCGCATTGAAGCCGCCCCAGGAGATGCCCATCATGCCCACATTGCCGTTGCACCAGCTCTGCTTGGCGAGCCAGGCGATGGCCTCGACGGCATCGTCCTGTTCCTGCTTCAGATACTCGTCCCGGATGACGCCCTCGGAATCGCCGGTGCCGCGGATGTCCAGGCGCAGGCAGGCATAGCCGTGGGCGGCGAGATAGGGATGGGTGAGATCGTCGCCGTCGCGGGTTCCATCCCGCCGGCGATAGGGGATGTATTCCAGGATCGCCGGCACCGGCTGCGCCTCGGCGTCCTCTGGGATCCAAAGGCGGCCGGCAAGCCTGGTCCCGTCGGCGAGCGGAATCCAGATCGTCTCGTGGTGGCGGATCGCCTTCGGCGGGAGCGAGGTTGTCATGGGAAGATCATGCCTCCGTTCGGGGAGTTCTGACGCCTTGCTTGGTCATTCTGGGGGAAGTTTGTTGACTGTACAAACAGTAGATTGTTCAATCGAATAACGCTCAAACCCGTGGGCGGCGGCAGAGGCGAGACCGGACGGCCATGGCCAGTGCGAGACTGCAAAGCTTTCGCCGCGATGAACTGATCGACGCCACCATCGCCGCGATCTTCGCCGGCGGCCTCCAGCAGACCACGCTCAACGCCATCGGCAAGCAGGCCGGCCTCTCTCCGGCCCTGGTGAATCACTACTTCGACGGCAAGGCGGCGCTGCTCGAGGCGACCATGCGCCGCCTCATGCGCGACCTCGGGCGGGACATAGCCGCGCGCCTTCCGGCCAGGTCCACGGCGCTGGCGCGCCTGCATGCGATCATCGACGGCTGCTTTTCGCGGCGGCATTTCCTGCCGGAATCCATGGTCGCATGGCTCAGCTTCTGGCTCGAGGTGCGCCGCGATCCGCGTTTCGCCCGCCTGCAGCGGATACTGAACCGGCGCTTCCAGTCCAACGTGATGTATGCCCTGCGCCAGCTCGTTCCGACACGGACGGCTGAGGACCTTGCTCTTGGTCTCACCGCTCTCATCGACGGCTTCTGGTGGGCCTATGCGGTGGACGCCAAGCGGATTCAGCCCGCCCGGGCGCGCCGGCTATGCAGGGACTACCTCGCCAGCCGGCTGCCTGGGACGCAAGCTGCCCCGCGCACCCGTAAGAAACCGATACGCCGCGTCAAGCGGGCAGGGAGTCGATCATGACTGAGGCGCCGATCATCCGCGATGTATCGGACCTAGTCCGTTCCATCGAGCTCGCCTGGATCCCGATGTCGGACGGACGGCGTCTCGCGGCCAGGCTCTGGCTGCCCCGGGAGGCGGAGAGCCATCCAGTGCCGGCCATCCTGGAATACATCCCCTATCGCCGGCGCGACGGCACCCGGCCGCGCGACGACGAACACCATCCCTGGATCGCGGCCCAAGGTTATGCCTGCGCCCGGGTGGACATCGCCGGCAGCGGGGATTCCGACGGGTTGTTGCTGGACGAGTATCTGAAGCAGGAACAGGACGACGCCTGCGAGATCATCGCCTGGCTCGCCGCCCAGCCCTGGTGCAGCGGCAGCGTCGGCATGATCGGCATCTCCTGGGGCGGCTTTAACGGCCTCCAGGTGGCTGCGCGCCGTCCCCCTGCCTTGAAGGCGGTGATCTCGCTCTCGTCCACCGTGGATCGCTACGCCGATGATGCCCATCTCATGGGCGGCTGCCTCATCGCCGACAACATGGATTGGGGCGGCGCTTTCTTCGCCTATGCCGGCCTGCCGCCCGATCCGGCGATGGTTGGCCCCGACTGGCGCGAGCGTTGGCTCGCCCGGCTCGAAGTCCTGCGCCCTTTCCCGGCGCTCTGGCTGGAGCATCAGCGGCGCGATGCGTTCTGGCGCCACGGCTCCGTCTGCGAGGACTATGCGGCGATCCTATGCCCCGTCCTCTCGGTCAGCGGCTGGGCCGACGGCTATCGCGCGGCGATCTTCCAGCTCACGGAAAACCTGAAGGTCCCCTGCAAGGGGATCCTCGGGCCCTGGGGCCACCTTTACCCCCAGCGCGGCGTGCCTGGCCCCGCCATCGGTTTTCTCCAGGAGGCGACTCGCTGGTGGGATCGCTGGCTGAAGGGCAAGCCGACGGGCGTGGAGAACGATCCGGCGCTGCGGCTTTGGCTTCAGGACGGCGTCGCCCCACGGGCACACTACGACGATCGGCCGGGGTGCTGGATTGCCCTGGACCGCTCGCCCTCGGCGGACATCGTCGAGCAGGTCTGGTCGCTAAATCGACAGGGTCTCGATGCCACGCCGAAGCCCGAAGGTGCGTTGATTCTGCGGTCGCCCCAGACGACCGGCCTTGCGAGCGGCGAATGGTGTGCCTACGGCCTCGGCAAGGTGGCGCCGGAACTGCCGCTGGACCAGCGGATCGACGATGCGGGTTCACTCGTCTTCGATACGCCACCTCTATCCGAACCGCTCGCCGTCGTCGGCTCGGTCGTCGTCGCTCTGGAACTGGCCGCGGATAAGCCGGAGGCCCTCGTTGCCGTTCGGCTGAGCGACGTGGCGCCCGATGGTGCCGCGACACGGGTGAGCTACGGCGTACTGAATCTTGCTCATCGGGACAGCCACGCCGAACCGACCGCCCTGGAGCCGGGCCGGCGTTACCAGGTCAAAGTCGCGCTTACCCATGCGGCCCATGTCTTCGCGCCCGGCCGGCGGTTGCGGATTTCAATCTCGAGCTGCTACTGGCCCCTGGTCTGGCCCTCGCCCGAGGCCGCCATGTTGTCTCTGGAGACCGGCTGCAGCCAGGTCGCCTTGCCGGTGCTGCCGGCAGCGCGCATTCGCGAATACGCGGGCTTCCTGCCGGTCGAGAAATCCAAGCCCATGGCCGTCACGGTCCTCGATCCTGGAATCGAGCACCGGGAAACTGTCTACGACGTCGGCGCCGACAGGACTGTCGTGCGCAACAGCCGGAGCGACGGATCCTACCGCATCGACGATATCGGCACCGTGGTTTCCTACGGCAAGGTCAAGGAATTCGCCATCGCCCGGAACGATCCGCTCACGGCCGAGACCACGGTGTCCGTTCAGGTCCACTATCGACGGCCGGACTGGGATGCGCGGCTCGAGACCAAGATTCGCATGAGCTGCGATCGGACCCATTTCATTTTCCGTTCCGATGTCGATGCCTATTCCGGCGGCGAGCGTTGCTTCAGCCGGAGTTTCGACCACCGGATCCCACGCGATCATCTATAGAGGGCTGCGTCGTGACCCAAGGACCAATCATCCGCGAGCAGATGCCCGAGGAATTCGATGTCCTCGATCCGGTTTGGATTCCGATGGCCGACGGTGCCCGGCTGGCGGCACGCTTGCTGCTGCCGCGCTCGGCCAAGCGCGTACCCGTGCCGGCGGTGCTGGAATACATTCCCTACCGTCGGCGGGATGGAACGATCCTCGGCGATACCCCGACCCATGCCTATTTCGCCGGCCACGGGTACGCCTCGCTGCGGGTCGACATGCGCGGGGCCGGGGATTCCGACGGCGTGCTGCTGGACGAATACCTGCCCCAGGAGCACGACGACGCCCTTGCGGTCATCGCCTGGATCGCGGCCCAGCCCTGGTGCAGCGGCAAGGTCGGAATGATGGGCTACTCCTGGGGCGGCTTCAACGCCCTCCAGGTCGCCGCGCGCCGGCCGCCCGCGCTGGCCGCTATCATTCCGGTCCATGCGACCGACGACCGGTATGGCGACGATTGCCATTACATGGGCGGTGCCCTGCTCAAGGGGAACATCTCCTGGGCCTCCACCATGCTGGCCTACAATGCCCGGTCGCCCGATCCGCTGATCGTCGGCGAGCGCTGGCGTGAAATGTGGCTCGAGCGGCTGGAGGGCAGCCCGCCGTTCATCTTCGAGTGGCTGGCTCATCCCCTGCGCGACGCCTATTGGCGTCATGGGTCGGTCGGCGAGGACTACAGCCGGATCACGGCTGCGGTCTACTCCGTCGGCGGCTGGGCCGATCCCTACACCAACTGCGTGTTGCGCCTCCTGCAGCATCTGAAAGCCCCGGCCAAGGCCCTGATCGGCCCCTGGGCGCATGCCTATCCTCACATCGCCCGCCCCGGACCCCAGATCGGATTCCTTCAGGAATGCCTGCGCTGGTGGGATCGGTGGCTCAAGGGTATCGACAATGGAATCATGGCCGAGCCGAGGCTCAAGGCCTGGATCCAGGATTCTGTGCCGCCAGCCTCCGACTATGAAACCCGGCCCGGCCGCTGGGTCGGCGAGGTTACCTGGCCAAGTTCAACCGCTGCAAAGCAGTTCTTTCTGGCGGAGGGCCGCCTGTTGGATCGGGCGCCTGCCTCGGCGAAACCGATCCAGCACCGGTCGCCTCAGGTGACCGGCATCACCGCCGGCGAGTGGTGCCCCTATGGCTATGTCGGCGAGCTCCCCATCGACCAGCGCGCGGACGACGGACGCTCCCTGGTCTTCGACAGCGCGGCCCTGGAGGCGCCTCTGGAATTGCTGGGGACGCCGCGGGTCACCCTGAAGGTGGCTATCGACCGGCCCGACGGGATCGTCACGGCAAGGCTCTGCGAGGTCGCGCCCGATGGCGCTTCGACCCTGATTTCCTACGGCATCTTCAATCTGACACGCCGCGAGGGATTCGACCGATCCGTCCCCATGCGTCCGGGGGAGCCCGTCACGGTCAGTTTCCCGCTCAATGACCTGGGCCAGCGCCTCGGTGTCGGTTCGCGGCTTCGCCTTGCCTTGTCGACCAACTATTGGCCCACCCTGTGGCCCGCAGCGGAGCCGGTCACCATAACGGTGTACCCAGCAGACTGTCGGCTCGACCTGCCGGCGAGGGCTGGCTCGGCGGCGGTCGACGAGAAGGTTGCATTCCCACCCTCGGAAGCGGCGCCCAATGTGCCCTTTACCCGCCTCAGGCAGGGGCGGCGCGAACGCACGATTGAGGAGGACGCGACTACGGGCAAGACGACCGTGACGATCCACCGGGATTCCGGGGCGTTTCGCCTGGATGAGCATGGCCTCACGATCGACGCTGGCGCGGTCGAGCGGTGCAGCCAGATCGAGGGTGACCCGCTCAGCACCAAAGTCGATGTCGAGTGGCGATACGCCATGACCCGCGGCGACTGGGCCGTCAGGACCGTCAGCCGGACCGTCGTGACCTGCAGCCGGGAGGCATTTCACCTAAATGTGACCATGGACGCTTTTGACGGCGATCGCCGCATATTTACGAAGAACTGGTCGCGCGACCTTCCGCGAGTCGGGCTCTGAATACAAGTGGTGGCGAAAGGAGTATTTCAGCACAATTTCTAGGCATCTCGGCCAATGGAAAGTTTTCCAGCGGCTTCTACGGTGATCTCTTCTAGCTCAGACGGGACCTCCGTTGGTCCCAGCGGACAACAGAGGTCGAGGCCTGGCGGGTTCAAATGCGAGGACGCTGTGGTCTGGTGGGCCGCGCGGGTTTGCGATAGTTTGTGGGTTGAGAGCCGGCTGCCGCGAGGGGGAAGCTTCCCGAGGGAAGCTTCAGTCAGCCGACCAAAGAATAAGCGCCTCAAATGGCGTGTCGTGCATGCGTGCAGTTCCAAGTCGAATTGAAAACAGGGAGACTTAAATGAGCAAACTTCACATGAGTCGCCGGGACATCCTGCGCAGTGCCGCGGCGATGGCTTCGATCACAGCCTTGGGGATCGACCCGAAGCTGGTGCTGGGTGCGGAAGGGGACGTGCTGAAGATCAGGATGCCTGTCGATCTTCAGATCCTCGATCCCGGCTACATGATCGGCGGCCCAGAGACCACGGTGCTTTTCATGTGCATGCCCCGGCTGGCCTTGCCGGAAAAGCAGGCCGACGGCACCTGGGGCTGGAAGCCGTCGGACTATGTGGAGAAAGTGGGCCAGGACGACCCGACCCATATTTCCTTCACCCTGAAACAGGGCATGATGTGGAGCAACAACGCCGGCGAAATCACTTCCGCCGACGTGAAGTTCTCCTTCGAGCGCATGCTCAAGGCGGACTGGAGCGGGCGTTGGCCGACGCTCGACCACGTCGACGTCAAGGACAAGTACAGCGGCACCATAGTCCTGAAGTCGCCGTTCGTCGCGACTTGGGGCATGGGCGTGGCAGCGGATTCGGGGACCATCGTGCCCCAGGCCCTGGTCTCGAAGATGAAGGACCAGAAGTACACCATACCGCTGCCGGCTCAATTCGGGCCCTACACGATGATCGATTGGACCCCCAAGCAGAAGGCGACTTTCAAGGCCAATCCCGACTGGATCGGGGCGAAGCCTCATTTCCAGGAAGTGCACCTGGTCGACGTCGAGGACTTCAAGGCGGCCGAGCTTGCCTTCGAGGCCGGGGAGCTCGATTTCACCGGCGTGCCGCCGGACACCGCGGCCCGCTACATGAAGTCCCCGCCGGAGCATGCGAAGCTGGTCAACACGCCAGGGCCCTTCTACACCTGGATGGGGATGAACACCCAGAACCCGAAGCTCGCCGACGTCCGGGTTCGCAAAGCGATCCAATTTGCGATCGATACGGATTCGATCCTCCAGGCGGGCTACGCAGGCGTGTGTCCAAGAGCCTACGGCGTCGTGCCCATCGGCGTGCTCGGACATCGCGACAAGTCCAACTACTCCTACGACCCGGACAAAGCGAAAGCCCTGTTGAAGGAGGCCGGCGTCTCCAATCTGTCGCTGGAGATCAAGACGCTTGCCGGCGAAACCGAACGTGTCGCCGCTTGCCAGATCATCCAGTCGAACCTGGGCGACGTCGGCATCACGGTGAAGGTCACGCCGACCGATTCCGGGCCGTTCTGGAATCTCGGCCTGGAGTCCAAGGGCGACGCCTGGAAGACTCTGGAACTCTGGATCATGCAGTATCAAACGACCCCCGACCCGGCCGACGCCATTCAGTGGTTCGTGAAGAGCCAGATCGGCGTCTGGAATTGGGAACGCTGGTCGGATCCGGAGTTCGAAGCCCTCTGGACCAAGGGCCTGGAGGAGACCGACCGCGCCAAGCGGGCGGCGGGCTACGTGCGCATGCAGGAGATCATGGAGAACACAGGCGCCTATGTCTGGATCACCTTCGATCCTCTGTTCTACGCGTATAAGGACTCGGTCCAGCCGGGCTACGACGCCGGCGGCGATCCGCTGCCGGAGCTGTTCACGCCGGCCTGAAGCGCAGGGCCCGACCTCGCGGATGCTTAGCCGCCCGGATTGGTCCCGCCCACAGGGGCGGGCGGTCCGGGCGGATAGCTTCCATCTGGCTTGCGCTTGCGGCCTGCGATAGCGTGAGGCCGCCATTCCGCCGTCGAGGGGGGCAGCGGACAATAAACTGGGAGGTTGCACGAGCGTGATCCACTTCTATGGGGATGGCGCCCTTGGAGGCGTTGCAGCGATGACCTGCGGGCCATGCTGACCTATACGCTGCAACGGATCGCCCTTTCGATCCTGATCTGCCTCACCTCGATGGGTCTGCTTTTCGCGGCGCTCCACGCGATTCCGGGTGATCCGGCCTCGATCATGCTGGGTTCGAGGGCAACACCGGAGATGCGCCAGCGGCTCAATCACGAGCTCGGGCTGGACAAGCCGATCCTCGTCCAGTTCGTGACCCAGGTCGGCAACATCGCGCAAGGCGACTTCGGAACCGATATCTTCAGCAAGCGCAGCGTCGGCACCGAGATCATGGAGAGCCTGCCGAAGACCTTGGCTCTGATCGGTGCCGGGTTGGGTTGGGCGGTCCTGATTGCCATTCCCCTCGGCTGTTATTCGGCCCTGAAACGCGGGACCTGGATCGACCGGCTTACCGGCATTCTATCCGTCGGCACGATCTCGATTCCCTCCTTCGTGGTCGCGATCTACGCCTTGCTGCTGTTCTCGGTGCAGCTGGGCTTGTTTCCGGTCATCGGCGCGGGCGACGACGGCGACATCCGCGATCAGCTTTGGCATCTGGTGTTGCCGAGCTTCGCCGTCGGCCTGGGGTGGGTGGGATATCTCGCGCGGATCGTGCGCGCATCGATGCTCGAAGTCATGAACGAGAACCATATCCGCACGGCGCGGGCCTTCGGCTTGCCCGAGGGCAAGATCGTCCTCCATTACGCGCTACGCATCGCCATTCTTCCAACCGTTACCTTGCTGGGATTGGCCATCGGCGGACTGCTGTCGAGCGCGGTGTTCGCCGAGAACATCTTCTCGCGCCCTGGCATCGGCAAACTGATCGTCGACGCGGCCGACGTGCGCAATTATCCCGTCGTGCAGGGTGCCGTTCTGTCGACTGTGGCGCTGTTCGCCTTCGCCATGCCGATCTCCGATCTTCTCGTCGCCTGGCTTGACCCCCGTGTCCGCGCCAACTTCTGAGGCAATCGTCGCCATAACGGCCGAGGCGGCGGCCCCGGGCCTTGCTGCCGGTCTGCTGCGCCGGCTGCGCAGCGATCCTTTGGGTTTGCTGGGGCTCTGCCTCGTGCTGCTGGTGGTGTTCTGCGCCCTGACGGCGCCTTGGATCGAGCCCTATAATCCTTTCAAGATCAGGGTCCCCGAGCGCTTTCATGCGCCGTCCCTGGTCCACATATTCGGCACCGACGATCTGGGGCGCGACGTCTTCAGTCGCGTCATCGCCGGAAGCCAGATCGCGCTCGGCGTCAGCGTGTCTTCGATCGCCACCGCGCTCTTCCTGGGGTTGATCCTCGGCCTCTGCGCCGGCTACGGGCCGCGCTGGCTCGATAATCTCCTGCTGTTGATATTCGATTCTCTCTACTCTTTCCCAACGGTGATGCTTGGGCTCACCGTGGTGACGCTGTTCGGGCCGAGCCTGGAAACCCTGATGTCGGTGGTGATCACGATCCAGACACCGGGTTACGCCCGCCTGATCCGTACTGCCACGCTGGCGACCAAGAATTCGGAGTACATCCTTGCCATCCGCGCTCTCGGCAGCTCCTCGGGGCGCGTGCTCATGATCCATATTCTGCCCAACATCATTGGGCCGATCCTCATCATAGCGAGCATGGATATCCCCTCGGTGATCACTCTGGAGGCGGGATTGACCTATCTCGGCATGGGCATCCCGCCGCCGGCCGCGAGCTGGGGCCGTATTCTGCAAGAAGGTTTCGACAGCATTCGCGACGCCCCTTGGATCGTGATCGCCGGGGGCATACCGCTGATTTTCACGACCCTGGGCTTCACGTTCCTTGGGGAATCCCTGCGCGATCTTCTGGATCCGAAGTTGAGGAGGGTCGTCTGAGCATGGCGGCGGCGGCTGAGCCGGTTCCGGCAACCACCGCCAATGTTCTGGAGGTGCGCGATCTCAGCGTGCAGTTCCGCACGCCTCGGGGCCCCGTCTTGGCCCTGCGCAAGGTCAGCGTCGACGTGCCCCGCGGCAGCATCGTCGGTCTGGTGGGCGAAAGCGGCTCGGGCAAGTCGACCCTGGCGCTGGCCGTCATGCGGCTCATGCCTGCCAACGCCACGATCTCCGAAGGCAGTCTTCGTTTTGCCGGGCGAGATCTTCTGAGCCTGCCCGCCTCGGAGATGCAGCGGCTGCGCGGCGACCGTATCTCGATGGTGTTCCAGGATCCGATGACGTCGCTGAACCCGGTTCGAACCATCGGCATGCAGATGGTCGATATCCAATATCGCGATCGGCAGATGTCTCAGCCGGACAAACGCCGCAAGGCGGCCGAGATGCTTCGCCGGGTGGGCATTCCGGATTGCGAGCGCCAGCTCGACCGGCACCCGCACCAGTTCTCCGGCGGCATGCGCCAGCGCATCGCCATCGCGATGGGCATTCTGGAAAAACCCGAGCTGCTTATCGCCGACGAACCCACCACGGCCCTGGATGTGACGCTGGAAGCACAGATCGTTCAGCTGCTGCGGGATTTGCGCGGGGAGCTGAACGGCTCGATCCTGTTCATTTCCCACAACCTTGGCATCATCGCTGAGCTGTGCGACTACGTTGTCGTGCTCTATGCCGGCGAGGTCGTGGAGCAGGGGCCGATCGAGGACATTTTCCACCGCCCGGGCCACCCTTATACCCGCGCCCTCCTCGAATGCGATCCTGCGCGGATTGAGGAGGTCTGCCGGGAATTGCCGACCATTTCGGGCGACGTGCCGAACCTGCTTCGCGTCCCATCCGGTTGCGTGTTCGCCCCGCGTTGCTCCCACGCGATCGACCGCTGTCGCAACGAGCATCCGGCCGATCATCAGGCCGGGCCCGGCCACTTCGCGCGCTGCCACCTGCTTCAGGGCGCGTCCGATGGCTGAGGTTTCCCTTGCTCCCGCCCAGCGGATTGTGCCGGCCAACAGCGACGACACACTGCTGGAGGTGAGCCATCTCCACGTGCGCTATCCCTTGCTAGGGCCGATCCGGGCCAAGCTGTTCGGCGTGTCAAACCGGTTCCTCGACGCGGTGCTCGATATCTCGTTCAGGCTACGGCGGGGGCGGACTTTGGCCCTGGTGGGAGAAAGCGGATCCGGCAAGAGCACCTTGGGCCGCGCCATCATCGGGCTGGTGCCGACCGCCGGCGGCTCGATCCGCTTCGAAGGCGTCGAGCCCTTCCGATCCGCCAAGACGGGGACCAAGGCCTATCACCGCGACGTCGCGATGATGTTCCAGGATCCGATATCGAGCCTCAGCCCACGCCGCACCGTGCGATCGCTGGTGACCGAGCCGTTTGTCGTGCATCAGCTGAGCAATCGGGATCTGGAGGCCGAAGCGAAGCGCCTGCTGGGAATGGTCGGCCTGCCGCTGGACTTTGCCGGACGCTATCCCCACCAGCTGTCGGGTGGCCAGGCAAGGCGCGTCGGTGTAGCCCGCGCGATCGCGCTTTCGCCCAAACTCATCATCGCCGACGAGCCGACGGCGGGGCTGGACGTCTCGGTCCAGGGCGAGATCCTGAACCTGATGAACAGGCTCCAGCGACAACTCGGCCTGACCTACCTTATCATCACGCACAACCTCGCGGTCGTGCGTCACGTGAGCGACGAGACGGCAATCATGTACATGGGCCGCTTTGTCGAACACGGGCCGACAAGCGACATCTTCGCCCATCCGGTCCATCCCTATACCGCGGGACTGATCGCGGCGCAGCCGCACCCGGATCCGGCCAGGCGGCGCACTCAGGTGGCGCTTCTGGGCGAAGTGCCGAGCATGGCCCGGCGACCTGAGGGTTGCGAGTTCCACACCCGCTGTCCGAGTGCCAAGGAATTGTGCCGGCAGACGCGGCCCGAGACGCAGGCGATCTCGTCCCAACACCTGCATCGCTGTCACTTCCCACTGCTGGAGAGCTTGGCCCTTGTGTCGGGGGGCAAGTGTTGAATGAAAGCGGAATGCAACTGTTCCACGCTACGCCATGCAGATAACGCATTCGTGTTCTGCGACTAGTCTGATCAATCCCATTATTGTTTGACGGATCAATAGGGTAACGTCAGCAGCGCGCGCGGCTGGAGTTGCCATCCGGTGCCCGGCCGCGCCTATTTGGGGGGAGATGAATGCCGTTTCTGGAAACGCCGGGGGCCAAGCTGTTCTATCTTCAGAGCGGCGCAGGGCCCGACGTGCTGTGGGTGCCTGGCGGCGACAATGTCGCGGCCGACTGGGCGGATCAGTTCAAGGCCTTCGATCGGGATTTCCGCAACATCTCCCTCGATCCTCGCGGGGCGGGGCAGACGGTCAGTCATAGGCCGCCGCCCTGGACGATGGCGGACTACGCCGTGGATTGCGCGGCGCTCATTCGCGCCTGTTGCCGCCCGCCGGTCTTCGTCGTCGGACTCTCCATGGGTTCGCTGATAGCCCTCCAGCTGGCCCTCGATTTCCCCGAGCTGGTGCGCGCGGCCGTGCCAATGGGAACGGCAGCCAAGGCGACGGGCTTCACCCGGGACTGGATGATCGCGGAGGTGGAGTTCCGCCGCGCCGGTGGTCGTCTCACTCGGGATTTCGCCGTGTGCCACTATGGCGCCTTCATGTATCCCTCCGAGGTATTGGGGGACGAACAGATGTGGCAGAAGGTGAAACCCTTCGTCGATCAGAGCTACGGCCTGCGCGAAGGCGAAGATCTTTCGGCCCAGTGGCAGGCCTGCATCGACTTCGATGTGGTCGACAGGCTGCCTGGCTGCCAGGTACCGATCCATGTCATCGGGTTTTCCCAGGACTTGCAGGCCCCACCACAGCATGGCCGGCGCGCGGCCGCCCTGGCGCCGAAGGGACATTTTCATCTGCTGGAAGGATTGGGGCATCTCTCCATGGCCATGCATCGGCCGGATACGGTGAACCAATGCATTCGCGGCATCCTGGAGAGTTATCTCTAGGCGAGGACGGCCGGAACCGGCGCAAAGGAGCCGATAGATGGAGACGCAATTCGATATCGCGCGGACGGCGGTGCTGGCCATCGACTTCCAGAAGGAATGCATCGATTCCGAGGGGGCCTGGCCGATCTACAACAAGCCCGATCTGCTGGCGAACGCGAAAACCGCGCTGAAGGCCTGCCGTGCCGCGGGCCTGCCGATCATCTATACCCAGCACTGGCTCGATCCGCGCGGGACCGATGCCTTGCGCTATGAACCGTTGCGAAACGGGCGCCCCACCCATTCGGTCGCCGGCGATCCCATGGCCGAGCTGCACGATGACGTGGCGCCCGAAGCCTCCGATATCGTCATCCGCAAGCAGCGCTGGACCGGATTCTTCGGCACAAACCTGGAGCTGGTGCTGCGCAAGATGGACGCCAGTCACCTGATCATGATGGGGGTATGGAGCGAGGCCTGTTTCGAGACGACGGTCTGGGACGCCATCTGGCGCGATTTCCGGATCACCATCGTCAGGGATGCCTGCAGCACGGCGACGGAACTCATGCACATGACGGCGATCCTCGATCTCGCCAATTGGCTTTACGGGGGCAGCGTCATGCGCGCTGCCGAGCTGTCGAAGGCCTTGTCGGGCAAGAGCTTCAAGGCCTGGCATTTCGAGAGGCCCGCCGCCTTCCCCTATACGATCGAGTCCGTCCGACCAATGTACGATTCCCTGGGATAGGAACCGCCTCATGCCCCTGCTCGGACTGCCGGACGCTTCTCTATTCTACCTGCAACGCGGCAACGGCCCTGACATCGTCTGGGTTCCTGGCGGCGACAACGTGGCTGCGGACTGGGAAGATCAGTTCCGCGCCTTCGAGGGGCAGTTCCGCAACACGTCTTTCGATCCGCGCGGTTCCGGCGAGACGGTCAGCCGGCGCGATCCCCCATGGCTGATCGAGGACTACGGCGCGGATTGCGCGGCCTTGATACGTGCCGTCTGCAAGCCGCCTGTGTTCATAGTCGGGCTCTCCATGGGCTCGAAGATCGTCATGCAGGTCGCCCTCGATCACCCCGAGCTGGTGCGCGCAGCGATCACCATGGGAGTGTCCGGCCGGCCGGCCGGATTTCTGAAGGACTGGCTGACGGCCGAGGTGGAGTTCCGACGGCAGGGAGGGCGGCTCAGCCGCGACTTCGCCATCTGCCACTACGCCGCCTTCATGTATCCCTCGGAGGTGCTGGGCGACGATGCCCTATGGGCGAAAGTGAAGCCATTCATCGACCGCAGCTACGGCGAGCGCGAGGGCCAGTTCCTGGCCGCCCAATGGCAGGCCTGCATCGACTACGACATCACCGGCAGGCTGCCGAAATGCCAGGTGCCGCTCCATGTGATCGCCTTTTCGCAGGACATGCAAACCCCTCAGCAACACGGGCGGCGCGTGGCCGACCTCGCCCCACAAGGCCATTTCCACCTGCTCGAAGGGCTGGGCCACGTGTCCATGGCAGGACATCGGCCCGATCAGGTGAACAGCTGCATCCGCCAGATTCTGGATAGCCACATCTGAGGCGCCGGTTTTATCTACCGACCGCCGGCCTGCGCTCGGCGAGCCGTCGGCGCACGGAAACCCGAAGCCGCAGGAGCAGGATCATGGCAACGGGCACCAGGACAATGAGCCAGGCCCAGCTTCCCACGCGGTCCACGGCGGCCCGCCCCAGGCCATAGGCAAGGCCGAAGACGATCGGGAGATAGAGGACGGAAAGGCCGCTCGTCACCAAGGCGTAGCGCTTGAACGACAGGTTGAACCAGCCGAAGGCGATGTAGGTCGGGAACATCAGCCCGGGCATGACCCGGCCGACGAAAATGACCCAGGACATATTGCCGCCGAGCCATTCGCTCAACAGCTGGACCCGCGGTCTGATCAGGAATCGCCTTGCGGTGGCGTTGCGCCGGGCCGCCGCGCCCAGGCTGTAGAGGAAGAGGTCTCTCGCCACCATGCCGCAATAGAGGCTGGGGAATGCCAGCCCTATGGACAGTCGATGTTGGGCGATCAGCAGAGCGGCGGCGACGATCGCGATGTCCTCGTGGATGAACGGTATAAGGAACAGCGCAGCGGCTATGGCTGGGCCGGAATGAGCGCTGGAGGTGATGAGGTCGAGGAAGGAACTCATCGCTCCGCGAATGGCAGCGGGCTGTTCATCGGCCGATGCGGGTTGGCCCGATCGAAACGCCTGGCCCGCGAAGGATAGTGGGCGCGTTCACGGGCGGGTCGAAACCTTCACCCGATCGCATGCATGGGAGTCCCGCTGTCGCGCCGGCGGTGCCAGGTCACGTGAACCCGCGCAGCTTGATGCCGATTTGAACGATCCCCATCAGGAGCCGGGAGAAGAGTTCCATGTCGAGCGGCATCCCGCGCCGCCGCACGTCGAGAAGCAGCACCATCCGTACGGACTCGCTGTTGTTCCAAACCTCATGGGTATAGGTGTCGTCCCACAGCAGAAACTCTCCGTCGTTCAGCCGGTATTCGGAATCGGCAATCCGGAGCACGGCGCCCGGCCTTCCATCCGCCGCCATGGGCATGGACAGCGCCAGATAGAACCGAAGTACGCCGCGGAAGGGGCCACGGTGGGCCGGGACGTGTTTGCCGGGCGAAAGGAAGGATATGGATGCGGAAAGGACGTCCGGCACCGATGCGACGATCGAGGCCAGCACGGGACATTTCGCCATGTTGGGCGGGTTCTCTATCCCGTAAGCCTTCAGAATCAACATGCGCCAGTCCCGGCCGTCATTGGCCGAAATCGCGGTCTGCTCGCGCATGATCTCGTGAAACTTGGGCACGGTCCCAAGCTGCTGGGCTACGGCAAAGGCCTCGTCGCGGATTTCGCGCCAGGCGCCGGCAAATTTCCTGCCGTCTGGAAAGTAGGTCTCGATATCGAGTATGGCGGGGGCGTCTATGCGGCGGTCATAGATTCCCCGTATGACGTCGGCGCTGAGATCGTAGAACGCAGCCATGACATCCCCGTCCCTAGCCGTTGGATCGGCTACCTAGCGCCAGAGCGGCCGTAGCACCCGGATTCGCTCGCGGCCAGACCCCGGCGGCGGGCCTGGCCAGCCTCAGGACGCCGAAATCCCCCAAAGCGCGACAGTCTGGATTGACTGGGCAAAGGATAGCAAGGGGGCTTATCGCCGGACGGGTGGTTGCCCCAGGGCATGGGCTATGTCCCTCGCCGTTCCCCGGCGACGTATGGCAGGCGCGCGAGCTCGCCGGCAAGCCTTCCCCTGGTCCAGAGATAGAGCATGTAGAAATCCGCCGCGAAGGAGAGGAGGGGATGCTCGAACGTCTTGGGAAGATTGCGTTCGAACAAAGGGTGCGAGGGCATGGCAAGACCGTAGCTGACAATGGGCGCAGCGAGGAGGAAGCGCCAATCCATGGTCGCCAGGAACGCGATCAGTGAGGCCACGCCCAGAATGGTGCCAAGGTAGTGGATGGCGCGCGTGCGGCGGTCGCGGTGGGCGGAAAGATATTCGGGCCAGAAGGCGGCGAAGCCCGGCCGATCGGCCATGCGGGCCTCCGAGGCTGTCCAATTCCCTGACATCAATCGCGCTTCGATGGGGGCATGTCAACCGGGCGGGTTGCAGGGCAGGGCCGCTGGTCTCTGAGTTCCGAGACGCGCCGCCAGGTTCCTGGACTGACGGGAGGATTCAGGGTTTCCTTCATCTTTCGAGGTAAGCGCTGGCGGCGCTCGCTGAATTGCCGATTCCAGCCGGGAACGTCGAGGAGGTTGCCATGAAAGCCCGAATCAAGTGGATCGAGAACGTGACCTTTTTGGCCGAATCGGGCAGCGGCCATGGCGTTCTTCTTGACGGTGCGCCGGAAGCAGGCGGGCGCAACCTGGGACCCCGGCCGATGGAAATGCTGCTGCTCGGCCTCGGGGGCTGTACGGCCTTCGACGTCGTTCATATCCTGCGCCGCGGACGGGAGCAGGTGACCGACTGCATCGTCGAGGTTGAGGCCGAAAGGGCCGAAACCGATCCGAAGGTATTCACCAGCATCCATTTGCATTATGTCGTCACCGGGCGCGGCCTTGCCGAGTCCAAGGTCGCACGCGCGATTTCCCTGTCGGCGGAAAAATACTGTTCGGCATCGATCATCATGGGGAAGACCGCCAAGATCACCCATGATTGGAAAGTGATCGACGAAGCGGCGGCCCCTGCTGGCGCGTAATTCCCGAGTTCTGCCGAAGCATTCGGAAACGCTGCCTTGAGGGGAGTCGAACGGCAATCCGGGCTAATATCTCACCAGGCCGTCCGGGTCAGGAGAAACCATGATCTACGAGCTCTATTATTGGCCGACGATTCAGGGTCGCGGGGAATTCGTCCGGCTCGCGCTTGAACAGGCCGGGGTTCCCTATGTCGACGTGGCGCGTGCACCCGAAAGTTCCGGCGGCATGGCCGCGATGTTCCGCTTCCTCGACGGCGAAGAAATAGTCCATCCCCCCTTCGCGCCGCCGTTTCTCAAGGCCAGGCGCCGGCTTATCGGCCAGACCGCCAATATCCTGCAGTTCCTGGGCGCCAGGCACAATTTGGCGCCTGCGGCCGAGGCCGATCGCCTATGGACCAACCAGCTTCAACTGACCATCGCCGACTTCGTGCAAGAGGTCCATGACACCCACCATCCCATCGCCAGCAGCCTCTACTACGAAGATCAGAAGAAAGAGGCCAAGCGCCGGGCGGAGGAGTTCCGACGCCAGCGCGCGCCGAAGTTCCTCGGCTATTTCGAGCGCATCCTCGCAGGGAAGTCCGGGAGCACGCTTCATCTGGTCGGGTCCCGGCTCACTTACGCCGATCTCTCCTTGTTCCAGCTGGTCGAAGGCATGCGCTTCGCATTCCCAAGGGCGGCCGCGCGGCTGGAGCGGCGCTTGCCGCGGATGGTAGCATTGCACGACAGGGTGAAAACTCTGCCGCGGATCGCTGCCTATCTTGCCTCGGACCGTCGCATCGAGTTCAACAACGACGGCATCTTCCGCCGCTACAAGGAACTCGACGGGTAGGGCAGGATCGGCATTCGGATTCCCTTTGTCTCAGGGAAGCCGGGTCCCCCGGCTGTGCTGCCGGCCGCCGCGAGCGGCCAGCGGCCTTGGGGCATGGATCCTACCGATGGGTCCGGCGCCGAGGACGACAAGGCGAATCACGGCCGGGCTCCAAGCACGTCCGGGTTGACGACCAGGCTCGGGTTGAGGCGCCCATCCAGGGCATCGAGACAATTTTGGGCCGAGACCGCGCTCATCCGCGCGGCACACTCCTCGGTGAGCGCGGCCGAATGAGGCGACAAGACAACATTGTCGAGAGCGTAAAGCGGAAGGTTTGGGGGCGTCGGCTCTTCTGCGAACACATCCAGTCCGGCGGCCGCCAGCCTGCCCTCCTTAAGTGCGGCGGCTAGGGCAGTTTCGTCCACCAGGCCGCCCCGAGCGGTGCAGATGAGAACCGCGGAAACTTTCATCCTGCCGAGGCGGCCGGCGTCGAACAGCATGCGGGTGGAGGCGGTCATGGGCACGTGGAGGCTCACCACATCGGCCTTGGCGAGCGCTTGGTCAAGATCGTCGGCGAGTTCGACGCCGGATCCGGCGGGGGCCTGGTTGAGAAGCGGATCATAGGCGATGACATGCATGCCGAAGGCCTGGGCCTTCGCCGCCACGTTCCGTCCAATGCGCCCCAAGCCGACGATGAGCAGCGTCTTGCCGTCCAATTCCCGGGCGCCCAGGCTATTGCGCAGCGACCAGCGGCCTTCCCGGACGGCACGGTCATACGCCAGTCCTCGTTTCACCGCCGTGAGCATCAGGAAGAAGGTGTGTTCGGCCACGGAAACCGCATTGACCGCGCCAACTACGGTTAGCGGGATCCGTCTTGCGTTGAGGGCCGCGAGATCGATGTTGTCGTAACCGACCCCATGGCGGGACACGACCTTCAGCTGCCGTGCGCCCTCGATCGCTTCAGCAGAAAGCCGGCAGGTGCGGATGAGAATGGCATCCGCCTGTCGGGCGCCCGCGGCAACAGCGGCCTCGTTCGTCTGTCCGAGTTGCTCGACGACAATGCCGGACCGGCGCCTCAGGATGTCGAGGCCGCATTGATGGATAGGCTCGACGACCAGTACCCGCGCCATGTCAGTAGGTCGCCTTCGCTGGCCCAGCCGGCGCCTGGTCGCGCTTCAGGCCCTGGCGCATCTCGGCCACGACCTCGCCAGCCTTGGTCGCCAGATGGCGCGCATCGGAGGCGATGGTCACGAACTGGAATCCAAGTTCGATCATAGAGAGGGCATAGCGCGCCGTGCCATTGTGGATGCCGGCGACGAGGCCGCGCTCCCGGGTCTTGCGCAGGACGAATTCGATCGCTTCTCGGGCCACGCCTTTTTCGTGGTCGAATTGCGGCATGGCGCCGAGCGCAATCGCCAGGTCGGCGGGACCGATATAGACCGCGTCCAGCCCCGGCACCGCCAGGATTTCCTCGAGGTTGTCGATGCCCGCCCGGGTTTCGATCATGGCGAAAATAACGATCTCTTCGTTCGCCTTCTGGAAATAGTCGGCGCCGCCATAGAGCGTGGCGCGGATCGGCCCGAAGCTCCGCCGGCCGCGAGGCGGATAGCGGCAAGCTCTTACCAGCCGGTCCGCATCCCCTGCACTCTCGATCATCGGGCAGATGATCCCGTAGCAGCCGGCATCCAGCATTTTCATGACGATGCCTTCTTCCAGCCAGGGAACCCGGGCGAGGGGCGTCACGGGCGTAGTGGAGACGGCCTGGAGGAGGGGCACTGCCGTGCCGTAGTCCAGCACGCCATGCTGCAGATCGACGGTGAGGCTGTCCCAGCCCTGATGGGCCATGGTTTCGGCGGCAAAGGAGCTGGGGATGGAGAGCCAGCCATTGACGGCGGCACCACCCGATGCCCACAGGCGTTTCAAGGCATTGGGCCGCATGGTGATTCCTCCCTTGATCCATTCCGTTCGGCCGCCGCCGGATCGCCCGCCGGGGCGTCGGGACCGCCAACGCGCAGACGGCGGCGCCCACCGGGAAGGTTCCCAAATGCCATGGTCGGGGCGCAATGGGATTCTTGACCCGATGGGCCGTGGTTACAGGCGAATAGTCGAGACCAATGAAGTTCCCCCGGGGCCGGGTTACGTGGCGACCGAGAAGTCCCGCAGCACGGCGGGCCCCATCGTCGATTTCGACCAGTCGGTTCACGGCTTTTGCGAAAACCCGCCCCAGCCCGCGCCACTAGCCGAAGCTGCAGGCGGCCAATACCAAAAAAATGCCTGTTCCCGGCGTGCAGAGTATCGGAATATTTCAACCGGCTGGTCATATGCAATATGAGTAGCAACGAGGCTAGCGCCGCCGGGACAATGGCTCCGGACGGTGCGGTCCAGGGAGGAAGTCCGATGGCGTTGCTCGAGCTCAAGGGGATTTCCAAGCATTTCGGTGCGATCGAGGCCCTGGCGGCCATCGATTTCGACATGGAACCCGGGCTCGTCGTAGGATTGATGGGCGACAACGGCGCCGGCAAGTCCACCCTGGTGAAGGTCATCGCCGGCAATTTTCCCCCCTCCAACGGCCAAATTCTGCTGGAAGGCCGGCAGGTCCACTTCCACAAGCCGGTGGACGCCCGGGCGGCCGGCATCGAAGTCGTCTATCAGGACCTGGCCCTGTGCAACAACCTGAGCGCATCGGCGAACGTTTTCCTGGGTCGCGAGAAGATGCGCCGGTTCGGACCCATCCGCGTGCTCGACGACAGGGCCATGCATGTCCGGGCGCGGGAGCTCTTCGGCGAACTGAAGTCGGAGACCCGGCCGGCGGATACCGTGCGCATGATGTCGGGCGGACAGCGCCAGGCGGTGGCCATCGCGCGGACCCATCTCTCGCAGGCCAAGATCGTGCTCATGGATGAGCCGACGGCGGCCATCAGCGTGCGACAGGTGGCGGAAGTGCTTGACCTGCTTCGCCGCTTGCGCGACCAGGGTATTGCCATCCTGCTGATCAGCCATCGCATGCCCGACGTGTTTTCCGTCGCCGATCGCATCGTCGTGCTCCGCCGGGGCCACAAGGTCGCCGACAAGCCCGTTGCGGACAGCTCTCCCGAAGAAGTGACCGGCCTCATCACCGGCGCGATCCGGGCGGCGTGATCGCGAATATGGACAATAGACCTGCGACCGGGGCGGCGACCAACAGCATGGGCCTGGATCCTGTCGAACAGACGCCGCCCGTCAGCGTCTGGCAGAGGCTGCTGTCCAAACAGGCCTTCTGGGTCACCATCGCCGTATTCCTGATCCCGCTGGCGATGACCCTGGTGGAACCGGCCTTCGCGGCCGTGTTCTGGAAGGAAGGCAATATCTTCAACGTTACGCGCAATTTTGCCTTTATCGCGATCATCGCGCTGGGTCAGGTCGCTGTGATGATCACGGGTGGCATCGATCTGTCGGTGGGGTCCGTGCTCGCCGTCTCGGGCATCGTGCTGGGCCTGGTGATGAGCGCGGACTATTCCTTCTGGCTCGCGGCGCTGGCGGCCATCATGGCGGGGGTCGCATGCGGGGCGTTCAACGGCTATCTGATCTCCTACCTGCGGCTTTCGCCCTTCGTGGTCACGCTGGGCATGCTCAGCATCGGGCGAAGCCTCGCCTTGGCGATCTCCAACAACAAGTTCTTCTACCAGTTCGGCCATGATCAGAAGCTGCTCATCGAGCTGGGCGGCGGCGAGACCTTGGGGGTCGCCAATCCGGTCATTTTTCTCGTGATCCTGGCCCTGCTCATGGCCTTCGTGTTCCGCTTCACCAAGTGGGGGCGTCATCTCTACGCGATCGGAGGCAACGAGCAGGCGGCGCGCCTTACGGGCGTTCCGGTCGATCGCCTGAAGCTCGAAGTCTATGTGCTGTCCGGCCTGATGACCGCGATTTCCGCCATTCTCACGGTCGGCTGGCTCGGCTCGGTCACCAACGGCATCGGGCTTGGCTATGAGCTGCGCGTCATCGCCTCGACGGTCATCGGCGGCGCCAATCTCATGGGCGGGGAGGGCGGGGCCTACGCCGCCTTCATCGGCGCCGCATTGATCGAGGTCATCCGCAATAGCCTGCTGCTGGCCGGGGTCGATCCCTATTGGCAGGGAACTTTCGTCGGCTTGTTCATCATCTTGGCGGTGCTGCTTGAGCGCCTTCGGGGCCGCAGGGTGAATTGACTTCGGTAAGGCGCTTGATCAAAGGGAGGAAGCTATGAAGCGCTTGTTGTTGGCTGCCGTGGCGGTTGCGCTCTTCGCCATCCCCGGAACGTCGGGAGCGCAGCAGAAATACAAGTTCGCCCTGGTTCCCAAGGCGATGAACAATCCCTTCTTCGATCTCGCGCGCGACGGCTGCATGAAAGGGGCGGCCGATCTCGGCAACGTGGAATGCGAATACATCGGGCCGGCCGAGCATACCGAATCCGAGCAGGTCCAGATCGTCCAGGACCTGATCAGCAAGGGCATCGACGGCATTGCGGTTTCGGCCTCCAACGCCGCGGCCATGGCGATCGCCCTCAAGGCCGCCAAGGATGCCGGCATCCCGACCGTCACCTGGGATTCCGACCTGCTGCCCCAGGACAAGGCCGACCGCGCCGCCTTCATCGGCACGCATAACTACGACATCGGCGTCAATCTGGCGAAGATCGCCCAGAAATTGAAGCCGAACGGCGGCAAGATCTGCCTGCAGACCGGCGGCGCTTCGGCGGCCAATCACAACGAACGGCTGCAAGGGATCCGCGACACGCTCGGCGGCCGGACTGGCACGACGCCTCCGGGCGATCCGCTGAAGGGCGAAAACGGCTGGACCGAGGTGGCCGGCTGCCCATTGATCACCAACGATGACAGCGCCACCGCCGTGCAGCAGCTCCAGGATATCCTGGGCAAGTACTCGGACCTTGACGTCTATATCACCACGGGCGCCTTCACCCAGTGGTCCGACAACGCTTTCCGCCAGGCGATGCAGCCCTACGAGGACAAGCTCAAGAGCGGACAGCTTGTGTTCGTCTCGGCGGACACCCTCAGCATGCAGATGCAGCAGCTGAAGGATGGGCTCAGCGATGGTCAGGTGGGTCAGCGGCCCTTCGAGATGGGGAAGCTTGCCATGCAGCGCCTGCTCGATCTGAAGATGGGCAAGACGATTGAAGATCCGGAATACACCGGCCTCGACGTCTGCACGAGGGACAACGCGGCCACCTGCGTGGGCCAATAGCCCACGGGCAATTGGAACCGCTCTTGGGGGCGGGCGGTCGGCCTGCCCCCAAGGGCTTGTCCGAAACCTACGATCCGCCGACGGCGATGCCCGCCTGGACCTCATTGATGGCCTGATTGACCAGGTTGAGCGCGTTGGCCCGGTGCCCCCCCTTGTCATGCTCGGCGTGCTGGAGATTCCAGCGTGCGTTCTGAAGCGCGTCCAACGCCCCCTGCATATAAGGCTGGTTGGCTTTCGCTTCTGCGATCGAGCCCAAAACGGCGCCGACGCCGAGGGCGGTCACTCCGGCCAGCAGCAGTTCACGCCGGTCCTTCTTTTCCGAACAGGTCATGGCCTTCTCCCACAAGTGAGTATGACGCGGCCCCCCGGTCTGCCGCAGCACATAGTCTGAGTGCCGGGCAGGCGCAGTCAATCCCCCGGGCGGAATCAGGCGCGTTCAGCCGCGATCGGGGCTGTCAATGAGCGATCAGCAGCGCCACCGGGCAGCTGGTGACGACCTTTTCCGTCGATCCGCCGAGGCCGAGCAGCCGGTCGAGGCGTCCATCGCCGAAGGCCCCCATGACCAGCATGTCGGCGCCGCCTTCGCAGGCCTCTGCAATAACCGCGCGGCCGCGCGCTCTTGCGCTCAAACCGTCGCCGGCCAACGGCCGGACGGTCACCGCAGCGCCATGCCGGCTGAGGAAACTTTCGACGGGACCGAATTCAGGTTCTCCGAATCCCGCCAGAGTGACCCTCTCGAATTTGTCGGCGAGCTGGGCGAAGGCCTGAACGGCGCTGGCCGCCTGGGCACTCTCGCTCCACACAACGAAGGCGTGGCCAAGGCGAAGATCCTTGACGCTGTTGGGCGCGACCAGCACAGGGCGGTCGGATTCGAAGATCGCGATCCGCGCCGCTTCCTGATAGGTCTTGCCGACATCATGGGTCGGCCGCACGAGGAGTATGGCGTCCTGGAGGCGCGCCATGGACGTCATGACGCGATCGGCGACTTGCGGCTCCTCCACGAACCGGCCGGCAGTGTTGCCGCCTGCAAGCATGTCCTGATGGAGGCGCTTGGCGTTCTCAACCAGTTCGCGGCGCTCTTCCTCATCCCGCTGTTCATGGGACATGCCGTACATGGCCTCGCCGACGCTAGCCAGCACCGGATAATCGGCGCGGTCGTCGAGGAAGACGATGTCGAGGGCCGCATCGAGCCGCTTGGCGGCGGAACAGGCGAAGGTTACGGCCTCTTCGCAGCCCCAAATGGGCGGCACTGCCATCAGGGATTTCATGGGCCTATTCCGCCGCCTCTGTCTTGGCGGCCCTGAGGCGCGGCTGGAAGATGCAATAGATCTTGCGCAAGTAGCCCTCCGACTTCCAATCGCACAGCGTGCCCAGCGGCACGAAGAATGTGTCGCCCGCCGTGAAGCGCTGGGCCTTTCCGGCTCCGTCGGTGAGCGTGACGCTGCCTTCGAGGATGTGCATCAGTTCGTGGCGGGGAAAGGGGATGGGCTTGCGGTGATAGGCCGTGGTGTCCCAGATGCCCACGGTCCACTGGCCGGTCAGGTCGGAGAACCACTCATGGGCATGCTGCTCCGGGGCACCGCTGAGGAGGAGTTCGGGCGCCGGCGGCGATGATTTGGCGAGCGTGCCCCTGGGATCGGGCTTGAGCACATGCAAGGCCGCCGGATCGGCAGGCTTCAGACCGGATGCGTCGTCGAAGATCACGAAGAACTTGCGCAAGTAGCCCGTTTGCTTCCACTGGCAGTGGAGGCCTTTGGGAATGATGAAGCTCTCGCCCGCGCGGATGGTGGTTTCGCGCCCGCCCGCCTCGACGATGGTGACCGATCCTTCCAGGATCAGCATGAACTCGTTGACCGAATAGGGCCCCGGCTTGCCGGTGAAGGCGGTGCAATCCCAGACGCCGGCCGAAAGGCCTCGCTCGGAGTCATCGAGATAGAAGTGGCCACGCTGCACGGGATGGCCGCTCTCCAGATCCGTGGCGGGGATATCGTCCCACCGGT